>Ga0315904_10005326_pt1 | contig 17891 bp, 16 predicted proteins | sample LakEriMetagenome_6_FD_203529 | JGI IMG/M metagenome (GOLD analysis project Ga0315904, IMG submission 203529) | Freshwater fungal communities from buoy surface, Lake Erie, Ohio, United States - Buoy 12 MA120 | ecosystem: Environmental > Aquatic > Freshwater > Lake | place: USA: Lake Erie, Ohio...
GATCCCGTCAAGCTTGGCCCGTTCCTTCGTCGATTCCTCGCTGCGGCTGAGCGCCTTGGCGATTTCCTTGAGGCCCTTGCCCTTGGCGGCAAGGGTGCGCAGCTTGGCGAGCTCGTCGGCTTTCCACGGCTGGCGGTGCTTGGTGAATTGTTCGGCCATCGCCATGGCATAGCAGGCGGCGCGCAGTGCGCCAGACAATTGCCAGCGTTCAGGCCGCCCCGATCGCGTCCAGCTTGGCCCGCAGCGTTGCTTCGTCGAACGGCTTGGTGACGTATTCGTCGGCCCCGGCGCCAATTCCCTTGTGGATGTCGTGCGCACCGGACTTGCTGGTGCAGAACACCACCTTGGTGCGCTGGTTACCGGGCAAGGCACGCAGCGCGGTGACGAATTCGATACCGGTCATCACCGGCATGTCCCAATCGACCAGCACCAGGTCGGGCATGGCCTGCTGGCAGCGCGACAGCGCTTCCTGGCCGTTCTCCGCCTCGATCACGACATAGCCGAGCTTGTCGACGATGCTGCGCGAGACCTTTCGCACCACCCGCGAATCGTCGACGATCAGGCAATGGCGCCGGGCGGGGGGCGCGGCAGGGCGCGGCACTGGGGCAATGGCGACCGGATCGGGCACAGGGACCGGAGCAGGCGCAGGCGGGATCGCCGCGCGGCCCATCTCGGTGGGCGCGACCGGCGTGTTCATCCGTTTGATCAGGTCGCGAATGGCACAACCTCCCCGCCAAAGTGGCCAGTCAGCTGGCCGCCCGCCTCGCCCGCCGTGCGGCGGACATGGAGGTAGGGCACCCAGACATCGCCATATTCGGCCTTCTGGTACCACACGTCGAGCACATCGAAGGACGCCTAGAACCCGTTGGGTTCCTGCAGGCGGATGCCCTCGCCGATCCGCGGCACGGAAGCAAAGCGGATCCGTTCCTGGCTCTGGTAGCCTTCGTTCTGGACTTCGATCTCGATCAAGGCGCAGCTCCCTATGACCAGGATGCTAGCCCGATAATCCTTTCCGAATTCCCAATGCCGTCTGGTCAGCCTTGCTTGGTCGCGGCCTTCTTCTTGGCCGGAGGCTTTTTCGCGGTTGCCTTCTTGGCTGCCGGCTTCTTCCGCCCGCCTTTCTTGGCTGGGCCCTTGGCCGCCTTCTCGGTCAGCAGGATGGTGGCCTGCTCGGCGGTCAGGTCTTCGGGCTTCTGGTCGCGCGGCAGGGTGGCATTGGTGGTGCCATCGGTCACATAGGGACCATAGCGACCGGCCATCAGCTTCATCTCGCCGCCGCTTTCCGGGTGCGGGCCGAAGGTCTTGAGCGGTTCGGCCGCGGCGCGCGCGCCCCGCCCACCGCCGTTCGCCGCCTCGGCCAGCTTGGCCACCGCGCTGTTCATGCCGGTCTCGAAGATCTCGGCCGTGGAGCGCAGCTTGGCGTACTTGCCGCTATGCGCCAGGTAAGGGCCATAGCGGCCAAGGCTGGCGGTAATCAGCTCGCCGGTTTCGGGGTGATTGCCGATCGTGCGCGGCAGGCTTAGCAGCTTGACCGCCCAGTCGAGGTCCAGCTCGCCGATGTCCTTGGGGATCGAGCTGCGCTTGGCCTCCTTGCCGCTGCCCATCTCGATATAGGGACCGAACCGCCCGGCCTTGCGGCTGATCGGCTCGCCGGTTTCGGGATGCTTGCCGATCTCACCGTCAGCCTCGCCCCCGTTGCCGCCGGGCTGGGCGAACTTGCGGGTGAACTTGCACTCCGGGTAATTGGCACAGGCCACGAAGGCCCCGAACCGGCCGCCGCGCAGCGACAGGCGGCCGCCGGGCCGGTGCTCGGTCTTGCACAGCGGGCATTCGCGGGGATCGCTGCCATCCTCGGTCGCGGGGAACAGGTAGTCTGACAGGTATTCGTCCAGCGCCTCGGTCACTTCCGAGGGCTTCTGGCCCATTACCTCGTCGGACTTGGGTTTGAAGTCCTTCCAGAACTCGGCCAGCACGGCCTTCCATTCGGCCCGCCCGCCGGACACGTCATCCAGCTCCTCCTCCATGCCCGCCGTGAAATCATAGGCGACATAGCGGGGGAAGAACCGTTCCAGAAACGCTGTTAGGAGTCGCCCCGATTCCTCTGCAAAGAAACGGTTTTTCTCGGTCCGCACATAATTGCGGTCCTTCAGCACCTGGATCGTCGCGGCATAGGTGGAAGGCCGGCCGATGCCGAGCTCTTCCAGCCGCTTGACCAGGCTGGCTTCGGAATAGCGCGGCGGCGGCTGGGTGAAGTGCTGGCTGGCCTCGACCTTGCGGCACTCGGGCCGGTCGCCCTTCTGCATGGCGGGCAGCAGGCCGTCCTCGTCGTCCTCGCCTTCCTTGGGCTGGTCGCGGCCTTCCTCGTAGACGGCGAGGTAACCAGGAAACTTCACCACCTGGCCATTGGCGCGAAGTTCGTGCATCCCGCTTTCATCGACCAGCGACACGGCGGTGCGTTCCAGCTGGGCATCGGCCATCTGGCTGGCGATCGCGCGCTTCCAGATCAGCTCGTAAAGCCGCACTTCGTCGCCGCTACCAAAGCGGTCGCGGCCGAACTCGGTCGGGCGGATCGCCTCGTGCGCTTCCTGCGCGTTCTTGGCCTTGGTCACATAGTGGCGCGGCTGTTCGGGCAGGTAGTGACCGTTGTAACGCTCCGCCACTTCGCGGCGGGCGGCGGAAATGGCGCTGCCATCCATCTGCACCCCATCGGTGCGCATATAAGTGATTGCGCCTGCCTCATAGAGCGTCTGGGCGACCCGCATGGTATGGCTGGCGGAAAAGCCCAGCTTGCGCGCGGCTTCCTGTTGCAGGGTGGAGGTGGTGAATGGCGGCTGCGGGCGGCGGCGCTGGGGCTTCACCTCGACCTCGGCGACGCGGAACTTGCCACCCTCGACATCGTGTTTGGCATCGCGCGCGGTGCCCTTGTCGGACAGGGTCAGCTTGTCGAGCTTCTTCCCCCTCCACTTCACCAGCCGCGCGGCAAAGGCGCTGCCGTTCTGATCGAGCGTGGCGGTAACCTGCCAGTACTCCTGCGCGCGGAACAGTTCGATCTCGTGCTCACGCTCGCAGATCAGCCGCAATGCGACCGACTGAACGCGGCCCGCGCTCTTCGCGCCGGGCAGCTTGCGCCACAGCACCGGTGAGAGCGTGAAGCCGAACAGGTAGTCCAGCGCGCGGCGGGCGAGGTAGGCGTCGATCAGGTCCTGGTCCAGCGCGCGCGGCTGGGTCATCGCTGTGGTCACCGCATCCTTGGTGATCGCGTTGAAGGTGACGCGCTGCACGTCCTTGGGCAGCGCCTTGCGCTTGGCCAGCAGTTCCTGGACGTGCCACGAGATCGCCTCACCCTCGCGGTCGGGGTCAGTGGCCAGGATCAGGCGATCAGCCTGCTTGGCGGCATCGGTGATCGCCTTCACCCGGCTGGTCTTGTCGCCATAGAGCTCCCAGTCCATCGCGAAGTCTTCGTCCGGACGGACCGAGCCATCCTTGGGCGGCAGGTCGCGGATGTGGCCATAGGACGCCAGGACGGTGAAGTCCTTGCCCAGGTACTTCTCGATGGTCTTGGCCTTGGCCGGGGATTCTACAATGACAAGCTGCATGACGGTGGGGTGCAATCCTTACGCGTATACGTGTGCGCGAGGGTGGGGAGCGACCGGGGGCAACGTCAAGAGGGCGAAAGGGGCGTACGCCGCCACGCCAGCCAGAAGCCCAGCCCCAGCGCCACGTCGATCCCGGCGAAGAAGGCAACCGGCGGCGGCACCGGATAGCCCTGTGCGAAGAGCGCCAGTGCCGGAACGCCGAACACCAGCTTCTCCGCAACGGCGGGCAGCATCAGCGCACGGTACTTCAGCGGATCGCTGCCGATGATCCAGAACACCGCCTGGAACACCAGGGCCAGGCCGATGAAGCCCAGCAGCGTTTCCCCACCCACAGGCGGCAGCGGGGTGAGATAAAGCGGCAGCAGCACGATCACGCCATAGATCGCGGCCCAGCGAAACATCCGGCGCGGAAACAGCAAGTCTGGCATGGTCCCTTCCCCCACAGGCTTGGTAATGTCATAGCCCCGCCCATGTCGGCAAACCACCCCCTCCTGCAACCGGCGCTGGACCTCTTCGCCGCAGGCCGCACTGCCGAGGGGATCGCCGCCGTTGCCCGGCTGGCCGAGGACGGTCTGGCGCCTGCGGTGCGGTTGCAGGGCGAGATCGTGTGGAACGGCCTTGGTGGAAGCCCCGATCCGGTCGCGGCCCGGCACCTGTTCGAGCGCGCCGCCGCGCTGGGCGATGCGCAGGCGGCAATCTATGCCACCAACTTGCTCGCCAGCGGCATCGCCGGGCCGCGCGACTGGACCGGCGCGATCGCCAGGCTACGCGCCCAGGCGGCGGCCGACCCGGCGCGCACCGCAGTACTGGATCTGGTCGAGGCCATGGCGCTGGACGATGTCGGCTATCCCACCGTCCTGGCGCAACCCGAGCCGGTCAGTGAGACACCGCGGATCCGCATCTATCGCCAGTTCTTCAGCGAAGCCGAGTGCGATCACGCGCTACAGGTTGCGCAAGGACGGTATCAACCGTCGATGGTATACAATGCCGCACGGCAACTGGTGCGCGATCCGATCCGCACTTCGGACGGTGCCACGCTGAACTGGCTGACCGAGGATCCGGCGATCCACGCCCTGTTGCGCCGGATCGGACGCGCCACCGGTACCGACCCCGGCCAGGGCGAAGCCGCGCAGGTACTGCGCTATGCGCCGGGGCAGGAATACCGCCCGCACTATGACTACCTGCGCGGCACCGCCAACCAGCGGATCGTGACCGCGCTGGTCTGGCTGAACGAGGATTACGCGGGCGGCGAGACCGCCTTCATCCGCACCGACATCAAGCTGCGCGGACGCAAGGGCGATGCCGTGGTGTTCTGGAACGCGCTGGCCGACGGCCAGATCGACCCGCTGACCGAACACGCCGGGCTGCCGGTCTGGCAAGGCACCAAGCTGCTGTTCAATCGCTGGATCAGGGCCGCCCGCTGGCAACCCTGATCGACCCGTCCCTATTGCTGGCCAAAGTCGGGCGGGACCATGCAGCGGCCCTGATCGTACTGGCCAACGCTGCGGATGATCTCGTCCTTGTTCGGTTCGATCCGGCGACCGGAAAGCTGGCTGTCGATCACCCGCCGCAGCAAGGCATCGAGCCGGGTGACAAGGTAGCAATCGATCGCCGGCGGGGCGTGCGGATTGCCGATCCCGCTATCGTCGGTCAGGAAGGTGTAGCGCGACTGGGTGGCCGCAGCCATGGCCCGCATCGCGTACTCGGCCTTGTCCGCCACGCCCGATGCCGCAACCGGAACGATATGCACCCGCGCATGGCGCAGGTGCTCAGCCGCGCGCCAGGTCAGGCCGAACTTGTCGTCATGCGGCGGGGCATCGGCCACCAGCAGCATGGTCTTGACCGCATCGGGCCGCCAGTCGAGCCGGGCGACGCGGACCAGCGCCTGGTCCATCGCTTCGGGATAGTCACCCCCGCCCCCCGCAAAGCGCTGCCGCAGTTCGGCCTGCGCGGCATCGATATCGCGGCTGAGCGGCACCGTCGCGGTGACATAGTCATCACCCACGTCGCGGTAGAAAACGAAGCCGACCCGCAGGTCCAGCCCCGGATGGCGCGCGCGGATCGCGCCAACAATCGCGCCGAGTTCGGCCTGTAGATAGCGGATCTCGTCGCCCATCGAACCGGTCGTGTCGATGGTCAGCACCAGGTCGAGCTTCTCGGCGGTGCGGGCGGCCTGACCCAGGGTGAAATCGACCCGCTGGCCGCCCCGGCTGCGCGCAATGGACACGCGCCGTTCTTCCTCGCGCCCGGCGCGGACCCGCACTTCGCGCCCCAATCGGTCAAGATCGGGGAAGAACACCGCCGTGCCATCGGCCGTGGTGCGCAGCGTCAGCTGGCCACCATCGGCGCAGGTCACCACCACCGGCGCGAAGGGCACCGGGCGGCCGGCGCTGTCCTTCACGGTAACGGTCAGCACCCGCTCGGTATCGAGCCGAGGCAAGTCAGGGATGGCCTGGCCCAGGTTCGAGCGGCGAACATAATCGGCGTAGAGTTCGGGATTGAGCAGATCGTCATGCTCACCCGCCGTCAGCAGGCCCGATTGCGGGCGCGGCTGGGGACGCGGCGGATAGGGCGGATAAGGCGGCATGATCCGCGTGGTACCATCGGTGGTTCGGCTGGCCTCGGAGGTGACGGGCCGGGCCTCCGCCGGGGCAGCACCGTCCGTCGGAACCGGCAGGGCGACCGAGAATGCGTCGCTGGCGGGAGCGGGTGGTGCCGGTGGCGGGGGCGCCGGGACGGCTATCGGGGCTGCCGCCACGCGAACCGGGCGCCCGCCCTTGCCCATCGGCTCGGGCCGGGGACGCTGCTGGCCCTCGAACGTCTCGACGCCGAGCAGCGGCAGCGGGTCGGGGCTCCGGCAGAGCCCCTGCGGCCCTGCTCGCGACGCGGCTTCGGGCGCGGCGACCGCTACCGGCCCTTGCGCCAGCATGGCCACGATCGCGAGTGCTGAGAGACCCTTGTGCATCCGGCGTTCCATGCGGTTCCTCCATCCCGGCCGATCCTGTGGCCGCGATGAAGCGTGCGCCGCTATCGCTGAACGGTGGATTAGCGAAGCCGACCGCCCCCGTTCAGGCTTTCAGGCGCGGCTGACACGCCCCCCGGCGTGGCGCACCAGCGCTCCGGCCAGTTCCAGTTCCAGCAAGGCCAGTTGCACCGCCCCGGCGCTGGCCCCGCTCTGCCGGACCAGTTCATCGACCGCGACCGGTGCCGTGGTCAGCAGGCCGGCAATGTCGGCGGGATCCTGATCGAGGTCCTCTGCCCCGCCCCAGCCCGCGGCCACTTCGCGCAAATGGTGGCGCGGCTGGCCATCGAACCCGGTCAACGCCTCGATCACGTCGGCCGCCGATTGCACCAGCGTTGCCCCGTCGCGGATCAGCTGGTTGCAACCCTGCGACCGGCTATCGAGCGGGGAGCCGGGCACGGCCAGCACATCGCGCCCGGCCTCCGCCGCCAGCCGGGCAGTGATCAGCGAACCCGATTTCGGCGCCGCTTCCACCACCAGCGTCGCCGTGGCCAGCCCGGCGATGATCCGGTTGCGCGAGGGGAAATGGCGCGCCAGCGGCTCGGTCCCCGGTGGCTGTTCGGCGAGCAACAGGCATTGCGTGGCGATAGCTTCCTGCAGTTCGGCATGTTCGGGGGGATAGGAAACGTCGATCCCGCTGGCGATCACCCCGATGGTGCCACCCATCAAGCTGGCCTGGTGCGCCGCCCCGTCAATCCCGCGCGCGAGGCCCGAGACAACGACATAGCCGGCCTCGGCCAGATCGCCCGCGAACATCCGCGCCAGCTTGACTGCCGCCGCCGAGGCATTGCGCGCCCCGACGATGGCGACGCAGGGCCGCGCCGCCAGCGCCGCGTCGCCGCGCAGGGTCAGGATCGGCGGGGCGCTTTCCAGTTCGGCCAGCAGGGCGGGATAATCCGCCGAATCGTGGAACAGGTACCGCGCCCCCGCCGCCCGGACCGCCTGGATTTCCTGGGCCACGCGGCCCTCGTCCGCAACGCGATAACCGCTGCCGCCCCGCCCGGCGAGATCGGGCAGTGCCGCCAGTGCATCGGCGGCCGTGCCGAACCGGCGCAGCAACTGGCGGTAGGAAACCGGCCCGACATTAGGGGATCGGAGCAGGCGGATGCGCGCAAAGGCTTCCTCCTGCGAGAGCGCGGTCATGCCTTGCTGCCAACCTTCGGCTCGGTTCCGGCCAGCAAGCGCTGGATATTGGCGCGGTGGAGCACCAGCACCAGCACGGCGATGGCCGCCAGCACCGGCACATAGTCGGCATGGCCGAGCCACCAGGCGGCAATCGGCGCAACCACTGCGGCGGTCATCCCGGCCAGCGAGGAAATGCGGGTGATCGCCAGCAGCCCCAGCCAGGTGACGGCATAGGCCAGGCCAATCGGCCAGGCGAGCGCCAGCGAAACGCCCATCATCGAGGCCACGCCCTTGCCGCCCTTGAACTTCAGCCAGACCGGGAAGCAATGGCCCAGGATCGCCCCCAGCGCGGCCAGCGCCTCATGCCCCGGCCAGAAATGCCGGGCGATCAGCACGGCGGCCAGCGCCTTGGCCAGATCGAGCAGCAGGGTGGCCGCGGCAATGCCCTTGCGCCCGGTGCGCAGCACGTTGGTGGCGCCGATATTGCCCGAACCGATGGAACGCAGGTCCCCCGCGCCGGACAGGCTGGTCAGGATCAGGCCAAAGGGGATCGAGCCAAGGGCGTAGCCCAGTGCAAGCGAATAGAAGCTGTCCATCGGCATTGGTCCCTTCCTTTTTCCATCCCCTCGTAGCTACAAGGGGCCCGCACCGGCAAGTCCGGCCCGGGGGAATATGTCCGAAATCGATCCTGCTGCACCCTTGCTCCTGTTCGATTCGGGCGTCGGCGGGCTGTCCGTGCTGGCCGAGGTGCGCCAACTCCTGCCCGCAGCACCGGTAATCTATGCGGCGGACAATGGCGGCCTGCCCTATGGCCCCAAGACCGAGGCGGAAGTCGCCGCGCGGGTCTGCGGCCTGCTCGGCCGGATGGCCGAACGCTATCGCCCGCGGCTGATCTGCATCGCCTGCAACACCGCTTCGACCATTGCGCTGGGCATGGTGCGTGACGTGCTGGAAATCCCGATTGTCGGCACGGTCCCGGCGATCAAGCCTGCCGCGGAACAGACCCGCAGCGGCACGATCGGCCTGCTCGGCACCGCAGCCACGATCCGGCAGCCCTATGTCGACCGGCTGGAAGCCGAATTTGCCCAGGGCAAGCGTCTGCTCCGCGCCGCCGCGCCCGAACTGGTCGCCGCGGCCGAGGCCAAGCTGCGCGGACAGACGGTCGATCCGGCGGTCTATGCCCGCGCCGCCGCCTCGCTGCGCGACCAGCCCGGCGGCGATGCCATCGACACGGTGGTGCTGGCCTGCACCCACTTTCCCCTGCTGGAGCCGGAACTGGCCGAGGCCTTCGGACCGGGCGTCGGCTTCGTCCATGGCGCGGGGGGGATCGCGCGACGGATTGCCCGGCTGCTCGATGGCCAGCCGCTGCACCGCGCCACGCCCGATGCCGCGCTGTTCACCCGCGCCGACCCCGGACTTGCGGAACTGGCCGGAACGCTGGCAAGTTATGGCCTGCACAGGATCGAGGAACTCTGATGCGTCGCAAGCTGAACCTGACGCTGCTGGCGCTGATCGTGCTGATCGGCGCACCCTATTACTGGCTGATGCTGGACAACCGACCCGGCCAGGCCCAGCCCAAGCCGGTGACCATCACGCAATTGCGCGAACTTGCCCAGAGCATGCCCGGACCTGCTCCCAGCGCGGCGGAGGTGGAACTGGTGGCCTATCGCGAACTGCCCGGCAACCTGTTTGCCGCCGGGTCGGGTATGCGCAACGCGTTGATTGGCATCATGGCCTGGCGGCTGCCGGTACCGGATGGCCGGGCCATCATGATCGATGGCGGGATCACTGCCCGGGATGCGCGCGAGATCGAGGTCGACCGGTTCTTCCGCGATCGCCAGGACCTGGTTCGGGCAGCCTTGCGCAACGCCGGGATCGTGCTGGCCACCCACGAACATGTCGATCACCAGGGCGGAATCGTTCAGGCTGGCGGCGATGTCGTCAGAAAGCGGGCCTGGTTCAATCCGGGTCAGTTGCCGCCCAGCCCCTATGCCACGCAGCTGCGCTGGGGCAGCCAGCCCGTACCAACGCCGCGTATCCGGCCCGGTCCGCCCCAGGCAGTCGCGCCTGGTGTCGTGGTAGTCCCGGCGCCCAGCCACACCCCCGGTTCGCAGATGGTCTTCGTCCGGCTCGGCAATGGCCGAGAGTTCCTGTTCACCGGCGATATCGCCACGCTGCAAACCAGCTGGCAGGACCTGCGCGCCCGCGCCCGGCTGGTGGGCGACATCATCGCGCCTGAGAACCGGGCCGAGGTCCATGCCTGGCTAAAGACGATCAAGGCGCTCAAGGCGCAGGCGCCGGGCCTGGTGGTGATCCCGGGGCACGACTGGCGCACCATCGTCAGCGATCCGGAAATCGTTTCGTCGATCCGTATCGGTTTTGGACAACAACCCACTGGCTAAGCCCGGCCGCATTCGCTAGAGCGCGCGGCGAGGCAAGAAGCGGAACCCCGCGTGAACTACGACCAGATTTTCGACGAGGCGATCAAGCGGCTCCACTCCGAGGGGCGCTATCGGGTGTTCATCGACATCCTGCGCAACAAGGGCGCCTATCCCAACGCGCGCTGCTTTGCCGGGCACAATGGCCCCAAGCCGATCACGGTGTGGTGCTCCAACGATTACCTCGCGATGGGCCAGCACCCCAAGGTGATCGCCGCCATGGAAGAGGCGCTGCACGATGTCGGCGCCGGTTCGGGCGGTACCCGCAATATCGGCGGCAACACCCATTATCATATCCAGCTGGAGCGTGAACTGGCCGACCTGCACGGCAAGGAATCCGCACTGCTGTTCACGTCGGGCTATGTCTCGAACGATGCCACGCTCTCCACCCTGGCCAAGGTGCTGCCGGGCTGCGTGATTTTCTCGGACGAGCTCAACCACGCCAGCATGATCGCCGGGATCCGCAATTCCGGCGCGCCGAAGAAGGTGTTCCGTCATAACGACGTGGCCCATCTCGAGGAACTGCTGGCCGAAACCGATCCCGCCCTGCCCAAGCTGATCGCCTTCGAATCGGTCTATTCGATGGACGGCGATGTCGCCCCGATCCACGCGATCTGCGACCTGGCCGACAAGTACAACGCGATCACCTATATCGACGAGGTCCACGCCGTCGGCATGTATGGCGCTCGCGGTGGCGGCATTTCCGAGCGCGACGAAGCCGCGCAGCGCATCACCATCATCGAGGGCACGCTGGGCAAGGCGTTCGGCGTGATGGGCGGCTATATCGCGGCCGATGCCAAGATCATCGACGTGATCCGGTCCTATGCCCCCGGCTTCATCTTCACCACCTCGCTTTCGCCGGTGCTGGTTGCCGGGGTGCTGGCAGCGGTGCGGCATCTCAAGGAAAGCTCAGTCGAGCGCGAGGGCCAGCAGGCCGCCGCCGCTTTCCTGAAGCAGTCCTTTGCCGAAGCCGGCCTGCCCGTGATGCCCAGCACCACGCACATCGTGCCGCTGATGGTCGGCGATCCCGTCCGCGCCAAGCAGATCAGCGATATCCTGCTGGCCGAATATGGCGTCTACGTGCAGCCGATCAATTTCCCGACCGTCCCGCGCGGGACCGAGCGGCTCCGCTTCACCCCCGGCCCGGCACATTCCGAGCCGATGATGCGTGAACTGACCGCCGCGCTGGTGGAAATCTGGGAACGGCTGGAACTGAAGCTCGCGGCCTGAGGCCCCATGACAGCAAAAAGGCGGGACACCCTAGGGTGCCCCGCCTTTTTTGTGCCTGACAGCTTGTAGCAGCGATCAGCGCAGGCTGACCACGTTGTCGCTCTGGCGCGGGTCGCTGCGGTCGCCGCGATAGAGGCTGGCCATCGGTTCGTCGCTGGCTTCGATCACGGTGGCGCTGCCAAAGCCGTTGAACGCGGTCTTCATCGCCGCGCCGTAGGCCCCCAGCATGCCGACCTCGATATAGTCGCCCGCCTTGATGCCCGCCGGGAGCATGAAGGGGCCTTCCATGAAGTCGGCATCGTCGCAGGTCGGGCCATAGAACGAGAAGCCTTCCTCGCCCTCGCCGCGCCCTTCGCTCAGGCAGCGAACCGGGAAGCGCCAGCCAACATGCGCCGCATCATAGAGCGCGCCATAGGCCCCGTCGTTGATGTACAGCTCGTCCCCGCGGCGCTTTTCCACGCGCACGATCATCGAATTGTACTCGGCGCACAGCGCCCGGCCAGGCTCGCACCACAGCTCGGACGAATAGGACACCGGCAGCGATTCGAACGCACGGTGGATCACGCCGAAATAATCTTCCAGCGGAGGCGGTTCCATGCCCGGATAGACCGAAGGGAAGCCCCCGCCGACATCGACGATATCGACCGTGACCGAGGCATCGACAATCGCCGCGCGGACCCGCTCCATCGCCTGGACATAGGCGAAGGGCGTCATCGCCTGGCTACCGACGTGGAAGCAGATGCCCAGGGCATCGGCCACCTGACGGGTCGCCTGAAGCAGCGGAGCGGCATCGGCCAGATCGACGCCGAACTTGGCGGCCAGGCTCAGTTCCGAATAGTCGGACGAGACGCGCAGCCGCACGCAGAGCGACAGGTCGGTGGCCGGATTGCCCGCCTCATCGGCAGTGGCGGCCACGATCTTTTCCAGTTCTTCCTGGGTATCCAGGCTGAACACGCGCACGCCATGCACCTTGTAGGCTTCGGCAATCGCGCTGCGGGTCTTCACCGGGTGCATGAAGCACAGCACGGCTTCGGGCAGCGTGGCGCGCACCTGCCGGACCTCGGCGATCGAGGCGACGTCGTAATGGGTCACGCCGGCGTCCCACAAGACCTTGAGCAGGTCCGGCGAAGGATTGGCCTTCACCGCATAGAGCGACTGGCCCGGGAACTTCTCGGTAAAGAAGCGGGCAGCGCGCGCGGCGGCGTGCGGACGGTTGAGAATGACCGGTTCGTCGGGCGCGAGCGCGCGAACTACGGACAGAGCGTCAGGATACTGGTGCAACTCAAGGGACCCCCAATAGGCCTTGCGGCCAGGTAACACGAAAGACGAGGCTGCCTTGCGGTTATTGGAAGTCCCCTTGGGGCAGCGGGGGCGGGCTATAAAGATTCGCGTCTTAACTGCAAGTGAAAATCACCCCCACAGCCCCCGCGATCCACACCCGTTTCACCCCCGCATCAGGTGCTCGGCAATGGCGCGATAGGCGGGCAGCGAAGTGGGGTCGAAGGCGGAGTTCGCGGCGACCGGATGCGAGCCGAACCGAGCGATCACCAGCTCGGCCACGGGGTCGACATAGATAGCCTGGCCGTGGATCCCGCGCGCCGAAAATGCACCATGATTTCCGGGCATTATCCACCATTGGTGCTTGTAGGAACCGCCTGGCAGCCACTGGTATCCGGCCGGTGCAAACTCTGCCGCAGAGCCGCCGGCCTTGACCGTCGCGACCACTTCGCGGGCAATCGCCTGGCCGCCGTTGCCATGGCCATCGCAGCGCATCGCTTCGCCAAACCGGGCCATGTCGCGCAGCACGGGATTAAGCCCACCCCCGGCGAAGGGCATGCCGGTCGAATCGATCAGGAAATCGGCATCCTGTTCCATGCCCAGCGGGGTCCAGATTCGCTCGGCCAGCACCCGGTCGATTCGCTTGCCTTCGGTCCGGGCGACGATCCAGCCCAGCACCTCGGTATTGCAGGTGCGATAAGTGAAGCGCTCGCCATGCTCGCCATTCTTCCGGATCGTGGGCAGGAAGGCATAGACATCGGTCGCGCCTGCATAGCCGGGCGCGCGCGGGGTCAGGCCCAGGGCATTGCTCATCGCGCCGATGCCGGAACTGGGGTCGGTATATTCCTCGCTGAAATCGAGCGCGGTGGTCATGTCCATGACCTGGGCCAGGGTCGCATCGCCAAAGCCGCTGCGTGCCAGCTCCGGGATCAGGTCACCAACCGGTGCGGCTGGATCGAGCCGCCCTTCCTGGACCAGCATTTCGGCGAGCGTGCCGACGAAGCTCTTCGTCACTGAAAAGGCGATGTGCGGCGTGTCGCGCCGGGTAACGCCCAGGTAGCGTTCGTAAACGATCGTGCCCCGGTGCAGCACCAGCACGGCATCGGTGAAATTGACGGACAGCGCCTGTTCCCAGGTCAGTTCGCGCCCATCGTCCATCGCATTGAACCGCACCGCGTCCAGATCGTCGCGCAGCGCCACCGGCAGGTCCCAGACCGCCCCCTGCCCCCGGCTGACGCGCGCCGTCGGCAGGAATTCGCGCATGTGCGAATAGGCATAGCGGTGGGTCGGAAACCGCATGTGATCCGCGCGGCCCCAGGCCAGCCGCTTATCCGGCGGCGGCGGCAAGCCCTCCATCCAGCCCATGACGGTAGGATCGGAGGTGTGGGCATCGAGGATCTTGTCGGGCATCGTTCTCTCCGGCGTAGTTATGCCGGAGACTGTGCCTCAGGAAAGCCGGTCGCGGAAGTCCTCGTAACCGAACCGCTTGATGCATTCGAGGCTGTCGGTCTCGCTGTCCCACAGCCAGATCGACGGCAAAGGCACCCCGTTGAAGGTGGTGGTCTTGACCATCGAGTAATGCGCCTGGTCGAGGAAGGCGAAGCGCTGGCCCACGGCCGGGCCGCTGGGGAAGCGATAGTCGCCGATCACGTCGCCCGCGAGGCAGCTCGGCCCGCCCAGCCGTACCGCGCCGCCCGCGCCCTCGTCGACCTCGGTATCGACCTGCGGCAGTTCGCCCAGCATGGCCGGGCGATAGGGGGCTTCGATCACGTCAGGCATGTGGCAGGTCGCGGAGATGTCGACGATGGCCACCGGCATCCCGTTCTCGCCTAGGTCGAGCACGGTGCCGACCAGGATCCCGGCATCGAGTGCCACGGCCTCGCCCGGCTCGAGATAGACCTCGGCCCCGGTATCGTCCTTCAGGTCCTGCAGGAATTCGACCAGTTCGTCGCGCTGGTAATCGGCGCGGGTGATGTGGTGCCCGCCGCCCAGGTTGATCCACTTGATCTCGCCAAAATAGGGCTCGAGGTAATCGAAGGCCACGTCCCAGGTGCGCTTCAAGGGCTCCAGATCCTGCTCGCACAGGGTGTGCATGTGGATCCCGTCGACCAGCGCCATGTGCTCCGCGGTCAGCTGGTCGATCGGAAAGCCCAGCCGCGAATGGGGCGCGCAGGGGTCATAGCGCGGCACTTCGCCTTCGGGATGCAAGGGATTGATCCGCAGGCCGATGTCGAAGCTTTCGCCCCGCGCCCGGGCCGCCTCGATGATCGCCGAGCAGCGGATGATCTGCTGCGGGGAATTGAAGATCACGTGGTCCGACAGGCGCAGGATCTCGTCGAGGTCCTCCGGCTTGTAGGCCGCGCAATAGGTCGCGATCTCGCCATCGTAGAATTCGCTGGCGAGCCGCGCTTCCCACAGGCCCGAAGTGCAGACGCCATCGAGGTACTCGCCCACGATCGGCGCGACCGACCACATCGAGAAGGCCTTGAGCGCGGCCAGCACCTTGACCCCGGCCCGGTCGCGGACATCTGCCAGGATCGACAGGTTCTGCCTGAGCCGCGCCGCATCGACCACGAAGGCGGGGCTATCGACACGCGAGAGGTCAAAGTGGGCAAAGGCTCCGGGATCGCCGGCTCTGGTTTCCATGGGTCAGGTTCCTGCCATCCATTCGCCAATCAGCGCGGCGAAGCGTTCGGGCGCCGTTTCCGGCAGCATATGATCGGCCTCTGCCACGATCAGCGGTTCGGTTCCACCTGTTGCTCGGGCCAGCCCGCGCGAGGGGACTTCGAACACCGGCCTCGTCCGGCTGCCCATCGCCACGGTCAGCGGCACCTGCAGTGCGGCGATCTCGCTGGCGCTGACCGGCGTGGGAGGTTGGCCCCCGCCCATCAGCAGCGGCATCATCGCCTCGCTTTGCAGGTAGAGCGCGCGGCGCTCTGGCGAGAGGCTGGCAAAGCAGCCCGGTCCGCCCGAGGCATCGAACAGCAGCGCAACCGCCGCCGCATTGTCGCCGCTCATCACCGCACCGGCGATCGGGCCGAATGCTACCCCTGCATCGGCCCCGAAGCGCTCCAGTTCGGCATCGTCCTCGACCCAGCTGGGCAAGCCCGGTTCATAGACCAGCAGCGCGGCGAACAGTTCTGGCCGCCGCAGCGCTGCGAGCAGCGCGGGGAGGACCGAGAAAGACCAGGCGACCAGCCTTACCGGTTCGCCCTGGGCGGCGGCGGCAGCGATGATCTCTGCCGCGTGGAGCTCGGACCCGAACCCGCTGCCATCATCCGGCCAGGGCGCATCGCCAAAGTAGGTCAGCGTCGGCGCCACGGCCTGCGTACCGGCCGGGAGACGATCGATCACCGGTTGCCACAGCCGCCCGTCACCCGGCGCGCCGTGCAGCAACAGCAGCGGAGCCATCGTCAGAACTCCAGCGGCCCGGCCAGTTCCTTGACCTGCCAGGGCAGCCCCTGGGTGTTGAGCATGTCCATGAACGGATCGGGGTCCAACTGCTCCATGTTGAACACGCCTTCGCCGCGCCAGGCGCCAGTCAGCATCATCGCCGCGCCGATCATTGCGGGCACGCCGGTGGTATAGCTGATCGCCTGGTTGCCGGTTTCGTGGAATGCGTCCTCGTGGTCGCAGATGTTGTAGATGTAATAGGTCTTCTCGCCCGAGCCATCGAGCGCCATGCCGGTGGCGATATCGCCGATGTTGGTCTTGCCCTTGGTGGTCGGCCCCAGCGTTTCCGGCTTGGGCAGCACGGCAGCGAGGAACTGCAGCGGGACGATGTCCTTGCCCTGGTAATTGATCGGCTCGATCCCGGTCATACCGACGTTCTGCAAAACGGTCAGGTGGTTGATATAGGCATCGCCAAAGGTCATCCAGAACCGGCCGCGCTCCAGCTCGGGCAGGAACTTCGCCAGGCTTTCCAGCTCTTCGTGGTACATCAGGTACATGTTCTTGGGGCCGACGCCCTCGAACTCGAAGTTCTGGCGGATGGTCATGGCCGGGGTTTCCACCCACTCGCCATTGGCCCAATGCCGCGCCGGGGCGGTCACTTCGCGGATGTTGATTTCCGGGTTGAAATTGGTGGCGAAGGCCTGGCCATGATCGCCGCCATTGCAATCGAGGATGTCGAGCGTGCGGATCGTCTTGAGCTTGTGCTTCTTCAGCCACATCGCGAAAACGCTGGTCACGCCCGGATCGAAGCCCGAACCCAGCAGCGCCATCAGGCCCTTTTCCTTGAACCTGTCCTGATAGGCCCACTGCCAGCTGTATTCGAACTTGGCCTCGTCCTTGGGCTCGTAGTTCGCGGTGTCGAGGTAATCGACCCCGGCGGCAAGGCAGGCGTCCATGATCGGCAGGTCCTGGTACGGCAGCGCCAGATTGACGACCAGCTTCGGCCCGATCTGCTGGATCAGGCGGGTCAGCGCGGGGACTTCCTCGGCGTCGATCTCATAGGTGTGGACTGTCTCGCCGGTGCGTTCCTTGACCGAGGCGGCGATCGCATCGCACTTGGCCTTGGTCCGGCTGGCGAGGTGAATCTCGCTGAAAATCGACGCATTCATTGCCATCTTGTGGACGCAGACCGAGCTGACGCCGCCCGCACCAATCACCAGAACCTTGCTCACTTCCAACACTCCTTTGCGTGGCGCGAAGGCGCGCATATAGGCTGGTTTCATGACGACACAACCGATGCGTACTCCGACTGCCGATGGCGTGGCTCGCGCCGCCGCCAAGATCGCCGAACTGTTGCCGCAGACACCACTGCTGGAGGCCGAGGTCAACGGGGCAAAAGTCTGGTGCAAGGCCGAAAGCCTGCAACCGATCGGCGCCTTCAAGATCCGCGGCGCCTGGCACCGGCTGAGCGACCTGTCGGCCGAGGAACGCGCCCGCGGCGTGGTGGGCGTGTCCAGCGGCAACCACGCGCAAGGGGTGGCCTGGGCCGCGCAGCGGCTGGGGATCGACGCGACTATCGTCATGCCGGTCGATGCCCCGCAGGTGAAGCTTGAGGCCACCCGGGCGATGGGCGCCAATGTCGTGCTTTACGATCGGCCCGGCGGGGAAGACCGCGATGCCGTGGCCCAGCGGCTGATCGACCAGAGCGGAGCCACGCTGGTCCACGCCTATGGCGATCCCTGGGTAATCGAGGGCCAGGGTTCGGCGGGGATCGAGATCGCCGCGCAAATGGCGGCGCGCGGGCTGGAG
>Ga0315904_10005328_pt1 | contig 17889 bp, 12 predicted proteins | sample LakEriMetagenome_6_FD_203529 | JGI IMG/M metagenome (GOLD analysis project Ga0315904, IMG submission 203529) | Freshwater fungal communities from buoy surface, Lake Erie, Ohio, United States - Buoy 12 MA120 | ecosystem: Environmental > Aquatic > Freshwater > Lake | place: USA: Lake Erie, Ohio...
CGAGCTCGGCGCTCGTCTCGACCTCGAGGTAGCGGAACAGCATCTCGGACTGATCGAGCCAGATGTCACGGACGGTGCCGGCCTGCTTGCCGTCCGCGCCGAGCACGGGCTTGCCGCGCGGGTCGGGATCGTTGTCGGAGACCCCGTACGCCGGGATGACGCGCAGCGGGACGATCTTGACGGTCCCGTGGGCCGTGAGGTCGGGCTTGTCGGCGCGGTTGGACCAGGCGCCGGCCCCGACGCCCGCGAGCATCGGGTCGCCCTTGGGCTCGATCGGCGACCCGGGTGATGCGCCCGTCGAGGCTGCCGAGAAAGCCGGCTCGCCGCGCTGCAGGTCGGGAACCGTCACCTCGTGACCGTCGGCCAGCTTGAAGGTCTTGGGCGACGGGATCGGCCAGCCGCGAATGGTCGCGGTACCGAGGCTGTCGGATTCCATCGGATAGCCTTCCCGGTGGTTCTCGCGAACCAGGTAATAGATCAGACCGGCAAAGAAGATCCAGAAGAGGTAGAGCAGCACCTGCGCCAGATCGATGTAGCCGGTGAATGCACCGAATTCCATGATGACTCCTCCTATCGTCTCGATTGAAGCGGCTAACCTGGCAGATCGGACAGCCCGAACCTGCCGGTCGTGCGAGGGGCTGCCGATCGTCTGCCCGCAAGGGGTCCGATCGCAACCAGGGTGATGAACAGCAGCAGCATTTCCAGGTGATAGACGACGCTGTAGCCGGCAATCGGCCCGACCAGCGCCTCCCCCAGCCCCCCGCGGGAGGCAAGACCCGAAACCAGATCGCGCAATGCGCCACCGGCGGCCACCGACAGGCCAGCGGCGGTTGCCTGCACGGCGCCCCAGGCGCCGAGCGCGAGGCCGACGAACTCGCCTTGTTCCATGCGCATGGCGGCCGACAGCGTCCCGACCGAGAAGATGCCGCCGGCCAGTCCGATGCCGAAGGCGCCAAGGCGGAACAGCCAGGGCGCCTCGAGCGGCGCCGCGAAGAGCACCGCCGAAAACGCCGGCAGGCCTGCTACCGCGCCGTAGGCGGCCAGGCGCAGCGGATCGGCGCTTGCCGCAAGCTGGCGCGCCGACAGCGCGAAGCCGGCAAGTGAACCAGTCGCGAGCAAGGCGGTGAGCGCGCTGGTCTGCCCGACCGTCAGCCCCAGGATCTCGCCACCGTAGGGCTCGAGCACGATGTCCTGCATGTTGAAGGCAGCGGTACCAAGCCCGACCGACCACAGGAAGCGGCGCGCGCGTCCGTTGCGGATGAACCGCCGCCAGGCGGGCATGAACGCCGGCTGGGGCTGGTTGCGCACGGCGGCAGCGCGCGCCGGATCTCGCGCCTCCTGCTTCCAGAGAGCGACACCATTGAGGCCCAGGACCACCAGCGCCGCGGCCTGGACCACCTGCACGAGGCGCTGCGGACTGAATTCGGCAAGGAGCAGGCTGAAGGCGAAACTGCTGCCCACCATGCCGACGAGCAGCATCACGTACATCAGAGCGACGACGCGAGGCCGGGTCGCGTCATCGGCAAGGTCGGTAGCCAGCGCAAGCCCGGTGGTCTGAGCGGTCTGCAGTCCGAGACCCACGACCAGGAACGCGAAGGCTGCCGCTGCCGAGCCGAACCATGCGGGCACCGGGACCGCGCCCTTGCCCGACAGGACCAGTAGCGCGAAGGGCATGATGGCCAGCCCGAAGAACTGCAGCATGGTGCCCGTCCAGATGAACGGGACGCGGCGCCAACCGAAGGCCGAGCGATGCGTGTCGGACCGAAACCCGGTGAACGCCCGCAGCGGTGCCACGAGCAGGGGCAAGGCCACCATCAGCGCGACCAGCCATGCGGCCACGCCGAGCTCGACGATCATCACGCGGTTGAGCGTGCCGACGATCAGTGCCGTCACCATCCCCACCGAGACCTGGAACAGCGAGAGCCGGATCAGGCGCCCGAGAGGCAGACTGTCGGTTGCGGCGTCGGCAAAAGGCAGATACTGCGGGCCCAGGCGCGCCCAGGCCTGGATCATCCGCACACCCGCCGGCTGACGGCCGCTGGCACTCATGCCCGCTCGAGCTCCATGGCCTGCGAGGTGTAAAAGCCGCTGGCGACGCGCGCGCTGCGGACGATGCGCCAGCCTTCGAGATCGGCCAGCCCCGAAACATGCGCGCGCAGCCTGGCCTCGGCAACCGGCCTGATCGAGGGCGCGCGGTCAGCCCGCGGAAACAGCCTGCCCACCGAGTGCATCAGCGCCAGCGCCGGGCTGCTCGGAGCGAAGGTGAAGACCATCGTGCCGCCCGTGCGCGGCGCCAGCGCCCCGAGGCAGCGGACCGCATCGGGGGCCTCGTAATGAATCAGCGAATCCATGGCGACCACGTGATCGAAGCCACCGAGAGCCGGATCGAGCATGTCGCCGCTGCGCAGTTCGATGCGATCGAGCAGCAGCGCCGCATCAGGCAGCGCCGCGATCCGCCGCCGGGCGACGTCGACCAGCGCCGGCGACAGGTCGATTGCCAGCACCCGCGCCCCACGCCGGGCCGCCTCGACCGCAAGGGCGCCCGTGCCGCAACCGGCATCGAGGATGCGCGCTCCGGCGAGATCCTCGGGCAGCCACGACAGCAGCGTGCCGCGCATGCGGTCGCGCCCGGCCCGCACGGTCGCGCGTATGCGGCCGACCGGCGCGGTGGAGGTCAGGGTTTCCCAGGCGCGCGCGGCGGTCCGATCGAAGTAGTGTTCGATCTGACCTCGGCGCTGTTGGTAGGTGGCTGTCCGCATGATGGGGGCCGTGCTTTCGATGACTGTCGGTGCGCGCTCAGTCGAAGCCGAGCAGGTCGAAGATCTCGCGGTCCTTCAGCGCCTGCGGCGCAAGCGCCGGGGTGCCCGCCCAGAGGGCCGCGGCCAGCCGCAGGTATTCCTTCTGGACCGCCTCGAGCTCGGGCGATGGCTCCATCTCGAACAGCGTCGACTTCTTCAGCCGGCTGCGGCGGATGACGTCGAGGTCGGGGAAGTGCGCCATCCGGTTCAGGCCGACCCGCTCCGCGAAGCGGTCGATCTGGTCGGTGTCGCGGCTGCGGTTGGCGATCACGCCGCCGAGACGCACGTTGTAGTTCTTGGCCTTGGCGCCGATCGCCTGGACGATGCGGTTCATCGCGAAGATCGAGTCGAAGTCGTTGGCCGTGACGATCAGAGCGCGGTCGGCGTGCTGCAGCGGCGCGGCGAATCCGCCGCACACCACGTCGCCGAGCACGTCGAAGATCACGACGTCGGTGTCCTCGAGCAGGTGGTGCTCCTTGAGAAGCTTGACGGTCTGGCCGACCACATAGCCGCCGCAGCCGGTGCCGGCGGGCGGCCCGCCGGCCTCGACGCACATGACGCCGTTGTAGCCCTCGTAGACGAAGTCCTCGACGCGCAGCTCCTCGGGGTGGAAATCGACCGACTCGAGAGCGTCGATGACGGTGGGCATGAGCTTCTTGGTCAGCGTGAAGGTGCTGTCGTGCTTGGGATCGCAGCCGATCTGCAGGACCCGCTTGCCGAGCTTGGAGAAGGCGACCGACAGGTTCGACGAGGTGGTGCTCTTGCCGATACCCCCCTTGCCGTAGACGGCAAAGACCTTGGCGCTGCCGATCTTCACCGGCTCCATCTGGACCTGGACGCTGCCCTCGCCATCGGCGCGGCGCGCCGGGCGCCGGATTTCGGTGACGGGGACGCTTGCGACATTCATGCGGAGGCTCCTTCGTAGACGCCTTCAAGTCGATCTTCGAGCTCCTCGCTGGCACGACGCAGTGCCTCGAGCTCCTGGGGATCGGGCTGCCAGTAGGCGCGTTCGCAGGCCTCTAGCAGCCTGCTGGCGACACGCGCCGACGCGGTGGGATTCAGACGCGCAAGGCGGTCGCGCATCCGGGGGTCGAGCATGAAGGTCTGGGTCAGCTGCCGGTACACCCAGGGCTGGACCTGCCCGGTGGTTGCCGACCAGCCCATCGTGTTGGTCACGTGGGCCTCGATCTGGCGCACACCCTCATAGCCGTGCTCGAGCATGCTTTCGTACCACTTCGGATTGAGCATGCGGGTGCGGGTCTCGAGCGCGACCTGCTCGTCGAGCGTGCGCACGGCGTCCTCGCCGCGCGTCTGGTCGCCGATGTAGACGGTCGGCACCCGGCCACCGCGCGCGCGCTTGACCGCGCCCGTGATGCCGCCCAGCGTGTCGAAGTAGTTGTCGACGGTGGTGACCCCGAGCTCGACCGAGTCGAGGTTCTGGTAGGTGAGCTCGACGTCGGCCAGCACACTGCGCAGCAGCGCGGCGTGCTGCATCGGCTGGCCGCCACGGCCGTAGGCAAAGCCCTTGCGCCGCGACCATGTCTCGGCGAGCTCGTCCTCGGCCTCCCAGCGACTGCTCTCGACCAGGTTGTTGACGTTCGAGCCGTACGCGCCCTCGGCGTTGCCGTAGACGCGCAGGGCCGCCACCTCGAGGGTGCAGCCGTGCTCGCGCTGGTAGGCGAGCGCATGCTTGCGCACGAAGTTCGACTCCGGTGGCTCGTCGGCGCTGGCAGCAAGGAAGGCCGCCTCGGCCAGCAGCCGTATCTGCAGCGGCATCAGGTCGCGGAAGATGCCCGAGATCGTGACCACCACGTCGATGCGCGGACGGCCGAGCGCCTCGAGCGGAATCAGGGTCGCGCCGGCGATGCGGCCGTAGCTGTCGAAGCGCGGCTGCGCGCCGAGCAGAGCGAGCGCCTGGGCAAGCGGACCACCTTCGGTCTTGAGGTTGTCGCTGCCCCACAGCACGAGCGCCACCGACTCGGGCAGGCGTCCTTCATCGGCGACATTGCGCTCGAGCAGGCACTGCGCCTGACGCGCGCCGTCGCGCATCGCGAAGGAGCTCGGAATCCGGAAGGGATCGAAGCCATGCAGATTGCGGCCTGTCGGCAGCACTTCCGGCTTGCGCAGGATGTCGCCCCCGGGCGCGGGCCGGATGAAGCGCCCGCGCAGCGCGCGCAGCAGGGCGGGCAGCTCGGTGTCTTCGGCGAGCATCCGGTCGGCGTCGGCAAGCTGCCGGAACAGGGCGCGCGTGGTGTCGTCGACCGGCCCGTCAAGCGCGGCGGCGCGCTCGGCGCTCTGGCCTTCGACCAGTGCGGCGATGGCGGCGGGCGCAGGGCGTCGGCCAGCAGCGGCATCGGCCATCGCGGCCAGCAGTTCGATGCGCTGTGCCGGGCTGGCAGCGCGTCCGGCCACGTGCAGACCGTGCGGAATCAGCGTGTGTTCGAGTTCGACGATGCGCCGGCCCAGCTCGGCGACGCGCCGCGGCGCCTCGTCGCGGGGGCACCATGCGGGTTCGGCGTTCGCCAGCTCGAGCTCGGCGGCCTGCGACTGGATCAGGGCGCAGAGGTCGTCGTGACGCTCGGCGAGGTCGGGGGGGAGCGAGCGCCACTGCTCGATCGAGCCCTTGAGCTCGAGCAGGCCGCTGTAGAGTCCGGCCTGCGCCAGCGGAGGCGTGAGGTAGCTCACCAGAGTGGCGCCGGAGCGCCTGCGCGCGACCGCGCCTTCGGACGGGTTGTTGGACGCGTAGAGATAGACGTTGGGCAGGTCGCCGATCAGCCGCTCGGGCCAGCAGGCGCCCGACATGCCGGCCTGCTTGCCCGGCATGAACTCGAGAGCGCCATGGGTGCCGAAGTGCAGCACCGCGTTCGCGTTGAAATCCTCGCGCAGATAGCGGTAGAACGCGGAGAAGGCATGCGTTGGCGCGAGCCCCTTCTCGAACATCAGCCGCATCGGGTCGCCTTCGTAGCCGAAGCCCGGCTGCACGCCGACAAAGACGTTGCCGAACCGCCGCCCGAGCACCAGGATGGCATTGCCGCTGGCGAGTTGCCGGCCGGGGGCAGGCCCCCACTGGGCCTCGATCTCGGCGAGCCACGGCTCGCGCCGAACATGGTCGTCGGCGCGCAGGGTGGTGTGCACGTTGGCATCGGCGCCATACCGCTCGGCATTGCCATGCAGCAGCGCGTCGCGCAGCGCATCGACGCTCTCGGGCACGTCGACGGTGTAGCCGTCGTCGCGCATCGCCGACAGCGTGTTGTGCAGCGACTCGAACACCGACAGGTGGGCCGCGGTGCCGATGTTGCCGGCGTTCGGCGGGAAGTTGAACAGCACGACGGCCACCCGGCACTCGGCGCGTGCCACGCGGCGCAGCTCGACGAGACGGGCGACCCGGGCAGCCAGCGCCTGCGCGCGCTCGGGGCAGGGCTGCATGTCCTGAGCCGTCTGCGCCGGGCCGAAAGTGCAGCGACGCGAGCAGCCTTCGCACGTGCTTCCGGGCGCACCGGGTCGGCCACCGAACACCATCGGGCTGGTGGCGCCGTCGAGCTCGGGGATGGCCACCATGATGGTGTTCTCGACGGGCAGCAGCCCGCGATCGGACTGGCCCCACTGCCCGATGGTCTGGAACTCGAGCGGGTGGGCGGCGACGTAGGGCACGTCGAGCCGCGCGAGCGCCTCCTCGGCGGCGTGCGCATCGTTGTAGGCGGGCCCGCCGACGAGCGAGAAGCCCGAGAGCGACACCACGGTATCGACGACCGGACGGCCGTCCTTGATGAAGAACCGGTCGATCGCCGGACGGGCGTCGAGCCCGGCCGAGAACGCCGGGATCACACGCAGGCCGCGCGCCTCGAGCGCCGCGATCACGCCGTCGTAGTGGCCGGCGTTACCCGAAAGAAGGTACGAGCGCAGCAGCAGCAGCCCGACGGCGCCGCCCTTGCCGCCCGCGGGCACGGGCAAGGCCTCTGCGCGCTCGCCAAGGCGACCCGGCATCCGCGGATGGTAGACGCCCACGTCGGGATACTCGACCGGATCCTCGGGCCTGACCGTGCCGCGAAGGCTGCGGCGCGGTCCGTCGGCATACCGATCGACCAGGAGACGGACCATGTTGAGCACGTTCTGCTCGGAGCCGCCCAGCCAGTACTGCAGCGTGAGGAAGTAGGCGCGAACGTCCTGGGCGGTGCCGGGAATGAAGCGCAGCATCTGGGGAATGCGCCGCAGCATGCGCATCTGCGCGGCACCACCGGTGGCCGGCTTGTCGCGGCTGTCGCCGCGCAGCCGCTTGAGCAGGGCTATCGGGCCCGAGGCGGGCCGCGACATGTCGAAGCGGCCCAGACGGGTCAGGCGCACGACCTCCGGGGCCGACATCATGCAGACCATCGCGTCGCAATGGTCGCGGCGGGCCTGCAGGGCCGGCAGCAGCGGCAGGAAGTGATCCTCCATGAACAGCATCGTCGCGATGACGATGTCGGCCTGCTCGATGTCGGCGACACAGCGCTCGAGCCCGGCCGGATGGGCGCCCCACTCCGAGGCGGCATGCAGTCGCAGCGTCATGCCGGGGAAATCGCGGCGCAGGTGCACCCCCGCCCGCTCGCTGGCGCTCGCGAGGTGCGTGTCCATCGTGACGATCACGACGGAAAGAGGCGCGCTAGCGGGCGAAGTGCGCCTTGGCTTCATAGAGGGTCTCCACCGTGATCTGCGCCACGCCTCGCTCGCCGGCGTAGCGCTCGGTGTTACGGCGCGCCTTGCCGCGGACGAAGAAAGGAATCTTCTGGAGCTCGGCCAGCGCATCGTCGGCCCAGCCGGGCGCAGCGACCTGCGCGACCTGCGCCTCCGCCGGCGCGGGGGCCGCCAGCGCAACCGACGCTTCGGGTGCCATTGGCTGGGGCGAGCTCGCCTGAGCGCTGTCAGCGGCCGGAAGCTCTGCATCGTTGACCGCGGGTCGCTGCGGCATCGCCCTGCCAAGGTGCGAGGCCGGCGCCGACGCGTGGAACTCGAAGTCCTCGCGGAACATGCCGAGCAGGTGTTCCTCGAGACCCATCATCAGGGGCTGAACCCAGGTATCGAAGAGCACGCTGGCGCCTTCGAATCCCATCTGCGGCGAGTAGCGGGCCGGAAAGTCCTGCACATGCACGGGCGCCGAGATCACCGCACAGGGCAGGCCGAGCCGCTTGGCGATGTGCCGCTCCATCTGCGTGCCGAGAACGAGGTCGGGCTGCAGTTCGGCGACGCGCTCCTCGACCTCGAGGTAGTCGTCGGTGATCAGGGGCTCGATGCCGTACAGCGCCGCAGCCTCCCGGACCTCTCGCGCGAACTCGCGGGTATACGTGCCCAGCCCCACGACGCTGAAGCCGAGCTCGGTGGCGGCAACGCGGGCCGCGGCAACCGCATGGGTTGCGTCGCCGAACACGAAGACCCGCTTGCCGGTGAGATAGGTCGAGTCGACCGAGCGGCTGTACCAGGCGGCTCGCGAAGGCTGACTCGCGAGAAAGGGCTCGGGGTCGATGCCGGCGAGTTCGGCGACCTCGCGCACGAAGGCGATCGTGGCCGAAGTGCCGATCGGGATGGTGCGGGTCATCGGCTGACGCAGCGTACGGCGCAGCCACTGGGCAGCGAGCCCACCGGTCTCGGGATAGAGCACGACGTTGAAGTCGGCCGCGCCCAGTCGGGCGATCTCACGGGGGCTGGCGCCCAGGGGCGCAACGACATTCACGTCGATGCCCAGCGCATCGAGCAGGCCGGTGATCTCGCGAACGTCGTCGCGATGGCGAAATCCGAGCGCAGTGGGGCCCAGCAGGTTGCACGACGGCCGCAGACCGGCCGGGCGCGGACCACGCTCCATCGGCACGGCGAGCCGACGCACCAGCTGATAGAAGGTTTCGGCGGCGCCCCAGTTCTCCTTGCGCTGGTACGAAGGCAACTCCAGCGGCACCACCGGAACGGGCAGCTCGAGGGCGGCGGCGAGACCGCCCGGGTCGTCCTGCAGCAGCTCGGCCGTGCAGGAGGCACCGACGAGCATGGCCTTGGGCGCGAAGCGTTCGTAGGCTTCACGGGCGGTCGCCTTCAGCAGCTCGGCGGTATCGCCACCGAGATCGCGCGCCTGGAAGGTGGTGTATGAAACCGGCGGACGCTGCGGGAGGCGCTCGATCATCGTGAAGAGCAGATCGGCGTAGGTATCGCCCTGCGGGGCGTGCAGCACGTAGTGGACGTCGCGCATGGCGGTGGCCACGCGCATCGCGCCCACGTGCGGGGGACCTTCGTAGGTCCAGAGTGTCAGTTGCATCGCCGCTTCCTCGCGTCCGTCAGAAGGCCAGACGCTCGCGGCGCACCAGGGGCCTCGCGAACAGTTCGGCGAGATCACCGGCCTGCTCGTAGCCGTGCACCGGGGTGAACACGAGCTCGATCGACCATTTGGTGGTGAGGCCCTGAGCCTCGAGAGGGTTGGCCAGCCCGAGCCCGCAAACCACGATGTCGGGGCGGTCGGCGCGGCAGCGATCGAGCTGGCGCTCGACGTCCTGCCCCTCCGACAGGCGGATGCCCTCGGGCAGCATGGCGAGCTCCTCGGCAAGGTGCTGGCGGTGCAGATAGGGCGTGCCAACCTCCAGAGGCTGCATGCCGAGTTCGCGTGACAGGAAGCGCGCGAGCGGCACCTCGAGTTGCGAGTCGGGGAAGAAGAACACCGTGCGGCCGTTCAGCCGCTCGCGATGCGGGGCGAGCGCGCGCCGGGCACGCTCGCGCGGCGCGGCGGTGACGCGGTCGAACGTCGCTGCATCGACCCCCCAGGCCTCGGCCGCGGCCCGCAGCCACGCGGTCGTGCCGTGCTCGCCGAACGGAAAGGGCGCGGGCAGCCGCCTGGCCCCGCGCTCCTCGAGTGCCCGCGCCGTGTCGGCGAGAAAAGGCTGGGCGAGCAGAAAGCGGGTCCCGGGGCCTACAGCAGGCAGCCCGCGGGCGCGCCGCGGCGGCAGGAAATCGACCGGCCCGATGCCCAGGTCCGCGAACAGCCGCCGGAACTGGTCTTCGACCAGGTCGGGCAGCGCCCCGACCACGAGCAGGCTGGCAGCATGCGACGCAGCGCGCGGCATGGTCGGGACCAGGGAAGCCAGGCAGGCGTCCTCACCCTGGGTGAACGTGGTCTCGATGCCGCTGCCGGAGTAGCTGAGCACGTGCACGTCGGGCGAGAAGCGCTGCGACAGGCGCAGTGCCGCCCTGCCGAGATCGAGCTTGATGACTTCCGACGGGCAGGAGCCGACCAGGAAGAGCATGCGGATATCGGGGCGACGGTCGAGCAGGCGCGTGACGACGCGATCGAGCTCGTCGTTGGCATCGGCCAGCCCGGCCAGGTCGCGGTCGTCGATGATCGCGGTGGCGAACCGGGGCTCGGCGAAGATCATGACCCCGGCGGCCGACTGGATGAGGTGGGCGCAGGTGCGCGAACCGACCACCAGGAAGAAGGCGTCCTGGATCTTGCGGTGCAGCCAGATGATCCCGGTGAGACCGCAGAAGACCTCGCGCTGGCCGCGTTCGCGCAGCACCGGCTGCTCGCCGCAGTCGGCGGCCGCCGCTCGAATGGGGATGACCGCGCTCATGCAGCGCTCCCGCTGGGCTGGCCATGCGCAGGCGGGCTGGCCTGCAGCCGGGCCGCGCGCAGCTTCAGCAAAAACTGCGCGGCATTGACGACATAGGTGAAGTAGGCGGCCAGGGCGAGCGCCATCTGGTCACGCACCGCCAGCCAACCCGTGACGAGCGCCACCAGATAGGCGGTGTGCAGGGCCATCACGGCCATGCTGACGACGTCTTCCCAGTAGAACGCCGGCGCGAAGAGGTAGACGCCGAAGACGTCCTTCTCCCACAAGCAGCCGGTGAACATGATGGCGTAGAGCGCCGCGGTCTTGATCACGACCGAGGCGGTGGCCGCGCCCTCGCCTTCGCCAGTGATCAGAAAACGCAGGATCAGCACGACGCTGGCGACGAAGACCAGGAACTGGAGCGGGGCCAGCACGCCCTGGACGATCGTCCACCGGGAGGCATCGCGCCGCCGCCGCTCGACCTCGGTATAGAGCTGCGCCCGCACCTGGGGTGCAGACGGGGGCTCGCCGGCCTGGCCGGCCCTTCGGGAATGGCTGTCCATGGGAGCAATCTAGACTCCACCCCCAAGAATGTCAATCTGACTTGACGTAATAAATGGTGGACATTAATCTCGACACGTGCTCAGGGACTTGACACCTGAGAAGGTCAACCGCGACACTGGACCACACTCGTCAAGGAACCGATCAACCCAGGTCGAGTCAGCGCGCAAGCGGCTGATCCTTCCTTGCTGGAAGGTTGCCTGGGCGCCCCGAGAGCCAGGGCGGACGCCGGACACCCGAAAGCGGGATCCGGTCAAGGAGGCAAGCATGGAACGGTCCGGGCGGGACAACCCCGAAGCCCCCGATTGGTCGTCCCGATCACAGGATGATCAGGATCGCCATGTCCGGGAATCCACTGGCAGTCACACCGACGTTCGCCAGACGAACCTCGAGCACACCATCCGCACCGAGGTCGTACCCCGCCTCATGATGGCGCACCGACTGCATCCCCAGACGCTTGCCGAGCCCGGCGGGTCGCTCGAGGCATTGCTCGACACCGACCAGTTCCTCGACCTCCTGCTGCGCGATGACGACGTCGCCTGCGAGCGGGTCGAGCGCGCGGTCCGCAGCGGCGAAATCGGCATCGATCAGGCCTGCGAGGCCATCGTCGCGAGAGCCGCCCGGCGCCTGGGCGAGCACTGGGTTTCCGACACCTGCGACTTCACGCTCGTGACCATCGCCACCTGGCGCCTGCAGCGTCTGGCCATGGACATCAATTGCCTCGAGCCGCCGGCCGCCGGCCGCGCCGGCAGGTCGTCCGCGCGCCGGGCCGGTTGCGTGCTCCTGTCCGCCATGCCCGACTCCGATCACACCCTCGGGCTGACCATGGTGCATGGCGCCTTCCTGCGCGCGGGCTGGCATGTGAGCTTCGACCCCTGCCTGCCCGATGGCGGGCTCACGAAGGCAGCCGGCGCCGAGCGCTACGACATCATCGGCCTGTCGGCCAGCCTCGACGATCAGGCCGAGCAGGTCGCATCAGTTATCATTTCCCTTCGCAATGCTTCACTGAATCCGGTTCTGGGCATCATGGTGGGCGGTCCTCTCTTTCTTCGGTATCCGCATCTGTGGTCGGCCGTCGGAGCTGACTTCGAAGCACCCGATGCTGCGTCGGCGGTCGTCGCCGCCCAGGCATTCGTCGATACCCACGCCCGCCGCCGGAACGTGTCGTGAACGCCGCGCGTCCCCGCGAGAACTCCTTCGCGACTCTGCGCACCACCGATACCGCCAGCCTGATCGCGGCGGCGGCTGATGTCGCTCTGCTCCTCGACGAACAAGGCGTGATCCGCGACGTCAGCGTGGCCAGCCAGGAATTCGACGGGCTCGGACATCACGACTGGATTGGCCGTACCTGGGCCGACATCGTCACGATCGAGAGCCGGCCCAAGGTGGAGGCCCTGCTGCGCAACCCCGGCTCCGAATCGGGCGCCAGGTGGCGGCACATCAACCACGCCGATCGCCGCGGCAGCTCGGTTCCGGTGCTTTACGCCACCGTGCCGACCGGTCAGTCCGGCCAGGTGCTCGCGATAGGTCGCGACCTGCGCCAGTTCACCGCCATCCAGCAACGGCTGGTGAGCGCGCAACAGTCGATGCAGCGCGACTACGCCCGCTTGCGGCAGATCGAGATGCGCTACCGGGCGCTTTTCGATGTGGTTTCCGAACCCATCCTGATCGTCGATGGGGCCACGCTCAAGATAGCCGAAGCCAACCCGGCGGCTGCGCGGCTGTTCGGCGAAAACGCGCGGCGTCTGCAGGGCCGCACGCTTGCCGACTGTTTCGAGGCGGCACAGCGGCCCGCGCTGCTCTCGATGCTCGAGACGGTGCGTAGCGGCAAAGCCGCCGAGCCGGTCTCCCTGACCCTCGCCCAACCCGATGGCGCGCGCACCGAGGCCTACGCCTCGGTGTTCCGCCCCGACACCGGGGTGCTGTTCCTCGTGCGACTGAGCCAGCCTCACGGGTTGTCATCGGAAAGCCGCGAAGGCTCCCCGGCACAGGGCGCCGTCCTCGAAGCGATCGAAACAGCGCCCGACGGCCTGGTCGTCACCGATGCCACCGGCGAAATCCTCTATGCCAACGCAAGCTTCGCCGAGATGGCCCAGATGGATTCCAATGAGCAACTGGTCGGCGAGTCGCTCGAGCGCTGGCTCGGCCGATCGGGTGTCGATCTTGGCGTGCTGATGGCCAACCTGCGTCGCCATGAGGCGGTCCGGCTGTTCCCATCGGTGATCCGCAGCCGCTTCGGGGTCGAGACCTCGGTCGAGATTTCGGCGGCGGCCACGGCCGACGGCAAGCACTCGTGCCTCGGTTTTGCGATCCGCGACGTCAGCCGCCGGCTCGGCGCCGACAGCCCCTCCCACCCGAGGATGAGCCGCTCGGTGGGGCAGCTCGCCGAACTCGTCGGTCAGGTGCCTTTGCGCGACATCGTCGGCGAGACCACCGATCTGATCGAGCGGATGTGCATCGAGAGTGCCCTGCAGCTCACGCGCGACAACCGCGCGGCCGCAGCCGAGATGCTCGGTCTGTCGAGGCAGAGCCTGTACGTGAAGCTGCGCCGCTACGGGCTTGGCGACCCCGCTGCGGCGGGCGACGCGGCGCAGGCTCCCGAGGCCTGACAGCGGCCCGGTTGCCGGGCCGGTCGACCCACGCCTGACTGCCGATGGCGGCATCCCCAGCGCCAGACCTCGGCCGCGACGCGGTCGTCATCTTCGCGCTTTTCGACATCGCGCCGGCGCACCGCGCGTGGGGCTGGTGGCAGTTCGTCGTCGGGCGCCGCCGATTGCGATCGGTACCCGGCCTGCGCTTCGCCAAGCTGCTCGGAAGCGGCCATGAAGGCCGTTTCGGCCTGAAGCCGAGCGCATCCATCCAGGGCGTCTTCTGCATCTTCGACGATGACGCATCGGCCGACGCCTTCACCCAGGACGGCGGCCTGCTGCAGACGTGGCGCTCGCGCGCTCGCGAGCACTTCTGCCTGCGGCTGCGCGCCTGCTCGAGCAGGGGCAGCTGGTCCGGGATTCCAATTCCGGTCACCGCGGCACTGCCTGCCCAGGGGCCGATAGCCTCGCTGACCCGCGCCTCGATCCGGCCTGGTCGTGCCGCCGCCTTCTGGCGGATGGAGCCGGCTGCCGAGCGCTCGCTCACCGAAGCCTCGGGCTGTCTGCTCGCGGTGGGCGTCGGCGAGGCGCCGCTGCTGCGTCAGGCAACCTTCACGCTGTGGGAGAGCGTCGCCGCGATGGACGCCTATGCACGGCGGGGCGCGCACCTGGCTGCGATACGGGCTGCGGCCGAACGCGGTTTCTTCAGCGAGTCGATGTTCGTTCGCTTCGTGCCGCAACGCACCGAGGGCTCCTGGCGGGGCCACAGGCTTGGCTGAGCACAGGGTCGTCGTGATTGGCGCAGGCGTCGGCGGGCTCGCTGCGGCGATCGATCTCGCCCGCGCGGGGCTCCAGGTCACCGTGCTCGAGAAGGCAGCCGTGCCCGGCGGCAAGCTGCGCCAAGTGGAGGCTGGCGGCGCCCCGATCGACAGCGGTCCGACGGTGTTCACGATGCGCTGGGTCTTCGAGGAGCTCTTCGCTGACGCCGGCGCCAGCCTGGAGGCCAGCCTGCGCCTGAAGCCGCTCTCGGTGCTCGCGCGCCACGCCTGGGGCGCGGGCGGGCAACTCGACCTCTACGCCGATCCTGCGCGCTCGGCGCAGGCCATCGGCGAGTTCAGCGGGCCGCGGGAGGCCGAGCGCTTCCTGCGCTTCTGCGCTCAGGCGCGCGAGGTCTACCGGACGCTCGAAGGACCCTACATCCGCTCGCCGCGGCCCACACCCTGGGGCCTGTCGCGCGACCTCGGACCGCGGGGGCTGGCCGTGCTCTGGCGGCTGGGCCTGTTCAGCGACCTCTGGCGCGCCCTGGGTCGCCATTTCACCGACCCGCGGCTGCGCCAGCTCTTCGGTCGCTACGCCACCTATTGCGGGGGCTCGCCGTTCCAGGCGCCGGCTACGCTGATGCTGGTCGCCCAGGTCGAGATGGACGGCGTCTGGGCGATCGACGGCGGCATGAGCGAGCTGTCGCGCACGATGGCCGACCTCGCCCGACGACTCGGCGTCTCGATCCGCTGCGGCACGAAGGTCGAGCGCGTCGTGATCGACGGCGGACGGGCCCGCGGCGTCGATCTCGCGGGCGGCGAGCACATCGCCGCCGAGTCGGTGGTCTTCAACGGCGATGTGGGTGCGCTCGCCAACGGCCTGCTGGGCGAGGGCACGCGCCGGGCAACCCGGGCCGTGCCGGCGAGCGCGCGCTCCCTCTCGGCGCTGACCTGGTCGGTCCTGGCGTCCACGCGGGGCTTTCCGCTGCTGCATCACAACGTCTTCTTCGACCAGGACTACGCGAGCGAGTTCGAGGACGTGTTTCGCCATGGCCGCCTGCCGGTGCGCCCCACGGTCTACGTCTGTGCCCAGGACCGGCTCGACGACGCCAGCGCACCCGACGCCGAGCGCCTGCTGCTGCTCGTCAATGCGCCGCCCACCGGCGATCGCCATGCCTTCGGCAGCGCCGAGATCGAAGCCTGCGCCGAGCGCGCATTCGGTCTGCTTCAACGCTGCGGCCTGGAGGTGCGTCGCGAACCGGCTGCCACGGTGCCAACCACCCCGGCCGATTTCGAGCGCCTTTTCCCGGCCACCGGCGGCGCGCTCTACGGGCGGGCATCGCACGGCTGGAACGTTCCGTTCGTGCGCCACGGCGCGGCCAGCGCGCTGCCCGGCCTCTGGCTCGCCGGCGGCAGCGTCCACCCCGGGCCCGGCGTGCCGATGGCGACGCTTTCCGGCAGGCAGGCGGCACGCGCGCTCATCGGCTCCATCGGAGCGCGCCACTGAACGGACCGTGACCTCGCACTGCCGACGTCGGCAATGTGTAAAGTAAGATTGACGTTCTTAAGTGTCGCGGGCAGACTAGCCTCATGCCCCGGCCTGCGCTTTCCACGGTCACCGAGCTGCTCAAACCAATCACCTGGTTCCCGCCGATGTGGGCATTCGCCTGCGGCGTGGTCGCCTCGGGTGCCTCGCCGGCCGAGCGCTGGCCCATCGTGCTGGTGGGCATTCTGCTGGCCGGGCCGCTCGTGTGCGCCACCAGTCAGGCGGTCAACGACTGGTTCGACCGCCACGTCGATGCGATCAACGAGCCGCAGCGGCCCATCCCGTCGGGCCGCATGCCCGGCCGCTGGGGCCTTTACATCGCGATCGCCTGGACGGTGCTGTCGCTGCTGGTGGCAAGCATGCTGGGCCCGTGGGGCTTCGGCGCAGCCATCGCCGGCCTGGCCCTAGCCTGGGCGTACAGCGCGCCGCCGCTGCGCCTGAAGACCAACGGCTGGCTGGGCAATGCCGCCTGCGGCCTGTGCTACGAAGGGCTCGCCTGGGTGACCGGCGCCGCGGTCATGGCCGGCGGGGCGATTCCCGACGCCCGCTCGCTGGGCCTGGCCGCCCTCTACAGCCTGGGCGCGCACGGCATCATGACTCTCAACGACTTCAAGTCGGTCGATGGCGACCGACGCATGGGCGTGGGCTCGCTGCCGGTGCGGCTCGGGGTCGGGCGGGCCGCGCGGGTGGCCGCCTGGACGATGGCCTTGCCGCAGATCGGCGTGATCGCGCTGCTGCTGGGCTGGGAGCGCCCCGGGCATGCCGCTGGCGTGGCTGCGCTGCTGCTCGCGCAGGCGGTTCTGATGCGCTGGTTCATCGCCTCGCCCACCCAGCGCGCCCTGGCGTACAGCGGCTTCGGCGTGCCGCTCTTCGTGGCCGGCATGATGGTCAGCGCCTTCGCGCTGCGCTCCCTCGGAGGTTCCTGAGATGAACGGCAGCGCCTCCTTCGGCTGGCTTGCCGTCGCCCGGCTCGGCCTGGTGCAGATGGCTCTGGGGGCGATCGTCGTTCTCACGACCTCCACCCTCAACCGCGTGATGGTCGTCGAACTGGCCCTGCCCGCGCTGCTGCCCGGGCTGCTGGTCGGCGTGCACTACGCGATGCAGGGCCTGAGGCCGCGCATGGGCTACGGCTCCGATGTCGGCGGGCGGCGCACACCCTGGATACTCGGCGGCATGATCACCCTGGCCGCCGGCGGCGTTGCGGCGGCGGGCGCAACGGCCCTGATGGGCACCCACGAGGCCGCTGGAATCGCCTGCGCGGTGCTCGCGTTCGCCGCCATCGGCATCGGCGTGAGCGCCTGCGGCACCTCGCTGCTCGTGCTGCTCGCCAAGCGTGTGGCCGAGTCGCGACGGGCAGCCGCGGCGACCATCGTCTGGCTGATGATGATCATGGGCTTCGCCCTGACCGCCGGCATCGCCGGCAAGCTGCTCGATCCCTACACGCCGCAGCGGCTGATCGCCGTGACCGCGACGGTGGCCCTGGTGGCGGTGGTGATCACCGCACTCGCCCTTCTGGGTCTGGAAGGCCGCGGCGGTAGCCACGGCGCGGCCAGCCCCGGGGAGCCGAAGCCGCGCTTTCGCGAAGCGCTGGCACAGGTCTGGGCCGAGCCACAGGCGCGCCGCTTCACGGTCTTCGTCTTCGTCTCGATGCTCGCCTACAGCGCGCAGGATCTCATCCTCGAGCCCTTCGCCGGCGCGGTCTTCGGCTACACGCCCGGCGAATCGACCCAGCTTGCGGGGGTGCAGCACGGCGGCGCATTCGCCGGCATGGTGCTGGCAGCCTTCGCCGGCAGCCGGTTCGCCGGACGGCACCTGGGCAGCCTGCGCAGCTGGACCATAGGCGGTTGCCTGGCCTCGGCGCTGGCGCTGGCGGGCCTGACCGCTGCCGGTCTGACGGGCGAATCGTGGCCGCTCAAGGCCAACGTGTTCCTGCTGGGCGTGGCCAATGGCGCCTTCGCGATCGCCGCGATCGCCTCGATGATGCGACTGGCCGGCGAAGGCCGCGCCTCGCGCGAGGGCGTGCGCATGGGCATGTGGGGCGCTGCCCAGGCGATCGCCTTCGGGCTGGGCGGACTCGCCGGG
>Ga0315904_10005332_pt1 | contig 17885 bp, 15 predicted proteins | sample LakEriMetagenome_6_FD_203529 | JGI IMG/M metagenome (GOLD analysis project Ga0315904, IMG submission 203529) | Freshwater fungal communities from buoy surface, Lake Erie, Ohio, United States - Buoy 12 MA120 | ecosystem: Environmental > Aquatic > Freshwater > Lake | place: USA: Lake Erie, Ohio...
TGTCCTCCTGCATCCCGCGCAGCATGACGCGGGTGTTGGCGGCGATGTTGTAGCCGCGGAACTGGAGGAGGAGCTGGCCGATCGGCGTGTTGGCGAAGAGCGGCTTGTCGCCGACCGACGAGCGCACGACGATCGAATTGACGTCCTTCGTCACGGCCGCGCGGTAGGCGCGCACGGCGTTCTCGTCGGTCCACCTTTCGGTGTTGGCCACATGGACGCCGTCGAGGACCTCACCGTGAGCCTTGAACTGCTGGCCGATGCGCTCGGCGAGGTTGTCGTCGATGTCGAGGTAGGCGAGGAAGCGGCGGTCGCCCTGGCCGAGCGCGCCGCGCAGGATCCGGTTCTGCGAGAGGACCGAGCCGACCGCCTCGTTCATGTCGGTGATGAGGGCGATGCCGTTCCACCGCGTCGCGGTCGTCGAGGCGTTCCGCATGAACCGCTCGAAGCCCGTGTTGCGCTGGTAGGGGTCGCCGATCTCGGCCATCGACATCATGCGGTGTTGCAAGATGCGCTCGACAACAAGGCCGGCCTGTTGCGCCTCTGCAACCGACATCTTCACGGCGGCCATGTTCTTCATGAGCGGCGCGATGCCTTCGCTCATGTAGGTCCCGAGGCCGTGAACCATGGCCGGGCGGAAGACTTCGGTCAGGTTGGCGATGAGCACGCCGCCCATGAGGCGCAGATAGTTGAAGGTGCGCAGGGCGCGCGAGACCTTGGCGAAGTTGCTGCTGTTCTCCTGCGCCTTGTAGGTGCCGCGCAGCAAATCGCGCACGGCGGCCACGTCGTTGACCGCGCCCTTCATGTCGTCGTCGAGCCAGGCGAGGATGCGCTCCTTGGCGGGCCGGGCGCCGGCGAACTCGCGCAGGCTCTCCATGGCGCCGGGCGTCTTGCCCACGACGGCCATGGCCTCGGCCGGCGTCGCTGCCGCCTCGACCTCGGCGCGCAGCCGCGCGTAGTCCTGCCGGATCGCCTGGATCTGGTCGCGCATGTCGGCCTTGCCAAAGCGGCGGGTCAGCGCGGTCTCGGCGGCCATCGTGCGGGCGTAGCGTTCGGCCACCTCGCGCACGTTGGAGACGAGGAACTCCTCGATGATCTTGTCGGGGATGTTGAAGGTGCGGTCCTTCATCGGCCCCTTGGTGATGGGCGTGGCGTACTGCGGCAGCGCCGAGCCGTCGCCGTAGTTGCGGCCGAGGATCTTGTCGGTCACGTCGTCGGCGATCTGGCGCGCAGCGTCGGTGAAGCGCGCGGTGCCCGCCGCAGCGTCGACGCCCTCGCCGAGGGTCTTGACCTCCCACCTGTCGTAGAAGCCGCGCTCCATGGCCGCGCGCTGTTCGGCGATCTGCGCGACCCGGTCGTCGATCTTCTTGGGGTCGAGGGCCTTGAGCCTGTCGAGGAGGCGCTGCCCGCGCTCGCCCTTGGCAAGCGCAGCCGCCGAGACCTGCTGGACTGCGCGGTCGACGGCGCCCTTGATCTCGCCGAGGGTGGCCACGGGGTCGAAGTTGTCGAGCCGCTCGAGGCGCTGCGCGATGCGCGTCATCTGCTCGGCGCGCTTGGCCTGCAGCGCCGCATCCTTCTCGAGCCGCTTGGCCACGGCCTTGTCGGTCTGCTCCTCGAGGACCTGCTGCGGCGTGCGGACAGTCGAGGCCTTGTCGCCCTCGGCGGCCTGCCTGGTGCGCAGCGTCTCGATTGCCTTCCTCGTGGCCTCTGCGGACTTGTCGGCGCGGCGGGCGGCGTCGTTGAACGCCTCGACGAGGCGGGTCTTCTCGGCGTCGAACTTGGCGGGGTCGAGCCGCGCCGCGTCGCGCTCGAATTTCCGGCCGCGCTCGATCAGCCGCTCGATGTTGCGGACGTTCTGCTCTTCGAGGTCGACGAGCTGCTGCGCGATCCGCTCGGAGCGTTCGGTCAGGCCGGCGTAGTTGAAGTTGAGGGTGTCGCGCCTGCGGCGGAGTGACGCACGCTCGCGGCGGTACGCCACCAGCTCCTCGCCGCCCTCGGCCTTGAGCCTCGCGATCTCCTCGCGCGCCGCCCGCGCAGCGTCCCGGTCGCCGCGCTTGGCGGCGGAACGGGCGCGCTCCTGCAGTTCGGTGATGCGGCCAAGCCTGTCGATCTGGTCGACGTTCGCCGCGTCGAGCGCAGCGCCCCTGGCCTCGATCTCGTTCATGAGCTGGACGCGCTGCTCGGCCGGCGCGCGCAGATCGGCCACCTCCTGCTCGAGCTGCGAGACGCGGCCCCGGAGAGCCTCGGCGTTCTTGGCGAAGTCCTCCTGGATCTGCCGCTCAAGGTGCGGGACGATCGTCTCTTTCCAGCGCGCCTCCTGCGCGATGATGAGGTCGCGGTTGTACATGCGCGAGAAGTAGGAGGCGGCCGTCTCCGTCGTGACGTCGGCCGGCAGGAGGCCAAGCTCGATGGCCTCCTTCTTGAACGGCTCGAAGACGCGGGCCCGCCAGGTCTGCGCGGCGCGGGTCACGTACTCGTTGCCGTCGACAGCCTGGTCGCCGTTGCGCAGCGCGTAGCCAATCTGCTGCTCGAAGTCGACGCGCGAGACGTTCGTGCCGGCCTTCCGCATTTCGGAGAAGAGCTGGTCGTGCTCGGTGACGGCCTGCGCCATGCGGGAGCGGTAGGCCACGTCGGCCAGGGTCTCGGCCGCGCCGCCGGGCGTGATGGAGACGCCGCGCTCGTGGGCGCCCTGGTAGAGGGTGTTCTGCGCCGCGCTCTGCGTGACCTCGCGGGCCGTAGGGCTGGCGCGGAAGTTGGCGCGCAGGTTCGGGTTGAGCCACTTCATCGCGTCGGCCACGGTGCGCGCCGCGCCGCCCGCGACCGTCAGGTCTTCGACGCCGAGCTTGTCGACGGGAGCCGCGCCGGCGGCCTGCGCCTCGCGGTAGATGGGCGGTACGCCCGTCTCGTCGGGGTACATCTTGGCCAGCGCGTTCGTCGCAGCTTCGCGCTCGCGGGACGACATGCGCGCCGCAATGCCGCCGCCGAGAACGGCGCCGAGGATTGCGCCGCCGCCGACGGCGATGACGCTCTCGGCCAGGGGCCTCGTCTCCTGCGTGGCCTGCAGGATGCCCTCCTGCGCGGCCACGCCGGCGCCAATGGCAGCACCGCCGAGCAGGGCGGAACGCACGACATCAAAGCCGCCCTTGGCGGTGCGCACGGCCCCGCCACCCGGCAGCAGGACGGTCGGGTCCAGCACGCCGGCGCCCATCTGCGCGAAGGTCCCGAACCAGCCAGCCGCGTCGAGCGTCTTGCGGTCGTCCTCCTCCATGTCGATCTGCTGCCGCAGCGCGAGCGCCCTGCGTGAGTTGTTCACCTCGACGAAGGACTGCCAGTGCCGCTCGTACTTCGTGCCCCTGATGCTCTCCCAGGCGTTGAAGCCGGGCTCGGGCTCGTTGGTGTCGGTGAACTTGCGGGCCAGCATGGACCCGATGATGTTGTCCTGCCGGAAGGCAGCGCCGAGCACCGAGCCTTCGGGGGGCGCTTCTGCCACGGACGGCAGCGGGAGAGGCTGGCCCGGCTGGTTGATGGTCTGGAAGCCGAACTCGGAGAAGCGGCGCTGGTAGAGATCGTCCTCGAAGCCCATTACTCGGGCCTCCGTGTGCGGCTGCGGGTTGACGTCCCGTCGGGGTTAAGCCCGAGGTTTCGGCGCATGGACTGGCGGAACTCGTCGACGGTCGGCTTCCACGGCACTGCGACGCCTTCCGGGTTCTGGTAGCCAGGGCGGACCTCGCCGGGCGCGGGCGGGCGCGGGTCGGTCGGCAGCAAGTCACCCGTCATCAGGCGGCGGCGCATGTTTTCCCGATCTGACCACGCCTGCGGGTCCTGCCCGGCCGGAGCCTCGGCCGGGGTGACGGGCCTGATCGGGCTGGCGCGGAAGCGCGCCTCACGTTCTGCGGTCGTCGCGGCCGTCGCGGCGGCGGGGTCGGCTGACCACGGGCGGGCCATCGTCGAGTTGGGGCTGAGGACCGGCTCGTACCGCTGCTGGCCGGTCGCGTCGGTGAACCGATGCCAGATCTCGTAGGGCGGGCGGTCGCCGGCGCGCCACCGCTCCGACGTGATGCCGAAGGGGATCGGGACGAGGGTGATGTCCTCGGGCTTCACGGCGCGGCCGGTGGCCGACTGCACCGCGGCGGCGGCCTGCGCGTACACGTAGGCGTGCGACTTGTTGCCGTCGGCGTCCTCGACGGCCGGGTAGGACCGCTCGGGCGGGAAGCGCATGATGCGCCCGTTCGACACGCCGTAGAGCCGCTTCACCTCGTTCTGCGCGTAGGTCAGCGCCGCCGAGCGGTCGCCGAACTTCTGGTAGTGCTCCTCCGCGGCCGAGACGTAGTCGGACATCAGGGCGTTGCGCTCGCGGGCGCCGATCGGCATTTCACCGCGGCCGCCCGGGAGCCAGCCGTTCGTGTCGAGGATGCTGCGGATCGTCGAAGTCTGGTCGCGCTTCGTCAGCTCGTCGCGGAAGCGCTTGGCGTCCTCGTCGCGCACCTGCCGCGCCGCCTGCGCCTCTGGCCGGTTCATTTCGGCGATGGCGCGCACGGCCTCGTCGGCTGTCTGGCCACGGCGTTCGACCCGGTCGAAGAACAGCGCGGCCGCCTGCTCCAATTCCTTGCCGCCGTCAACCCCCGCGAAAGCGTTGGGGTTGGCGCGGAGCATCGACGCGGCGATCTGGTAGGCAGCGCCCATGCGCTGCGGGTCGGTCGACTGCATGGCGCCGCGCAGCGCCTCGGCGCCCGGCTTGGCCAGGATGCCGGTCTGCTGCCAGACCTGGAAGGCGGCCTGCGGCACGTTGTTGCCGTTCACCTTGGCCAGCGCCCACACACCGGCCTCGGCCGACTTCTTGTCTTCGGTGTCGAGCGGGTTCCACTGCCGCCCGGCAGCCACTCCCGCGTTGAACTGGTTGGTGTAGTAGTCGCGGCTCTCCTGCTGCGCGACGAGGTCGAGCGCGCGCTTGTAGGAATTGAAGTCGGTCAGCTCGCCGCGGTCACGGGCGGCCACGACATCGGCGCGGCCTGCCTTCCCGTCCACGATGGCGGTCATAAGTTGGTCGAGGCGCTGCTGCTGCTGCTGGTTCATGAGGGCGTCGCCCTCGGTCTGGCGGCGGGTGGCCTCTCGGACTGCCTGGTCGCGGAACTGCGCCTGCTGCTGGAAGGGAACCTGCGCGAAGTCCTGCGAGGGCGCGGCGGTCGGCGTGCCGGCGTTGGCGAACTTCCTCGTCTGGACCTCGTAGACTTCGGCCAACGTCCGCGGCGTGCCGTCGGGGCGGTAGAAGACCCGCCCGTTGGAGTTGGCCGCCTCGCCGAAATAGCGGTCGGCGGGGTCGTTCGGCGTGCGCTCCATCTGACGGATGAACTGCACCGCGCCACCAACCCCCATGAAGTGGGCGAGGTAGGCGTTACGCGCGGTCGGCTGGACCCCCTCTTTCGCCAGCGCCGCCATGTTCTGGCGGGTGAAGAGATCCATGAACTTCTCTTGCTGGTCGGGGTCATAGCGCGGGTCGTCCGCCGGAGGCTCGCCCTGCACGCGCCCGTTCACCACTCGGCGGTTGTCCGTCGTCGGCCGCAGCCCTGCCGCCCGGCCTTCGGGCGAGTTGGCCACCGTGTTCCAGGTTCCCGCGATGGGTTGGTAGCGCCCGACCGCAGTAGACGCAGTGTTGGCCGCGCGGTCGTTGCCAGAGCTCTCCGCCTGGCGGGCTGTCGCGCGGTAGGGGGTCGTGCCGCCGAGAGCCGCAGCGGCCGCCGCGGGGTCCTGCTGGATCGTCCCCATCAGCTTCGCAGTCTGAACGTCCTGCTCCCACTTCGCGCGAAGCTGGACCTTCGTCGGCTCGGGCAGACCCGTCGCGTTGATGATCTCGAGGCCACGGGCCCGCTCGCGCTCGGCCACCGCGGGGTTGGCGGCCACGGCGTTGAGGATCGGCGTCTGCTGCGTTGCGAGCGTCGTGCCGTAGTGGTTGTCGCGCACGCCGAGCTCGGCGGTCAGCGCGCCGCGGGTGAAGTTCTGCCGAAGCTGCGCGATGCGCTGCTGCCACTGCGCCCGCTCGGTCGGGTCGGTCACGCCGGCGAGGAGCTGCTGCGCCTGCGCGTCGTGCTGCGCCATGAAGGACTTGGTGAAGTCGCGCCCGTCACCGGCGGCGGCGCGCTGCGCTTCGGCCAACCGCTGCTGCTCGCGGGTCTCGAAGTCGGTGAGGGCGGTGAGGCGGTTGAAGTTCTCGCGCTGCTTGTAGTCGGCCTGGAAGATGGCGGCGGCCTTCTGCATCTCGCCGCCGGCGACGCCGAGCGCGCCCGCGATCTGCCCGCCGAAGTCGTTGGCGGAATAGTCCCGCTGCTTCATGTCGATGTCGGGGAGGTCGTTCCTCTGCGCCGACTGCGCGATCTGGACGATTTGGGCCATCAGATTGACCTACGGAAAGAAGCGAGGTTGAGCGGCCCACTGGTGCCGCTCACGGCCAGCGACGAACTCGTGCCGCTGCCGAACGTCTGGTAGCCCTTGGCGAGGCCGGAGAAGAGATTGGTGCCGGCGCCGATGATGCCGCCGATCATTGCGCCCTGACCCTGCGCGCGGGCCGCCGACGCCTCGTTGCGCAGGCCGGTGGCGCGCGACGACCCGTCGTAGATGGCCGTCAGGTAGTCCATGTTGCCTTGCGCTTCGGCCTGCCCGAGCAGGTCGCCGACCGAGCCGGACAGCTCGAAACCGTTCTGCTGCGCGCCGGCTCGGCTGGCTGCGAGGGTCTGCTTCGTGCGGCGGGAGACCTCGGAGGCCTTGAGGGCGGCCTGGTCCTGCGCCTGGACGGCCTGCATGTCCTTGAGCTGCGCCGTCGCGTTGGCGGCGTTGCTCGCGGCGATGCCGCCAAGGATCGACGAGCCGGCGCCGAGCACCGCGCCCGCCGTCTGTAGCATGGGAGCCATCGAAGCGAAGGCGGCGCCGATCGCGGGGAGGAACGCCATCAGCCCCTCCGAACGCGGGCGTAACGGGTGAAAGTCAGCCCGTTCCAGTAGTTCTGCATGTCGCCTTCGGCCTCGAAACCGAGCATCGCCATCCACCTGTGCCCTTCATCATGGCCCTCGAAGACAACGGCCTCGAGGCGCTCATGCTTGACGAGCTGCAAACCGCGCAGGACTGCACGGTGCATCAATAGCATATCAGCACCAATGCTACCAGAGAGAAGCCCCCACAACTCGCCGCGACCGGGCCAATGTTCCATAACGCCGCCAAGGGCGACGATCTCGCCGTGCCTCACACACGCGAGCGCGCTGCCGCGGGAGATTGCGAAGGCCAGCGCCTCTGGCGTGGGCTTGTGGCCGGCAAGCACCTGTGTCGGCTGGAGCCGGATCGTGTTGGCCATCCAGGCCTGCGCCGGCACGAAATCAATCATTGACCTGCTGCTTGGGCCGGATGGCCACGACAGTCATCGGGAGCGGCTGGTTCTGCTCGACGCACACATAGCCGTCGGTGTCGTACCGGGCGGGCATGGTGAACTCGATGTCGCCCGTGAACAGGCTCGGCGCGGCGCCGACGGGCGTCGCGGGGGAGCGGTACTTGAGCGGGTCCATCGTGCTGAATGACGGGCCGACGCGCCCGCCGAGCGTATCCTTGAAGCGGAGCATGAGCTCGCTCGTCGAGCGGGTGCGCCCCTGCCCCGAGCCATTCTGCGCGCCGGCCTCGGGCCTCATGGGCTGGAGCCGCGAAGCGTAGCCGAAGCCGGCGTGGACCTTGGAGGCCGAGCGCGTGAGGGTGATCTGCCCGCCGGTCACGACGCAGTCGGCGTGCGGGCTCCCGTCGGCCAACACCTGGACCGTCGCGCCTTCGAGATGGTCGAGGCCGGCGACGCTCGTCACCGGAACGCCGGAGTAGGTCAGTCCGCTGTCGACGAAGAAGGCGTCGCGGATGTCGGTGTTCGCGAGCCGGTAGTCCTCCATGATCTCGACGTAGCGGACGGTCTGGCCGTTGATCGTGCGCTTGCAGACCAGCCACAGGTCGTCGCGGGTGTTGTCGGGCTTGGGGATGACGGCGGCGGTCTCGACGACGGCGCCGCCGCCGATCTCGCAGGGGGCGAGGGCGATCACGCCGCGCTCGCGGTTGTAGATCAGGAGCGCCAGCTTGCCATTGGCCAGCGGGCACCACATCGCGTTGTCGGGCTCCTGCTGGAAGTCCATGTCGACGATGCCGGCCTCGACGACGTGACGCGACAGGACGGAAAGCTCTTCGGCCTTGTAGCGTTCGATCTCGTAGGAGTAGCGCAGTTCGCGGATACCCTGGCCGGAGCGGGGGACGAAGAGCGTTGCGCTCTCGACGGCCACCGGCGCCAGGTGGCGGGAGCCGTACTGCGTCTGCGGCGTGCGCTTGGCGTTGTCGGCGGCGAAGACCTGTTGCGTCGTCTGCTCGGAGATCGACAGCTCGTTGCGCGCGGTGCCGAGCAGGAGATCCTTGACCTCTGTCTGCCAGCGGAAACTTTCGACCTTGTCGGCGCCGACCGTCAGCTTGATCGCCGTCTCCTTGGTGACGTCGCGCCCCTCGAAGGGCGAGAAGTCATCGAAGCCACCGACGACCGACATGAACACGGTGCGACCGCGGGTATAGACGAGGCGCTCGCGGAAGAAGCCGACGGTGGTGGGCCAGCCCGCGTCCGAATTGAACGCGCCGAACGCCCACCTCTTGGTCGAGGTGGAGCCGTCGAAGCCGGCCGCCGTGATGTCTCCGGGGATACGGCTGAGGACGGTGATGTTGGCCACGGTGTCGGAAGTGAGACTGTCGATCCGCGCCACGCCCCAACCTGAATGCAGGTACTTCCACTTCACAGCCCCGTCGTTGGCGATGCCCCGGAGGTGGACGGGCGGGGACGCGCCGGTCGTCGCCGCGTTCTGGCTCTCATAGACGTTGCCCTCGTAGCGCCACACCACGTTGGCGCCGACCGCCTTGTTCGTACCCCACGCCGGCGGCAGGGACGGGTCGTCCGTCTCCAGGTAGATGATGGACCCGACGTGGTAGCTCTGGAACGTCGCGACGGAGGCTGTCAGCGTGCCGGTGCCAGTGGCCACGCTGGCCTGCATGGTGACGGTGTTGGTGGGGTCGACGTCGTCAAACGGCCCGGTCGTGAACGCGACGGCGGTCAGCGTCCAGTTCGTGGCGCCAAGCCTCGTCAGCTTGTAGGGGGCGACGGCGCCGGTGTAGTGCGTGATCCACATGACGTCGCCCGACTGGACGACGCGCAGCGCGAAGGTCCCGTCGGTGGTGGTGAGGTCGTCGAGCGTCCACGGAGAGGCCAGTTCGTAAGGGGCGCCACCGTCGAGGAGCTGGCCGCGGTTGACCCAGAAGCGCAGGTAGAGCTGGCCGAACTCGAGCACGTAGGACTGCGAGGAGGAGAACTCGAAGGACTGGAACCAGACCTTGCCGTTGTCCTTCGTGGCGCCGCGGTAGAGCGTACCGCCGCGCCTGACGGCGGGCCCGCGCACGGAGGGGATAAAATTGAAGAGGGTCTTGCACCCTGTGAAGTATTTCTCCTGATCGGTGCGCCCATCCAGTTCGGAGGACAGCTCCCCCGCGTTGAAGGCGTTCCACATCGGGGCGACAAGGGCCATCAGATCCCCGCGAAGCGCGCAGTCAGCCAGGACCCGTCAGCCACAGGGACCGGCGGCAGTTCGATCGCATTGCAACGCTTGGCCTCACGCAGCGCGTCCTCATATTCCTTCATGAGGATCTGCTTCTTCGTGCCGCTGCCCTTGGTCAGGGTCTCGCAGGCCTCGGAGGCGAGGCGGCAGGAGAACGCCTCGACGAAGCTGGCGTCCCACGTCTCGACCTCGGACGACACGTCGCGGATGTAGCGCAGCTTGAGCGGGGCGGCGAAGTCGGTGAGTAGGGTGCGGCCTTCGATCTCGAAGGGCACGACCTCCTCCTGCGTGGCTTCGCGGAAGAGGGCGAAGTCCCAATAGTCGTTGACCTGGACGACGCGCAGGAAATCGGAGGGAAGCTGGAAGGCGCGCACCCACCCGAAGGCCGGGGCGGTGGAGAGGGCGGCGAGCGACGCGCGGGCCTTCGCGAACGACCAGATTTGTGAGCGCAAAGTCGTTCGGGCCAGGTCGTCGAAGATCGACGCCATCACCCGCGCCGGCTCACTCTCTTCCGTCTCGTCAGCGATGCGCTCGCGGCCGAGTTTGATGAGAGCGCGGTTCATGACGGCGGTGCGGTTGGCCATAGTCCCTCAATGTAGCATGTATGCTATTCAGCCATCAAGCTGGCGCGCTCCCTCTTGCGCCTGCGGCGGCAACCGGGCATAAATCACCGAGGGAAATGCAACCGGAGAAGAGTCATGCCGGTCGGGTATCTGATCTTTGGCGGGCTGTTGTGCTTCGCCGTATCTGCCGTCACTGTCCTTGGGGAGCGGCCCGGTCGGCCGGCGCATCTGACGCGGCGGGTTTTCGCCGCGGCCGGGACCGGGTGTTGGGCGCTGGCGGTTTCCATCCTGATCCTGCGGATCCCCTGATTACTCCTCGACGATGTACTCGACGTGGAAGTAGCTGCCCTGCGAAGCCTCGCCGGCCGCAGTGTTGTCGCCGCCACCGCCACCGCCGCCGCTGTCGCCTTCGCCCGCGCCTTCACCGCCTGACGTGCCAAAGCCTGTTTCGCCGAAGCCGGAGCCGAGGTTGAACTGCGTGACGCCGACGCCATCGGGCCAGTAGTCGGAGCCGCCCTGGTCGACGGTCGTCGTGGCGATGTTGCCTCCGCGCCCGCCACGCCCGGCCGCCGTCGTGCCGCCTGCGCCGCCTTGCCCCGCGCCGAACTGGATCTGCACGCCGCCGAGCGTGTCGGGGAAGTCAACGGTGGCGAGGGATGGGGTCGTGCCCACGGTGCCGTTGCCGGCGCCATTGCCCGCGCCGCCTGCCGCGCCCGCGCGCGTGACGAAGGAGAGGGAGATGCCGCCGAGCTCCGAGATCCAGTCGAACTCGAAGAAGCCGCGGGCGCCGGAGCCGCCGCCGCCGCCGCCAAAGCTGGTCGATCCGCCACCGCCACCGCCGCCGGGCCCCTGGCCGTAGATGACCAATTCGACCACGTTCATCGGCAAGGTCATTGTTTCGGTCGTGGCCGTCGCGCCATAGTTGGTCTTCGTCACCGTGCGCTTCAACGCGATCGGCGCGACCCAAACGTCCTCGCTGTTGTCCCACATGAGCGCGACGGGGCTGTTGTTCTGCAGGTCGTTAGCGGCCAGGTCCTTGTAGAGCGAGCCATTGACGCCGGAGCCATTGGCCAGCGTGCCGTGCGGGACCGTGAAGGCGGTGGCGTTGCCTGCCGAGCCGTGGTTGTGCTTGAAGTTGATGGAGTTGCCGGTCAGGAACAGGAGCGGCTGTGTCGACGGGCTGTCGTAGACGCGCCCGCCGGGCATGTAGGCGCACAGCCCGTTGCCGGTCTGGAAACGGCGCAGTTCGCGCGAGTTGGACAGGTCGATGTAGCCGTCGTCGAACAGGACGTGCGCCAGATCGCCGTTGAGGTGCTGCGTGTTGTTGTCGGCAGCGATGTCCCACCGGGTCGCGGTGTAGTCGATCGTGTCGTTCGTCGCGGTCGGGCTGGCCTGCTTGTCCGAGACGCCGTTGACGTAGATGTGTGTCGTCCCGGTGGCCAGGTCCCAGGACGCCGTGACGGTGATCGCGTTGTTCGCCGAGGTGTAGGCGGTGTTGGTCCGCATATCGAGGATCAGCGACCCGGCCGCGTTGTAGCCGAGGAAGCGGATCTTGTTGTCGGTGCCCTTGAAGACCTTGAAGCGGCCGTTGCCGTTGGCGATGATCGTGGTCGCGGTCGCGTCGTTACCGCGGAAATCGACGACGAAGTGCAGGAGGCCTTCCTTGCCGTCGGCGATGCCGGTCAGGTCCGCAGCCCGCGAGATCCACGTCGCGCCATCGAACCGGGTGGTGTTGATGCCGTAGCGGGATTTGAGGCGCTTACGGATCGGCGCGGTGACGCCGTCGATCGTGGCGGCCACCGGGCCGGTGTTGGCGGCGTTCGGCGTGTAGGCCTCGACCCCGCCGCCGGATTGCTCAACCCACGTCCCGTCAGCGCAGAGAACCTTCACCGCAGCCGCGTCGCCGGCGGCGGGAGCGGGCACGAGGCCTTTCACGCCGCCCGCGCCGCTGTCGCCCGTGAAGGCGTTCATGATGGCGGTGGCCTGCGCGGCGGTCAGCGCGGTCGGGGCGCCGGTGCCCGCGCTCGCCGCCCGGCCGATCACAGTGGACTGCGCGAGGTCGGCCATATGCGACAGGGTGACGGAGCCGGTCGGGACGGGCGCGCCTTCGGTGCGCACGAAGGTCGACCCGCGCCGAACGAGGATTTCATCACCCGAGGCCATCGCACCGCCGGTGTCAGTGCGGGCAAGCCAGAAGTCGAGAAAGGACTGGATGAGGGCCACGTTACGCCTCCGTCAGCAGGGCGCCAGCGTCGCCGGTGAGGAACTGGCCGTCGAAGTTCGCGAGCACGATCGGCCCTGGTACATCCGCAGGGCCGCGCTCGAAGATCGTGAGGTCCAGCGCCGGGTCGGAGCTCGGCGGCGCCGGCGGGATGCGGACGTCGGTCCACCACTTGGCCAAGGTCATCCCACCGCCCGAAGCGCGCAGGACGTAGACGCCCTCGAGCGCGGGCAGGTTGGGGAACTTGGCGCGGAAGTGGCCCTCGTTGATCTCGATGAGGGCGTCGATGCCTTCGCCGTCTTCCCACGTTCCGGCCGGGGCACGGTGGACGTTCTCGTCGTTGTCGACGATGACCGGCCAGTCTTCGAGGGAGAGGAAGAAGCGGGGCACGGGCGCCCCCTACACGTAAAGGAAGGCGCCGAGCACGTCGTCAGCGGAGCAGGCGGTCGCGTCGAGAAGTGCCTGCGCGGCGGTGACGGAGATCGCGATCCCGTTGAGGAACGGCATTCCGTGAACGGCCATCTCGATCGAGTTGACGCCAACGGCGCCGGCACCGACGTTGAGCATCAGGAAGGGCACGTCCGTCCCGACAGTCGGCGCGGTGGCCTTGTCGTAGAAGCGGATGAACCGCGCGCCGGCGGCGTAGTTGAACACCTTCACGCCGAAGAGCCGGCCGGGGCTCGCCTTGATGACGGTTGCGTTGGTGGTGGCCGCGGCGCGGAAGTCATACCGCTGGACGCCGGACGCCGTCGAGGCTAGCGGTTGCGACGTCACGTGCAGCGCGTTACCGGTCGACTTGAGCGGCTGGCTGTCGTTCCGGCCGTCGTTCTGCTCGATTGCTCGGAGCGTCATGTTTCACCTCAAGCGGGCGGCCAGGTGCCCTCGTTGATGCGCTGGACCATGATCTCGATCTCGCGCAGGAACTCGGCCCGGGAAGTGACGACGGCGGTGTCGACGAGGATCCGCGCCCCGTGCGTGCCGCCGAGGTCGGTGGCGCCGCCGGATACGGCCGTCAGGGTGGCGGTGTCAGTCACCGCGACCTTATCGTCGCCGGGAGCGATGCTGTACTGATGAGCGGGCACAGGCCTCTCCTAGGTGAGTGGGGCGGCGGGCCGGAGCCCGCCGCGAGCAGCCGTCACGGCTGGAGGTAGTAGAGGATCACGACCAACGTGCCGGAGGCCGGCAGGTTGGCCGTGGCGATCGTCAGGTAGATCGGCGTGTCCGACGAGTAGGGCGTGTCGTCGATGCCCGCGACCACTCCAAAGAAGGTTGGAGTGTCAGTGGCAGTGAACGTCGCCGCGGCGCGGAGCTGGCCGTTTGACCCATGCGTCGAGTTGGTGCCGATGGCCACCACGGACGAGCCGAGGGAGGCGCTCGCCGCAAGGACACCGGGGAGCGGGATCGCGCCGGCCGGGATGACGCCGAGGTGGATCGCGTCCGAGGTGGTCTGCGACGCCAGGGTGATGACGTTGCGGATCGCCTTGACGCGGCCGCCGTAGGCCGGGGCCCGGGGCGGCGACACCGGAGAGGTGCCGAAGCCCGCGGTTTCAGTGGAGTAGAGGATTGCCATCGTGCGCGCTCCTTAGCCGGTGGTGGCGATCTGGACGACGCGCTTCTCTTCAACGCGGGTCGCACCGAGAGTGGTGGTGCAGTAGACCTGCGTCGCGAAACGCTTGTCGGGGCGGGGCGCCACGGAGACGGCCACGTCCTTCCAGGTGCCGAGGTACATGCCCGACTTGACCCACATCGGGACGAAGCGGGTTGCGCTGCCGACGGCCGTGACGGTGTCGGCGGAGTAGGACGCGCTGTCCGTGTACTCGACATGGATGAAGTTGATGCCGAGGAAGTAGGACAGGCGGCCGTCGACGAGCGCCGGCTTCGAGTTGAAGTCGGTGGACTTGACTTCGATCTCGTTGAGGAGCGCGTCGTGGTCGGCCGAGTTGATGGCGCAGTAGATCGCCTCGCTCTCGAGGTCGACGCCGGCGGCCATGAGCAGCACCTTGCCGGCCCGCAGCTTGGCGACGTTGAGCTTCGAGTTGGTGCCGCCGACGTTCACGCCGACCTTCTGCCCCGCAGGGAAGGCGGTCGTCGAGGCGCCGTTGGTGCCGGTCGGCGAGGAGGCGTAGAACGCCTGGAGGATCTCGTCGTCCTGCGCGCGCCGCATGGCGTTGACCGCCGACATCGTGTAGGGCGACGTCGGGTCCAGGAGCATCTTGAGCTTGTCCTGGTCGTCGATCAGCGTGCCCCAATCGTAGTCGTTGGGGAAGACCCAACGCTGCGCGGTCGGCATGTCGATCAGCGGCGTGTCCTGGTAGCGGCCGAGGTTCTTGATCGGCTTCGTGGTGCCGATCTGCTGGACGACCTGCGCACCTGTGCCGGTGTGAGAGCCCATGGTGACGAAGGGGGCAAGCTTGCCGCCCTTCTGCGTCAGCAGCATGTTCACGTTGGTCGTGTACTGCTGGATGTAGTGGGTGGCGACCTGAAACATGGCGCCATGCCTCCTGGGTTGAACCAAAGGGGTGGCGCGGTTGTCCGGTAGCCGGGCTCGCGGGTAACAGTAGCATTAATGCTACCCGCGAGAGTTGTCAACCCCTAGCTGCCGGGATTGGCCTTCTTCTGCCACTCGGCCATCTCTTCGATGGCGATCTGGCGCACCTTGGGGTCTGGCGACATATAGCGAGCCTGGAAGGCCGGATCGCCGACGAGCTGGTCGATCTTCGCCTTGGCCTGCGCCGGCGACGCGGAGAACTGCCCGCCGCCCTGGCCCGGGGGAGGGGCCGACGCCTCGGCCAGGTTCTCGCCGAACTGCATGAACATCTTCATCATGCGCTTCGTGCCGATCGCCATCTCGAGCTTGCCGAGATCGCCCGCCTCGAGGCCGGCCATCTTGATCGCCCGGCGCCCGAGCTCGACCTTGTTGTCGAAGTCCTTGCCGAGCTCGGTGGCCAATTCGTTCGCCTCCGCCGAGGACTGCACGGCCCACGCCTTCATGTTCTCGGCCTCGCGGGCCATCACCTTGTCGATGAGACCCTTGCCGATGTCCTTGGGGACGCCGACCTCCTTGAGGATCTCGGGGATGTAGCCCGCCTTTTCAGCGAGTTCGCCTTCGAGCTTGATGCCGTAGTCCTCGACCTTCTCAGGCGGCGCAAAGCCAACCTTGGCGAGGAACTCGGCGCGCTGCTCGGGCGTCGCCTTCTCGTCAGGCAGCATGACGGTCTTGCCGGCCTTGTCGGCGCCGAGGAGCTGCTCGAGGTTCTGGTAGGACTTGAGCATGGCCTCGGGGCCGTCCCATTTCTTATTCGCGATGAACTCGTGGTGATCCTTCGGCAGCGAGTGATACCAGGGCTGGTCGGGCGAGGCCGGATCGGCCTGCACCTTGAGAGCCGGATCGGGCGCCGGGGCCGGATCGGGAGCGGCGGGCGGGGCGGCCAGCGCCGCGGCGCCGGCGAGAGGGGCGGCTGCTTCGCTCATAGGTCTGGATCCTGCAGGTTGGTGGTCTGGTAGGGGTCGAGGTTGAGGAGCTTGACGAGCTCGTCCCACACCTCGCGACGCGCCGCCGCGGCCACTGTGGCCACGGGGTCTACTTCTCCGCTCGGGGAGAACCTGACGAGCCGGCCTGTCGCCGGCCCGTGACAGAGGAATTTGAGGTGAGCCGCAACCCTTCGGGCGTCAGGGTTAAGTTCACCTCGCGCATTCAGGCACAGCCGACGTATCGCGACTTGCCTTTTCGAGAAGGGCTGGTCGGTCAGAAGGGTGCCTGGGATGCGGCCTGGTTGGCCTGTGCCATGGATTTGACGGTGTTGCCGAGCGCCGGCGCGGCCTCGATGAGCTGCTGCGCGGCCATCTGCTGCTGCTGCACCTGCGCCTCGGCTGCGAGGCGCTCACGCGACTTGACGATGCGGAGCGGTGCGCCGTTGACCTCGGCGAGGATGCGCGCGCTCTCGGAATGGTCGAAGACCTGCATGGCGGTCGGGTCTGTGGCTGCAACCACACCCATGACCTCGTAGGTGCGCAGGATGCCAGTCGCTTCCTCGGCGCGCTGCTGGCGGACCAGAGGGCTCTCGTAGACGATCTCGGCGATCCCGCCCATCTCGAGCAGTTCGGGCGGCGCAGGCGGCAGAACGCCTGCCTGCGTCCAGATGTCGAGCTCGCGGACGATCAGGGGTCCGAGGAACTCTGACTGCTGGCGGCCGATCGTCGGGGCCAAAAGCGCGCCTTTCTCCTGCGCGCGCAGCATTGCCTCGGTCGCCGTCATCTGCGGCGTGTCGACGAGGATCTGGAAGAGGGTGACGAGGAAGGCGCGGTTGATGGCCTGGCGGCGCTGGTCAGCCATTTCCAAGGAAATGCGCGGATCGCCTTCGGGGCTCATGTGCTTGGCCAACGCCTGGCCCTGCTCATTCAGGTAGCCGCGATTGATGGCGCCGGAGCGCACCGCGAAGGGGTTGAGCGCGTCGACATCGGCGGTCAGGATCGGAGGGTCGGTGACGAGCTGGCCGTAGCGGAGCTGCGTCTTCGACATCTCGTTGAGCGTCTTGATGTCTGCCAGCGCGTCCCACGCCGGCGAGCGCCCGTAGACCTCGCGCGGGGCGGTCGTGTAGCGCGACACCGCATAGGGGAAGGTGCGGAAGCCGCCGCGACGCAGCACGTCGCGCGTCTCGACGCAGATGTCGTAGGCCGCGTTGGCCATGCCGCGGTAGTCGCGCTTGCCCCGCGCCTTATCCTCGTTGGGCTTGACGCAGTGGAGGAAGGTGAACTTGCGGTCGGGCTCGCGCTCGGCGTAGCGGCTGATCGTCTCTGGCAGCTTGTCGCGCCACTTCTGCTGCGCCTGCCGGACGGTCAGCTCGTACTCCCGGTCGACCACGTCGACCTGCCCCTGCGCGTTCTCCTGGATGTAGATCTCGGAGAGCGGGACGTGCATGTAGCGGATGCCGCCGGCGAGGCCATCCTCGATGTAGAGCGCGCCGGTGCCGAAGGCGCCGAGCGACATGAAGGTCTCGTAGGCCTGGCTCGCGAAGTTGGCGCCGGGCGCGTAGCGCAGCCGGAAGGCCAGGTCCCGGATGTCTTCGAGGTAGCGGTTGACGGCCTCGCTCTCGCGCAGCTCCATGGGCGCGGCGAACCTGTGCCACTTCTGCGTCCGCGGCACGAGCATACTCTCCATCGCGGCGCTAAACGCCGGAAGCGCGAGCTGCGCCGTGCTGTCGTAGACCCACTCCTCGCGGCGCTGGCCGGGCGAGTACTTCGTCACGAACTCATCGGCGCGCGGGAGCACGCGCTTCGCGATCTCCGACCAGACGCGCTCGAAGTTGCCGCGGTACGCCTTGCGGCTGTCGAAGAGGCGGATGAGCTCGGTGGCGTCGTTGTCGGCCATCAGTTCGCCTTCCGCACGTCGGGGTCGATGAGCTGCGTAAAGGGGAGATGGCCGGCGAGATCGCGGGCGTCGGCGGGCAGGCCAAAGCGCAGCGCCTTGTCCTCGTCGCGCGTCCACACGTAGGGCCGCCAGCC
>Ga0315904_10005334_pt1 | contig 17884 bp, 19 predicted proteins | sample LakEriMetagenome_6_FD_203529 | JGI IMG/M metagenome (GOLD analysis project Ga0315904, IMG submission 203529) | Freshwater fungal communities from buoy surface, Lake Erie, Ohio, United States - Buoy 12 MA120 | ecosystem: Environmental > Aquatic > Freshwater > Lake | place: USA: Lake Erie, Ohio...
CCACGGCAGGCCGGCAGCAGGACGGGCTCGCCGAAACAGAAGGTCGAACGGAGCGGGAAGCCGGCTTGAACCAGCGGCCCTGAAAACTCAGCATGATGCCCGGTCAGCGCCGAGCCCGTCGCCTAACTGGCAATCTCGCCGGGCTCTGTCTGCGCCGCCACGATGAAGCTGTCCTTCGCCGCCGCGAAGTCGCGCAGGTAGCGCATCTTATAGGCAGGTGATCCCGCATACAGGGACGCAAACGCCCGGAACACCTCGATCCGCAAGGCCGCCAGCGCGGGGAGGTCGCGTTCGAAGTCTTCTCCGGTCAGCGCCCGCGTCTTCACAAAACCTGCCGGATCCATTCCTTGAGATTGTAGCAGGTGGTGACGCGCTGGATGGCGCCCTCCTGGACGTGAAAGAAGGCGCCTGCGGTACGGCGGCACTTTTGTCCGTGTGCTTCGGGCAGGCCGGGGTCGTTTTTCTCGTAGGTGCCGTTGACGATGAACTCCGCCGCAGCGCGCGTGCCATCGGCTGCGGGCATCACGACAATATCCGTCAGCAGCTCGTCGGAGCAGTCGTCCATGTGGGCGATGAACTCGGTGAACGCTCTGCGCCTGCCGCGCTTGTCGCCCTTGTTGAAGAAATGGGACAGCGTCTCGGACACGCAGGCCGCCATGCCGGTCCGGTCCCTGGCGTTGAAGGCGGCTTAGTAGCGGGTGATCAGATCGGTGGTCCGGGTCTTTTAGGAAGTCCCGGTTGTCCTGCCTGGTCGGGATGCGCTTGCACATAGGCGCGCTTCAGTTCGATGGACCGGTTGTGCTGTCCGTTCGGGCTCCAGCCCGGCGCATTCACCGCCCGTCCCACCCAGCGCCAGGGCCTCAGGCCATCGCGCGCGCAGTCCCGCAGGAACCCGCCGAGTTCATGGAAGGCGATCACGAACGGGTTGTAGGTGCCGACCGGTTTGACGATCCCGTAGACCGGCCGCTCATGATCCAGCTCCGGTACAAAGCTGCCGAACATCTTGTCCCAGATGATGAACACGCCGGCATAGTTCGCATCGAGGTAACGCGGGTTCGTCGCATGATGCACGCGGTGATGGCTCGGCGTATTCATCACCGCCTCGAACCAGCCCGGCATCCGGTTGATCGCCTCGGTATGAATCCAGAATTGATAGAGGAGATTGATCCCGCCCACGAAGGCGATGACATAAGGGTGGAACCCGATCCACACCATCGGCAGGCCGAGCAGGATCAGGCCCGTGAAGGGGCCGAACCAGGGTTGGCGCAGGGCGGTCGTCAGGTTGTAGTGCCCGGAGGAATGGTGCGTCACATGCTCCATCCAGAACCAGCGCATCCGGTGCGCAAACCGGTGCTTCCAGTAGTAAACGAAATCATACAGAACGAAGGCCAGAACGAGGGTCCACCAGGTGAAGGGCAGGGTGGCGATCCGGTACGGCCAGAGCAGCGCCATCATCCAGACGAAGATCGCCGCGGTCAGCGTGTTCACGGCGAGGTTGCCGATCCCCATTGCCATTGAGGCAAAGGCGTCTTTCGTTTCGTAGCGCCCCGCCGCCCGGCCGGTCTTCACCGCCCACCATTCGAGGGCGACCGCGAGCACGAAGAACGGTGCGGCCAGGGTGGTCACTTCGGGGAGAGGCACGAATTCCATGCCCCAGCGCTAGCGAAAAATGACGCCGCCGTCACCCCTCGGGGCAGCGCTTGACGGACGCTGGGGAAGGGGCCCCTTGTCGCACCCGGATCCATTAACCGGAGGAAATCGCATGGCTCGCCCCAAAGAGTTCAAGGAAATCATTCTCGACATTGAGGACGGCATCGCCACGCTGACCCTCAACCGTCCTGACAAGATGAACGCCTTCACCGGCGTGATGATGTACGAGATGATCGAAGCCTTCGACATCACCGACAAGGACGACAGTGTCAAAGCCGTGATCGTCACCGGCAGCGGCGACCGCGCCTTCTGCGCCGGGGCGGACCTTTCCGCCGGCGCCAAGACGTTCGACTATGACGCCCGCGCCGGAGACGGCGAAAAGGGCCGCACGGAGAACATCGACATCCAGCGCGACGGCGGCGGCCGCGTCACCCTGCGCATCTTCGAAAGCCTCAAGCCGGTCATCGGCGCCATCAATGGCGCAGCGGTCGGTATCGGCGTCACCATGCAGCTGCCGATGGATATCCGCATCGCGTCCGACAACGCGCGCTTCGGCTTCGTCTTCAACAAGCGCGGCATCAACCCGGAAGCCGCCTCCAGCTGGTTCCTGCCGCGCCTCGTCGGCATCCAGCAGGCGCTCGAGTGGTGCTATACGGGGCGCGTTTTCCCGGCCTCCGAAGCGCACAGTGGAGGCCTTGTCAGCAAGGTTGTTCCGCAGGCGGAGCTCATGACCGTTGCCCGCGCGCTGGCCAAGGAAATCGCCGACAATACCGCGCCGGTCTCCAACGCCCTGACCCGCCAGATGATGTGGCGTATGCTCGGCGCCTCGCATCCGATGGACGCGCACATTGTCGACTCCGCAGCGATCTACTCGCGCGGCAAGACGCCGGATGCGAAAGAAGGCGTGATGAGCTTCCTCGAGAAGCGTCCGCCGACCTATCCGGTGAAGGTCTCCGACGGCATGCCGAACTTCTTCCCCTGGTGGGAAGAGCGCGAATTCGAATGGATCGGCGGCAAGGACTGAGTCTGTGCAATCGCTGCTGCCCCTCGCAACGGACATCGGCGCGCGTCTCAAGGCGCGCGCCGAAACTGTCGCTATCTCTGAATCCTCCGCTGGCGGACTGATCTCCGCCGCCATCCTTGCGGTACCCGGCGCCTCTACCTGGTACCGGGGCGGCGGTGTGATCTATACGCCGCAGGCTTTCCGCGGCCTGCTCGGGCTGCGCCGCGAAGACCTCGGCGACATGCGCTCGTCCACGGAGCCCTATGCCCGGCTCCTGGCGCGCACCATCGCCGGCAAGCTCGACGCCCATTGGGGCCTCTGCGAGACCGGCGCCTCTGGCCCCAGTGGCAATGGCTATGGCGACGCCGCCGGCCACACCTGCGTGGCGCTCGCCGGGCCCGGCAAGTTCGAAGTCTCCCGCACGCTCGAAACCGGCCTCACGGACCGGCCCGAAAACATGCGCCTTTTCGCCTGCGAAGCGCTTGAACTTCTGCGCGCCGCGCTGGACTGATCTTGATCGAATAGATTCAACCGGGAAGCTGATCCTTGAGCTCGATTGCAATCGCTGCACCATCAGCCCTGACGCCATCACCTGCGACTGCAACTGACTGAGCTGCGCCGCGATCACTCCGGCTGAGATTTCCACTGAAACCCGCTCCATGCCGCTCACGATATCCGCCGCCGGCACCGCGCGCTCGCAGGCTTCGAACTCTGATTTCAGCCTCGCCAGAAGGTCAGCATTGCGCAGCTTGCCGAACTTGGCGCGGTCCTCGTTTGCGATCCGTGACATCTGTCCGTCTGCGGAGAGTTGCAGATGCCCCAGCCAAACCTCACCGCGTGCGCGGCGCACAAGCTCGACCACACGCGGTGCAAAATCCACAGGCACCGACCCATCCGTCTGGAACGTGGAGATCAGCGAGCGGTCCTCCGCCACCGCCGCCTCGAACACGTTCATCCAGAACTGCTCGCGCAGCCGCACGAAGGAGGCCGATCCGAACGGGAACACCGACGCCGCAGTGTCGACGACCAGATGATTGTGGCAGCGAGGCCGGTCATCGCGGCCAGGCGCGCCTATTCGAATGGATTGCTCGACTTTGACGCGTCGTACTCGAGGTTTCCGAAGCGCGTGACCCGCGCATCGAAGGCAAGCTTCACCGTGCCGATTGGGCCGTGGCGCTGTTTGGAGACGATCACTTCTGCCGTACCGAACACCTGGTCCATCCGCGCCCGCCAGGCTTTCCACTTATCGTTCGAGGACGGATCATTCGGGTCTGCTGGTGGCTCGGTGCGCGAAAGGTAGTACTCCTCCCGGAACACGAACATCACGATATCGGCGTCCTGCTCGATCGACCCCGATTCGCGCAGGTCCGACAGTTGCGGGCGCTTGTCATCGCGCTGCTCCACTGCGCGTGAAAGCTGCGACAGGGCCATCACAGGCACGTTCAGGTCTTTCGCCAGCGCCTTGAGGGCTGTGGTGATCTGCGTCACTTCCTGCACGCGGTTGGCGTTCGAGTTGGACGCGGTGGTGATCAGCTGCAGATAGTCGATCACGATCAGGTCCAGCCCCACCGACCTGCGCAGGCGACGTGCGCGGGCCGTCAACTCGCCGATCGAAATGCCGCCGGTATCGTCGATGTAGAGCGGCAGGTTCTGCATCTCGGCGGTCGCTTCGGAGAGGCGTTCGAAGTCGGCCTTCGACAGTTTTCCCTGCCGGATGTCATGCGAACTGATGCCGGTACGCTCGGCCAGGATACGCGTGGCCAGCTGTTCGCTCGACATCTCCAGCGAGAAGAAGGCGACGATCCCTCCGTCGACGGTCTTTCGAGAGCCATCTTCCTGCGCTTCGTACTTGTAGGCATTGGCCACATTGTAAGCGATGTTGGTCGCGAGCGATGTCTTGCCCATCGACGGGCGGCCGGCGAGGATCAGCAAGTCCGAGCGGTGGAAGCCGCCAAGCTGCTCGTCGAGATCGCGCAGCGCCGAGGGGATGCCGGCGATCTTGCCGCCGCGTTTGAACGCCGCTTCGGCGGTGACCAGCGATTCGGCGAGCGCTTCGGCAAAGCTGGAGAAGCCGCGCTCCGAGCTGCCGCGTTCTGCGAGTTCGAACAGGGCACGCTCCGCCTTGTTGATCAGTGTCGAACCGGTATCGTCATCTTCCGGCGTCAGGGACGCCGCCTGGATTCCGCCGCCGACGCGGATCAGTTCCCGCCGGATCGCCAGGTCCCGGATGATCCGCGCATAATCCTTGACCTCGGGCCCGAAGGCCGCCGCGTCCAGCAAGTCGACGAGGTATTTGCCGCCGCCGATCTCGGTCAGCTTTTCCTTCTGCTCGAAATGCTCACGCAGTGTCACACCGTCTGCCACCCGGCCGGTCTGGATCATGTTGGAGGCGACTTCGTAGAGCAGGTTATGGGCCGGGGCGTAAAAGTCGACCGGGCGCAGGATATCCGCAATGTATTGGTAGACGTTGTTGTCAAACAGGATCGCGCCCAGCACGGCGGCTTCGGCGGCAAGGTTGTGCGGCGAGACAACGGGCGCATGCGAGGTCGTTTGCTGGTTCATGTGGGCATATTAACCCAAGGCCCGCCCGAAGGCTTGGGGGCAGCTTCAGATTCGAAAAACGAATCACAGAAAAGTAAAAGCCGCGACTGTTTCCAGCCGCGGCTCTTGTTTCTGGTCCGTTTGGACGAAGACTAGTCGTCGTCGCCGGCCGGGCCGCGCTCGGCAGCAGCTTCTGCCAGTTCACCGGCCTGTTCGGCAGCAAACGCAGCGTTGGCGGCTTGCAGGGCTTCAGCGATGTTTTCGCCTTTGGCCTGACGCTCGGCTTCTTCGTTCGACCGGGCGACGTTGACCTGAACCTTCACAGCCACTTCGGCGTGCAGGCGGACGGACACGTCATAGATGCCGATCGATTTGATCGGCTTGTCGAGACGCACGGAATTGCGCGGCACCTGGTGACCGGCCGCTTCAGCAGCGTCCGCCACGTCGCGGGCCGAGACCGACCCGTAGAGCTGACCGGTTTCGCCGGCCTGACGGATCAGGACGAACACCGCGCCTTCGAGTTTTTCGGCATCGGTTTTGGCGGCGTCGCGGGCAGCTGCGTTTCGGGCTTCGATCGCTTCACGCTCGTGTTCGAAGCGTTTGCGGTTGCGGTCGTTGGCGACCAGCGCCTTGCCTTGGGGGATAAGGAAGTTGCGGCCGAACCCGTTCTTGACGCGGACTTCGTCACCGATCTTGCCGAGCCGTTCGATGCGCTCAAGGAGAATGACTTGCATGTGGGCCTCTCCTTAGACAGCGAACGGGATGAGCGCGAGCATACGGGCGCGCTTGATGGCCTGGGCCAGCTTGCGCTGGTTTTTCAGGTTCACGGCGGTGATGCGGCTAGGTACGATTTTCCCTTTTTCAGAGATGTAGCGCTGCAGCATCTTGACGTCTTTGTAGTCGATTTCCTGTGCGTGCTCGCCCGTGAACGGGTCGACCTTGCGCCGGCGGCCGAAGGGGCGGCGGGCAGGAATATTCGTGATGTTGATTTTCTGTGCCATTGGATCTGTTCCTTACCCTTAATCGCGCGGACGGCGTTCTTTGCGCGACAGAACCACGGAGGGCTCGTCGGACAGCGTTTCGACGCGGACGGTCAGGTAGCGCATCACGTCTTCCGAGATGCGCTGGCGGCGTTCGAGTTCGTGGATCGCGGCAGGCGGTCCATCGATGTTGATGCAGGAGTAATGACCCTTGCGCTGTTTCTTGATCGGATAGGCGAGGCTGCGGAGGCCCCAGTATTCCGTCCGGCCGACGGTTGCGCCTTTTTCCTTGAGAAAACTGCTCATCTCTTCGACGAAGGTTTCCACTTGGGCCGGCGAAATGTCAGGCCGTGTGATCACGACGTGTTCGTATAGTGCCATGTTTTCATTCCCGAAATTCGAAGATGCGGCGCTGGGGGGCGGGAGACCCGAACCAGCGATGGCCCCTCTTTTTCCGGCTCATTCCGGAGACTTGAGGACCGCACCTTGCTGCGAAGGGGGGTCTAAAGCCCATCTGGCCGCAGATTTCAAGCGCTTGCATGCCGGAAGGGCGCGCTTTAGCACGGCCAAAACAATTGGAGGCCCGGTAACCATATGACGCTGGCATTCATCTTTCCCGGGCAGGGCAGCCAGGAAATCGGCATGGGCCGCGCGCTCGCCGAGGCCTTTCCGGCCGCCAGGGCCGTTTTCGAGGAAGTCGACGCCGCCCTCGGGCAGGGCCTGTCGGGCCTGATGTGGGGCGGCGATCTACCCGAACTGACCCTCACCTCCAACGCCCAGCCCGCCCTGATGGCACACTCGGTCGCCGCTTACCGGGCGCTTGAGGCGAACTTCGGGATCACGGTGAAGGATGCCGCCTTCGTCGCCGGCCATTCCCTCGGCGAGTATTCGGCGCTCGCCGCTGCAGGGGCGATCAGCCTCGCGGACACCGCCCGCCTGCTGCGCATCCGCGGCAATGCCATGCAGTCCGCTGTGAAGCCCGGCGAAGGCGCGATGGCGGCCCTGCTCGGCGCCGAAATCGATCAGGCTGAAGCCGCTTGCGCCGCGGGGCGTGCGACCGGTGGGGCCTGCGAGATCGCGAATGACAACGCGCCCGGCCAGCTGGTCATCTCCGGCACAAAGGCCGCGATCGACGCGGCGGTGGCCTGGTCGCAGGCCAACGGCGTCAAGAAGGCCATGGCGCTGAACGTCTCAGCGCCGTTCCACTGTTCGCTAATGCAGCGCGCGGCCGACGCGATGGCCGAGGCGCTCGCGAAGACGGACATCAAGGCGCCCGGCGCGCCACTCGTCGCCAACGTTTCGGCCACGTCCGTCACCGATCCGGAAACCATCCGGCAGAACCTCGTGAAACAAGTCACTGGCCGCGTGCGCTGGACGGAGTCCGTTCAGTTCATGGTGGCGCAGGGCGTTACGATGACCGCCGAGACAGGCAACGGCAAAGTGCTCACCGTCATGCAGCGCCGCATCGAGAAATCCCTGAACGGCTTCACCCTCGGCCATCCCGAGGACCTCGAAGCCTTCGCCAAAGCTCTCAAAGGATAAGAGACATGTTCGACCTCACCGGCCGCACGGCCCTTGTTACCGGCGCTTCGGGCGGTATTGGCCGCGCGATTGCTCTGGCGCTCTCGGAAGCCGGCGCCAAGATCGCCCTTTCGGGCACGCGCGAAGCAGTGCTGCAGGATGTCGCCGCGACCCTGAAGGGTGAGAGCGCCATCGTGCCGTGCAACCTGTCTGACCCCGCCGCCGTTGACGCGCTCGTCGGCCAGGCCGAGGCTGCGCTCGGCCCGATCGACATCCTCGTCGCCAATGCCGGCATCACGCGTGACAAATTGCTGATCCAGATGAAGGACGAGGACTGGAACGAGGTGATCAACGTCAACCTCGGCTCGTATTTCCGCCTCGCGAAAACCGCCGTCCGGGGCATGATGAAGCGCCGCCATGGCCGCATCATCGGCATTACGTCGATTGTCGGCGTCACCGGAAACCCCGGACAGGCGAATTATTGTGCCTCGAAGGCCGGCATGATCGGTTTCACGAAATCACTCGCCCAGGAAGTCGCCAGCCGCTCGATCACAGCCAATACGATCGCCCCCGGCTTCATCGAATCGCCGATGACAGACGGCCTGCCGGACACCCAGAAACAGGCGCTTTTAGGGCAAATCCCCTCTGGCCGCCTGGGTCAGGGAAGCGACATTGCTGCAGCTGCGGTGTACCTCGCGTCCAACGAAGCGGCCTATGTCACAGGCCAAACCCTGCATGTTAACGGCGGCATGGCGATGATCTGACCCTGCACAGTCGCCAGCGAGACAAGGGCTTGGCGCTCTGCTGGAGTGTGTGCTAGGCGCAACACAATGGTTCAAAAGAGGACCAGTCCTCAGTTATATCATGAGAGGTATTCATGTCTGACGTTCTTGATCGTGTGAAAAAAATTGTAGTCGAGAATCTCGACGTGGAAGCCGATAAAGTTGTTGAGGGCGCAAGCTTCATCGACGACCTGGGCGCCGACTCCCTCGACCTGGTCGAGCTCGTGATGGCATTCGAAGAAGAGTTCAACATCGAGATCCCTGATGACGTGCAGGAGTCGATCCGCTCGGTCGGCGATGCCGTGACCCACATCAAAGCGCACATCTAAGCGCGCTGTCCGCGATGTCTAAACGCCGCGTCGTCATCACAGGTATTGGTATCGTCTCCCCGCTTGCGATGGGACGCGAAGCCACATGGGAACGCCTGATCGCCGGGAAATCCGGTGCAGGTCCCATAGACAAGTTCGATGCGTCGGATCTTCCGTGCAAGATCGCCTTCCAGGTGCCTTACACCTCCGGCCGGGGCGGCGGCGCGGGTGACCCGCACGCGTTCGATCCCGACAAGTTCGTGACGGCCAAAGAACAACGCCGGACGGACGAATTCATCGTTTACGCCATTGCGGCTGCCGATGAAGCGCTCGCCGACGCCAACTGGAAACCGGAATCCGATGAAGACCAGGAACGCACCGGCGTCTTGATCGGCTCCGGCATCGGCGGCCTCGAGACGATCTACGAGACCTCGATCATCCTGCATGAACAGGGGCCCCGAAAGGTCAGCCCGTTCTTCATTCCTGCCTCGCTGATAAACCTCGCCTCCGGTCAGGTCTCGATCCGCCACGGGCTCAAGGGACCGAACCATTCCGTTGTCACCGCCTGTGCCACCGGCGCGCACGCCATCGGCGATTCGGCGCGGCTGATCAGTTACGGCGACGCTGACATCATGGTCGCGGGTGGTGCTGAAGCGGTGATCGGCCGCCTCGGCATTGCAGGCTTCTGCGCGGCCAAGGCCATGTCCACCAGCTTCAACGACACGCCGGAAAAAGCTTCCCGTCCGTATGACAAGGACCGCGATGGTTTTGTCATGGGCGAAGGCGCAGCGGTGCTGGTGCTCGAAGAATACGAGCACGCCAAGGCACGCGGCGCTAAGATGTATGCGGAAGTCATCGGCTACGGCCTGACCGGGGACGCCTTCCACATCACGGCGCCTGCCGAGGGCTCCGAAGGCGGCTACCGCGCGATGAAGATGGCGCTGAAGAATGCCGGCATCGATCCTTCCGAGATCGACTACGTCAACGCGCATGGCACTTCCACGCCTAAGGGCGATGAGGGCGAAGCGGGCGCGGTCGAGCGCACGTTCGGCGACCATGCGAAGAACCTATCCATGTCGTCGACGAAATCCGCGGTCGGCCACCTGCTGGGCGCCGCCGGCGCGATCGAGGCGGCGTTCTGCGCCCTCGCGATTCGCGACCAGGTGATGCCGCCGACGCTGAACCTCGACAATCCGAGCTTCGAGACGGTGATCGACCTGATTCCCCACAAGGCCAAGAAAGGCCGCGTACGCGCCGCGATGTCGAACAGCTTCGGCTTCGGCGGCACCAACGCCTCCCTGATCATCCGCGAAGTCACCTGAGGCCTTCGCGGACCGCACTGCGTCACTTGATTTCCGGGCCGTTGAGGGCACGGTAAGACTGACCACGGTGTCCGGCAAAAGAGGCTCTCATGCGATTCCTGAAAGCGCTGTTTGTCTGGCTGTTCATGCTCGCCCTGCTCGCAGGGGCCGGCTCGGCGGCCGGATGGGTGTGGTTCAACAACGAGCTGTCCCGGCCTGGTCCGCTGACGGATGAAGCCGTGATCCGGGTCGAGCCTGGCGAAGTTCTGTCCATCGTCGCTGACCGCCTTGAGGCGGACGGTGTGATCCGCGATGCGCGGTTGATGAAACTCAAGGCTCGCCTGGACGGCAGTGAGCTCGAGATCAAGACGGGCGAATACCTGATCGACAAAGGCGCCACGGTGGACGATGTGCTCAGCATACTGACCGAAGGCCGCGCGCTGCTTCACAAGATCACCCTGCCTGAAGGGCGCACGACGGCGCAGCTTCTGAAGATCATCGAGAAAGACAAGATGTTGACCGGCGACATGCCGGAAACGCTGCCCGAGGAAGGCACCCTGCTGCCGGACACCTACATGTTCCACCGCGGCATGACGCGCGCGCAGCTGATCGCGAAAATGCAACAGGCGCAGGCTGAACTGCTGGAGGAACTCTGGCCAACCCGGCAGGAGGGCCTGCCGATCACCACGCCCTATGAAGCGGTGATCCTCGCCTCAGTCGTCGAGAGGGAAACCGGCAAGGCGGACGAGCGCCCGGAAATCGCCGCCCTGTTCACCACACGCCTGAAGCGCGGCATGCGCCTGCAGAGCGACCCGACGATCATCTATGGCATTTCCAAGGGCGAGCCGCTCTACAACAAGGCGGGCCAGCGCCGCACGCTCTACCGCTCGGAAATCGACCGGCACACCGAGTGGAATACCTACCAGGTGGACGGCCTGCCGAAGACGCCGATCTGCAATCCGGGCGCCGACGCCATCCGCGCCGTGCTCGATCCTCCGGAGACGGAGTATGTGTTCTTCGTGGCGGATGGGAAAGGCGGGCACCTTTTTGCTAAAACGAACGCCGAGCACGAGCGCAACGTGGCCGCCTACCGGGCCTATGAGCGCGGCGAGATCGCAAGGGAACGGGCGAACTGATGGGGATACTTTCGGGGATGACCGGCTTCGCGCGGGTCTCGGGGGAGGAAGGCTGGGGCGCCTGGGCCTGGGAGGCCAAGAGCGTCAATGGCCGCTCGCTGGATGTGCGGGTGAACTATCCGCCGGGCTTCGATCCGCTGGAGCGCGAGGTGAAGGCGATGGCGGCCGAGCGGTTCAATCGCGGCTCGCTGCAGGTCAGCCTGCGGATCGACATGGCGAACGGGGCGGGCGGCGTGGTGATTGATCATGTCCTGCTCGCCACGCTGGCCGACGCTGCCCGCAAAACGCTGGGCACCGAACTGACACCCGAAGCAGTGGCGACACTGATGACGCTGAAGGGCGTCGTCGAGACGGGCAGTTCGTCGTTGCGCGACCTTGCTGCAGATGAGTCGGCCATGAAGGTTCTCAGCGCGGGCGCGAGGCTGGCGTTGGACCAGCTCGCTGAAGGTCGGCGAGCCGAGGGGGCTTCGCTGCTGGCGATGCTGTCGGGCCATCTGGATACGGTCGAATCCCTCTCTGCAAAATCCGCCACAATCGCCGCCAATCAGCCCGGTTTGATCAAGGTAAAGCTTCTGAAGCAGCTCGAGGAGCTTGACAGCGAAGGCCGCGTCGATGCCGAGCGTTTCGCCGCCGAGGCTGCCCTGTCGGCCGCGCGGGCGGATGTGCGCGAGGAACTCGACCGCCTCGCCGCGCACGTGAAATCTGGCCGCGACCTTCTCAAGACCGGCTCGCCCGCCGGTCGCAAGATCGACTTTCTCGCCCAGGAGCTGAACCGCGAGGCCAACACCCTCTGCTCGAAATCCGCCAGCCTCGAATTGACGAATGCAGGGCTCAGCCTCAAAGGGGTGATCGACCAGTTCAAGGAGCAGGCAGCGAATGTCGAATAGCGGACACCCGAAGGACCATGGCCGCCGGCGCGGCCTGATGCTCGTCCTTTCCAGCCCCTCGGGCGCGGGTAAAACGACGCTGTCGAAGATGCTGCTCGACGAGTTCAGCGACGTCAAACTTTCGATTTCAGCCACGACGCGCGCGCCGCGCCCGAAAGAGGTGGACGGCCAGGACTATTTCTTCCGCACGCCGGACCAGTTCCACGAGATGATCGAGCGCCGGGAGTTCCTCGAATGGGCGCACGTGTTCGACAAGTATTACGGCACGCCGAGGGCCGACACGGTCGCGCGGTTGGAGTCAGGCGAGGATGTACTCTTCGATGTCGACTGGCAGGGCGCAGACGCGCTCCACGACCAGATGCCGAATGATGTCGTCTCCGTCTTCATCCTCCCGCCGAGTATCGAGGCACTCGAAGCGCGCCTCGCCGGGCGCGAAGGCTCGACGCCGGAGCTCGTTGCGCGCCGGATGGAAGATGCCAAGCGCGAGATCATGCACTGGCGCCGGTATGACTACGTCATCGTCAATGACGAACTGAAGGCTGCCTACCAGCGGCTGAAGCGTATCCTGCTTGTCGAACGCCTGAAACGTCTTCGCCAGCTGGACCTCGAAGACCACGTCCGCACACTTCTGGGCGAAGGTTAGGCCAGGCTCGCAGCCAGTGTCCGGAACTCCGCTTGCGTCAGTGTCTCCGCACGCGCAGTCGGATCAATGCCGCAGTCTGCAAGCCATTCCTCTGCCTTCATGCCGCGCTTTTTCGCGAAAGGCTTCAGTGCGGCGCGCAGCATCTTGCGGCGTTGGCCGAACGCGGCGCCGGCGACCTGCTCCAGCAATTCGATGTGCGGGAAACGTTTCTCCGGCGGCAGCGGGTCGAACACCGCCACCGCACTGTCGACTTTCGGCGGCGGGCTAAACGCGCCGGGTGGCAGGGTGAAAGAGATGTAGGGCCGGGTCACGGACTGCGCGAGTACCGCCAATCGTCCGTAGGCGTCCGTATCGGGTTTCGCGCAGATCCGTTCGGCCACTTCCTTTTGGAACATCAGCGCCATCTCGCCGCGCCAGTCGCCGGCCTTCAGCCAATCGACCAGCAGGGGCGTGCCGACATTGTAAGGCAGGTTCGCGATGATCATCGCCGGGCCCGTGGCGCCGGCCTCTTCCAGTGTCTTCTCCCAGCGCACCTTGCGCGCGTCCTTTGCCATCACGATCATCTGGCCGCTCCTGGCTTCCGGCCAGTCGAGCAGCGCTGCGGAAAAGCGCGGGTCGGTCTCCACGACTATGAGCTTTGTGGGATTCTCGTTCAGGATGGCCCGCGTCAGGCCTCCGGGACCTGGTCCAACTTCAATGACAAACCGGTCTTTCGGTGAGCCGGCCGCGTTGGCGGCGCGCTTCAGGATGGAGGGATCAAATAGGAAATGCTGACCCAGCGACTTGCGGGCAGGGGCATCGGTCAGGGGCGTATGGTCGTCGCTCATGCGGCGGCTTTCTGGCGGTTGGCGGCGAAGGTCGCCGCGAGGCGGAGGGCGGCGATCAGGCTGTCCGGCTTGCAGGTGCCTGCAGCGGCCGCGTCATAGGCGGTGCCATGATCGGGACTCGTGCGCACGATCGGCAGGCCGAGCGTGGAGTTCACGCCGCCCCACATGTCGAGCGTCTTTACGGGGATCAAGCCCTGATCATGCGTCATCGCGATCACGGCGTCATACGTGCCCGACAGCGCTTCCGCGAACACTGTGTCTCCGGGGCGTGCATGCATGATGCGGATACCTTCCGCCTGCAGACGATCGGCTGCCGGATTGATGATGTCGATTTCCTCGCGCCCAATGGCGCCGCCTTCGCCTGCATGGGGGTTCAGCCCTGTAAAGGCAATGCGCGGAGCGGCAATGCCGAAATCCTCGATCAGCGCCGCGTACACCACGCGGCTGATGCGTTCAAGGCGCCCGTCACCCAGCACCCCCGGTACGTCGGCCAGCGGCATGTGGATCGTCGCGAGCGCCACCCGCAGTCCGCCGCCGGTCAGCATCATCACAGGGCTCGCCTTATGCCCGGCAGCCTCGCACAGGTGCGCCACAAACTCCGTATGCCCCGGATACCGGAAACCGGTGCTGTAGAGCAGCGCCTTGTTAATCGGATTGGTTACTATGCCGGAGGCGCGGCCGGCGAGGGCGTCCGCAACGGCGACTTCTATCGCGCGCACAATGGCGGGCGCTGCGGCTTCATCTGCGCGCCCCGGCGCAATGTCCGGAACGCCGTCCAGTGCCAGGATCGGTAAGGCTCGCGCAAAAACGCGCGCCGCTTCGGCGGGTGACGTGATGACCTGCGTGGGTACACCTTTGATCAGATGCGGCGCGCCAACCAGATAAAATGCGAGCGCCGGGTCATTGCGCAGCGCCGCCCAGGCCGCTGCCGAGATGGCAGGGCCGCAACCGGCGGGGTCGCCCATGGTCAGGGCGAGAGGGGAAGGGACATGTGCGGTCACGCCCGCGATGTCGCGCCAATTGGCCCGTCAGGCAAGCGCGTTTCGCGGCATTAACGATAGATGATCGTCGCGTCGCGGCGGGAATTTCGCAGCTCACGCTCGGAAATCATGTTCAACTCGCGCGCCTTGATGGAGTTTTTCATGTCGTCCTTCGAGGGCAGGGCTTCGGCCCCGTCCTGACGCCGGCAAACATACATCACGGCAAGACCGTTGCCGATGGCGAAGATGTCCGTCGGTCCGCCGACTTCGGTCGACAGTACGAGATCGCGGCCCTCCTGGCCAAGCTCGACGATGTCGATGTCGGTGAGGTCCTGCGCCCGCAGCTGGCTTTTGGAGTTGGCCACCGACTGAACGTCAGCGCACGACTTGATGCGCGATATGGCTTCTGTCAGCGAGGCTTCCAGGCCATCCGTGGTGACAAGGCGGATGAGGTCGACCTTCGTCGTGGGTTGGCTTGGTTCGCGTTTCGCCGTGACCGAAAGGATGTAGATGCCACTTTCGACTTCGATTGGCTTCAGAAGCGACGGGACGGTCGCGCCCGCGACAGCTTCTCCGAGAGCTGGCGACAGGTCCTCTGCCGTCACCCAGCCCATGTCACCGCCGGTGGCCGCTGTGGGCGCCGATGAAATGCGTTGAGCCGCGACGCGGAAATCTGCGCCCTGCTTGAGTTGCTCGACAATCGAGCCGGCCGCCTGAAGCGCTTCCGCGCGGGTTTCGGCATCGGGCGCGTAGAGGAAAATCTCGCCAACCCGGAACTGGGTTTTCTTGGCGGCCGTGCGCAGCCGGTTGAGGTGATCTTCAACCTGGTTGTCGGACACCCGGATACGCGAGCCGAACAGACCGCTCATAAGGCGGTTCCAGGCCAGGTCGGCGCGAATCTGTTCTTCGAGGCTGACCGGGTTCACACCTGCGGCGACCAGCTGCTGGCGAAGCCCGTCTGCGCCAATGCCCGCCTCGGCGGCCATGTTGGTCATTTCAGCGTCGATTTCCTGAGGCGCCACTTCAACCTCGAATTCGGCGACCCGGTCGAGCTGAAGGCGTTCATCGATCAGCTGCTCAAGCGCTTGGCCGGTAATCTGCTGGATCAGTTCCGCCGAGGGTTGGTCACGCCCCAGCGTCAGCAGCAGCAGACGCGCGCGCTGGCGGACATCCGAATAGGAAATCGGCTGGTCGTTCACGATGGCCGCAATGCCTTCGAGTTGCAGGCGGTTATCGTCTGCTGCCTGAGCCAGCGCCGAAGGCGCGCTCAAGGCCAAAAGGGCCGCCATCAAGACTGCACGCACCATCTAGTCCTCCGTGGATCCTGACTTTCAGGACCCCGTTAAATGTTTCGTCCAGACCATACAAATTGCGGCCGGACGCGCAACGCAGCAGCACAGTAAGCCATGAAAAGTGGCTGCTTTCCGGCGTGCGCGCCGTCTGGATCAGTCGAATTCGCTCGAACCAAAGTTGCCCAGTGACTTGAGGGTGAACCTGAACTGAATGTTCTCGGACGGGCCGAGCGTCCGGTCGGTCAGCTCGTTGCGACTGTAGATCAGCTCGAAGCGTGAACAGTCGTCGGTATAGGCGATGCCGATCTCCTGACGGGCATCCACATCATTGGCGATATCGCGCAGTTGCCCAAAGATCACCGAATAGGAGTCCGTCACCTGGACTTCGCCTGTCACGTAGATCCCCTCGTCAGGCTGCCCGAGCGGGCTGATTCGCTGGTCGATCTTGTAATACTGGCCGACCGCCCGGAAACGCTTGAGCGAGGCCGAGGCGCGAAGGTCCAGCCGGTTGAGGGCAAAGTCCTCATCATCGAGGCGCACCCGGCTCGCCAGCTGCAGTGAATTACCGAGGTCCAGCGAGGTTTCGGCCATCCAATCGGAAGACGTGCCATCGAGGTTTGAGGCAACGTCAAATGCGTCATCCGCCCGCGAACGCCAACGCTTCCCGACTGTTGTGCTGAGCTCGGTGCCGTTCTTCCAGATCGCCCGGGCGGTGAGCCCCGCGCTGAGTTTGCCGTCGCCTTCGTACAGGTCGAAATTGTCAAACCCGTTGGCCTCGAACAGGCTCGATTCGTCGAATTCGAACAGCTGGCTGTCTTCGATGGGGATGGCAGGATCGTTGACGTTCGAGAAGCCCCAGGCCGCCATCACGGCCGGCTCCAGCATCAGGTCGACCGTCTTGCCCGGCCGATATAGCGGATACGCGATCTTGGCGCCCGCATTGCCCACCGCGCGTGTGACATCGCTCTTGCCGCTGACCGCTTCGTCCAGCGCATAGAAATCGCCGCGCACTTCCGCAAACGGCTCGAAGGTCAGGCCGCCGGGAAGGAGGTTGAAGTCCCGCCAGTCTGCACCTGCGCTCACCCGCCGGCTGTCAGCGCCGACGTCGCGGCTGAGCACCGCCGAGGAGACGTTCACATTGGCAAATCCGTAGCTGCCAAGGTCGAAATTCTTCTCGGCGTAGAGCAGCGGTGAGACGACCGGCAGACGGTCGGCATCATCCTGCCCGCGCAGGCCCTGGAAATTCAACAGCGCAACATCGGCGTAATAGTCATCGCCCTGGCCGACCGCGAAAACCTGTGAAAGCAGGCGGCGCGGCTGGTTCGAGTAGAGGCCGCGCTTGTCAAGCTGTCCGTCGATGTCATAGCGACGGTCATAGAGGTCATCGGTCTGGTTTTCGATGCCGAAGCCCCACATCCATTCCGGCGAGATGGCGAACGCGCCGTTGGCATAGATGTGTCCGCGAAACTTTTCTTCGCCGAACCGCTCGCCGTCGCCGTCGAAATCCGTTTCCTGCGTGAAGCTCGTCTTGATCTTTATGGCGCCGGAATAGAAGCGCTTGCGGTACTCAAGATTCATCAGCGGATTGACGTTTGACGACAGAAGCGGCGCAATCGTCAGGTCGGAGCTTTCCGAGATCGCCCAGTAATAGGGCTGCTTGTAGAATGTGCCGATCTTCGAGGAGATGCCTACATCCGGGATCAGGAAGCCCGAACGCCGGTCCGAACTCGGATCGGGGTGCGCGAGATAGGGCAGGTAGAAGACCGGAATACCGGCGACTTCGACCACCGCATCGCGGTAGGAGATCATCTGGCTTTCCTGGTCCAGCACGGCGCGCCGGGCGCGGATGGTCCAGGTCGGCGTCTTGTCTTCGGCGCACACCTCGCAGGAGGTATACACCACCTGTTCCAGCGAGTTGATTCCGTCGGACTGGCGGATCGCCGAGTTAGCGGTGACGCTGGCACCCTCGGCAAGCCGGGCCGCAAATCCGATGGCGTACCCATCCGAGAGATTCGAGCCGACTTCCATTTCGT
>Ga0315904_10005337_pt1 | contig 17877 bp, 14 predicted proteins | sample LakEriMetagenome_6_FD_203529 | JGI IMG/M metagenome (GOLD analysis project Ga0315904, IMG submission 203529) | Freshwater fungal communities from buoy surface, Lake Erie, Ohio, United States - Buoy 12 MA120 | ecosystem: Environmental > Aquatic > Freshwater > Lake | place: USA: Lake Erie, Ohio...
ATGCAGCCCGTCCCCCATTCGATCCTCATTCCGACCTGCCCCGGCCCGGTGCGAGCCGCGGTGCGGCCGCCGGGCTCGAAGAGCATCACGAATCGGGCCCTGGTGTGCGCCGGGCTGGCCCGCGGCGCCAGCCTGCTGACGGGAGTGCTCGACAGCCAGGACACGCGGGTCATGGCGGCCGGCCTGGCGGCGCTCGGCATCCGCCTCGAGCCCGACTGGCCCCGGGGCACGGTCCACGTGACCGGCTGCGGCGGCACGCCGCCGGCGACGGCGGCGACGATCGACTGCGCGGCCAGCGGCACGACGATGCGGTTTCTCTCGGCGGTCTGTCCGCTGGGCCACGGCCGCTACCGGCTCGACGGCACCGCCCGGATGCGGCAGCGGCCGATCGGCGACCTGGTCACGGCGCTCGCCGCGCTCGGCGTGGAGGCCGTGGCCGAGAGCCCGGGCGGATGCCCACCGGTGGAAATCCGCGCCACGGGCCTGCAGGGAGGAGTGACCCGCGTCCACGGCGGCACGTCGAGCCAGTTCGCCAGCGGCCTCGCGCTGGCGGCTCCCTGCACCCCGCGCGGGATGCGGATCGAGTTCGAGGGCGCGCTGGTGTCGCTGCCCTACCTGGCGATGACCCGCCGGGTGATCGAGAGTTTTGGCGGCCGCTGCGTTGCCGATGGCGACCGCGTCTGGACGATCGCCCCCACCGGATACATCGGCCGTGAATACGCGATCGAGCCCGATGCCTCCGCCGCGAGCTACTTCGTCGCGGCGGCGGCGATCACCGGCGGCAGCGTGCGGATCGAAGGCCTGTCGCGGGCGAGCATGCAGGGCGACGTCGGCTTCTGCGACGCCCTGGAGCGGATGGGCTGCACGGTGGACTGGCGGGAACCGACGGCCGACGCCGCGGGTTCGGTCACCGTCAGCGGCCGGGCCGCCCGCGGCATCGACATCGACATGAACCCGATCAGCGACACCGTGCCCACGCTCGCCGTGACGGCCCTGTTCGCCGCCGGCCCGACGGCGATCCGCAACGTGGCCCACATCCGCGACAAGGAGACCGATCGGATCGGTGATCTGGTCCGCGAACTGCGAAAACTCGGGGCCACGGTCCACGAGCACGCCGACGGGCTGACGATCGTTCCCGGCGAGTTGCGGGCCGCGACGCTGGCGACCTACGACGACCACCGCATGGCGATGAGCCTCGCCCTGGCCGGCCTGCGGGTGCCGGGGGTGCGGATCGAGGACCCGGCCTGCGTCGGCAAGACGTTTCCCGAGTATTGGGAGCGTCTCGCCGCCGTCACCGCCACGGCAGGCTGACGCCCGCATCAGCGGGCGGCCTGCTCCAGCACGAGGGCCGCCTGCTCGAGCAGGCGGTCGACGGCAGCGTCGCGGGCGCCGCGTCCGGGAGCGTCGGCAGTCCGGCCGAGGGCCGGATCGGACGCCACGAAGCCGCCGCCGCAATGCTGACAATAAACCTGTCGGCCAAGGAGCATGACCCCGATCCGCAGCGTGCGGCCGCAGACCGGGCATGGCTGGTGGTAGCAGACGTTTTCGACCATCAGGGCGATTCCTGGTCGGGGCCGATTCCTACCCCGCGACGCCGTCAGTGTACGCAGCGCCCCGACGGCGGGCAATCGCGTGACAAGCCAGTGGAAATATCGCCGCGGGACGCGAGTGCCCCAAGAAGCCCCGGGTGGAAACCCGGGGACTCCGGGCATGAAAGTCATCCCGCCGTCCATGCCGGATGACCGCACGCAATCCCCCGGTTCAAACCCACATCGCATGGCACCCGGGAAGGCATGCCACCCGGAGTCCCCCGGCTTCCGCCGGGGGCTTTTTGTGCCCTTCGCGCGTGCTGAACTGAGAGCAAGACTGGGGAACTCGCAACATCAAAAGGCAACGCCGAGGGTTTCCTGCGGTCGATGGCCATCGCATCCTGCTCGGACAAACTTATTCCACAGCCTGCTAAACTTTGGCAGGGGCAGGTTTGTCTCCCGGCCACCGCCGGTGAGACGCGCGGAAGAAACGAGATGCGGAATGCTGCAACGGCCATGGTTCACCCCGATCGTGGTGGTCTTCTGGTGCGTGACCAGCGGATGGCTGCTGGTGGCGAAGATCCTGCCGGCCCTCTCGCCCGGGTCGCCACCCGGCTATCAGGCGATCTACACGACGGACAGCGGCCTCATTCCCGTCGCCTGGACGGTGCAGTGGAACGACCAGCCGCTGGGCTGGGCCATCGCCGAGAGCCAGCGCACCGCATTGGGCGGGCTGCTCGTCGACAGCCGGATGCACTTCGACCGGCTGCCAATCGATGAAATCGTGCCTGCCTGGACGTCACTGCTGGTCCGCAAGGCCCTGCCCAAGGGCGGGGGACTGACGTTCGACGCGCGTGGCCGCCTGGCCATCGACGCCGCCGGCGACCTGCGGTCGTTCATGTCGGTCGTGCACGTGCCCGGCTCGGCGGAGCAGGTGCTGCTCAACGGCACGGTCGACGCGGGCACCGTGCGGGTGCAGGTGCAGGCCGGCGAGATGCGCTACGAGACCACCCGCCACCTGCCCGATCAGATGATGATCGGCGACGAGCTGTCGCCGCAGGCCACCATGCCGGGGCTGTTCGAGGGCCGCCGTTGGACCGTGCCCATTTTCAGCCCGCTCCGGGCGGGGAGGACGCCGATCGAGATTCTCCATGCCGAGGTCGGGCCGGAGGAGACGATCTACTGGGAAGGCCGGCTGGTCCGGGCGCATCCCGTGGCATATCGGGAGGATCCGGCCAGCCACCGCGAGCCGCGCAGTCGCATGTGGGTCGATCGCAACGGACGCGTGCTCCGGCAGGAGGCGCTGCTGCTCGGCGCCAAGCTGGCGTTCGTCCGCCGGTCCGACGAGGCGGCCGCCCGACTCGCCGCCACGCTCGCGGAAGAAGGCCGCGTCCCCAGCGAACAGCCGCCCAGCATGGAAGCAGTCCCGTGATCGAGTTCGACCACGTCACCCGCACGTACGCCACGAAGACGGCGGTCGCCGACCTGTCGCTGGCCATCCCCCGCGGCGAGCTGTTCGCGCTCCTGGGCCCCAACGGCGCCGGCAAGACGACCACGATCCGCATGCTCGTCGGCCTGCTGCGGCCGTCCCGCGGCGCGGTGCGGGTCTGCGGATACGACGTCGTCAAGGACCCGCGGCACGCCCACCTGCACATCGGCTACGTGCCCGACGAACCCTGCCTGTACGACAAGCTGACCGGCCGCGAGTTCCTCTGGTTCATCGCCGACATGTTCGGCATGCCGCGGCATCTCGCCGGCCAGCGGATCGACCGCGAGATCGAGCACTTCGAACTCGGCGAGTTCGCCGACGACCTGGCGGAGAGCTATTCCCTGGGCATGAAGCAGCGGCTCGTGTTCGCCGCCTCGCTGCTCCACGACCCCGACGTCCTCGTGCTGGACGAGCCCATGGTGGGGCTCGATCCGCGCAGCGTGCGGATCGTGAAGGACCTGCTCCAGCAGCGGACCCGCGAGGGCATGACCGTGTTCATGTCCACCCACACGCTCGCCATGGCCGAGGAGATGGCCGACCGGATCGGCATCATGGTCCGCAGCCAGCTGCGGTTCCTGGGCACCGTGACGGAACTGCGGGAGCAGATGGCCCTGGAAAGCACCAGCCTCGAACAGCTCTACCTGCGACTCACGTCGCCGCTCGCCGGCCGGGGAACGGGGCCATGAGCGGTCGCAGCCCCTCCGCGGCCGTGCGGCTCCTCTCGATCGAGGAGGAAGCCCGGCGCTTCCTCCGGCTCCGGGCGACGGTGGCCTGGGAGACCCTGCAGTCGATGTTCGCCTTCGCCAGGCTGCGGCTGAGCCTCGTGGTGCTCCTCAGCGGGCTGTTCTGGGCCTCCCTCTACGGCCTGTTCCTCGAAGCCTTCACGTTCCTGGCGGCCCTGCATGCGGACGTCGTGTCGCTGCTGTTCAACGCCTTCTTCTCGTCGTTGATGGTGATGCTCGTGTTCTCGACTGGCATCCTGCTGTACGGCGGTCTGTACTGCTCGACCGAGGCGCGGCTGTTGCTCACCCTGCCGGTGCGGGCGGAGACGATCTTCGGCCACAAGTTCCAGGAGGCGTTGTGGTTCTCGAGCTGGGGGTTCGTCCTGTTGGGCAGTCCGATGCTCGTCGCGTACGGCGTGGAGCGGGAGGCGGCCTGGTCTTACTACGTCCTGCTCCTGCCCTTCATGATCGCCTTCGTCGTCATTCCGGCGGCGATCGGCTGCATGGCCTGCATGGTGATGGTGGCGTGGTTGCCGCGGCTGCGGTTCCACGCGCTGTCGCTGGCGGCGGCGGCCGGCGCCGCGGTCACGGCCTGGATCGGCTGGTCGATGCTCTCTCCGGCACGCATCGACACGATGTCAGCCGCCTGGTTCGAGCAGACGTTCGCCCGCCTGGCGATCACGGAACAGAAGCTCTTGCCCAGCTGGTGGCTGTCGAGCGGCCTGATCGAGGCGGCCGACGTCGGCCGTGGCCCCGGCGGAACCTGGGCCCCGCTCCTGGAGGCGCTGAAGTTTCTGGCCCTCCTGGTGGCCAACGGGATGCTGCTGCACCTGTTGGCCGGCTGGATCGCCCGGGTCGCCTACCGGCGCGGGTACAGCCAGCTGTTCAGCGAGGCGCCCTCCCGCCGCCAGCGACCGATCGGCTGGTTCGACCAGGCGCTCGTGAACGCAGGGTCGGCGGCGGGCCGGCCGCTGCGGCTGCTGCTCGTGAAGGACCTGCGGCTGTTCCGCCGGGACATCGCACAGTGGTCCCAGTTTCTCATCTTCTTCGGCCTTCTCGGCCTGTATTTCCTCAACCTCCGCTCGTTCGTCTACAACAACGCCTACGCCTCGATGATCGGCTTCCTGAACCTCGCGGTGGTGGGGCTCATCCTCTCGACGTTCACGACTCGGTTCGTCTATCCGATGATCAGCCTGGAAGGCCGCCGGTTCTGGATTCTCGGCCTCCTCCCGGTCAACCGCGACCAGATCGTGTGGTCGAAGTTCCTGTTCTCGTTCGTGGGCGGCTTGATCCCGTGCTCCGCCCTGGTGCTGCTCAGCGACTGGATGCTCGGCCTGCGAACGCCGCTGCTGCTCGTCCACGAGTTCTGCTGCGTCGTCCTCTGCCTCGGCCTGTCGGGGATCGCCGTCGGCCTGGGGGCGCGGATGCCCGAGCTGCGGGAGTCCTCGCCCGCAAAAATCTCGTCCGGGTTCGGCGGCACGTTGTGCCTGGTGATCAGTTCGCTGTTCATCATGCTGGTGGTGATCATCGCGGCCCTGCCCACCCATCTCTTCCTCTTGACCCATGCGCTCGGGCCGACGGCCGCCGCCTCCCAGGGGCTCCTGACCTGGGCCGCCGGAGCCGGCGGCATGGCCGTCAGCCTCGTCCTCGTGGCCCTGCTGGGCCTGGCCGCGACCGCCATGCCCCTGTCGATCGGGCTGCGGGCCTTTCGCCGCCTCGAACCCTGACCGGCCCCCGGTTAGCGGGAAGGCCGGCCTGCGGTTCTTTCCGTGGCACACTGGTGAATCATGTTTTCGCATCCGCCATTCCCACCGCCCCGCATCGGCGCCGTCCGCTACCTGAACACCAAACCGCTCGTCCACGGGCTGGCTGCCCGCGGCATCGGCGTGCGGTACGACCTGCCCAGCCGGCTCGCCGACCAGATCGCCGCCGGCCAGCTCGACGTGGCGCTGATCCCGGTCGTGGAGACGTTTCGCCAAGCCGACTACCGCATCGTGTCGGACGCCTGCATCGGCTGCCGCGGCCCGGTGATGAGCGTGAAGGTTTTCTTCCGCACGCCTCCAGACCGCGTGACGACGCTGGCCATCGACGAGGGCTCACGAACCAGCGCGGCGCTCGCCCGGATCCTGCTGGCCGAGCGATTCGGCGTCCGGCCGCGGATCGAGCCCCTGCCGATCGAGGCCGGCCTGGGCGACACCCGGGCCGACGCGGTGTTGCTGATCGGCGACCGGGCGCTCGATCGTGGCACCGGCGCGGGCCCGGCCGCGGCGCGGTCGTTCCAGCTGGCCTGGGATCTCGGCGACGAATGGTGCCGCTGGACCGGCCTCCCGTTCGTGTTCGCCGTCTGGGCGGCGCGACCGGGCATCGACACGCGGGCCACCGAGCCGCTGCTGAATGCCGCCCGCGACTCCGGGCGGGCCAATCTCGCGGCGATCGCCGCCGCCGAGGCGGCGGCGCACGGTCTCACCGTGCCGCAGTGCCTCGGCTATCTCCGCGACAATCTGCACTACGAGCTCGGGCCCCGCGAGCGGGAGGCGATCTCGCGGTTTCGCGACCTGGTCGCCAAAATGGGGCTCCTGGGCGAATCACCCGCTTCCCCGGGCGGTCGCCTGCGGACGGCGACCGCATCCTGACTGCCTCGGCATGACGTTGTCCATGGATCGATCAATCAGCGACATTCTCGCAGCCGCGGTCGCCGGCCGCCGGCTGGAGGCGGAGGAAGCCGTCCGGCTCCTCGAGTCGCACGACCTGGCGGCGATCGGCCGCGCGGCCGATGCGGTCACCCGGCGGCTGCATCCGGAGCCCTATCGCACCTACAACATCGACCGCAACATCAACTACACCAACGTCTGCTCGGCGGTCTGCGACTTCTGCGCCTTCTACCGGGGGCCGAAGTCGCCGGAAGGCTACATCCTCGACCGCGACGTGCTGCTGCGGAAGATCGAGGAGACCGTGGCGGTCGGCGGCGACCAGATTCTCCTCCAGGGCGGCATGCATCCGCATCTGCCGCTCGAGTGGTATGAGGAACTGCTGCGGGACATCAAGGACCGCTTTCCGGCGGTCAACGTCCACGGGTTTTCGCCCCCGGAGATCCACCACCTCACGAAGGTCGCGAAACGCCCGCTGCGGGAGGTGCTGGAGCGGCTCGCCCGCGCCGGGCTCGGCTCGCTGCCCGGCGGCGGTGGCGAGATTCTCGTGGACCGCGTCCGCAAGGCGATCACCCGCGGCAAGGCGCTGACGGACGACTGGCTGGAAGTCAACCGCCAGTGGCACCTGCTCGGCGGCCGGAGCACGGCGACGATGATGTACGGCCACGTGGAAACGCTCGCCGAGCGGGTCGAGCACCTCGACCGGCTGCGGCGGCTGCAGGACGAAACCGGCGGCTTCACGGCCTTCATCTGCTGGTCCTTCCAGCCCGACAACACCGAGATGGCCGACATCCCGCCGGCCGGCGCCTTCGAGTACCTGAAGACGCAGGCCGTCGCCCGGCTGTACCTCGACAACTTCCCCAACATCCAGTCCAGCTGGGTGACCCAGGGCCGCGAGATCGGGCAACTCGCCCTGCTCTTCGGCGCCAACGACATGGGCAGCCTGATGCTCGAGGAGAACGTCGTCAGCGCGGCCGGCACCGTGCATCACCTCACGCTCGAGCAGATCCGCGCGGCGATCTCCGAACTCGGCTGGATCCCACGGCGGCGGAACGTGTTCTACGACATCTTCGTGGACGAGCCGGAGGCCGCGTCCTCCACGGCCCGCGCCGCCGAGTTGCCCGTGCTGGCCACGGCGCCGTGACGAGCGCGAAGGAGACGGTGCTCCGCGCCCGACACGTGCTTGCCGGCGACGGCCGGGCGATCGAGAACGGCTGGATCCGCATCGCCCGTGGCCGGATCACCGCCCTGGGAAGCGGCCGGCCCAGTGCCGCCGCGGTCGACCTCGGCGACGCCGTCATCCTGCCGGGACTCGTGAACGCCCATACCCACCTCGAGTTTTCCACGCTCGATCGCCCGTTCGACGCCGCAGCCGGCCTGCCGGCCTGGATTCACCGGGTCGTGGACTGGCGGCGGCGGCGCGATGCGGCCGGCGGTGCCGCGGCGGCGAAGGCGGAGGCGATCCGCGCCGGGCTCCACGAGTGCGCCGCACACGGCGTGACGACGGTGGGCGAAATCGCCACCGGCCCGGTGACCGCGCCCACCGACGCGTGCCTGCCGCGGCTGAGGGTGTTTCGCGAGGCGATCGGACTTTCCGCGGCGACCAGCGACGCAGCCGCCCGCGGCCTGGCCCGCGATCTCGACCGGCTCTCCCCCCGCGGGATCGCGGCGGGCATCTCACCCCACGCGCCCTACACCGTCGCCGCACCGCTGGCGACGCGTCTGGCCCGGGAGATCCGCCGGCGGCAGCTCCCCGTGGCGATGCACCTCGCCGAGAGCCTGGAGGAAGCCGAACTGCTCGCCACCGGCGGCGGACCACTCCGCCGCCTGCTCGAAGACCTTGGCGCGTGGCCGGCCGCGGCGCCGCCGCAGCTCGTTCCCGTAGCCGACTGGATCACGCGGCTGGCCCGTGCCCCCCGCGGCATCGTCGTGCACGGCACGCACCTGCCGGACGACGCCGATGCCCTCGTCCGCCTGGCCCGGCATCGCGACCGGCTGGGCGTGGCCGTCTGCCCGCGGACCACGCGGGCGCTTTCGGGCCGCCTGCCGCCCGTGGCCGCGTTTCGCGCCGCCGACGTCCGCGTGGCGCTCGGCACCGACGGCCGCGGCTCCAATCCCGACCTCTCGATCCTCGGCGAATGCCGCACGCTCGTGGACGCGGGGCTCGCCAGCCCCGCCGAGGCGATCGTGATGGCCACGGTCCACGGGGCCTGGGCCCTGATGCTCGACCACGTCGCCGGTCGGCTCGCTCCAGGTCGCCCGGCCGACCTCGTCATCCTTCGCCCCGCGACGACCTGGGCCGACCCGTTCACCGCCGCCCTCGACCCCGCCACTACGGTCGCCGCCACGCTCCGCGCCGGCCGCGTGATCTCCGGCGTGATCCACTCATGAGGCTCCTCAGTTGAGCCACGCGAGCGGATTTTCAGTTGAACGACATCCCGGGCAACCCCGACCCCGCGGCCAGGCTACAGCCGGCAGTTTGCGATCTGGGTCTCGATGACCGCCGACGCGCCGATCGCCTCGAGCCGCTCCATGATCGCGTGGGCCTCGCCGCGCCGCACCATGGCCCGCACGGCGCACCACTGGGCATCCTCGAGCTGCATGATCGTGGGGGAGTTGAAGCCCGGCGTGATCTTCTCGGCCTCGGCGAGCCGCGACCGGGGCACGTTGTATTCGAGCAGCGACCAGCTGCGGGCGATGACGATCCCCTCCAGCCGGCGCACGATCCGGTCGGCGAGGGCCTGGTCGATGCAGCGCCGGTTCTGCACGAGCACCGTCTCGTACCGGCCGATCTCGGCGAGGACGCGGAGCCGGTTGGCGGCCAGGGTGCTCCCGGTTTCGACGAGGTCCACGATCGCATCGGCCACGCCGAGGGCGATCATCACCTCGACGCTGCCGGAGAGCTCGACGAAGTGGACTTCGACACCGCGGGCAGCGAGCCACTGCCGGGTGATCCGCGGAAAGCTCGTGGCGATCCGCCGGCCGGCGAGCTGCCGCGGGTCGGTGACGGGCGAGTCGTCGGCCACGCACATCGCCAGCCGGCAGGAGCCGACGCCGAGATCGAGGCGATGGACGAGGTCGGCCCCGCTCTCCGCCACCAGGTCGGCCCCCGTGATGCCGAGGTCGATCGCGCCTTCGGCGGTGAGCACGGGGATGTCGTCGGTGCGCAGGAACGTGACCTCGACCGGCATGTCCTTGCAGCGGGCGAACAGGCTGCGCTCGGTGCGGCGGAAGGCGAGGCCGGCGTCGGCCAGGAGGTGCGCCGACAATTCGGACAGCCGCCCCTTGCTCGGCACCCCGATCCGCAACAGCCGTTGACCCGTCTCGCTCATGGCGTTCCTTTCGTGGTCCCGACGGCCCGGGCGGCCTTCTCATCCAGCCCCGACACCCCGAACCGCCGGGCCAGTTCGTCCTCGACGGCGGCCAACGAGAGGCCGCGGGCGGCCAAGAGCACGAGCGTGTGGTAGATGAGGTCGGCGGCCTCCGCCACGACGCGGTCGTCGGTCTCGGCGGCGGCGGCCTGCACGAGTTCGCCGGCCTCCTCGGTCACCTTGGCGGCGATTTTCGGCACGCCGCCGGCCAGGAGCCGGGCAGTGTAGGATTTTTCCGGCGCATCGCCCTTGCGCGACGCGACCACCCGCTCGAGGGCTTCGAGCACCTCGCCGCGACGCATCGATGACTGACGATCGGACACAGGCCGAGCCCTTGCCGGAGCCCGTCGACCGGCCGGCAACGAACCGGGGGCCGGCGACGGGTGCCACAACTCTAGCACGGTCCACGGGCGGTCCGGACCGGCGGCCCGACCTGGCGGCAGATTGCTGGTTTCTGTCGGGTCCGACGGCCTCCGGCAAGTCCGCGCTGGGCGTGCGTCTGGCCCGCGAGCTGGGGGCGGAGATCGTGAGCGTGGACTCCATGGCCGTGTATCGCGGCCTCGACGTGGGCACGGCCAAGCCCACCGGGGAGCAGCGGCAGGCTGTGCCCCACCACCTGATCGACGTCGTCTCCCCAGCCGAGTCCTACAGCGTGGCCCGCTGGCTGGCGGACGCGGCGGCGGCCGTCGCCGCCTGCCGACGACGCGGGCGGCAGATCCTCTTCGTGGGCGGCACCCCGCTCTACCTGCGGGCCCTGCGGGACGGCCTCGCGGAGCTGCCGGGAGAGGATGCGGATCTGCGGCGGCAGCTGGCCGCGGAGGCGGCCGCCCACGGCTCGGCCCGGCTCCACGTCCGCCTGGCCGCGGTCGATCCCGTCGCGGCCGCCCGCATTCACCCGCACGACCTGAAGCGGATCATCCGGGCCCTGGAGGTCGAGCAGATCTCGGGCCGGCCGCTCTCGCACGCGTTCGCCCCGGAGCCGCATCCGGTTTTCGAGCGGCAGTTCTTCGCCCTCGATCTGCCCCGGGCGGCGCTCCATGAGCGGATCGACAGTCGCGTGGAGCGGATGTTCGCGGAGGGGATCGTGGAGGAAACGCGGGCGGCCCTGGATGCCCCCGGCGGTCTCGGCCCCACGGCGGTCCAGGCCGCGGGCTACGCCGAGGCGGCCGACCTGCTCGCCGGCCGCATCGACCGGGCCGAGGCGATCCGCCGCACGCAGCAGCGGACGCGGCAACTCGCCAAGCGGCAGCTCACCTGGCTGCGGAGTTTCAAGGGGGCGATCTGGATCCCGGCGTGAGGGGCGCGGGCAGGTCGCTTTCACCGGTCAAAACTGCTAGCACCGGCCGTGCTAGCACCGGATGTTGTGGTCGGGCGGCTGCGCGGACCACAAAATCAAAAAAATCCTTGTCTTGCGGTTGACACCCGTTACTTTCGCCGCCGTCGCAACCACGCGACACCGGTTTCCCACGGATGGGAGCCGGCGGAACGACCCGCAGCGTCAGGAGGACCCATGGCCGCCAAGCCCCTTATCGGCATCAACACCGACTACCGTTCGACCCGCAAGGAGCACGCCGCGCTGTCGTTCGTGGCCGCCGGTTACTACGACGGCATCACCGCGGCCGGGGGGATTCCCGTCATCCTGCCGCCGCTGGCCGACGAGGACGACGTCGTCCGCCTGCTCGACCTGCTCGACGGCGTGGTGCTGGTCGGCGGGGCCGACCTCGACCCGCGTCGTGACGGCTACATGCCCCACCCCGCCGTGCGGCCGATGGACGCCCGTCGCGAGGACTTCGACCGCCTGCTCGCCAAGCACATCTGCGCCCGGCACATGCCGGTGCTCGCGATCGGCAGCGGCATGCAGCTGCTCAACCTCACCGAGGGGGGCACGCTGTTCCTCCACATCCCCGAGGATCTGCCGAAGGCGATTCCCCACAAGGATCCGACCGACCTGGCCCACCGCCACTCGCTGGTCGTCGAGGCCGGCAGCGTGATGGAGCGGGTGTACGGCGACGGTGAAATCCGCGTCAACAGCATGCACCACATGGCGATCGACGACGTGGCATCGAGTTTCAAGGTCACGGCCCGGGCGCCGGACGGCGTGATCGAGGCGATCGAGAGCTGCGTGGAGAACTGGACCGCGATCGGCGTCCAGTTTCATCCCGAGGCCGAGACCGCCTCGGCCCTCGACGTGAAGATCTTCGAGGAGTTCGTGATCGGCATCACGGGCGAAGTGCCGGAGATGAAGCTGGTCGCCTGACCATGCTCACCAGGCTCACCACAGCGGTCAGGCACGCGGGTCGGCGTGAGGATGACGAGCGTGGCGGTCCTCCGCCAGCGAGGCAACTCATGCCGCCCGCGAGCCGGGTTGGGCGCGAAGACTCCTGACGCGAGTCTTCACACGGACTCACCCCAGCGGTCAGGCACGCGGGTCGGCGTGAGGATGACGAGCGTGGCGGTCCTCCGCCAGCGAGGCAACTCATGCCGCCCGCGGGCCGGGTTGGGCGCGAAGACTCCTGACGCCAGCCTTCACACGGGCTCCCGACGAATGACGTAAACGTCGATCGCCGGCCCGCCGGTCGCCCCCAGCGGCCGCCGGGCCGGTCGCCTTTCCACGGCGAGGCCGGCCGCCTGGCAGGCGGGCTCGAACTCGGCCGCCCGGGCTCGGCCAGGGTCGGCGACGAGTCCGACACCAGCCGGGGCAAGCGTGCGGGCGAGGACACCGACGAGGGCCGTGGCGTGGTGCCGCTCATAGAGCACGTCGGCAGCGACCACGCGGTCGAAGGTGCCCAGATCCACGGGCACGGCCCGCCAGTCGAGGAGCCGCACGGCGAGCCCGGGGACGCCGTTGCGGTCGGCGTTGTACCGCACCGCCTCGAGGGCGTCCTCTTCGTAGTCACTGGCCGTGGCGGCGAAGCCGCGGCGGGCGGCCACGATGGCGGGCAGGCCGATGCCGCAGCCGAGTTCGAGCAGGGAGAGGCCGGTGCCGGCGGCGGTCGCGAGTTCCTCGGCGAGCACGATGGCCGACTCCCAGACGTTGGCCCAGTAGGGAATCCGCTCGTCCCGCTCGAAGGCCGCGACGTCGATCAGGGCGTCGATGTCGGGGGGCTGCCAGACCGTGATCGGCGTGCCTCGGATGTCGAGGCAGCGGGCGATCGGCGAAAAACGTTCGTACCCCATGGTCTGCTCCGGGCTGGCGGCCTCCCAGCCAGCACATCCGGTACGGCGATCCGGGGCCGGCGGCGAAAATCGCGGCGCGTGTGACCTTACCATGTGCAACGATTGAAGCGACTCCCTTCCCGCCGCGGCCCGCCATGCTCACCGACTTCGACCTCCACCTGATCGGCGAAGGCCGCCACTGGAAGAGCTACGAGAAGCTGGGGGCCCAGCTGCACGTCGCCGACGGCGTGGCGGGCGTGAACTTCGCCGTCTGGGCCCCGAACGCCGACGCCGTGAGCGTCGTCGGCGACTTCAACGGCTGGAACGGGGCGGCCCACCGGATGCACAAGCGGATCCCGTCGGGGATCTGGGAGCTGTTCGTCCCCGGGCTCGGCCCCGGCACGCTCTACAAGTATCGGGTCCACGCCCACGGCTCCCACTCCGACCGCTGCGACCCCTACGGCTTCGGCGCCGAGGTGCCGCCGCGGACCGCGTCGCTGGTGGTCGATCTTCAGGCCTACCAGTGGCGGGACGGCGACTGGATGGCCCACCGCGCCGACCGCAACGCGCTGTCCGCGCCGCTCAACGTCTACGAGGTGCATCTCGGCAGCTGGCGGCGACCGGGCGACGACCCGCACCGCTGGCTCACCTACGCCGACCTCGAGCGGGAGCTCGTGCCCTACGTCGTGGAGATGGGGTTCACGCACGTCGAACTCCTTCCCCCCACGGAGCATCCGCTGTCGGCCAGTTGGGGCTACCAGACGATCGGATTGTTCGCGGCCACGAGCCGGTTCGGCTCCCCGCAGGCGCTGATGTCGCTGATCGACGCCCTGCACCGGGCGGGCGTGGGCGTGATCATCGACTGGGTGCCGGCCCACTTTCCCAAGGATGCCCACGGCCTGCGGCGTTTCGACGGCACCGCGCTCTACGAGCACGAGGACGCCCGCCAGGGCGAGCATCCCGACTGGGGCACGCTGATCTTCAACTACGGCCGCAACGAGGTGGTCAACTACCTGATCTCGAGCGGGCTGTTCTGGCTCGACCGCTACCACGTCGACGGCCTGCGGGTGGACGCCGTCGCGTCGATGCTGTACCTCGACTACAGCCGCCAGGACGGCGAATGGGTGCCCAACTGCTTCGGCGGCCGGGAGAACCTGGAGGCGATCGACTTCCTGAAGACGTTCAACGTGCAGGTCCACGGCCACTTTCCCGGCACGCTGACGATCGCCGAGGAGTCGACCGCCTGGCCGGGCGTGTCACGGCCCACCTACGTGGGCGGCCTCGGCTTCAGCCTGAAGTGGAACATGGGCTGGATGAACGACACGCTGCGATACATGCGGCACGACCCGGTGCACCGCAAGTATCACCACGACGAGCTGACCTTCAGCCTGATCTACGCCTTCCACGAGAACTTCGTCCTCCCGCTGTCGCACGACGAGGTCGTCCACGGCAAGCGGTCGCTCCTCGACCAGATGCCCGGCGACGCCTGGCAGAAGTTCGCCAACCTGCGGCTGCTCTACACCTATATGTGGTGCCATCCGGGCAAGAAGCTGCTCTTCATGGGGGGCGAGTTCGGCCAATGGCACGAGTGGAACTTCGACGAGAGCCTGCAGTGGCACCTCTGCGAGTTCGAGCAGCACCAAGGCCTGCAGCAGGCGGTCGCCGACCTGAACCGCCTCGTGCGGGCGGAGAAGTCGCTTCATGAGCTCGACTTCGACGGCCGCGGCTTCGAATGGATCGACTGCCACAACTGGCAGGACAGCGTGCTGGCCTTCGTCCGCCGGGCCGCCGACCCCGACGACTTCCTGGTCGTGTGCTGCAACTTCACGCCCGTGCCGCGGACGGCCTACCGCCTGGGCGTGCCGCACGGCGGGCTGTACGACGAGGTCTTCAACGGCGACTCCACCTTCTACGGCGGCTCGAACCTCGGCAACGCGGGCGCGATCGCGGCCGAACCGATCCCGCACCACGATCGCGGGCACTCCGTCTCCCTCACCCTGCCCCCGCTCGCGGCCGTCGTCCTCAAGCCCCGCCGGGCGTGACGGGAGCCTACCGCGGCTCCCGATGCCACGTCAGCGCGTGCCGCTTCTCGAGCGCCTCGACCCAGGCGGCCGCGGCCCGCGAGGTCTCCCGCTGCGCCACCATGGCCAGCCGCCGCTGATCGTCGCGGGCTTCCATGAACCGCGTGCGGAGTTTCTCGAGCGGCGGTTCCAGGCCGTCCAGCCGGATCACGTAGCAGACCGTCCGCGGTTCGTTGAAGGCGACGGTCGCCTTGCCCGGCTCGAGGCCGAACACGGCCTGCATGAACTCCTCACCAGGCATCGAGATGCCCTCGGGCTGCGAGAGCGACGGCGGCGTGCCCAGCGGCACGGTGCCCTGCGTGAGCCAGGTGAAGGGGCCCACCTTCTCGGCCTTGAGTTGCGGCGCGGCGGCGACGGCCGCTGCCAAGGTCTGGCCCTCCCCAACCTGGCGGACGATGTCCTCCGCCTTCTTCCGCGCCAGGCTGCGGGCCTCCACGATCCGCCAGGCCCGCTCGACGTCGGCCCGCGCGGACTGGAAGGTGGGCGTGAACTCCGGCTGGTCCTCCGTCTTCCAGGAGATCGAGCGGTTGCCTTCCACGTCGCGCGACGTGACGGGCCGCAGCGTCGGAGCGCCCCGGCCGAAGATCATGTCGATCCATCGCTGCTGGCGGATGCCGAACCGGCTGGTCGCATCGGGCACGAGTTCGAAGCTGCCCCCGAGGGGCCCGGCCGCCACGGCCTGATCGGCGGTGACCAGGTCCGATCGGCCCGCCTCCAGCCCTTGAGTGGCGGCGATCTTGTCGAAGTTCGGCGGCGCCGGCGCCGCCGTGCCGGCGTCCTTGCCACCGGCCTGCCAGAGAGCAAAATCCTCGGCGTAGCGGGTCATGTCGGTCGCGATGGCGGAGAAGATCGCGTCGATCCGCTTGTCGGCCTCCTGACGGGCGAGCCGCTTGCGGATGTCGTCCTTGACCTTCTCCAGCGGCTCGAAGTTCGCCGCCTCGTCGGTCGGCGGAGCAGCTTTCTTTTCGGTCTCCGCGCCCTCGGCCTTCTTCTCAGCGGCGCTCGACTCCTGCTTTCCGTCCTTCTCGGCAGCGGGCGTCGCAGGCTCGTTCGCCTCGCCTGGGGCCGGACGGGCTTCCGCCGCGGCTGGCTGGCGGAACGCCACCGGGCTGAATCGCGAGCGGCGGACGTCCGAACCCTTGTCGGGCGCGGGCTGCGACGCCGGCTCCTGGGCCTGGGGTGCGACCGGCTTGCCAGCCTCGGGTGCGGCATCCTGGGCCTCGCCCGCCGGCTTCTCGCCCGCCGGCTTCTCGCCCGCCGCCTTGTCTGCCGCCGGCTTGTCTGCCGCCGGCTTGTCTGCCGCCGGCTTCTCGGCGGCCGGCTTGGCCCGGAAGAGCGAAGTCTTGTTCTTTTCGTAGTATTCGGCGATCTGGGCGTCGGTGACCTCCTTGGCCGCCGCAGCCTCGAACGTCTCCGTCTTGGCGACGAGATACTCGTACTTCGCCCGATGCGGCTCACGGAAACCCGGCTCCGCACTCCGGGCCGCGGGCAGGTCGTCCTTGTACTGCTCGAAGAACGCCCGCAGCGTCGCCTCGGAAGGCGCGGCCACGTCGGCGGCGAGCGTTTCCGCGACGACCGGAACCACTTCGACCGTGGCCGACTGCTCCAGGCGGCGGAAGTAGTCCCATCGCCAGCCGGGCGGATCACCGGCGAAGCCGGACTGGAACAGCATCTGCATGCTCTGCGCGGCGAGCACCGTCCGCAGGGTCTCGAAGAGGTCGTACTGACTGACGCCCATCGGGCCCACGCGGAGCCGCCCGATGATCTGGTCGAACTGCTCCTGCCGAACCAGGTTGTTGGTCCACTGGCCGAGGAAGTCGTTGATCGCGGCGTCGCTCACGACCACGCCGTTGGCCTCGGCCTCGCGCGCGAGCACGGCCGTCCGCACGACCGACCGTTCGTCGTCGGGCAGCAGCCCGATCTGCGCCGGATCGCGGCCCGACGCAGCCGCCGATTCCATCAGAAACCGGTTGAGGACGCCCCGCATGGCCACCGCCCGCTCGACCCCGCTCTCCCGCAACTCGCCCCCCTGCCACGACACCACCACGGGATCCCGGCCCCCGCCGCCGCCACCGCCCATCTGCAGGAACGGCGGCAGCACGAAGAAGGCGACCATGGCCATGATGGCCAACGCGGCCAGCGCAGCCCGTTGATTCCTGCGGAAAACGTCGAAAGAGCCGGCCATGGCACCGCCTGTGGGCTGGAGAGGGCAACTCCCGGGCGACGCGGGCCCGAGACTTGACAAGGGAAGAGAGGGCAGGGTAACGCTGTCTGACTCGCGACAGGCCGCAGATTGTAGCGCCGGCCCCGTCGGCGCCAATCCCAAAGCCCTCGCATCGCGGCACGATCATCACCATGGCCAAGAAACCTTCCGCGACACGACGCAAGCCCTCCGGGAGCGGTGCGCCGGCCGCCCGGCGGCCCAAGGGCGACTATCAGCTCGTCATCGTGGAGAGCCCGGCCAAGGCGAAGACCATCGAGAAATATCTCGGCCCCGGCTTCGTCGTGAAGGCCTCGATCGGCCACATCCGCGACCTGCCGAGCAAGGCCCCCAAGGGGACGAAGCAGCCGGTGCCGGGCGTCGATCTGGATCACGATTTCGCCCCGACGTACGAGGTCGACCGCGACAAGACGAAGACGGTCACCGAGCTGCGGCAGCTCGCCAAGGGGGCCGCCGACGTCTGGTTCGCGACCGACCTCGACCGCGAGGGGGAGGCGATCGCCTGGCACCTCACGCAGGTGCTCGGCGTCGATCCCGCCCGGGCCAAGCGGGTGACCTTCGACGCGATCACCAAGAGCGAGGTGCAGCGGGCCTTCCAGTCGCCGCGGGTCATCAACATGCCCCGCGTCGAGGCCCAGCAGGCCCGCCGCATCGTCGACC
>Ga0315904_10005338_pt1 | contig 17877 bp, 22 predicted proteins | sample LakEriMetagenome_6_FD_203529 | JGI IMG/M metagenome (GOLD analysis project Ga0315904, IMG submission 203529) | Freshwater fungal communities from buoy surface, Lake Erie, Ohio, United States - Buoy 12 MA120 | ecosystem: Environmental > Aquatic > Freshwater > Lake | place: USA: Lake Erie, Ohio...
CGGATCGTGCTCAATCTCCTCAAAATCGACCTCACCGATACCCGCAGCCTCCCAAAGAAACGTCGCCGCGCCATGCTCGACCTCACCTACCGCGATTCTTTGCTCTCCCTAGCTTGATCGCCGTGTTCCGCCAGTGCCGTCTCCGCGCTTGCAGTCCCATGCCCGCGCCGCAAGACTCCGCCGCATGTTCACCCCGAAGTGGAAACAGGAAGCCAAGCACCTCGCCAAGGGCGCGCGCAAATTCGTCCATTACAAGCGCGACCTGCTCAAGCCGGGACAGCTTGATGAAATCGAGTCGCGCCACAAGGATCTGCTGGATGCCATCAAGTCCGGTGACCGCGCGCAGGTGGACGAGGCGTCCAAACAAATCCGCAACGTTTGCGAAAACGCCCTGCCACGCGAGAAACCCGTCGGCTGGCTCGAGGAAAACGTCGAGGTCATGTTTGTCGCCATCGTCATCGCGCTGGGTTTGCGCGCCTATTATCTGCAACCGTTCCGCATCCCCACCGGCTCGATGCAGCCCACGCTCAACGGCATTATCGGCCAGCCGCTCGCGCGCGCGGAGTGGCCGTCGTTTCCACAGCGGATGGTGGAGAAGATCCTGCGGGGAAGGACTTATGTGCATCTCGTGAATGACGAGGACCGCCGCATCGCCCCGAATCCCAAAGGGCCGATGGGTCTGGACATGCGCGATTTGCAGATGATGCACTTTTTCAGCCGGGGCGAGATTCGTTTCACCGATTCCAAGCCGCTCCGCCTGCCGGGTCCCGTCAATCCCTGCCTTGGCGCCGGATTGATGAATGCCATCGGAGTCGCCTCCCGCAACAACTGGGTCCTGCCCAAAGGCACGGTGGTTTGCGAAGGCACCATCGATTCCGGCGATCTCGTGCTGGTGGACAAGTTTTCCTATCACTTCCGCAAGCCGAAACGCGGCGAGGTTTTTGTCTTCGACACCATCGGCATCCGCGGCATCCACGAGCGCAAGGGCGAGCAGGCCGCCGGTTCGCATTACATCAAGCGCCTTTGCGGCGTGCCGGGTGATTCGCTCGGCATCCAGTCGCCCAACCTGTTGGTGGACGGGAAAATCGCCCAGGAACCCGGCATCCAGCGCGTCATCCGCGGCGAGGGAAGATATCATATCAACCCCAACGGTTATGTGCTGGCTGACGCGCGCGAGGCCACCCAGCACGCGAAGCCCGTCTCGCAATATCTCGCCAAGTCCACCGACATTCTGACTCTCGCCACCAAGGCGCGCCCCGGCATGCGGGAATACGCCGCGCTGGGCGACAACACCGGCAACTCGCTCGACTCGCGCTATTGGGGGCCGGTCAAGGAGTTCAACCTCGTGGGTCCGGCGCTTTTCTCACTCTGGCCCGTGACCACCGGCCACTGGGGCTTCATCCGTTAGAAAAGCGCCGTGTCGGACGCATCGGAAATCACCCGCAGCGCGAAGTCCAATCTCGCCTACGCACTGCGCATCCTGCCGCGCGAGCGGCGCGATGACGCGGTGGTCTTCTATGCCTTTTGCCGCACGCTCGACGACCTCGCCGACGAACCCGGCATCCCCGCAACGGAGCGCGCCGCCGCGCTGCGGGCCTGGCAACACGGGTTGGCGCATGGTTTTGAAAACCCCACGCCGCTGCAGCGGGATGTGATCGCTTTGCGCGAGCGTCACGGCATTCCAAACGAGTTGCTATGTGCCATCGTCGAGGGCTGCCGGATGGATCTCGAGCCGCGGCGTTTCCAAACATGGGAGGATCTCTCGCAATACATCTGGAAGGTGGCCTGCGCGGTGGGGTTGGTTTCCATCCGGCTCTTCGGCTGCACCGATCCGGCGGCGGAGAGTTATGCCATAGCTCTCGGCAAGGCGCTGCAACTCACCAACATCCTGCGCGACATCCGCGAGGACCTCGACAACGGCGGGCGCATCTATCTGCCGCTCGATGATCTCGCGAATTTCGGATACACCGCGGACGACCTCGCGAACCGGGTGCGCGACCCGCGTTTTCTCGCGTTGATGGACTTCGAGGCCGCGCGGGCGGAGGCTTTTTTCCGCGAGGCGGAGGAATTGTTGCCCGCCACCGATCACAAGGCGCTGGCTCCGGCCCGCGTCATGGCCGCGATCTATCAGGAACTGCTCGCCGGGATGCGAAGCGATGGTTTCAAGGTGTTTGACAAACGCTACCGGGTTTCCTCCCTGCGCAAGCTCGCCATTCTCGCAAAGCACGGCATTGCGGGATGATCCGGATTCGCCTACGCTCCACCCACGCCACCGCCATGCGCACGCTCAAACCCATCCTCGCCACCGTCGCCGTCGCGCTGCTCGCCGCAGCGTGCAACCCGCCGCCGGACGTGCCGCCGCCGCGTTTCACGCCGCGCCCGCCGCTTCCACCCGAACCGGTGGATCCCTACGCGCAGTCTCCCGATCCCTACGGCAATACTCCGCCGCCGCCACAAGCTCCGACGCGTCCCGGCGACTATCCCACCGCCACCCGCACCGCCAATCCCAACGAGGTGATCAGCCCGTATGAACCCTACAACGTCATCGACATCGAAGGCTTCCGCTCCGGCCAGCTCGCGCGCGATCCATCCAACCAACAGATTTTCCGCGTGCCGTGATCAACCCATGGTTTGCCGGCTGGAAATCCGGCCGCCCGGAGCGGGTGTCACAGGCACTGCCCGGCCGCGTGTTTCGAGCAGCGTGATCTTGCGGCGCGGCAGGAAGGGCCTGACCAGTGATTCCTCGAAGTCGAATACTTCGGAAAAATCCTCGCGCCGGTCCGAATCCTGTTTGCCGAAAACCTGTTCCTCGATGAGGTGGAAAACCATGTCGCCCACGTCGAGGCATTTGCGCACGCCCCACTCGCGCATCAGGGTGGAGGCCATCGGGCCGAACTGGTCGAGAGCGAGATCACGGAAACCTTCGAGCAGTTCCTTGCCGGTTACGTGGCGCGCCTGGCCCTCGTTGCCGTCGGCGATGCGTTTGAGCGTGAAATCGAGCGCGTCTTTGAGGAAAAAAAACGCCTGCGGATCGAAGCGCTTCTCGCGCTTGAGGATCGAGAGGACGGATTGCTCGAACTGCACTGCCTGCATGCGGGCATCATGCCGCACACTTCGGCGGCTGTCAAAGGGTTGGATTTGGAAATCAATCCAGCGTGATTTCCACCGGGCAGTGGTCCGAGCCGTGGACGTGGGGCAGGATGGCCGCGCTTTTGACGCGGCTCATGAAAGGAGCGGAGACCCCGAAGTAGTCGATGCGCCAGCCGACGTTCTTCTGACGCGCGCCGGCGCGGTAGGACCACCACGAGTAGGCTCCTGTTAGATCGGGATGATGATGGCGGAAAGTATCGGTGAAGCCGCTGTCGAGCAGTTGGCCGAAGCTCGCGCGCTCCTCATCCGAGAAGCCGGGATTGCGGCGGTTTTCGCGCGGCCGGGCGAGGTCGATTTCCTGGTGCGCCACGTTGAGATCGCCGCAGAAGACCACCGGCTTGCGCAGCGCCTCGCGCGCGACGTGTTGGCGGAACGCCTCATCCCATGTCAGGCGGTAAGGCAGGCGGCGCAGTTCGTTCTGTGCGTTGGGCGTGTAAACATTCACGAGGATGAAATCCGGATACTCAAGCGTGAGCACGCGGCCCTCGGCGTCGTGTTCCGCGATGCCGAAACCCTCGCGCACGTCGAGCGGTCTCTCGCGCGTGAACACCGCGACACCCGAGTAGCCGGGTTTTTGCGCGGAGTTCCAGAACGCGTGGTAGCCGCCGAGTTCCAGGGGCAGCGGCACTTGTTCCGGGCGGGCCTTGGTTTCCTGAAGGCAGAGGATGTCCGGGTTTTCGCCGGTGACGAAATCCCCGAAGCCCTTGCCCAGCACCGCGCGAATGCCGTTGACGTTCCATGAGAGCAGTTTCACGGCGGCGGGGGGAGAAGTTGAAGGGAGGAAATCATGGCTGCGGACTCAAGTTGGCGCGACATTTGAAAACCGGGCGTGAACCATTACAACCCGAATCATCCATGCGCCGAAACCGGCGTTGACCCGACGGGCGCGCCGTGCAAGCTCCGCGCCCGATGATTTCCGTCCAGTCATTGCGTGTCGAATTCGGCGCGCGCGTGCTTTTCAACGACCTGTCGTTTTCCGTGCAACCGCGCGAGCGCATCGCCTTCGCCGGCCACAACGGCGCGGGCAAGTCCACGCTCATGAAATGCATCGCCGGCATCCAGCCGCCGAGCGGCGGGCTGATCAGCGCGCCCAAGGGCACGCGCATCGGCTACCTGCCGCAGGAGGGCATTCACGTCAAAGGCCGCACGCTCTGGCAGGAAACCGAATCCGCCTTCGGCGAAACCATGGCGCTCGCGGAAAAAATCGACCGCCTCTCGCACGAACTCACCCAGCTAGATCCGCGATCGTCTCCCTATGGCGACCTGCTGGAACAAATTGGCGAACTCGAACTCCAGCTCGATTCCGCAGATCCGGCGCGCATGAAACCGCGCATCGAGTCCGTGTTGAAAGGCCTCGGCTTTCAAACGAAGGACTTCACGCGCGATTGCGCCGAGTTTTCCGGCGGTTGGCAGATGCGCATCGCGATGGCCAAACTCTTCCTTCAGGAGCCGGAGGTTCTTCTGTTGGACGAGCCGACCAACCACCTCGACATCGGCACGCAGATCTGGGTGGAGCAATACCTCGTCAACTACCCCGGCGCGATCATGCTCATCTCCCACGACCGCGCTTTGTTAGACACGCTCTGCACGCGCACCATCGCCTTCTCCAACGGTCGCGCCGAAGAGTATGCGGGAAATTTTTCCTACTTCGAACGCGAGTCCGTCCTGCGGAAGGAAATCCAGCTCAAGCAATACGAAGCGCAGCAGCGCGAGATCGCGGAGATCCAGCGCTTCATCGACCGCTTCCGCGCGTCCGCCAACAAGGCCACACTCGTGCAGTCCCGCATCAAGATGCTCGCCAAGATCGAGCGCATTCCCCCGCCGGAACGCGATGACGCGGTGATGAACTTCAAGTTCCCGCCGCCGCCGAATTCCGGCCACATGGTGGCAAAGCTCGATGGCGTTTCGAAAAGCTACGGCGCGCTCAACATCTTCAGCGGCTTCGATTTCGAGATCAACAAGGGCGAGAAGTTCGCCATCGTCGGCCCGAACGGCGCGGGCAAGTCCACCTTCTGCCGGATGATCACCGCGCAGGAAGCGCCGGACTCCGGCACACACACTTTTGGTCATAAAGTCGCCACCTCGTTCTTCTCGCAAAACCACGCCGACGAACTTGATCCGGAAAAAACCGTGCTCGAAACCGTCGAGGAGGCGGCCTCCCGCGAGGCCATGCCGCATGCGCGCAACCTGTTAGGATGTTTTCTGTTCCGCGGCGATGACGTGTTCAAGAAAGTCGGCGTGCTGTCAGGCGGCGAACGTTCGCGCGTCGCGCTCGTCTGCATGCTGCTGCGCCCGGCGAATTTCCTCATCCTCGACGAGCCGACCAACCACCTCGACATGCAGTCTCAGGACGTGCTCCAGCGCGCGCTCATCGACTACCCCGGCAGCGTGATGATCGTTTCCCACAACCGGAATTTCCTCGATCCGCTGGTTGGCAAAACCCTTGAGTTCCAACCCGGCCGCCAGCCGATCCAATACGCCGGAAACATCACATACTATCTGGAGAAATCCGCCGAGGACGAAGCGGGGAGAAAAGGCGAACCCAAGCTGACAACACTCGGTGCTCCCGCTGTGAACGGTTCCTCCCGCCCGGCCACGCCCGGAGTCAGCCGCAAGGAACAACGCCGCCTGGATGCCGAGGCGCGCGAGATGAAATCCAAAGTCCTCAAGCCGCTTGAGGCGGATTTCGAGGCGCTCGAAAAGAAGATCGCCGAACTCGAAGGTGCCCAGGCCACTCTCACCCAGCAGCTTTCCAGCGAGGTGGTCGCCAACGATCCGGCCAAACTCCGCGAAGTCACCAACGCCGTCGAAAAAATCGCGAAAGCCCTGGAATCCAGCTATTTCCGCTGGGGCGAACTCTCTGACGAGATCGACAAAGTGCGTGCCAAGCTCGGAATCGAAGGGTGAGGTGTTTAAGCCGCTTCCACATCGTGGAGGGTTGCTCAAAAAATACCCTCTTCCGTAACTTCAGGTTTCTGGTAGGGTGCGGACATGACAACATTCGCCGATTTCAAGGAAATGGCCGCGACCCTTCCCGTGGAACAAAGGGCCACGCTCGCGAGTTTCCTCATCAATACCCTGCCGGAACCGGATTACGATGTCTCCGACGAAGAAGTGGCCGAAAGGATGCGCCAGACCCAATCCGGTGAGGTGGTAATGATCACAATGGCCGAGCTGCGCGAAGGAGTTCTTGCAGACCGCCGCCACTGATGCCGCGCTTCCATCCACATGTCCGGCGCGATGTGATTGCGGCACTCCGCTACTATGACTCGATCAGCGATTCGCTTGGTGACGACTTCTGGGCGGAATTCGAACGGATCTGCGGCGAGGTGGATGAATATCCGCAACGCTTTCACTTCGATCCCTCTGGTTGGCGGCGGGCCAATCTACTCCGCTTCCCCTACCACCTGTTGTTCTATCAGCAACCGGATGGCGTTCGCGTCATGGCATTGCGCCACCATCGCCGGAATCCCCGCTTCGGACTGCGACGGCAATAGCCTGATCTAAACCGCGTTTCTCATGCGTGTTGTCGTGGCGGCGCTTTGCAAGCGCCATGCCCATCTGATCCCTTCCCTCAAAGCTCCGGTGAGATCGACAGGGTGAAGGCCAAGCTCGGAATCGAAGCGTGAGGCATTTCCGCCGCCTTTTTCCTCCTTGTGCGCGACATCACAGAGGCGTTATTGCTCGATCATGAAACGCAGAACCTTCCTCGCAGGCGTGGGTGGAACCGTCGGCGCCATCGCCGGAGCCGCAGACATCGTTGCCACCGGCAAAACCGTCTTCGAACGCCGCCCGCTCGGAAAAACCGGGCGCTCGCTGCCCATCGTCGGCTTTCCCTGCCTCGCTCTGAAAAACGGCGACCAGAATGCCGCCACGGAACAACTCCGCAAGGCGCTGGACGCGGGCATCGATTACTTCGACGTCGCTCCCGCCTATGGCAAGGACGGTGAATGTGAGATCAAGACCGGTGAGGGACTCAAGGGCGTGCCTCGCGAAAAATACTTCCTCGCCTGCAAGACCCAGAAGGATGACGCCAAAGAAGGCCGCATCGAACTCGAGCGCTCGCTCAAGCGCCTCAACACCGACCACTTCGACCTCTATCAGCTCCATTGCCTCCAGCGCGAGGACGAGGTCAAACAAGCGCTCGGCCCTGGCGGCGTGCTCGAAATGATCCTCAAGGCCAGGGAAGAGGGGAAAGTCCGCCACATCGGCTTCTCCGCCCACACCACCGAGGCCGCGCTCGCGGCGATGGAGGGTTTCGACTTCGACTCCTGCATGTTCCCCATCAACTTCGTCGAGTGGTTCAAGACCGGCTTCGGCCGCGAGGTGGCGGACCGCGCCCTTGCGAAAGGCGTTTCCCTCATCTCCATCAAGCCCGTCTCACGCGGACTCTGGCCCAAGGGTGTGAAGAAAACCTACGACTGGTGGTATCGCCCGCTTGAGGAGAAAAACGAATACCAGCTCGCCATGGACTGGGTGCTCGCGCTGCCCGGCATGGTTTCCACGCTGCCCACCAGCTACTTCGATGTCTTTGACAAAACCGTGGCCGCCGCACGCCAATACCGGCCCATCCAGCCCGCGGGCCTGGATTCCCTCAAGGCTCTCGCACAAACCTGCACTCCCATCTTCAAGCCCGGCCCCCTCGACGAAAAACGCGCCGCCGCCTTCATCGACCTGCCCGAAGACCAGCGCTATCCGGCGAGACTCTCGTGAACTCCGGCAGCGGCGGTGTCAGCCGCATTCGTCAGTAATGCGATCCCTCCGCATTGTCACCGGCGCGCCTGCTCTAACAGAGCTCACGCCATTCCCGGGCTGGGTGTGCCCGTCAATAGGGTTCCGGCTAAAAAACCCCGGGGATTAAGGGGGCGTGGCGGAAGGTGGTCGGAAGGTTTTCTTGCGGACACGCGGCGAGGTGCGAACGGGAAATGCATGCGCCTGTTTCACCATCACCAAGCCGCCAGTCATCGCGCCCCGGCGGCAGTTTATCGGTTTTCGGATCGCGCTTTGTAAATATCCGCTTTTCGATGTCACAAACGGGCGGGTGTGGATCAATAGAAGACGCAAGCCATGAAACCTCTCGCTCTCGCCCACTCACCGCCCGCCATGGACCGCAACCATTTCTCCGAGTTGATCCGCGATCATCACCGGCCGCTGCTGGCCTACGCGAGGGTGCTTGCCGGGCATCCGGACCGCGCCCGCGAACTGGTGCAGGACGCGTTCGTGGCGGCCTGGCAGACGATTGGAAGATTTGATGTCACCCGCGACTTCGGCTCCTGGCTGCGGGGGATCGTGCGCAACAAGTGGCGCGAGGATTGCCGGAAAAACCGCCGCGAGGTCCCGATGGAGGAGCCGGAACTGGCGCAGCTCGAAGAAGCCGTGCGCGCCTGGAGCGCCGGTGCCGGCGAGGCCGGATTGCTGGAGCGTCTTGCCGATTGCCGCTCGAAACTCCCCGAGATCCTCTCCGAGGCGGTCAACGCCTACTACGACGACAACCGCGATGGCGAAGGAGCCGCGGCATTGCTCGGCATCGCCTCCGCGACTTTCCGCAAACGACTCGAACGCGCCCGCGAGGCGCTCCGTCTCTGCCTCGAAACCCAAAACTGAACCCCGAACTTTTTTACCACCATGAAAACCGATTTTTCCAACTCACCAGAAGACCGCCTGCTCGACGAACTTCTCCACGAACAAAGCAAAGAACAGGACGACGCCTTTCTCCAACAGATCGAAGCGGCGATTGATGCAGGGGCTGCCGCTCCAGCCGAACGTCCGCCAATCCGGATGCCCGCCCGCATCGCCATTGCCGCCGCGCTCATGCTGGCGACAGGCGCGGGAATTTGGTGGCAGAAAATCGAGAGCGAGAAACATCAGATCGCCTTGCGGGAAAAGAAGGAAGCGCAGGAGGCCGAGCATAAGGCAAAAGCCGCAGCCGAGTTTGCAGCGTTGGAAAAGGCCGTCCGCGAACAAGAAGAAAAAGTCGAAGAGCGACGCAAGGTGCTCGGGGTAATCGCCCGCACCAAAGAAATCGTCTATCACGGAAACAACCCGGTCGCTGGACCATCCAATGCGAATACCGATGAAGGAAACTTGGCTGCAAATGATGCGCGCGAGGAAGCAATCAAACGCGGACTGGATGCCCAGGACTATGTCGATGCCAAGCGTGAATACGAAGCCGACGTGGAATCCTTGGCGAATATGAAACTGAAGCAGGCTGTGATGTCTGCCACGTCGGGCACCGAGGTTGCGAAGAATGACAAGAGTTCGACGCCGCCACTTTCGAGCATGGACGCAAGCCCCAGGCCCGCAACTGTTAGCCGGGCCGCAAGTTTTGGCGGCTTCGGCTCCGGTTCGGGGTTCGGGCGTGGCTTTGCCATGCCGAATGAAGAACCGCCCGCGCAAGTTTCCGGTGACCGCTACGGCACTTTCATCGACCAGCCGTGGAAAAGCCCAACCACTGATCCTCTCTCCACGTTTTCCATTGATGTGGACACCGCCTCCTACGGCAATCTTCGCCGGATGATCCGCGAGGGTCGTGAGGTGCCGCGCGATGCGGTGCGTATCGAAGAATGCATTAACGCGTTCAGCTATCGTTACGAGCAGCCGAAAGGCGAGGGCGCTTTCGCCGTCGGAGCCTCGATCGCGGTTTGTCCGTGGGCTCCAGCAAACCAACTCGTCCGCGTGGCGATCAAGGGCCGCGAGATCGATCCCGGCAAGCGGCCGGCATCCAACCTGGTGTTCCTCATCGACGTCTCCGGCTCCATGCAAAGCCCGGACAAGCTGCCGCTGCTCAAACAGTCGATGACCACGCTGGTCGATCAACTCGACGAGCGCGACCGCGTCGCCATCGTCGTCTATGCCGGATCGGAAGGCGTGGCGCTGCCATCCACGCGGCTTGATGCCGAGGGCAAGGAAGCGGTGCTCGCCACCTTGTCGAAACTCGAAGCCGGCGGCTCGACCAACGGCGGCGCAGGGATCAAGCGCGCTTATGAGATCGCCATGAAGGAAAAGATCGCGGGCGGCGTGAACCGCGTGATCCTCGCCACCGACGGGGATTTCAACGTCGGCGTCACCAGCCGCGAATCGCTGGTGGAAATGGTGAAGGAGCGCGCGGGCGGCGGAGTTTATCTAACCGTTCTCGGTTATGGTTCCGGAAACCTCAACGACGCGATGATGGACGCCATCACCCGTGACGGAAACGGCAACTACTTCTACATCGACTCCGAACGCGAGGGCCGGAAAGTGTTTCTCCGCAACCTGGCGGGAACGCTCGTGACCATCGCGAAGGACGTGAAGATCCAGGTCGAGTTCAACCCGGCGCGGGTCGGCAATTACCGCCTGATCGGTTATGCCAACCGCGTGCTGCGCAACCAGGACTTCGACAACGACAAGATCGATGCCGGAGACATCGGCGCGGGCCACACCGTCACCGCCTTCTATGAACTCACTCCACCGTCAGCATCCGAGAACACCCTGAAATACCAAACCATCCCGGCCACTTCCGAAGAGTGGCTGACGGTGAAACTCCGCCACAAACATCCCGAAGGCGACGAGAGCAGCAAGGTCGAGTTTCCGCTCTCCGGAAGCGCGGTGGCACTCGATCATGCCGATGCGGATTTCCAATTCGCCGCCGCCGTCGCGCTCTTCGGCATGAAACTCCGCGGCATGGAGGAAGTGCGCGACATCGGTTGGGAGAAAGTGATGACTCTCGCCCAGCCAGGACTTGCCGATGACGCGGCGGAGGACCGCGCGGAGTTTGTCGAACTTGTTAGAAAGTTCGGCGGTGTCCGCCCGGGCAACGCGCCCCCGCCGGCGGAAGTGATGCCGGGGCGGAACTGATCACTCATCCGTCACGCTTGAAGGGTGGCGAATGTAGTGGTGTTCCGTTTCATGCCAGCGAGCTGCCGGGATGGGAAAACAGAACCTGCGCGGGTGTGAGGCCGCTTTCCCGCAGGGCGGCGATGGAGAGCGCGTCGTGGCGTTTGGCGAGGCGCTTGCCTTGTTCGTCGAGCACCAGTTCGTGATGGAGATAAACCGGCTCCGGAAGACCTAACAATTTTTGCAGCAGGCGGTGGACGTGGGTGGACGGCAGCAGGTCCTCGCCGCGCGTGACGTGGGTGATTTGTTGGAACGCGTCGTCCACCACCACGGCGAGATGATAGGCGGGGCCGATGTCCTTGCGGGCGAGCACGACATCGCCAAGAAGCTCCGGGTCCACGGCGATCGTTCCGAAGCGCAGGTCGCGGAAAGAGAGCGGGCCGTTGATGGAGGCGGCCATTCGCGAATCGAGCCGCCAAGCGTGCGGCAGGCCGGCGGAAATCTTCTGTTCCCGCTCCGTTTCATCCAGATGGCGGCAGGTGCCGGGATAAACCCGCCCCTCCGGCCCGTGAGGCGCGGCGGCCATGTTGGCGAGTTCGTTCTGGATTTCGCGGCGCGTGCAAAAGCAGGGATAGACGAGGTTTTTTTCGCGAAGCTTTTTCAGGGCGGCCTCATAGGCGGCTGTGCGTGTGGTTTGGCGCAGCGGGGTTTCATCCCATGTGAGGCCGAGCCATTGCAGGTCGGTCTCGATTTCCTGATAGAACTCCCCGCGCACGCGGGGCGCGTCGATGTCCTCGAAACGCAGGAGGAAACGACCGCCCGGTTGCGAACGCGCGAGATCACGCGCGACACGCGCGGCCAGGGCGTGGCCGAGATGTAGCCGGCCCGTGGGGCTGGGAGCGAAGCGCGTGCGGATGTGGGTGTTGCCGTCCAAGGAAAATTCCGTGGGCGGATGCTGGACTTATTTGAAGAGCGTTTCCACTCCCATTGCGGACTTGCTGGAGACCCCCTTGAAAGCCTCGGGATCACGGGACTTTTGGTGCTGGTCAACGCCGCCGCGGCCGCCGTAGCGTCGGGGCCGGATGATACTGGCATTGATGGAACCTTCGGGCTTGATCGAGCAGGGCGGACCGCTGGTTTGGGTGCTGCTCGGGCTGGCGTTCATCGGCTCGGTGTGCGTGGTGGAGCGGCTGTTTTTCTTCCACCGCGCGCGGATCAATGTGGGCGACCTGCTCGTCGGGCTGGCGCATCATGTCCGGCGGCGGGCCTTCGCCGAGGCGCTGCACGAGGCGGCTCGCGCGCCCGGCCCGGTGGCGCGGGTGGCGCACGCGGCCTTGCTGCGCTATTACCTGCCGCGCGCCGACCTGCGCGATGTCACCCAGGAAGCGGGTCAGATGGAAGTGCCCGCCATCGAGAACAACATCCGCGCGATTCTGGGCGTCTCGTTGCTTGCGCCGCTGGTGGGCATGCTCGGCACGTTGTTAGGGATGCTGGAGACGTTTCAAAAAGTCAGCGAGCAGGGAGGCTTCACCGGCCCGGCCGAACTCACCTCCGGCGTGTTCACCGCGTTGATCACCTCGGTGCTCGGCCTCGCGGTGGCCGTGCCGATGTATCTGTTCTATCTCTATTTCCTCGGCCGGGCGAAACGCCTGATCCACCGCATCGAACGCGCGGGCATTGAAATGGTGCATCTCATCGCCGATGCGCGCGAGGAGCAGGAATTCGCGCCCTTCCGTGGCGAGGTCACGGCGGGCAGGAAGGGCGCCAAAGCGAAACAAGAGCACGCGCATTGAAACTGGAAACCCATCTTCCGGAGCGGCCCGGACTGCTGCATGCGGTGCCGGTGCTCAATATCTTCGCGCTGTTGTGGCTGTTGTTTCTGTTAGGGCCTTCGCTGCTGCGCCAGTCGGGCGTCACCGTGGAATTGCCGCCGTCGCGTTTCCAACTTGAGCGTTATCAGGAAACGCTGGTGATCACGCTCGGCCCCGGCGCGGACGGCCCGCGCATCCACCTCGGGCGCGATCAGGTGGACCTCCCGCAACTCTCCGCGCGGCTGGAGCAACTGCGCGGCGAGGGCGCTGCCGCCAAAATGATGGTGCTCTTGCAAACGGACGCGGGCACTCCGGCGGGGATCGAGCGGGAGCTGTCGGAACTCGTGCTGGGCAAGGGTTTCCGGCTGGCTTTGGTAGGTGGGAACACACCGGCTCCGGCACTGGAAACCACATCAGAGTGATGGCAAAGCGCGTCTCCATGAAACACAAGCGGATGGCCGCGCCCGAATGGGTGTTTCCCTGGCGCGGCTCGCGTGGATCGCGGGTGCCTTTCATCATCGCAGTGGCGTTTTGCGCCACCTTCTTCGCCGTGGTGACGGCGTCTGTTAGAATCCGCGTCCCGTCGCCCGTTTCATGGACCGCGGCCAAGGCATCGGTGATCCGTGTGCTCGATGATGTGGACGGCCGCGCTCTCACCTTGATGGCGCGCGAAGGCGGTCCCTTTCCCTCGCGCTTCGATCCCGGCGAATGGTCTCGTGACGCCACCCGCGAGGTGAGTGCCTGGCAGGCCCCGCCCTACTCGCCCGCCCTGCGCGAACTCATCCAGAAGGAAAGAGCCGCCGCATCGCGCTGGACCTCGCCGCGCGAACCGGTGCTGCCCGTGCGCAAACCCACACAGGCCGATGCGAAGATTCCGGAAAAACTTCCGCCGCAGCCGGTGCTTTTCCCGCTCTCCGGAATCGACGCGGCATCGCTGCCCCGCGAGCTGCCGCCATTCGACGCCGATGTGGCGGCGGCGATGACCGCCGAGCCATGGCGCTTCCTGTTGCGGCTCGGCGCCAACGGCGAAGTGCTCGATTGCTTTCCTCTGGCAGGCGGCGGCGAAGCGGCGGGTCCGCCCGCGCTCGATGGCTGGCTGAGGCGCATTTCCTTCAAACCCGATCCCGCAAAAGCGAGCCGCTGGATCGCCGTGGGTGTCGGCTTCGCCAATCCTCCCGATCATGGAACTGACGATCACTGAATTCGTGGTGTGCGTGGTGTTCGGCGCCTGTTTTCTGGTGCTCATCTGCACGGCGGTCTCGCGCGCCCTGCACGCGCGCTCCGAGTCGCGCTCGCTGGCGGACCGCTTCATTTGCCGGCTCTGCCTGCATGCCTACGAGGACCACAGCCACAGGAAAATCACCGATTGCCCGCAGTGCGGAGCCGCCAACGAGCGCGACCGCAACCGCCGTTTCTGCTAGCCCGCGGAGCCTCGGAATCGTTCATGGATGATGCTTGCGCAGGGCTGGACCCGGGGTCAAACTCCGTCACGAAACTATGAACGAACGACGCGTCGTCATCACCGGCATCGGCTGTCTCTCCCCTTTGGGCAACGATTTGACCAGCACATGGGAGGGCATGAAAGCGGGCCGCAGCGGGATCGCGAGGATTGCGCAGCTCGATCCGGAGCCCTTCGAGTGCAAGATCGCCGGCGAGGTGAAAAACTTCGATGCGGACGGTTATTTCAATGTGCCCAAGGACGCACGGCGTGCGGATCGCTACGTGCAGTTTGCCGTCGCCGGAGCCAAGATGGCGGTGCAGGACTCCGGACTCGATGTTTCCCAAATCGACCCGCGGCGCTTCGGCGTGATGGTCGGCAGCGGCATCGGCGGCCTTGCCACGCTGGAGCGCGAGCACGGCACCTACATGACCAAGGGGCCGAAACGCGTCTCGCCGTTCACCATCCCGATGATGATCTCCAACATCGCCAGCGGCATCATTTCCATGGAGTTCGGCCTCATGGGGCCGAACATGGTCATCGTCACCGCCTGCGCCACCTCCAATCATAACATCGGCGAGGCATGGCGCATCATCAAATTCGGCGATGCCGACGGCTTCATCTGCGGCGGTGCCGAGGCCACCATCCTGCCAATGGGCCTCTGCGGCTTCGCCAACATGAAGGCGCTCAGCACCCGCAATGATGAACCGGAAAAAGCCTCACGTCCCTTCGACAAACACCGCGACGGCTTCGTCATGGGCGAGGGTGCCGGCGTGCTCGTCATCGAGGAGCTTGAACACGCGAAAAAACGCGGCGCGAAAATTTACGCCGAACTCATCGGTTACGGCGTCAGCGCCGATGCCTACCACCTCAGCGCGCCCTCGCCCGACGGCAGCGGCCCGGCCTATGCCATCCAGATGGCGCTGCGCCACGGGAAGAAAAACCCGGCCGACGTCGATTATCTCAACGCCCACGCCACCTCAACCGGGCTCGGCGACATCGCGGAAACCAAGGCCATCAAGCTCGCCTTCGGTGATCATGTGAGAAACGGACTGATGGTTTCCTCCACCAAGTCGATGACCGGCCACATGCTCGGCGCTGCCGGCGGCATCGAGTTGATTGCCAGCGTCATGGCCATCAAGGAAGGCGTCGTTCCGCCGACCATCAACGTCGAGGAACAGGACCCCGAGTGCGATATCGACTGCGTGCCCAACGTCGCCCGCGAGGCCGATGTGAATGTGGCATTGAGCAACAGCTTCGGCTTCGGCGGCCACAACGCCTCGGTGCTCGTCAGCAAGTTCGCGTGAGTCCCGCCGACCTGTATTGGAGCGTGCCGAAATCCGGACTCGCATTCATCGGATCACCCGGCTACTTTCCGCCATGATCACGCTGGACCATAGCCCTGTTCAATCCGATCCGCGAGTGCTCGGCGGAACCTTGGTTTTCAAGGGAACCAGGGTGAAAGCCCAAACCCTGCTCGATTACCTCGCCGCTGGTGACACCCTTGGGGATTTTCTCGAAGACTTCCCAACCGTAAACCGCCAGGACGCGGAGCTTTTCCTGCAACTTGCCCGTGAAGAAAGTCATTCTCGATGAGAATCTGCCCATCCCGCTGAGGCATCATCTGACCGATTTCGATGTTGTTAAGGTGCAGTATCAGGGATGGTCTGGAATCCAGAACGGCGACCTGATCTCGCTGATCGATGGTCGCTTCGATGTCTTTCTTACCTCCGATCAAAATCTCCGCTACCAGCAGAACCTGAGATACCGAAAGATCGCGATCATCGAGTTGCCTTTCATCCGCCGAAAGTTCATCCCTTTGTGGGTGGGGCGCATTTGCCATGCAATCCACTCCGCCCAACCCGGCGATTACATCCGCATTCTGCCGGATCCCGAAACGAACGGCGATCAACCAACTTCTTCAGACACCTGACTTTCCATGGACGCCCCGCTCCACCGCCACACCTGCGAGGTCGCCTTCGGCGACACCGATGCCAGCGGCTGGATGCACTTCCCCAACATCTTCCGCTACTTTGAAGAGGCCGAGCACGCGTTTCTCAAATCTCGCGGCATCCTCGTCTTCGACCGCACCCAGGGCGGCTGGCCGCGGGTGAAAGTCGCCTGCGACTACAAACGCCCGCTGCTCACCGGCGACCGCATCGAAGTGCTGCTGGAAATCGCAAGGCTCGGCGCTTCATCCCTGACATGGAATTTCGAAGTGCTCGATCCCTGCGGCGAAACCGCCGCCTTCGGCAGCGTCACCACCGTGCGCGTGAACCATGAGGGGCGGCCGCAGCTCATCAGCGAGGAAGAGCGCAAAGCTTTGGAAAAAACGGCTTAACCCGGCATCAGGTCGATCCCGAAACGCCTAAGGATCACCACCGTCAGCCAGAAGAAGCCGGTGGTAAGCACGCAGTTCGCCATCAGCGCCGGCCAGAAACCCCAACCGCTGCGCAGCATCCACGGCAGGATCAGGAACATCGGCAGTGTCGGCAGCACGAACCAGAAAGTGCCTTCCGCGTGATTCGCCAGCCGTTGAGGCGACTGCCCGCCCTGATGCATCCAGATCATCGCAACCAGCGAAGTGAGCGGCAACGCGATGAGCAGCGCCGAGAGCCGGTCACTGAAAAGCTGCACCTTGTTGACGATGACGATGATCGCCGCGCTGAGCAGGAGTTTCACCAGATCGGCGGGAGTGAACGAAAGGATTTGCTGCCAGGGGATGCGGGACATGGGTGTGGAGGCTTGCGGTGCTGGCTAAATTGCAAATATCCTGGCGGCATGCAAACATCACTTCCCGCCATCATCGGCATCTTTCTTCTCGCATCGTGTGCATCGGTCGTTTCCGCCGAACTCAGCCCAGCGCAGAAGTCCGCGATCGGCAAAAAAATCTGGCGGAACGAATGTGCCGGCACAGTCAACGGCCTCACCACCTGGAACACGGGCGAGGAGTTTCCATCGTTGGGCATCGGCCACTTCATCTGGTATCCGGCGGGCTTCAAGGGTCGCTTTCAGGAAAGCTGGCCGCTGTTCATCGACTTCGCGGTGAAACGCGGCGTTAAACCTCCGGCGGTGGCCTTGGAACGCCACAGCCCGTGGAAGACGAAGGCGGAGTTCCAGAAGGATTTCAACGGCCCGCGTCTGACATCGCTGCGAACCTGGCTGGCGGCGAATGTTCCCTTGCAGACGGATTTCATCATCGCCCGCTCGCGTGCCGCATTGCCCAAAATACTCGACGCCGCGCCAGCCAGCGAGCGCAAGCGCATCGAAGCCAACTATTACAAGGTGGCGGCATCGCCTCAGGGTAATTATGCCTTGATCGATTATGTCAACTTCAAGGGTGACGGCACCCAGGTCTCGGAGCGTTACAAGGGCCGTGGCTGGGGCTTGTTGCAAGTGCTCGGTGAAATGAAGGACGTGCCCGCCGGGCCGGCCGCCGCCAGCGAGTTCGCCGCAGCGGCCAAACGCGCGCTCTCGCGCCGCATCGCCAACTCGCCTCCCGAACGCGGCGAGAAACGCTGGGAACAGGGCTGGCACAACCGCTGCAACACCTACGCCAAGTCGTTGTGAAACGCAGTCCCGCAGTCATGTCATTCTGTCGCGTTGCCGGGAAATCATGACACACGCGGGTGCGAAAAACTGACGCCTGACGGCATGTGAGTGTGA
>Ga0315904_10005340_pt1 | contig 17874 bp, 12 predicted proteins | sample LakEriMetagenome_6_FD_203529 | JGI IMG/M metagenome (GOLD analysis project Ga0315904, IMG submission 203529) | Freshwater fungal communities from buoy surface, Lake Erie, Ohio, United States - Buoy 12 MA120 | ecosystem: Environmental > Aquatic > Freshwater > Lake | place: USA: Lake Erie, Ohio...
AATTGGTCAGCACTGGAACCGATGGCGCGATCAAAGCATGGAATGCAGCCGATGGTGCGTTGCTATGGGAACAGCGGACCGATTACGAATGGGAACGGCGGATCGAGCTGGCCGAAACCCTGGCCGCTAGGCAAAAAGCCAAAGTCGATCGCGGTGCTGCGAAGGTACCTGAACTCGAAAAAGCCAAGCAGGCCGAGATGGATGCTCAGACCAAGCTGCAGACCGCGCGGGCGATGATCGCCGAGGATCTCGGCAAGAAGCAGGGAGAACTCGAAGCCCAAGACAAATCGGTCGCCGAGGGTCAGGCCGCGATGGAAGCTGCCAAGAAAGCGGTCGAGGAAGCGATGAAGGTGGTCGAGCAATCGCAGAAAGATCTCGAAGCGCGCCAGCAGAAACAAATCGCTGCCCAAAAAGCCAAGCAGGATGTCGAAATGAAGTTGGCGACGATGGACAAAACCATCGCTGGCGCTGCCGCCGCAATCGAGAAGGCGGCCGTGACGTTGGCTCAATTCCAAGCTTCGCTCGAGCAGGAGAAGGGGAAACTCACTGCGCTCGACCAGCAGGCCGCTCAAACCAAGACCGCGCCGGCACTCGCTCCGGCGGTTCGAACCATGTTCACTCCAGACCATCGTTTTGTCGTGACTGCCCACAACGATGGTTCGGTTCGCTGGATGCGTGCCGACAAGGGAACCACGCAGGCTGCCATGCGCGATGGATTCGGCAGTTACAACGGTTGGGTGTCCACACCCCAAGGTGCGCTCGTCGCAACTACCGAGGATGGTCGAGCCGTCGGATGGAGGTTCGGCAATCAATGGCGATTGGAACGAGTCATCGGCAACGCCAAGGAGTCACCGTTCAGCGACCGGATCACCGCGCTCGATTGGAGCCAAGACGGTGAGCTACTAGTGGTCGGCAGCGGCGCTCCGAGCAGGTTCGGTGACTTGAAATTGATCCGAACCAGCGATGGTGCGATCGTCAAGGATTGGGGGCCTGTCCACAGCGATTCCATCTTGGTCGCTCGATTCTCTCCCGATGGAACGATGATCGCCACCGGTGCCGCCGACAAGCTGGTGCGACTGCATCGCATCGATGCCGATGTCCCAGCCCGATCGCTCGAAGGTCACACGCATCATGTGTTGGGAGTCGCATGGAATGACGATGGGAATTGGCTGGCCAGTTCCAGCGCCGACAATACGGTCAAGGTATGGGATGTCGAGACGGGTACGGCCCTTCGGACCATTCCTGGATTCGGCAAGGAGGTGACGGCGCTCTCGTTTGTGGGTCGATCTCCACAGATCTTGTCGACGTCGGCCGATCAGCAGACCCGACTGCATGATGCCACCAATGGCAATCTGATTCGAGCCATGGGAGGGCCAGGGGATGCCATGTACTGTGCGATCGCGGCTGGCAAGTCCGCGCTGGCGTTCGCCGGCGGCCAAGAAGGGGTCCTGTGGGTATGGCAAATCGAAAACGGCCAAGCGCTGCAGCAATTGAAGTAGATCTCAACACGCCCGTAACTTTCGTTCGTTGGCCTCGCTATACTGGATCGAATCGCGCGATGGAGACCGCAGGTCGTTCCCCATGCATTTCGATCCTTCCTTTTTCGATTTTGCCAATCCACTATGTCTTCAAGACCTTTCGTTCTTTCGATTGTCTGCTTCTCTCTGTGGACAGGGCATATTTCGGCTTGGGCACAAGATTCGAAACCCGATCCCCGGACGATTGAATGGGCGTGGACACCCGAGGAAGCAAGCCGCGCAGGGGAAGGTTTCTGGCCTCAATATCGCGGGCCCAGCGGAGACGGCATCGCAGCGAGGAACGCCAATCCGCCGGTGAAGTGGAGCGAATCGGAAAACGTAAAGTGGCGAACCGATATCGCTGGCAAGGCTTGGTCCTCGCCGGTTGTCTGGGGGGACCGCATTTGGATTACGAATGCGACTGCCGATGGATTGTCCATGTCGGTATTGGCGATCCACCGACACACCGGCAAGATCGAAATCGACCGAGTGGTGTTTACGAATGAAACAACGCAAAAAGATTACCACGAGTTCAATTCTTATGCTTCGCCGACCCCGATCTGCGATGCGCAGCGGATCTACGTTTCCTTTGGAGCATATGGCACTGCGGCGCTCGATGCCATGGATGGGAAAACCCTTTGGGAGCGTCGCGACCTACCTTGCAATCATTACCGCGGTGCGGGGGCCAGCCCGATTCTGTTCGGAGATCTTCTGATTTTCAGCATGGATGGATTCGACTACCAATATCTGGTGGCACTGAACAAGAACACGGGCCAGACAGTCTGGAAAGTCGATCGAAACATCGAGTATGGAACCAATGATGGAGACTGGAAAAAATCTTATGGCACCCCCCACGTGATCCGCGTGGATGGGAAACTGCAATTGATCAGCCCCGCGGCCAAGGCGGTCATCGCATACGAACCGGCGACTGGCAAGGAACTGTGGCGCGTTCGCTACGAAGAGCATTCCAATGCTGGTCGACCATTGTTCGATGGCAAACACGTCTTAATGAGTTCCGGATTCAGCAAAGCCAAAATGTTAGCCATCGATCCAAGTGGCAATGGCGACCTGACTGATTCCCATGTGCGATGGCAGGCGACGCGCGCCATTGGTTGCAAACCGTCTCCGGTTTTGTTCGATGGCAAACTGTGCACGGTCGAAGACCGCGGCGTGTTGACAGCGCTGGATCCCGCCACGGGAGACATTTTGTGGCAAAAGAGACTTGGAGGAGACTTCAGCAGTTCGCCGGTCGTCGCCAATCGTCGTTTGTATTGTTTTGACGAGCATGGCAAGGCGCATGTGGTCGACGCGGACGGAAACATCCTGGCCGAAAATACGCTCGACGCAGGTTGCTTGGCGTCGCCAGCCGTTATCGGTCGCGACCTGATCGTACGCACCCGCACCAGTCTTTACTGTTTGCGGGATGCGGGTGCTCCGTAGTGTTCGTCTGGCAGCGAGTCCCTCGCTCACGCGTCGGGTTTGGATGGAATTCAGCGACCAGCTATTTCTTCGCGACAACCTCGACCATTTGTCCTGGTTGGAGCGAATTCGCGCGAGTCAGCACGACGGTTTCATCTCCGTTCAGTCCGGATAGGATTTGAACGTCTTCACCCGCTCGCAATCCCAATTCGATTGGGCAATGCTCGACCCTGCCATCTTTTATGATGCAGCAAACTGTCTTGCCCGCGTTTTGAACAATCGCGGTCGTGGGTAATGTGAGCGCGTCGCTGCGCTCCTCGAGAAGAATTCTGGCTGTCACATAGGCGCCGGGAAGCAGCTTGAGATCGCGATTGTCGACGTCGATTTCCGCCGTCAGCGATCGGCTTTGTGGATCGATTTGCAGACTGGTGCGGGCGACTCGTCCCTGCAGTCCGCCTCGCGGCAGGACGCTCGCCAGGATCGTGGCGATATCTCCTTGGGCTGCGTCGTTGAACCCAGCGTCCACCCATGGGGCTTCGCTCTCAGGCACTTGGACAAAGACTCGAACTTTCGAGAGGTTGGCGATGGTCAGTAGCGGTACTGATTTGTCGGCGTTGCCCGGGTGGACGTAGTGTCCGGAATCAACATGGCGGCTGGTTACGTATCCATCAAAGGGGCTATTCAATTCGGTGTACGTCAGCATGGTCTGGGCTTGTTGAAGCTCTGCTTGGACAACTCTCAGTTTCGCTTTTGCTGCATCCACGTCCGCCTCTGCGGTAACGACGTCCGCCTCGGATTGTTGCTGGCGCGCTCTGGCGGATTCGACGCTGGCGGTTGCCTCTTGTCGAACCGCGTCTGCTGCTTGGAATTGGCTGGTTGTCTCTTCGGCGAGTTTCGCTGTCACCGATCCTCGGCTGACGAGTTGCTTCATCCTTTGGTTCTCCGAGTCCCAGCGAGCGTAATCGGCTTGGGCGCGAGCAATACTGGCTTGCGCCTGCACGACCATCGCCATCGCGGAGTTCGCGGCGGCTCTCGCAGCCAGGAGGTTTGCTTCAGCCTGCTTGATTTCCGATTCGGCTTGTCCGACGATCGCCAGTTTCTGTTCCCATTGATTCTGGTACTCAGGGGCTCGGATGCGAATCAGGAGTTGGCCCTTGGAAACCGCATCGCCGATATCGCAATGGACGGATTCGATGTAGCCAGAGATTTTTGATTGGATCGGGGTTTGCTCGAAAGCTTCGACTCGGGCTGGCTGCTCGGTGAATAATCGCATCGTCTTCCTGGCGGGAGATCCAGCGGTGACACGATCGAGGGTGGAACGCGCGGCTGTCTCCTCCTTCGGGCTGTTTCGATCTTGCTTTTCGGCAGTGCATCCAGCACCGAAAAAAAGAAGGATGATGAGCCGCAATGCGGGTTTGAGAACTCTTGCTGGATCGTGAGTTTGAACCGTTTTCGACTTGGGATTATTCGATTGCAAAGTAACGACTCTCCGGATCATCTGGGTCCATCGATGCAGACTTGAGGCTTGCAGAAGACTGTAGCAAAACGAAGAAGATGGGCAGGAAGAAGAGAGTGGCCATGGTGGCGGCTACGAGACCGCCCACGACCGCTCGTCCCAGAGGTGCATTTTGCTGGCCGGATTCCCCGAGGGCTAATGCCATGGGCATCATTCCTGCGATCATGGCGGCGCTGGTCATGATGATCGGTCGCAGGCGGCTGCCCGCCCCGCTCAAAGCAGCAATCTTCGCATCCCTCATTTCGCTTTGTCGTTTTTGGGCGAACGTAACGAGCAGAATCGCGTTCGCCATCGCTACTCCCACAGCCATGATTGTTCCGATAAACGATTGGATATTGATCGTTGTATCGGTGACATACAAAATGACCACTACACCCGCGATAACGGCAGGGATTGTCGAAACGGTGACCAAGGCGAGTCGCAACGATTGGTAGCTGGCGGTGAGCAACAGAAAGACCGCGACGACCGCTAACAGCAGACCGACGCTCAGCCCTGCCTCCATTTCTTGCATCGGCGGAATTTGGCCCCGAACTTCGACCGTACTGCCTGTCGGCGGTTTTCCAACTCGTTCGACCGCCTCTCGTACTCGCGCCGCAACGGAACCGAGGTCTGCCCCTGAGATATTGGCGGTCAGCGTGACTTGACGCTTCATATTGTAGCGATCGTATTGCCCCGGCATGGTGCCTCGTTCGATAGCGGCAACATCCCTCACGAGAACCGAACCGCTCTCGGTCATTCGGAGTGGAATACGACCCAGTTGCTCAACGGAGTCCACCGTTTCCATGCCGTAGGGAGAGCGGACGACAGAGCGAGGAATCTCGACCTGCACTTGGTACGCGATGCCGCTTTTCGGATCGGCCCAATAGTTTGGCACGACGAATCGGCTTGAGGAAGTTGCTGTCACAAGCGCTCGAGAGACATCCGACGGGGTGATGCCAGCCAAACCTGCTTTTTCTCGGTCCACATTGACTTGAACCGTCGGATAGTCCATCGATTGACCGAGTTGGATATCGCGCAATACCGGAATCTCCGTCAACTCCTTCCGGATTTTCTCAGCGAACTCTCGGTTCTTGGCGAAATCGGAGCCGCTTACGACAACTTCGATTGGCGTGGGCGAACCGAAACTCATGACTTCATTGACGATATCCGAGGGTTCGAACGAGAACCGCACCTCCGGCATCTCGATCGCCAATCGGGTTCGCACGCGTTCCTTCAATGTCTCGTCCGGCAAACGCAGCGCGTCGCTAAAGCGAACATAGAGAATGGCCTCTTCCGGTCCGCGAGACCATTGATAGACGGCATTGACAGGGAAATTCGAATGAATCATCCCGACGTACCCCAGAGACAATTCGATGTTCTCCTGTCCCAATTCCTCCCCAAGTATCTGCAGCACACTCTTTGCGAGAGATTCGGCCTTCTCAATATGCGTGCCGTCTGGGGCGCGCATGCGTAGCCGGAACTGTCCGGAATCGACGACCGGAAATACACTTCGGCCCAATTGGGCCCCAAACCAAACAACTATCCCAACACAGGCAACGAGATACGCAGGGGCGAGGACCCATCGCAGCGTACATAAGTTCGCCAGAATTCGCTCGTAGACGATCCGGAATCGATCGAAGAGGGTAATTCGGCTTGCATCCTGTTGGTTGCGATGCCGAAGCAGCCACACCGACATCACGGGGACAAAGGTACTGGACAACAAGTAAGAAGCGATCATCGAGAAACCGACCGCCAGCGACAAGGGAACGAAGAGAGCTCGAGCCGCACCCTGCATGAAGAACGACGACACAAACACGGCGAGAATGCAGAGCATTGCGAGCAATCGCGGAACAACGGTCTCCAAGGATCCATCGCGTACGGCGCGCGCAACGGGAACCCCGTGCTGCAATTTGGCGTGAATGTTTTCCATGGAGACCGTAGCCTCGTCCACCAGGATTCCGATCGCCAAGGCCAAGCCGCCTAGTGTCATGACGTTGATCGTTTGTCCGGTGATCCACAGGGCCAGCACCGCCCCGAAGAGCGCGAGAGGAATGCTCAGGACAACGATCAGGGAACTCCGCCAATCCCGAAGAAATACGAGGATCATCAAACCGACGAGACAGGCTCCCAGCAATCCCTCGCTGACAACACCGCCAACAGCCCGGGTCACATACGGGGATTGGTCGAACTCGAAGCGAACATCAATACCCTCACCGTCTGCACCGAGCGACTCTTTCATCTTGGGAAGAGCATCCTTGATGTTGTTGATCACACTCAATGTCGAGGCTTCGGCCCGCTTGGTCGCGAGAATGTAAACCGCGCGACGTCCATTCACCAAGGCATACCCGGCAGGGGCGTCCGCCGCGTCTTGAATCGTGCCAACATCTCGAAGAAAGATCGGGTTTTCTCCGATTCGAATCGGGATCGAGCCAAGTTGCTGCGGATCCTTCACGACCGAATTGACAGGCACAATTGGATACGTATCGCCGATCGGAATGTTTCCCGATGGACTGAGTGTATTGCCTTTGGTTAGCGACAGAATCACTTCGTCGGGGGACATACGGTACGACTGAAGTTTCTTTGGGTCGACGGTGATGACAATCGAACGGGCGCTGCCACCGAAGGGGGGCGGAGCAGAAACCCCCGGAAGGCTCGAGAACATCGGTCGAACACGAAACAACGCCAGGTCCTGGATTTCCGCAATGCTGCGAGTATCGCTCGACAAAACGAGATAGCCCACCGGCACGGAACCGGTATCGAATCGCATCACAAACGGCGACACCGTTCCAGGGGGCATGAAAGCCTGGGATCGATTCACGTAGTTGATCGTCTCGGCCATGGCCTGAGCCATGTTGGTTTCGGGATGAAAGTACAGCTTCATGAGAGCTGTACCTTGAACGTTGCGCGACTCCACGTGGTGAATACCGCTGATGTACAAGAAGTGATATTCGTAGTAGTTGGTCAGGAATCCTTCCATTTGAGCGGGGTCCATTCCGCCATAGGGCTGGCAGACGTAGATCACCGGCAGATTTAGCTTCGGGAAAATGTCCACCTCCATGCCCTTGGGCAATCCGCTTGGATACGGCCATCTCCAATGCTGGAATACGGCAGGTCCAATCGCGAGGAAGCACCCCAAAGCCAGGCTTATCGAAAGCACCAATACAGTGGCAGGGCGGCGCATGGCCGACAGGATGAGATTCATGCAGCGTTTTTCCAGCGCGATGTTTTGCCAGTTTTGCAGCCCTCCTTGACCAGCCCTCACAGTCTACCAAGTTTGCCCTGCCATTGTAGTTGGCTCATTCTATGCTCCCAACGGTCGAATCCCATGAAGTTTCGCATCGCTCGCTACAGACGCTGTTGTCCGCATAATCGATTGCCGAATAAGAATCGATAAAGACGTCGCAATCGTTTAAGTCGTCGATGCGGGCTGGAGGGGCACCAACGCGATGGATCGGAACTACGCAACCTGGGTAGGCTTTTGGTTTTGCGCCATGGCTTGCGCTGGCTGCACCTCCCCTTCCTCCTCAATCCAGCGCAGCGCGGGAGTCGCTCCGGCGTTTCGCCATGCGGAAGCAACTCGAAGCAAAATCCCCAGTTCGCTAGCAAGCGAGTTAACGAGATCAGCAGGACCGGCCGACGGGGCCGAAGGGATCGAAATCGAAAACGGGGATACCAACACGTCCGACGAAGTCCCTATCAATTTGCCGTCGGCCCTTGCCTTGATTGACGGCCAGCACCCGGTTGTCGGTTTTGCGCGTTGGCGAGTGCAGGAAGCCTATGCCCAACTGGATCGAGCCAACGCGATGTGGCTCCCCACCATTCATTCCGGATTCTCCTATCGCCGACACGATGGAAATTACCAAGCGGTCGATGGCTCGATTGTGGATGTCAATCTCAATTCGATGGACTACGGGCTTGGTCCTGGATCCATTGCCGCTGGCGGACCACCGCAGCCAGGAATCGCTGCCCGTTTTCATCTCGCCGACGCGATTTTTCTGCCGAAGGTGGCAGAGAAAACGACATGGGCTCGCGGGCATGGGGCTTCAGCAACTTTGAATTCGCAACTTTTGATTGCAGCGTTGGCCTATACGGATCTGTTGGAAGCGTGCCAGGATCAGCAAGTCATCGCCGAATCGCTTCAGCGGACCGACGAACTGGTCGAGTTGACACGAAACTACGCCGAGGTTGGTGAAGGGCTCTTGGCGGACGCCGATCGCACCTCGACCGAATTAGCTCTCCTCCGGACCCGCGAACTCGGGGTGCGCGAGCGAAAACAAGTGGCTTCGACGCGATTAGCTCGAGCTTTGAGCATTCCGATGACATCATCGATGTTGCCGCAGGATAGCGTGCTGGTGCCGCTCGACTTGTCACCACGGGACTCCGAAGAGGCAGCGCTTATTGCGACCGGACTAGCGATGCGTCCCGAACTCAAGGAATCCCAGGCGCTCGTGGTCGCGGCCGTCGAAGCCTACAAACGGGAGAAGTATGCACCGTTTGTGCCGAGCGTCCTGCTCGGCTTCAGCACGACCCGTTTCGGCGGCGGATTGGGGAATAGTCCCGAATTCTTTGGTGGTCGGTACGATGTCGATGCGAAGATGACTTGGGAAACCCGCAACATGGGATTCGCCGAAGGGGCTGCGCGACGCGAGCGGAACGCCCAGGTTCAACAAGCAACGTTCGCGAAACTCCGCATCATGGACCAAGTTGCCCAAGAGGTGGCCGAAGCGCACGTGCAGGTGATCCTTCGTCAGCAGCAAATCGAAGTGGCGAAGGAAGCCATCCATACCGCTCGCGAGTCCTATCGACGGAACATGGATCGCATTCGCGAAGGTCAGGGCTTGCCCATCGAAGCACTTCAAGCGATTCATGCCCTCGAGACCGTGCAACGAGCGTACGTGAACGCTGTCGCAAGTCACAATCGATCGCAATTCCAACTGCAATGGGCCTTGGGCTGGCCCGCGGACCCCGAAGAGACGGTTGCGGACTAAATCGCCGCGGATGCCCCGCCGAGCGAGACGCCAAGCTCTTTGAGCCGAGCCACAATTTGGTCGAGGCTCATGGGTTTGCCTGCAGCAGCGGCTGCACGGATCTCTTTGTAGATCGTCGAGATCACCTCGCGATCGACTCCCATTCGTCCCAGAATTGGGACGATGCGACGAAGCAAGGCCACCTGAGCGTCGCCTGAAACGGGAGCACCGGGACCCGGTGGAGGCGAATGCAGATTCCCCCAGTCAACTCCCAGTTCCTCCAATCGAACATGAACGGCTCGGAAATCCAAGGGGGCACCCGCGTTGATCGCATCCCAAATCTCCTTGGAGATCGTCTCGATCACCTCGGGACTGATTCCGGCCAGCTTCCATCGAGCCAGGAGCGATTCCGCAACCGGCTCGGTTACCATGATCTGGATCATGATGGGGGGTAACGTGGACTCATCAGGTATTCGCCTATCGGGCCGGTCGGGCCGATCTGGTCGGTCGGGCCGGTCGGGCCGGTCGGGTACGTGCGGAAGCGGGAGAATTGAATCGACATCCACGCCGAGTTCCGCAAGCCGATCTCGAATCTCAACCATTGTCATCGACTCACCCGCTTGGTGAGCTGTTTTAATCTCGTTGGAGATCGTTTCGATCACTTGGGGAGTCACGCCGAAGGCAGAGAGTCGTTCCGAAATCGCCTCGACAAATCGGATGGCCCGGGGTGGAGCACCTTCCGTTTCTGTTTCGCCGGATGACGGCTCCTCGTCGATCCGTTCGATCGTCTCAGGGACGATATCTTGCTTCCAACGCAAGAGACCGTTTACCAAACGATCTCCGATCTCAGGACGTCCACCGGATCGCAGCGTGTCCAAGATTTCTTCGGCAGCGTCGACGGTGAGATGCGGAGGCAATGCATTGCTGGCGATCGCGGCTTCGATTCTCTCGACCCGGCGCTCGATGTCCACTCGACTGATTCGTGCATTGCGAACATCCTGCACCGCGCTCGAGTTCAAATGGTTGATCACCACCAACGCATCCAGCGGGGTGAGGGCGTTGTCGGCATCCACGTCGACCAACCGCGCGTCGCGGTCGGAATCGGAACCTGCCACAGAACCGTTTGCGCCTTGATTGAGCTGATTGATAACGACCAAGGCATCCAATGGATCCACCGAGCCGCTCCCATCGGAGTCTTCCGGCAAAACAAAGTTGTGGTAGAGGTCCGCAGCCAGCAGCGCGCGACTCTCAAGACTCTCGACCCCCATGCGGCGGCTTTTGGTACGACGTGACAATCGCGATTTTTTCATGATGGAACCTGACGGCACATGAGTGGAGGTTGATGCAACAGTTGTTCGACAAGAATACTCTCGGGATGCGCGAAAGGTCGACGCCAGTTTTCCTAGCCAGCCCCGAAGAAATTCCGAAGTTCTATTTAACAGCAATCGAAGGCTCCGTGCAACAAAATCTCGCGATGCCTCCCCGCTTTGAGCAAGTTTGCCACCCCGTGCCCCCACCGTCCCCGGATTGACGGCCGCTATTACACCAAGTAGTGTAATTCCGGTGCTGGCTCCGGAACCTCAGGGGAACGCGTATGACCAAAAAAACCTCGCGGAAAGGGACAGGCGACTGCTGCCCCGCAAGGGAATTGAAGGATCGACCGCTCTTAACGCCGATCCAAGCCGGTGGCTTGGCATCGGTCTTCAAAGTCCTGGCAAATGACACCCGACTGAGACTCTTGCATGCCCTGGTTCGGGCCGACGAAATCCGGGTGACCGATCTTGCGGCATCGATCGGAATGAAACCGCAGGCGGTCTCCAACCAATTGCAGCGTCTCGCCGACCTTGGGATCGTCGCTACCCGACGCGAAGGTCTGAACATTCACTATCGACTGATCGATTTGTGCGTGAAGTCCCTTTTGGAGCAAGGCTTGTGCTTGATGGAAGAGGTGAGTCAACGCGACCGATGCGACAGTTTTCAACGAGGTGCCGTTTGATCAGCGAACAGCAGCGCAAGGCGATCGCGGAATTTTTCGGTACTTTTTCCCTCGTCTTTGCCGGGACGGGAGCGATTGTGATCAATGATGTCAGCGGTGGGGCGATCACGCATGTCGGGATCGCACTTACCTTTGGCCTGATCGTCCTCGCGATGATCTACACGTTGGGTGATATCTCGGGTTGTCATTTGAATCCGGCAGTGACTCTCGCTTTTTTTGTCGCGAAACGTTGCGATGGAAAATCGGTCGCTCCTTACATCGCAAGCCAGGTCGCAGGTGCTCTTCTGGCGAGCCTGACACTCAAGGTGATGTTCCCCGATCATGCATCCCTCGGAGCAACCGAACCGTCAGGCAGCCCTCTTCAATCCTGTTTCATGGAATTGATCCTCACTCTGATTCTGATGGTGGTGATCCTGAGTGTTTCCTCGGGCTCGAAAGAGAAGGGGATGCTGGCCGGCGTTGCGGTGGGTGCGGTCATTGCGCTGGAGGCCATGTTCGCGGGACCAATCAGCGGAGCGTCGATGAACCCCGCCAGATCGTTGGCACCGGCGCTGGTGTCGTTCCGACTCGAGCATCTGTGGATCTATCTTTTGGCACCTTGCCTGGGAGCGTTCCTTGCAGTCGCCGTCTTTCGTTGGATGGCCTTGCCCGACCCCCCTCCCGTCCCTCACAAAAAGGAAGTGGTTTCGTGAAGAAAGTGTTGTTCGTTTGTGTGGAGAATTCGAATCGCAGCCAGATGGCCGAAGCGTTTGCCCGCATGCATGGAACTGGTAAAGTCGAGGCCTTCAGCGCGGGCTCGCGACCTTCCGGCCGTGTGAATCCCAAGGCGATTCAGGCGATGGATGAACTGGGGTATGACTTGTCGACCCATGCATCCAAAGGATTGGAGAGTTTTAACGGACAGGAAGTCGAAGTAGCGATCACGATGGGATGCGGCGATGAATGCCCCTTGGTTCACGCCAGGCAGCGGGTCGATTGGCAGATTCCCGACCCGAGGGACATGACTCCCGATGAGTTTCGCGGAGTTCGCGATCTCATTGAAACCAAGGTGAAACAATTGATCGCATCGCTATGAGGATACAGCCGACAGAAGTGAGCTTGAGGCGCTAGCCGAGTTGGTTCGACATGCAAAAAATCGGCTAGCGCCTCAGGCTCATGGAAACGTGCCACTTCGCTCGGTGCCATGCCACTTCGCTCGGTGCCAGGCACGAATGGCACCTACTCGAAACGTCTACAGTGCCTTTCGTGCCGGTCTCATCGCGAAGCGGCAATGGTTTCCTCAGGCCCGAAAGGGCCGACAGTATCATGGTACGCGCAACGCGCTTCGCATTGGGGGATCGTTATTGTGTCAGCCCTTCGGGCTTCTCAGAACGAAAGTGCCCGCAGACCGTGGCTCTGGGAGCCACGGCAGTCACTGTATCGGCCCATCGGGCCTGAGCAGCCACAAAGCATGTCCTCTGGCTGTCGTAGGGATGCTTGGCACTTGCCTGTCACGAAGCGAAACGATCGTGGCACGACGCTCCGGCCTAGTGCTCACGAGCATGCAATCCAGCGAATGCAAGCTAGCATCGGCACTACGTGTCAACGTCGTTTGCTAGCGATTGGTTGTGGCTCGTGTGCGATGCTTGTTCTGGTTTGTGCCTGCCAACTAGGGCCGAGGTTCGATGCGCAAACGACAACCTACGGGATCGGTAAATGCGATCGGAACCTCCTGGCCTGTGACGATCGCGTGCAAGGCGTCGCGCAATTCGTGGCTAGTGGGTCGAGGGCGCTTCTTTCCGAGCGCTTCGTAGAGGTTGTCTATTCGACCGCGATACCAAACGGTTTCACCATCTGCGGACAGGACAAAGGCCTCGGGGATGGTCGCCGCTTGCAAAGTCTTTGCGATGGCTTGATGCGAATCGATTCCTACTGGTATCTCGATTTCATAGCTCTTGATGTGCTCGCGAATCCGTTCGGGCTCAATTCCTGCCGTCGCATGTAGCATCACGAAGGCAATTCCCTCGGGCTCATACTGCTGATGAAGTCTGCGCAGTTCCGGTTGGTAGGAGTTGGAGACCGGACAATCGGTGGAGACGAAGATGATACAAATCGCTCGCGCGTCACTCTCTGGAAAGAGCGGCCGCTCTCGACCATCGAGATCTTGCCATCGCAAAACCGATCGTACGTTTTGGGGACGAATTGTTTTTGGATCATCGGCTTTCGGTTCGCTCGCTTGCTGAGAAAAACACGCTTGCGCTGCGAGCAGAGCGCTGGCTATGAAGGCGAGGATGCCGTTCCAGTCGATCTTGCCGCAGGTCATGGTCGATTTCCCTGGGGACCGCCACGCAAGCTACGGAGGAGTTCGCTCGCCTTTTGCAATTCCTGGGAATCCAAGCCTCCGTCGCGATCGATGTCCAGGATGCCGAATATGGGCCCTGCCATACGAGGCGGCACTTCCTCCTGTTGCAATTTACCATCCCGATCCTCGTCGAGCTGCATCAGCATCCTCTGCATTCCGTCGCCGGAAGTGAATCGTTCGACGATCGCTTTGGAGAAATGGTCCCGCACTGCGTCTTGCAACACAGATCGCTCGCCCTCCTCTGCGGCGACGACATTCAGCGTGATGCTCCCCATCTCGTCATTGGATTGGCGCCCCCATCGGATGCGCTGCGGAGGCGAATAGGGGTTCTCTGGATTGACGCTGGAGTTGTCGTAATGGATCTCGGTCCGCAGGACGCTTTGCTTGGGGAGGGAAACGGAGTTTTCGAAGAAGTAACGGTCCTGCCAGTCGAGGTCCCAATCCGCGATATCCAGCAGCAGTATTTCCTTTCGATCCGGAAGGACTGCGGTCAGTCGCATGCTCTTGCAGATGTAATGGGCGTGTCCGCCCACCCCAATGGCGTCGACATCAATAGGCAAACGAAACTCATCGACAATCCGAAAATCGGAATCGCCAGCAGGAATATCAATGCCTGCTCCAAATCCGAACATGGGTGGGATCTGAATGTTGACCAATTGTTTCTCAGGGGGCTGTTTTGCGAAGTACAAACCGAGCTTCGCATGTTCCACCTCTGGTTTGCCGGAGGGATGGAAGTGGGTTTGCATCACAACATCGCTCCCTTTGGAGAGCAACATGGCGTAGTCACCTGGCAAGGGGGTGGGGATCGTCCCAGGTACGTAACCTCCGAGACCTCGAGCCAGAGCTTGATCGATGCGACGTTCTTGATTCGGTTGCTCCGATCCGGTTCGATTGCTCAAACGGTTCGCCAAACTCCCCAGAGGCCCGGTACCTTTGCCGAGGAGAGCACCCGCATCGACACCTCCTCCCAAGAATCCCATGCCTGCGATCCCCGCCTTGCCATCGGATCCATCCATCCGCCGCGCGATTCCGGTGTCGTCGAGGAAGAACAGGGCATGATGCATGGAGGACGAGGCCGCGGATCGAAGCTCAACGGCTTTGACCCAGGCGTCCTCCGGCAGAGCGAGTGGAAATACGAAGGATCGGTACAGATCTGGTCCATCGGCAGGTACCACGAAATCGCCGCTCATCTCCAGGATCATATCGGGAGTTCCAAGCGCCCACTCGGCGGGGAAATTCGGCGGCGGCGGGATCGATGACCGTTCACCTTCGGGACAGCCTGCATCGATCCAAGTCAACAATTGTTCCTTCTCGGCTGGCGAAAGACTCCGGTCGTTGGTGTATCGCAATTCGTGATGCACAGGTTTCCATGGAGGCATGTAACCGCTTTTCACAACGGCAGCGATCGTTTCCGAGTGCCGACGCACCTCCTCGTATGTCGACAGCGAAAACGGGCCGACTTGCCCGGCGCGATGGCAGCTCAGACACTTGTCATAGATGATCGAGGCAATATTGCTGGCGAAGGTCGGTTCGGATTTATTGTCCCGGTCTTCGGCCTTGGCCGGCATCCACGAGATGCCAAAGCAGACACAAAAAAGCCTGATCGATCGCCACGCTTGTATTCTGTACATGTTTTCCCTTTCTCCCTGGTTTGAGTTTATCATACCGAAGGATCATATTCGCCGCGATGTATCGAAACGAATGGATGTATCTCGGCTCCTTGAGTGGTAGCCTCGAACGAAGTGCGTGCCCGAGAAGGAGTCTAGGCACGAGGAGAGTCCAGAGTGATTTACACGAATTTGCCTACAGCATCCATTTATCGGTCCTTCGCGATGTTTTGCATCGCCGCATGTCTTTCCGCAAGAGCGACCGATGCGCGCAGTTCGGAACCCGATCGACCCAACATTGTTATTCTGTACGCCGATGACTTCGGCTACGGCGATCTGGCTTGCCAGAATCCAGAGTCCAAAATTCCGACGCCGAACCTGAATCGTCTCGCGTCTGAGGGAATGCGATTCACCGATGCCCACAGTTCATCCGGTGTCTGCACACCGAGTCGCTACGCCATGCTGCTGGGACGCTACCACTGGCGCAAATTTCATGGAATCGTCAATTCCTTTGATCCTCCGGTTTTGGATTCGGAACGAACCACACTGGCAGAACTGCTTCGAACTCGAGGCTATCGCACCGCTTGCATCGGCAAATGGCATTTGGGTTGGGATTGGAAATCCATTCAACGCGACCCTAACCAGAAGCCAGATCCGAAGGAGGGCTATCCGGCCGATGCGTTTGATTGGAGTCGACCCATTCCCGGCGGGCCGCTCGATCATGGCTTTGATGACTACTTCGGCGACGATGTCCCCAACTTTCCACCTTACACCTGGTTTGAGAACGACCGGTTGCTCGCTCCGCCAACGGAATCGCTCCAAACCAAGTTGAAGACCGCCGAAGGGAACTTCGAGACACGGCCTGGCCCTGCCGTGGCTGACTGGGATTTTTACGCGGTGATGCCTCGACTGACCGACCAGGCAGTCGCGTGGATTGGAAGTCAAACCGCCGATCAACCGTTCTTTTTGTACTTTCCATTCACTTCGCCCCACGCGCCGATTGTTCCATCGGACGAGTTTCGCGGTACGTCCCAGGCCGGTGGATATGGCGATTTCGTGGCTCAAACCGATGCTGCTGTTGGGAAGGTACTAGCGGCCTTGGATGCAGGGGGACACCGCGAGCGAACGCTCGTGATTTTTAGTTCGGACAACGGCCCGGAGACCTATGCGTACGAACGGATTCGACGTCATGGCCATCGCAGCATGGGGCCGCTGCGCGGCCTCAAACGAGATCTATGGGAAGGTGGGCATCGGGTCCCCACAATCATCCGTTGGCCAGGCAAAGTCCCTGTTGGGCAGGTCAGCGACGGTTTGATCAGCCAGATCGATTGGTTTGCAACCATCGCAGGCATCGTCGGATCAGAGATTCCGACAGGAGAGGCCGAAGACAGCATCGATCAGCGGGCTCTCATCTTCGGCACCGGGCCGACTGCGAGAAAAGACTTGGTGCACAATACCAATCCGAACGGTTACGCGTTGCGCTCCGAGAATTGGGTGCTGATTGATGCCAAGAGTGGGGGAGTGAGCAAGGTCCCCGAATGGTTTGACGCCGACAACGGCTACACGAAGGACGAACAACCAGGCGAGTTGTACGATCTGACGACCGACCTGGGGCAACACAACAATCGCTATGACCAGAACTCGGGCAAGGTGATGGAGATGCGAGAGAGACTCAAGGCGATTCGTGCAGGAATCGGATCGTTTGGTAATTAGCAGGGATGAAGATCGGGGAGGAAACGTACTATCCAGTTGGCGCGCCCATCGCAGAGCCTCTCAGGCCGTGAGCGAAGCCTCTGGGCGTGCTGACGGGTTTGGGATTCGATCAGGTTTCTTCCGCAGTTTGCGCGGGCCCCAGTTCGTTTTCCCATTTGCTGACCACCGCGGTGGCCAATGTATTGCCCAAGACATTCGTCGCCGTGCGAAACATATCGCAGAAATGGTCGATCGGCAGGATCAAGGCGATCGCCTCGGGCGGGATTTTGAACATCGCGCACGTGGCGGTTACGACGACCAAGGAAGCCCGAGGCACGCCGGCGATTCCCTTGCTGGTCAGCATCAGCACCACCAACATCGTCAACTGCGTCCCCAGATCCAGCTCGATGTTGTTGGCCTGCGCCAGGGCGATGCTTGCAAAGGTCATGTACATCATGCTGCCGTCGAGATTAAACGAGTAACCGAGGGGCAAAATGAAGGAAACGATTTTATCCTTGCAACCAAATCGCTCCAGTTCCTCGGTCAGTTTGGGAAAGACCGCTTCGCTGCTGGTCGTACTGAAGGCGATGATCAGCGGCGACATGATATGCCGCAACAGTTCGAACAGCCGCTTGCCCAAAATGAGATAACCCACTGCGAGCAATATCAACCACAACGCCGCAATTCCCATCAAGAAGCAGAACAAGTATTTTCCGTAGAACCAAAAGACGTCCAAACCCTTGGCGGCGATCACCGCAGCAATCGCCCCGAAGACACCCAGGGGTGCGAAGTTCATCACATACCCGACCATCTTGAGGATCACGTGGGACAGGGCGTCGA
>Ga0315904_10005341_pt1 | contig 17872 bp, 17 predicted proteins | sample LakEriMetagenome_6_FD_203529 | JGI IMG/M metagenome (GOLD analysis project Ga0315904, IMG submission 203529) | Freshwater fungal communities from buoy surface, Lake Erie, Ohio, United States - Buoy 12 MA120 | ecosystem: Environmental > Aquatic > Freshwater > Lake | place: USA: Lake Erie, Ohio...
GCGTTTAATGAGCGCTTAACCCATTGAAATAATTCAATAAAAATGACATGCAAAATAGTGTTTAAGAAGAAACGGGAGATCTCCGAACCTATATATAAGCCAAGGATGGCAGATCAAAGTGAGTAGTTCAGAGTTGTTCTGAGTTGTTCAAGTCGAGCGAGTCTTGAAAGAGGCTTTGTCGCGACGGCATAGAGATTGGGAGCGAAAAAATAGGCGTGCCAAAGGCACTCAAGGTGGGTCGCTGTGGACCGCCCGGAATGTATTGGCCGAGCCTAACCAGTGTGCGCCCAGTGCTGTATGAGCGGAGCGAGATTGTTTTTCGGGAGGAGTTTAGGTCGTCTAGTAGTTCAGGAAGTGAAGCACATGAATACGGAAGTTGTTGATGTAAAACTCGCCGATGACGGGGAAACGGACACCGCCATCATCAAGGCTCGGCGTACTGCGTTCGTTGCTCGGTTTATCGTTTTGCGCGAGGGGAAGCGAACGAAAGCCCACCGAGTTATCGAGATGATGGAGTGGGAAGATCTCACTACTGTCGAGGAGCTAAGCGCCCGCTTTCGACAGGCCTTTCTCGATAATGGTGACGTTATGATGCCAGTCGACCGCGACCTGCGGCGCTCTCTGGCTCATTCTTATCGCTCGCTTAAATTCTTTATATCCGAATACGCGCAAAGGGCTACCACGGATTTTGTCGGGGCTCTTGAAGATTACGGACGCTCCAATGAGCTACTCTTTGTAGATGAAGAGCAGCCTCGTTCGGGAGGATGGCGTCTACCTTTAGAGCTGCGCAAGTTAAAGAGGAATAAAGAGCTGCAGGCTCCTGTGCTGCCTAAGGGGAAGAAGGCTTCGAGGGGGCAGAGTGTGGGTCCAGAGGTTTAAATCTTGGATTGCGCAAAACCTGGTATCTAGAGCGCCAATAATGCGGAGTTTCGGGCCGGAACGGGTATTGTTCAAATTTTGAACTCACCGTTCCGCTCCGAAACGCCAGCCCGCGTATTTCATGAAGCCAGCGGCTGCGAGCGCCGATAACGGCGATTCTTCCCTGTCACGAAAAGCGAATATCAACCCAATCTCCACTTTCTCGCTACGGGTGGGTTTTACCTCGCTTACCTTGCGTTAGCAGCCAACACGAAGATACGTTGAAAGGATTTGTTTCTTTACTCCAGTTTTTTTGAGCAGAGCGATTGTCAATTGAGCCTGAATCGAGGCGCTCTCCTCTATGACAACATCGCTGCGATCGTGTGCATTTACCACTGGATTTTGGCTAGTTGGTGATGGTGTTGCAGCTTGAAAAAGAGCTACTCCGCGCTACTCTCTGTTGACTTGCCTGCATCGAGCAACAATATGCACTTAATCCTGTCTCCAGAAGCGGGCATAGCGCTTAAAGCCGTAGCTCTTGCTCCAGAGCCTCTTTGTCTTCTACGGCGCAGCTTCGCAGTAGATGACCTTGATGGGGCAAAGCTTGCGCTCGCCGTGCTATTGCGAGTGATTTTTTTCAAAAATCACTCGCGCGGGGTTTAGTAGCGCGACTTAACCTCAGTAGGTAGCTGGGCGTTGCCGACTGAGAAGTGCACGCGACGATTCTTCGCGTAGGCGTCTTCAGATGGGCTTGGATCGAGTGGGATCTCTTCGCCGTAGCTAATGGTTTCGATGCGCGAAGAGGGGATTCCGAGCGCTACTAGTGCTGTCTTTACCGCACGTGCACGCTCGGCACCTAGGGCCATATTGTACTCGGCAGTACCACGCTCATCGCAGTGTCCTTCAAGTATAACCTTCATCGCCGATTGATCGGAGAGTGCTCTGGCATTAGCTTCTAGATCGTTACGAGCCATGCCTTCGATCGCGTACGAGTCGTACGCAAAAGCTATGTCACGAAACATGCCGTTCCCTTCGGCAGTAGGAATGTTACCGGCTCCGAAACGACCCTCGCGCTGAGCGGCGAGGTCAGATTCGGATAGACCACTCTCGTCGCCATCACCGCTGCTTGATTTAAACCACGAGCAGCCCGACACAGACGAGGTAGCCGCAAGTAAAAGGAGCGAAAATGAGAGTGATTTAAACGTTTTCATATACTATACTAAAATCTATTGATTTAACCCTGCAGATCATGGCATCTGCGGCCACAGAGCGCAACAGGATAAAATGCAGTAGTCGCGGGCTTTTTTGCGCTAAAAGCGGGGCGATGTTGCTCTTGCGCAGAGGCTACGTCGGGCAATTTAAGTGAGTTTGAGAGAGATAAGGTATGGTCGGTGTGCGCAGGTATTTTGAAAGCAATTCCGAACGGTTCATTCTGGAGTGGAAGAAGTTCCTCGGCTTTAGGAGCATCAGCGCGGATCCGGCCTACCACCACGAGTGTGTTAAGTGCGCTGATTGGGTGCGTGATCACATCTCTAATTTAGGGTTTCACGCCGAGGTGTGGAAGACCGCGACCAAGCCTCTAGTGTTCGCAGAGCGTAAGGGGAATCCCAGTAAAGCTTCGGTGCTGTTTTACGGGCACTACGATGTTCAGCCTGTGGATCCGCTTGAGTTGTGGACCAGCGAGCCCTTTGAGGCGACCCTGCGCGATGGGCGTCTTTACGCGCGTGGGGCTCAAGATAATAAAGGCCAGGTGTTTTTCTTCTTAAAGGCGCTTGAGGCCCTGATTGCCGAGGGGGCAGATCTACCAACGATCAAGATTTTGATAGAGGGCGAAGAGGAGTGCGGTAGTGAGGCGATGCAGTCCGGGCTAAAGGGATGGGGCGAGAGGCTTCAGGCCGATATTTTGATGGTCGCTGATACGGGGATGTTGGTTCCGGGCGTGCCAACGATCACCATGGGCCTACGTGGGATCGTTGAGTGCGAGGTGCGAGTCTACGGCCCGCGCATGGATATCCACTCAGGTGTGTATGGTGGAGTAGTTCTCAATCCGATTCAGGCGCTGACGCGCATGCTGGCGTCGTTGCACAACGCCGATGGCTCTATTGCGGTTCCTGGGTTCTACGACGGTGTGCAAGAGCCGACAGCGGAAGAAAAGGCGCTGGTGGCGGACTCTCCGATTAATCTTAAACAGCTTGAGGAGTTCCTCGGAGTTTCTCTTGCAGGAGGAGAGAAGCGTTTCTCGGCTCTTGAGCGCAGGGGGCTTCGACCTACTCTGGAGCTAAATGGTATCGGCGGTGGATATCAGGGAGCAGGAGGAAAAACTGTGATCCCCTCATTCGCTATGGCGAAGATCTCTATGCGTCTGGTGAGCGGCCAACAACCGCAGAAGACTCTCTCTACTGTGGTTAAGTATCTTGAGCAGATCGCCCCTGAAGGTGTGCGAGTTGAGGTCGGAGATTTTAGAGTTGGTGGGGCCGCGTTCCGGTTGCCAGCGCAGTCAAACGTGTTGCAGATCGCCAGACGTGCGATCAAGTCTGAATTTAACGTCGAGCCGCACTGTTTGTGGGAGGGAGCGAGTGTGCCAATTATTCCGGCTCTGGCAGAGGCGTCGGGAGCGGAGCCACTCTTGGTTGGCTTTGGTATGGAGGAAGACAAAATTCACTCTCCGGATGAGTCGTTCTCTCTGCGGCAGTTCGAAGAAGGCTATCGATACGTGACTGCATTTTTTAAGGTGATATGACGCAGGTTCCGCTTGCTGAACGATTGCGGCCGCGTAGTCTGGACGATTACTCCGGGCTAGACGCGCTGGACTCGCATCTTGTTCAACAGCTTCGTTCTGGAAAAGGGCGCATCCCGTCGCTTATCTTGTGGGGGCCGCCTGGTTCCGGCAAAACTACACTGGCGAAACTGATCGGGGCGGCTTTTGAGTGCGAATTTGTCGAATTGTCGGCTGTATTAGCTGGAGTTAAGGATGTTCGGGAGGTAGTCGAACACGCCAAGGGGGCCGTGAAGCCCACTTTGCTATTTGTCGACGAGATTCATCGCTTCAACAAGGCTCAGCAAGATGCGTTTCTGCCGCATGTCGAGGCGGGAGTGATCGCGCTGGTCGGTGCGACTACTGAGAATCCCTCATTTTACCTAACGGGTGCTTTGCTCTCGCGCTGTCGAACGGTTGTTCTGCCAGCACTTGCGTCTGAGGCTCTGTTAAAGATTGTTGAGCGCGCAGAACGCGAGTGTGGAGTATCGCTTAGTGAGCAGGCACGATCTCATTTGATTGAGGCCTGCGCAGGAGATGGTCGTCGCTTGTTGAACGTGCTTGAGGCTTTTGTTGATTCCTCTGATGGTCCGAAGCAACACGCCTCCACCTTGATAGACCAGAAGGCTATGCTTGAGTTTCTCTCTCGTCTCAACATCGCAGTTTACGACAGAGATGGAGAGGAGCACTACAACATAGGGTCTGCATTCATCAAGAGCATGCGTGGATCGGACCCTGATGCGGCTCTGTATTACGGATTCCGCATGTTGGCCGGTGGAGAAGACCCCCGCTTTCTAATCCGCCGCATGGTTATCTTTGCGAGTGAGGACATCGGTAATGCCGACCCGCGAGCATTGCAGCTTGCCGTTTCAACGTTGCAGGCATTTGAGCTGGTTGGGCTTCCAGAGGGGCGCATACCGATAGCACAGTGCATCACGTATCTCGCCACGGCTCCAAAATCAAACCGTAGCTACGTAGCGATGCACAAAGCGATCGATGCTGTACAGGCGTATCCCGCAGCGCCTGTTCCATTACACCTAAGGAATGCACCGACTACTTTGATGAAGAACCTGGGATATTCAAAGGGATATCGCTACGCGCACGACGAGCAGCACGGCTTTGCTGCGGGCGTGCGGTATCTCCCCGACCAGATCAAGACAGAGGCATTTTACGAACCAAGCGAGCGAGGAGCAGAGAAGACGATTAAGGAGCGCTTGGCCTGGCTACGCGAGTTGGGTAAGGCGTCTTGATATTGGTGGTTTTCGGGCTTTTTATGGCAGGCCGGTTTTAGTGCTGGCTTGGGGACGGCGGTTTCCTGAGCAATCTCGATTAGATCCACTTATACTTGAATCAACCTCGGCAATCTCATAAAATTGGGGGTTATGCTTAAACAAAACTGGCGAGTTATATCTGCCCTTGAGCGGATCGGCGACAACCTACTTATCGTCGCGGCTTTTTTTGGCGCCTACTATGGGCGTACATCGCTGCTGTATTGGAACGAAATCCTTGAGCTCGGCCTGCGTTTTGAGGGTGAGGCGCTGCTGCCGATTCAAAACTATCTGCCGGTGTTGCTGGTGGGACTAATCGGTTATTCGGTGACGTTAAATGCGATGGGTGCCTACGGAAGTATGCGCCTAAGTTCGGTATGGCGACTATTTAAGTTGGCGTTGGTCAGCAGCATAGTTGTTTTCCTGATGGTTGCAGCCGCCCTGTTCGTTCTAAAGCTTCCGATCAGTCGTTCGTTCGTTGCATTGTTTGTCGTGCTCGCCGGATGCGGACTTGCGCTTCAGCGTTATACTGTTCTTAAGTTTTTGCGCTACTGGCGTCGCCGCGGGCGTAACTTTAGAAGCGTTATTGTGTGTGGAGTCGGCGAGCAAGCAGTACGTTTAGCCCGTGAGCTATCGCAGCGCCCAGAACTGGGTATACACGTGCGCGCATTCGCAGACCTTCGGGACAGCGAGCTTGACCAGCGCATGGCGGCAAATCGGCTGCGTGCAGAGCTATCTGAGTTCATGCAGGTGGGGCGGATATTAGCTGGAGTCGACGAAGTAGCGCAGGCCCTTAAAGATTACGCCATCGATGAAGTGCTGTTCACGGATGTTGTGGCAGTGATGCCTCAGGTAGAGGATTTGCTGCTTTTGTGTGCCGATCAGGGCGTGCAAACTACGATCGCTGCCGACATATTTAGTATAGGATTGGTAAAATCAGGAATTAGCTACTTCGGTGGCATGCCGCTGATTCATTTCCAAACCCCCCCGGGCGATTCGTGGGAGTTGGCTCTTAAGCGTGCCATAGATGTTGTCGTTTCGGGTGCGTTGCTGGTGCTAATGGCACCTGTTTTTGTTCTGATTTCTATTGGTGTTAAGACTTCGCCGGGTCCGGTGCTGTTTAAGCAGACTCGTATGGGGCTGAACGGTCGGCTGTTTCAGATGTATAAGTTTCGCTCGATGCGCGTTAATGCTGAGCAGGATTTAACCTTGTTGCGCACAAACAACGAGATGAATGGCCCAGTGTTTAAAATGAAAAATGACCCCCGGGTAACTATTTTTGGGAGATTTTTGCGGCGCTTTAGCCTCGATGAGCTTCCGCAGCTGTGGAACGTGTTTGTCGGTGAGATGAGTCTCGTCGGTCCTCGACCCCCAATTCCAGGAGAGGTTGGTCTTTACGAGCGTAAGACACGTCGAAGGCTCTCTATGCGACCGGGCCTGACGTGTATATGGCAGGTTAGTGGTAGAAATAATATTAAAGATTTCGATGATTGGGTTGCGCTCGATCTACACTACATAGATAACTGGTCGTTGTCGCGTGATATTATCCTGTTGCTTCGTACCATTCCTGCTGTGTTGTTAGGAACTGGTGCTCGATAGATTAGCGTACACAAGGCGCCACAGTTTTCTGTACCCCGGACCTCTCCAGAACCGGTCTCACAAATAGCTTTGTCGCGAGGTTGACGAGATGCTAGGCGAGACGAGGAAAACGAGCGAAAAAATCGGAGGTGTATCCACTGAGATACACCGAGGGTTTTTTCGCGGAGTTTAACGAAGTCGCAGCCCGCATATGGCCAACAGGAGCCAAAGCTATATTTCAGACCGGTTCTACTTAAGATGTCAGTTTTTGATCGAGCCTTGTTAGGTTAAGAGACTTAGCGGCCTTCATCATGATTGGAGAATCGGCACACTTTTTGGTGCGTAGATTGACGATCCCCTGTTTTTCAATCTTTATTAGCAGAGAGCACGAGCCGTCCCTGGCTCGATAGTACTTTGCTTGGCGGTCTTGAATCGGCACTGTTTGGTCAGCGACAACATCGAGCAGCGGAGGCTTAAATCGATTAAAACTCACTAGTGTCCCGTACTCCGCCATAGTTAAATATTGAGGCTTTGGAACTTGGATAGTTAACTCAATCCTGACATCCTCTTTCGTCTTAAAGATGGCAAGAACGTGGGCATATTCGTCACGTTTAGCAGGGGAGACTTGATCGAGTTTAAAACCTTCAAGCTTAGAGCCGATCCACTCAAGCAACAACGTTCCTGGTTTCGAGACGATCCAGAGAGATTCGTAGTGAGTGCGAGCCGCCTTTGCTTCTTTCTGCTCGCCAATCGTATGTGATTTGCTCTGCTGGATCTTGCGCATGGCCTCAGATTCCATAACCTCATCCAGTGTCTGAGCGTGGCAAGCGGTAATAGCAGCAAACCCACACAGCACAAAGCATAAAGCCAGCGGTAGACGGTGACCGGCAGGATGTTGAACTGCTCTTGTTTGCATAAACTATTATGAGTGAGCTAAATCAGCTGCGACAATTAATTCGCAACACATAGCACCATTATCGATATCCCTATCATGCCATAGTTTTTGCTGAACCTGCCAGGTATGAAACTGCCCGAGCGAGCGCGTTTAGCCCGAATTTTGCACGAGAGTGCATTGTTCGGGTTAGCAAGTGCATGGATGCACTTGCAAATTCCGAAGCGCAGCGTAGGAATTTGGAGCCTACCGTTTGTGTGGGCACTGTGGGTCCCACACAAACGGTAGCCGATAAGGAAACAGGCCAGGGATGGCCGGTTTCCGCACATTTTTCAAGGCGAGCGCAGCGAGCTTCGTGAAAAATACGAGTTAGTAAACTGCACTACCGGTTTTTTCGCTCGTTTTCCGCGTCTCGCCTCGCATCTCGTCAACCTAGCGACGAAGCTCTAATCAGAGACGGCTTCGTCTGAGACTCTAGTTGTCGATAGCCGCTTGCGTAACCTGCCTAGGCGCGTGGCTGGACCACGAGACTTATCTACACAGAAGCGTTCGAGGGCGCGCATAAGGCCATCTTCGCCACCTTTAGCGAACGTCAGTGCTAAATCCGATGCGCGACGAAATGCAGCTTCGGCGCGAGGTAATTCGCGTTGCGCTGTCTCGAAGGTCTTTGCTTGACGGTGTACGGTTGCGAGTCTGTCCAGGCTAGACATAATGATCGCCACAAGAGCCTCGTTACGATCGCGGGCCTGTTTGACGCAGTCCGGGATCGGCTCGCCCTTAGTTGCCATTACTACCGATAGGTCTAGGGTATCAGTTGTAAATGGCTTCACGAGGTAACCCTTAGCGCCCATGATTAGAAGCTCAAAGACGTCATCCACCTTGGGATTTGCAGAGGCTGGGATCGCGATTATGTTCGGGGCGATCTCTAGAATCTGCGCGAACCAATCCTTCATCGGGTAGTTCCCCTTGCGGGCGTCGAAGATTAAGTGGGTAAATTTTCGTCCCTCAAACTTTTCGAGCGAGGAGAGGTGATTCTGGGCTTCAGCGATCGAATTAAAACCGAGATCTTTAAGGGTTGTTCTGAGCAAGCTGCGATCGGCTGGATCAGGCTCAACCACGAGGATACTACTCGTGGCTCGCTCCGCATCGGTCAAAAATGTTCCTTTTTCCGCCGAACTCATCGCTAAACGCTAACCTTCCCTGGGGTCTTAGACGAGAGATGCGATGAACAAGTCCGGGCTAAAATCTGGTATTTTAGCGCTGCTCTCTAGACTGAATTTCACCCGTCATCTCTCCTAAACCTTGCCTCTTGAAAGGGAATCGGCTGAATTAGGCCAACACTTGAACACTAATTGAGCAGTCCTGCGCGTAGCCTGATTGTAACGTGTTGATTGGACTAAGAGTGGGTCATGCTAGATTTTCGTAAATGGTTGTTGAATGAGCTACTACGGCTGAAACTACTCAATCATGACCGCCAGGCTAAGTCTGAGGTCAATCCCTGGCGGTATCTGCGTAATCTGCTATCCTTCCGGTGTTTGTTTTGCAAGTCGACGTCGGTTGTATGGTCCAACAAGGTAAGAAAGATCTGCGTAGGGAGATGAAGCTTGTGCTCTCTAATTTAGACAAGCGCTGGACCTCTCGTGCGCATGCTGAGGTGTGTCACCACCTCACGGCACTGGTTTCGTCTCTGGCTGGGCACGCTGGTGGTGCGGCGCATGTCTTGGCGTGGATTCCGTGTTTCCCGGGAGAGATCGACCTAGCGGAATTTATAGGCGAGATGATTAAGTCCAGTTTTGTATACCTGCCGCGTCTCAGCCGCGAGGGGGCGATGTCTTTCGTGCAGGTAGGAGAAGATTGGGGGGCTAATCTTGAACAGGGCCCGCGTGGAATCGTGCAGACTATAGAGGGGTACGGGCAGCCCTTTGATTTTCCAAAGACGGGCCATACATTTGTTGTTATCCCTGGGTTAGCATTCGATCAGCGCGGAGGTCGTCTAGGTCGAGGTGCGGGTCACTATGACCGTTTCCTGGCTAATTCAGAGTTGGGTCCGCTGACAAAGATCGGAGTGTGTTGGTCGATGCAGTTGGTGCAGGAGATACCGATGGATTCACATGACATTCTGATGGATTGGATATGTCACGAGCGTGGAGCAATACCTATGGAGCATCAACCCAATGAGTAAGCTCGATCCGTCATCGTATCCGTTAAAGCCCGTAGGCTGCACCCGAATTGTATTTTTGGGAGACGTAGTGGGGCGTCCGGGGCGGAATGCGCTTAAGCAAGATTTGCGACCGTTTAGGGAAGCGATCCAGGCCGACCTTGTGATCGTCAACGGAGAGAACGCTGCCGGTGGAGCAGGAATTGATGCCTCAACCGGGCAGGAGATACGTAGCGCTGGTGCTGATATAGTAACGCTCGGAGACCATTCCTTCCAGCGCAAGGGGGCAGCTGATTTTCTCAATGCCAGTAAAGCGTGGTGTATTCGACCGAGTAATCTGCCAGGCGATGTAACTCCTGGTGTCGGGATGTGCCGAACCACTCTGGCTAATGGAGTATCTGTTGCGGTTATTAACTTACTTGGTCGGGTATTTCTCTCGGGTACTATGGAGTGCCCATTTCGCGCCATCTCAAGGTGGATAGATCACGAGAAGTCTCAAGGCACAACTATCACCGTGTGTGATATGCACGCGGAAGCAACTTCAGAGAAGTGGGCTATGGCACGACATGTAGACGGTAAGATATCGCTGCTGGTTGGTACCCACACACATGTGCAGACATCTGATGCGCAGATTTTACCAGGTGGCACTGCCTACATAACGGACTTGGGCATGACTGGTTCGCCAGATGGGGTCATTGGCATGAAGAGTAGTGTGGCCTTGGAGCGATTCCTTGCTCCTCTGCCGGCTCCGTATGAGGTAGCAGAGGGTGTAGGGGTCTTGCATGGAGTTGTTGCTGATATCGACTCGAAGACAGGGCGTGGAGTTGCCATTTATAAGGTCTGATTGGGTATTTGTCTGCGCATAGCTAGCAACCTCACTTCCCAACCCCAAGTCGTCAAACGTTGTATTAGCTAATTTGGGTGAAATAGCTGAGACCCAGTTTTCGACTGTGCATCTTACTGTCTCAAGCGGTGAAGGGAGTAGGTCAGTGCCGAAGGTGTGTTTCTGCTGTAAGGCTGATAAGAGGAATAACGTATGGCGAAGAGAGACTTGATTTCGTTAAAGCTTGTGCTAGCTGGAGTGGTGGCGTTTTCAGCAGTGCTCCCAGTAGTTGCACAGGACCAGTTGCCTACAGACAGTAGCAACCGCGAGGGCTATTCAGAGTACCATGAGTCGCCAGCCTACCGTGAGTCTGAGTCGCATCCGTTACGCGTACTCGCTTACATCGTTCACCCCATTGGCTGGCTGGCGCGCGAGGTGCTGTTTCGACCGCTGAGTTACTTTGCTTCTTCTACCCCCGAAACTCGCATGGTTATGGGCTACCGCGAGCCTCACGATATCCGCAAGCCAACATGTTTCGCGGGCGGTGAGAATGTTCCGGATTGCCGTCAGGTGCCACCGTTTAATTATGGAGAAAGTAGTGTCGAAGAGGGAGATGATACCGAGGTTGCTAAGCGCAACGTGGTGTATTTCCCCGATGTTAATTTTGATTTCAATAAGCGCTCTCTGAACGGCGCTGGAAAGCGAAAAGCACAGATGGTCGCAAAGATGCTATTAGATGGAGAGCCAGTCGATGTTGAGCTGCAGGGCCACACTGATGTGCGAGGTAGCGAAGCATACAATGAGAAGCTCGGTATGGACCGCGCCAAGACTGTCAAGCGTGAGTTGGTATCGCTTGGCGTATCAGAGGAGAATCTTTACACAGTAAGCTTTGGCGAGCGCAGCCCGCTCTTTAACGAAAACGAAGCTTGGGCGCACTCTGCGAATCGTCGTGTCGAGGTCCACCTCGCAAATCAGAAAAACGAGTAAGCCAGTCAGTAGCACGCAGGGCTTTTGAGCCTATTCGGCGTTAGCGGCCTTAGCAACTTCAATCGTGCGGCTAGTGTGCGACGGGCTAGCCTTGGTGGCGTGGTCGCGACCCTGACCGATAGCCGGCATATCTGTGTCGCGCGATAAGCCAATCCACTCAAGGAATTGGCGTACAGTTGATTTGCGTGATTCTTGGTAGGCTATCAAGCTGCGGATCGTTTGAGTCTCGCTCAGTAATAAAATCTGATCGCGATCGCTCTTCTCTTCAAGCTTCTCAACTCGTTCTCGCAACCATGCCCTTTGGTTCTTTAAATCAGCAATCTCGTCATCCTTGGCATCAAGCATGCGCTCTTGGATCGCGAGGAGATTCTTTAAGCGCTCAATTTCAATTGTGCTTGTCAGAGTAGATCCTGATTGGGGATTGGCCTCCAAGGCTGCCGAAGCATGTTGAGGATCAGTGGATACGTCCGGGGTGGAATGTTGTGCTTGCGGTGCAGACGCACCGTTCCTGATTTGGTCTACATTCGGCTGTGAATGGTCTGTGCCACTGACGAAGGATGAGTACGACGCGGTATCACAACGGGCCGCGCCGAATATCTCCTCAACCTGCTGGCGCTGGTATTGCACGCGGCCATCTTCACCAAGAACAATAGAGAGATAGCCTGACTCAGCAAAACGCTGCAGCGTTCGCGCCGAGACCCCAGCCAACTGCGAAGCTTGCTCCTCTGTACATGTATCGTGCGTATGCATACTAGGATTATCCTTACTACAATAAGCCATACTAAACAAAAAAACCGCAACACGCCGGAGGCCGTGACTGGCGCCGCGCGGGACATAAAGTCCCCCAACCTTATACCCTAAGTCGCCACAGGGTAGCGACTTAATTTCGGTAGTTCAACTCCCTGACCTCAAGCACCGAAGTGGCTCCTGGAGTATGAGTAAAGAGTCCACCAGTCACCACCGCGCGTGAGCCGTTTGAGAGGTTCTGACGCTCCTGAACGGTCTTTAGAGCGCTTTCAATCTCATCTACGTGGGTCTTTACTGAATCAAAGGCAATCGGCCTAACTCCCCAACACAGAGCGAGTCGGCGTAGCGTGGTCGGTCGACGTGAGACGCCGTATAGGGGTTGCTGTGGACGATACTTGCCGACAAGGCGCGCCGATGTGCCGGTTTCGGTGCAGGCGATGATCGCAGCTGCTTGAGTCTTAATCGCCGCTGCGCACGCTGCATAAGCGATTGCATCGGGGACAGTTGCTGAGTCTGCATTTCTTAAACGCAATTTGTACTCCTCGAATGCAAAGGTCTGCTCGGCAGCTACGGCGATTCGACTAAGGTAACCAACGCACTCGGTCGGGTGCTCTCCAATAGCCGTCTCGTCAGATAACATAACGGCATCGGCACCACCCATCACTGCAGCGGCAATGTCGGATACCTCGGCCCGCGTTGGGCGCACTGAGGTGATCATTGAATGCATCATCTGAGTTGCCACGATAACAGGGATGCCACGATAGTTGCCCTCCTCAATCAGCTTCTTCTGTAGCATTGGGAGCTGCTCAAGTGGTACTTCAAGCCCGAGATCTCCGCGGGCAACCATCAGCCCATCCGCAGCGTGAAGGATGTCATGAATGTTTTCAAGGGCAGCTCGACGCTCAATCTTGGCGATAATTCCGGCGGCTGATTGCTTCTCATCCAGGATCTTTCGCAGTTTGAGCACATCGGCAGCCGAGCGCACGAACGAGATCGCCACATAGTCTACACCGTGCTGAATTCCCCAGTTTAGATCGGTGAGATCTTTGTCTGTCGTTGCGGGTAGATTTACATCGCTGTCAGGAAATGCGATCCCCACTCGTGAGCGGATGCGACCTCCTTTGATGACTCGACAGGCAATAAAGTTTTTCTCAACTTTTTCAGCGATAAGCTCAATCAACCCATCAGCAAGTAGCACGTGGTGTCCTGGATGAAGTGTAGTGAGCGGATTGACTGATTCAACGAAGATAGTTTTGGCGTTTGATAGGCTGCCATCAGCTGGGCGAAGCTCGATGGCCTGCCCATCGGCGATCGGACAGAAATCGCCCTCGACGTTAGAGATGCGAATCTTTGGTCCAGAGAGATCCTGTAAGATGGCTACCCATTGCCCCATCTCTTGAGAGATCTTTCTTACTTCTTCAAGTACAGCCAAATGCTCGGCGTGACTGCCGTGTGAGAAATTTAAACGAAATACATTTGCGCCAGCTTCGATTAGTTCTCGAATTTTCTGCGGCGAGCGCGAAGCTGGACCCAGTGTTGCGATGATCTTTGTCTTGCGCAGTGACAACGCTTTCTCATCGAGCGGATGCTCTCTGGACCAAAGCTGTTTTGTTATCGATTCAAAGCTTTCAACATTTTCCTTTGGAGACATGATCTGGTACCTCATAAAGCGCTGAACCACCGCCAACCTTTCTGTCCACACGACAAAAATCATGCACGATGCTCAGCAGGGGATGCTTTTTAGTGCTTTGCAAAAAGAGCCGCAAAAACTCTAACATCCCAACGACATAAGGATAAGCCACTGGCCCTAATGTTTACAAGCGTATAGCGAACGACGTGATTCCATGATGAAATACTGTCACTTCCCGACGGTAGGGAGTATGGTGTGGAGATAAATAGCGATTGACACTTGATAACGAAAGCCTTTCGGCTGTTTCAAGAAAGCCCTCTCGTTGGATCGCCAACCTTAGGCCGCGGCATTGCGCCTTTTTCTGTCAAATTGCTATAGAACGCATCCAAAAGCAGCGCCAACCATGCCAGAGCAGGTTTATGATAGCTCGGAGAGGCGAGCGCGGTCAGCAGCGCGTGAGGCCCTAGGTCTGCGCTAGAACTGAGGGCAAGAAGCTAGCTTTTTCGGCAGTATCAAGGGCCCGTAGGATCTGCTCAGGGGTGGCGGCTTTCTCTGCCAGGAGCATCAACAGCTCTTCGGCTAGTGAGCTGCCTTGCAACGACGGGGCATCGGTTGAGAATGTATAGCCTATGCCGAAGTCATCAAGGGTTCGAATAACTCGCCCGTATTCGGCGATATCTTTGACTGCCCCCGTGAGTAGGTTTGATTTAACGCAAAGCTCACACACAATCTTGCGTTCCTGCAGTAGCTTTAGTCCACGATCGTCTTTCTTCTCCCAAAACGCCCTGACGGCGGCAATCGGATGCCCAACGCGCGACGGTGAGAGTGTCTCTACAGTTTTTATAAACGTCTCGATATCAACATGCGGAGTCTCTCCGACGTGAACCGTCCGACCTAGCCCTGGACCAGCTTCTTCAAAAACGATCCTCATCTCTTCTAGTTTCTTCGGAGATGAGAGCGGATTAACCGACTCGTGACCTGCGAGATCGATACCGATAATCTTATTCGTTCGTTCTCTCCACATTCTGGTTTTGAGCGCCAAAGCCATATTAGCCTCAAAGGTCATGTCACGTCCGAAACAGAAGATGTGCCCGACCTGGATCTTGCCGTGGAATCCGATCTCGACCTCTTCTACTGCATTTACTGCGGACTTGATCACGCGGTCCATATCGTACAAACCAGCATGACTACCCTTTAAGAAGACAGCCCCAGTTCTCTTCAGAGGATTCCAGCGCAGTTCGAATCGACGAATTGCAAACAGCGCCTCTGGTGAACCACCTTCACCACCTGGGCCCACGTTGACCATTCCCCCAGTCCTATATGCACGGTGAATAGCGATGATGATGCTCTCTCTGACAGAGGCGGGACCGCTTTGAATCAGCTCGATCTTGTCGTACGCCTCAAGGTAGCTATCGAGATCTTTAACTTTGCCACCCTCGATCTTTAGTAAGCTGACAAACTCTTCATATCCAGATCCGATTCCGCGAATTCCGCGGTCGATGGCGATCTCCCACAGCCGATAAAGAGGCACAGAACCGCCCAAGTGGACGTGCAGTTCGGTAACGTGCTTGGGCCAGTCGATATTGAACTTACGGGCCTCTTCGACTGACATCAGGGGCTTAGAGCTGTGGGGGGAGGGGGTATTGGAATCACTTCTGACCGACATGAAACAGACTTACTAGAAAAAACCTCTTTGATCAATTGAGTTCCCCGCATCGATTCCGAGCGTGCCCGACATCTAACCCTTCGTGAGGGTAAGTGTAGAGACTGGCTACTCGGACCGTGCGGACCTTAAATTTATAGCCTAAGCCCGCGAACTCTCAGATGTTTTATAGATCCGAAGGTCGGTGTTCCAGGTTTTGGTTTACTACGGGTGTAATAGGTATGAATTTTAGAGACAGTAACCACGGCAGCGAAGAGAAGTACATCAGCAAAAAAGTGATGATAAATGGTCAGTTTGTGACGCTCTATAGCGCAAACGGTCAAACCTGGGTTTCATCGCCAGAGGATATACCGGCGTTGATGGAGCGCCTTGATAATGCCCGAATCACCCTCAATCTAGGCGAGAAGGTAGCTGAAGGTGAGGGAGCAAAAGCCGCCAAGCCCGAACCCAAGGAGAAGGAAGAAGAGCAGGCCGCGGCGCCGAAGGTGTTGCAGACCAAGTATCGATTAAAGGGACCAAAGCCACGCCCAATTCTGCGTCAAGATGGGCTTGTAATCCAAGGCACTCCGGTTGAACCGATCTCAGCTTCGAACACAACGCTCAGCTTCTCTAGCGATGGCGTAGTGAGCGCAAAGAGCTCAGCTGCCTCGGCAGGCTCCAAGAAAGCAGCGAAGTCTAAAGCTAAGGTTCACAAGGCTCCTGTCTTCCAGAAAAAGGTTGCTTCGGTGGCTCAAGCTAAAGCGGCAAAGCCTGCAAGTAACCAGAAGAAGATCGTTCCAGATAATAGTAAGACTCCTGTCTCCAAAGCTGCGCCTGTGAAAGCTCTGCCAGCAAAGGGCACTAAGGCGGCCGTGGTAAAAGCCACAGCTAAGGAAGCCAAGACCACGAAGGCTCCCAACAAACCAGCACCCGTCTCGGCAACCAAGCCGGCTAAAAAGTCAGCCGCAAAAGTTGCGGCGAAGAAGCCAGCAGCTAAAAAGAGCACCAACAAAAAGGCCAAAAAGAGTAAGCGGTAGGCGAGCCAAGAAAGCATTTTCTGCCGCTATAGCCTGGTCTTTTGGGGCTAATCCCGTATCTTCTGCAGAGAACTCGATAAGTTAGGGGTTCGACTAGGACAGCATTGTCGGGTATGCTGGCAGGGGTTTTGAAGGTCTCTGTGTGTGGACTGGATAAAAAAACCTTAAAAATTACCAAGGATGTGCGCAGCGAGTTAATCTTTGTTCCCGTTGCTGGCATCCACATGTGACGGTGCCCAATGACGTACCTTGAGAAGAATCTGATGGATGATGAGACGATGGTGCATGTCACTCGCCTTCATGCCATCGTTCTTCTGGTCCCAGCGATGATCGTGTCGATTTTAGCCGGAACAACCCAGATCTTTGATGATGTTCCGCTGGCATACTACATCACCGGGTTTTTCTTACTTTTGGCATCGTTCCGTTTGCTGGATCGGCTGGTGTTGTTTCTTACCTCTGAGTTCGGGGTTACTACTAAACGAGTCCTAGGAAAGACCGGGCTGATTCGCCTCAAAACAGTGGATATAGTTCTAGCAAAGGTTGAGGCGATTCGCATCAATCAAAGCATTCTTGGACGGATCTTTGATTTTGGGGATGTTTTTGTGACCGGCACCGGTGGCACCGTAGAGGTGCTTTCTTTTATCCCATACCCGGTAATCTTCAGTAAATGCATCCAAGAGCAGCTCTCGCTGCTTGAGCGAGCCAAGATAGAAGGGGACTCATCTGCTGGCGCATCTGTGCGTTAATCCCAATTTTCTGCCCTTGATCTAGCAACTTTTAAAAAATTTTTCCGAACTACTATGAGGTGCGTAAGCACAGTGAGGCTTAGCTCCGTATGAGGCTTAGCTCCGTATGGCCATGGGCGCTTAAGCACCCGTGGGTGCAAAGAGCAGCTGGTTTTTGTGCGATTTTATGGAGGCCGATTCGCCGCAGACCACCTCTACAAATTTGGGAAAGACCACATGCAGCGCCAGGTACTTAATATTGTAGATAGTAATGAGCTAGAATTAGCCGTTGCGATTGGCCAGCTCAGAGAGAATCGTCGACACGAGCTGACGCAAGCCGTTCTTGAAACAAAAAGCCTAGATATCGCCACCAGAGTCATCAGCGCAGGCGATCGGCAGCGAGCGCAACAGACCGTAGTGCAGTGTGCCGAGCTTGGGATAGAGATCTGGCCGCTCACATCTCCCAGCTACCCCGTCTTGCTGCGCGAGATAAACTCCCCGCCAGCGGCGCTGTATGTAAAACGATTGCACAGCGCAGCTAGCCTGCCATCAGCCAGCATTGGAGTAGTCGGCACGCGCGCCGCGTCAATTGAGATGTGTCAGTGTGCCAGTGAAATAGCGCAGATGCTAGCGCAGGCTGGTCTAACCGTTATTAGCGGATTAGCTCTTGGGATCGATGGCGCAGCGCATCGTGGAGCTTTGCAGTCAGCTAACACGTGCCCCACGGTCGCTGTGCTCGCACATGGACTTGAGCGGGTGTATCCACCAACGC
>Ga0315904_10005343_pt1 | contig 17871 bp, 15 predicted proteins | sample LakEriMetagenome_6_FD_203529 | JGI IMG/M metagenome (GOLD analysis project Ga0315904, IMG submission 203529) | Freshwater fungal communities from buoy surface, Lake Erie, Ohio, United States - Buoy 12 MA120 | ecosystem: Environmental > Aquatic > Freshwater > Lake | place: USA: Lake Erie, Ohio...
GCGGTTCAATCGAACAGTGCGCTACGAGTGGCTCAGCCAATACCACTGGGCATCACTGGCTGAGGTTCAGGACCATGCAACCGCATGGATGTGGAGTTACAACAATGACCGCCCACACATGGCCTTGGGCGGAATCACACCCAAGCAGCGGTTGGCCATGGCCGCATAAACGCTCTACTTCTACTCCCAATGGAAATTGGGGGGATTACCGGGGGGTCTCCCGGCAAAAAACAGTTGGGGGGTGGTGTTCGGTCGAAATAAGGTCGGCATCAACCGTCAGTTACCAACGAGACACAGGGCGCACGGAAGACGTGTTCGCGAGCTTGAAAGCAAGCGCCTAACCCTTGGGTATGTCTTTAGGTATGTATAAAAACAAAACGCGCGGAAAGGCGCGTCGTTGCTTGCTGTCTGGCGGAGAGGGTGGGATTCGAACCCACGGTACGGTTGCCCGTACGCCTGATTTCGAGTCAGGTACATTCGACCACTCTGCCACCTCTCCGGGGTCTTTCGGGTGCTCCTGCAATCAGGATCACCGGCTGATCGAGCCCGACACTATAGCATCAACGGTCGGTCTCGGTGTACCAGTAGGGTCGCCGCCGTTTGGCAGGGATGGTCGGGGTCACCTTCTTGATCTCCAGGGCCGACTGCTTCGGGCTGATGCCGCCGATCACGAAAGGCACCACCTTGGAGATCGGCGTGCTCGAACCGGGCGGGATGGTCGAGAGCTGAATCACACCCACCACCGGGCTGGGTGGTAAACCACCGCCTACGAGAACCTGAGAACGCGCCGGCTTGCAGAACAGCGGCAACTCATAAGCCTTGGCCTCACCGAGATTCGCGCTGCATGAGCCTTCTACAGCGGGCGTTGGGCGGTTGGTGCTGAAGAATGTCGTTCCACCGATGCTCGATGCATTGGTCACCACCTTCTCGCCGGTTTGCAAGGGGAGATAGCAGCCCTGCTCAAAAGCCGACGATGAGCCCACTGCGGCCAGATCAGCAGCAAGCACCTCGGAGATGGCACCTGGGGGCGCGCCTTTGCCCAGGCGCGTGTCCTTGATCAGATAAAAGGCATCGTCACCCGATGTCTTGAGCGGCTTTTCGCGATCGCCCGACCCCATCATCACTGCGGTAAACGATTTGGTCGCGACCACATCCGGGCCATAAAAAAACTTGCGCGCCGCCAAGCCGTCTCCCAGGCGGGCGATCCGAGTCAAGCTCCACTGCGCCGCAGTGAGGACATTGCCCGTTGCGCTCTCCAGATCAACCCGATAGAGGCTTCCGCCCACGTCCACCGCATAGGCTCGATCGATATAGCCATCGAAATCGCTGTCGAGCAGGGCCACGTCGGCAGCCACGCTTCGCTCCGTACTCCCCAACTGCCGCAGCACATTGCCTGTCAGAGCGTCGATCACCAGCACTGCCTTTCCTCGGGTGCCTGCCACGGGAGGATCGACATCTTCGGCATCGGCGTCGTAGCCGGCCCCCATGATCAGCACCGGCCCAGCCTGCCCTTTGATACGAGCAATCCGGGGCTCCGACCAGGTCTGGCCCAAGACTGAGGCGGCACTGTCGGTGAGTTTCCAGAGGAACCTGGGTTGCAGCGGATCGGACACATCGATGGCATAGATCGCTCGCCCTCCACGACGCATGGTCGGGTAGATGATGGTGCGGTTCGATGCCGTGTCTCGGTATACCCCGATCGGCCCGTCAAAGAAGTAATCCCGGCGCGCGGCCGTGACGGCTGATGGCGTGGTGGGGTAAAGCACGAGCGGCAGGTTGGATCGCTGGCGCTGCAGCTTGGGAAAGAACTCCTGGGCAATGAAACTCCAGAGCTCCTCACCTGCCCCTGGACCGGTCTGTTGACCACTCACGGCATGCAGCAGCCCCCCATTGGTGCCATAAAACACAACCACACCGGTGCTGCCCCCATAGTCGATCACCACGGGTCTCGAATGCAACACATCGTTGTGCACCGAAGGTCTGACCGTCACGGGTGCCCCGGGGCCTTTCTCGTTGCCGACATTCTCCTGACCACGGACCCAGTCGATGAGAGCGGCCCGATCGGTTGACGTCACGCCCAACAGGGCGGCCGTGACTGAGGCATTGGACCGTTCAAAGGGCATGGAAGACAGGGGCGTGCCGCTGGCACACGATAGGCAGGTGTAAACCTTGCGGGCATCCTGAGAATTCGCATGGGTGGTTCTGAGCCGCTGCGCCGCGCCACCCTTCTCTGCCACCTCGCCATCCGGGGCGTCCGAAGCCGACAACGGGGTCCCGGCAGGCCGATTCATCCAGAAGGTGCTGGCGCTGGTCCAGAAGCTGCGTGCATTGGGATTGATGAAGCCGGTCGATGCACTGATGGCTGCTCGGCTATCGGCATCGACCAGCGTGAGCGAATCGGTGGGCGCATCGTAAGCGACCTGAAACTGCTTGAGGTTGCCCATCCAGCGCGGCGCAGCCTGTGCATCGGGTCGGAAAATCCCCACAAAAATCTGGTTCTGGTAGGTTCCCTGACGGCTTGCTGAGAGCGGAAGACTCACGGCCGAGAACACAGAATCAACCGCCTGGATCTGATTGAAGATCTCGACCAGGGCCTGCGTTAGCGCCGTTGCATTGCTCGCGGCGTAGTAAGAGCCTCCGCCCTGATTGGCCATGGCCCTCATGAAATTCGGATATAACCCGTCGCTGGACGCTCCGGTCACGGCAATGGCATGCGTGACGATGTTCTGGCGCCCGGCCCCTGTGCTCACATCCGCACCATTCAGAAACCGGGTGTATTCATCGGCCCAGTTGGACTGGTCCGAATTCTTGATATACGCCGTCGGATAGCTGATCTTGGTGGTGTTGCCGCCCAGGCCGGTCAGGAGCGCAAGGGCTTCGTTATCAGTCACTTCGCCAGGCCCGCCATTGCCGATGAAGATAATGAAATTGCGAGCACAACTCTTGCTGCCGCCTGGTCGGACATACCGCCCGCCAGACACAGCGGCCGAATCCCATTTGGTTCCTGCGGTTCCCTTGTAGGGCACGCCCCCCGAGAGCACGAGAAAAGCCTCATGCAAAGACTTTGAAAACGCCGCGTTGTTTCCCTTGTCGCCCAGGATGCTGAGGTTGCGGATAGTCTGCTTGAAGGCCGCCTTGTTCGATGCCGTCACGGGCATCAGTGCGCGACGCACATAACCTGCGCTGTTTGCTGCGGGCGACTCGTTGAACAGCATGAGGCCCACATTAAACAGAGCTGAGCCATCCGACTTGGTGGGCAGACTGTGAATGAGGTTGTAGAGCGCGCACTTCTCGATTGCCATCTTGGTGCCCGCCTCCTGGGTCGAGGGCACATAGGTCGGCGCATCAATTAGCGTGCACGACTGACCGATCGAAGCCGACCAGTTGGCAGAACTGTCGAGGATGATGAGTACATTGGGGCGATCCGTCTCCGAAGGCTCAGCTGCATAGATATCGATATCCTCGGCCAACACACTGGCCAAAGGCAGCGCACCCAAGAAAAGCGATGCCGCCAGCGTGAGCAGTCTGCGAGCCAGTTGCACGGGAACACGTGGTTTCATGTTGGGCAGGCATTCAGGGCATCGGTTGACACGATCCGGAGGGCGACCCCCTGATGAATTCGAACCTGTGCGCCGGTGCTCGCATCCGAGACAGCAGCCGAGACATTCCAGAGCGACTCGCTGCACAGGGAGTCACCCGTGCTCGCGCTCGCGAAATCACGACCCGATACCTGCGCAGAACTGCCCATGCAAGCCAGATCGGTGGATGACAAGGGATCGAGCTCGGCCATCTTGATCGGTCGGACTCGCAGGCAGGCCGGAGCAGGATCCAGACGCACCTCACGATCAGACTGGCCATCACCGTCGAGATCGACCTGGATGGGTGAGGCTGCGGCAGCCAGAGGGTCTCGCACAAAATCCGAACTGCTCAGGATGAGTTCGAGGGCCGATTGGCTCGCTGCAAGGGCTTCCTGTCGTTGCTGCATGTTGCCCGCGATCTGAAGGTTGCGCTCGCTGCCGCCGAGACTTGAGAGCCCCACCACACCGATGATCAGCAGCAAGACCAGGGTGATCACCAAGGTCATGCCTGCCTCACGGCCTTGCCTGAGCCGTCCTGCAAGTCGGTGCACCGACACCCAATCCTGGGCGGCGGGTCGGGTAGACACCACCGTGCTGAGCCTCATTCGCGTCGTCCTGCCGGATTGATCAGGCGGGCTGTGGCAGCAAACGCCGTACGCTTCCAGCCATCGTTGAACGGCCCGAGCGCCCCTGAAAGACCCATGGCATACGTTGCCGTATCGGTATGGCCAGCGGGTAACTCGCTGGTGCGCACCAGCAGATGAACTCGGGCCGCCATGACATTGGCCCAGCTGTTGTCGGCGGCGCCTGCGAGGCCACTCAGCGCCCGTGCATACCCATCCGTGGTGCCGTCATTGTCGACATCAAAGCCATAGTCGATTCTCAGATCCTCGATACCCTCGACCAGCGGCGTAACAATCAACTGTCCACGTCTTAAGTCGAGACGCTTGAGTGTCGGTATGGCATCGCGTGAACAGTCGTTACAGCGGCTCACATAAAACAGGCGAACCACCCCCTCGCGTACTGGGGCTGGCTGAGAGCAGTCGCTGGCTCGGAGCGTGAGTTCGGCTGCGGTGGTTCCAAATGCAAAAGATGGGAGGTCATCCGCGCAGCGCGAAGTCTGCAGATAGACGCCTCCTTCCTGGAGGGCTGTTGTGGCAACCGCAGTGGTCGAGACTCGTCTGATGACCAGTACATCGGTCCCGGATTTGCGATCCTGCAAGCACGAAGGCATGGCATCACCCTCCCGATAACCCAGAATGGGCACCGGCACCGATGGCACTGCACCTGCGGCATTCCAGCCCAGACTGTCTGCGGACGTCGCGCAGGGATCAGGCATGGTCGGCGAGGTGGTCAGGATCGGCAGCTCGCCGAAAAACCCGGCAAGGTGAAGATCTTCAGTCAGCAGATCCTGGGCATAGCGGCCGTTTTCAAACATCCGCCCCACTTTGGCCATCTCGGTTCTTGCCTGGCTCGTTGAGCCAAAGAGCGCCGTCACGGCCGCTAGCAGTCCGAGGCCCACGGCCATCGCAACCATGATTTCAACCAATGAAAACCCGCCGATGGACTCGCGGTGTCGATGCGACATCAAGGCGCCTCCAGATCGGCCACCTGAACGACCGTTGAAAGCGTTCGCCTGAGGTTCTCAGCGCCATAGGCGTTCTGCCCGCAACTCGACAGCGGGATGGACGAGGGCCGATCGCCCTGCCAGGACACGGCGATGACATAGACCGAAGGCTGAGGCGATTCAATGCAGCCCCGAGCGCCGATCATCGCGCCGATATTGCGAGGCCCCAGCACCACGCCAGCACCACGCAGTCGGGCTGACCACTCGCAGCGGTCCTGCAGCACTCGATCGTCAATCAAGGCAGTGCAATCCTGCGCGGAGGAATCAGGCGCCCCGAGATCGGACGCACCTTGCACGACGTAGCGGGCTGCATTGCGGCGGTTGGCACTCACGCGTTCGGCCATATCCTGCAACAGCACGAGGGCCTGCGCCCGCTGATTGGCTTCGAGCTCGACGGACGCGGCTCGCGACTGCAACCCAGCCATGGCAACGACTCCGAACGCAGCCACCAGCAGACTCGCAAGCACCTCGATCATGGCCATCCCGGTCTGTGGACGAATCAACCGGCTCAGTGTGGAGGGCCTCATGAACATCCGCCCTCGCGCGACTGCGGCATGCCACTCAGGTCGATCAGAACGCATCGCCGGGCTTCATTGCGAACGGCGTCGACCACCTCGACCTGCACCATCGATCCGGTCACGGTCCGACCATTTCGGTCAAACTCGATCCGAGCCGGAGCCCTCAGAAAAATCTGCTGACCCAGGCCTGCGCGCTGTTGCAAGACGAAACCCTGATGCAGGCCTTCCTCGGCGGTAACCCGCCAGCCCTCCTGCCAGCCTTGCCCTTGTCCCGTCAGACTGACGAGACCGGATCGCTTGACTGCTTCAGAGCGCGCCAGCAACAGGTCGGAGACAAGATCGAAGCTGGCTGCCCTGATGCGCTGGTCTCGAATCAGGTCGCTCATCGACGGCATCGCCATGGACGCGACAACAACCAACACCGCCATCACGATCAGGGCCTCGGTCAGGGTGAACCCCCCATGCTTTTGCAGGGCCCGCTGAAGCCTGTGCATTACCAGCAACCCGCGGGCAGTCGTTGCCCGGATTGATCCACCGACAGTACACCGCATCGGTCAGAGGCTTGCGACCCAGTCGGCGTGGCCGAGAGCACGAAGGTCGGCGGATTGCCTTCAGGCACGATGATGCTTAATGAATAGCGCGCGGCGACATCCGCCGGCAGGGAGACCCCCAATTCGGACAGACTCTGCGCATAGGCGCGTCGTTCGATCATCACCTGCCGCTGCCTCGCAGCGACATCAAGCAGGATGGCCCGTGCAGACGCACGATGCCCCTGTCGAATCTGATCGGTGTACATCGGTGTACCGATCGCCACGATGATCGCCACGATGCCCACTACGATCATCATCTCGATCAGGGTAAACCCGCTCTGACGCATGAGGATCTTGTTCATGAAGACTCTGCATTGATGAAACAGCGAGCCTCGACCCATGTGTCGTCGAGTTAGATCTGCTGAATACGTGTCGCTTTGAAGGGCTCTTCGGGCATTTTTACAAGTTGCTTGCACTCTCGTCACAGTTAGTGACAAACGGGCGATATCGTCGGATGGAAGGAATCAATCGACATCAACGCAGTGAGAAAAGTCATGCCAATGAACAAAAAATTGCAAACTCCCCAAGTCCGGACTCAACCAAACCGTGCACGGGTGGCCTGGAGCCTGATGTCCATTGCGTTGCTCAGTACCACTGCGATCCAGAGCGCTCAGGCACGAGACGCCCGTGGTGAAGAAATCCGCCGCCATCTGCGTGAGGGGCGTCAGCATGTTCAGCAGGAGATGCTGGTGCAGTTCAAGGTCGACGCACTCGCTCCTGCACAGGCCCAGACGCTGGCCCGCCATCGGTCCGCGAAGGTGCAGGACCTCAGGCGACGCGAAGAGCGATCAGATCGCAAGGGTGACCTTGCACTGATCCGGCTGCCCAAAGGCAAATCGGCCGAAGCGGCGCTCACCGAACTGGAGCTCGACGAGAACGTGGAGTTTGTCGAGCCGAACTGGATCTACACCACCCAGCAGGTTGCAACACCCAATGATCCCAATGTGGCCAACCTCTGGGGCATGATGGGCGCCACGACCATCAATGCCAACCCCAATGGCACAGGCGCGATCCAGCACTGGGCCTCGTGCAACAGCGGTGTGCATGTGGGCGTGATTGACGAGGGGGTGATGATCACCCACACCGACCTGCGGGCCAATATCTGGGTCAATCCGCAGGAGACGACCGTCAATCGGATTGACAATGATGCCAACGGGCTGATCGACGACACCAATGGCTGGGACTTCGCGGGTCGCAACCGCACGGTCTACGACGGGGTTTCTGACGACCACGGCACCCATGTGGCAGGCACCATCGCAGCATCAGCCAACAACGGCACTGGTGTGTTCGGTGTGTGCCCCACCGCGAAGATCATCTCCGCAAAATTTCTCGGGCTGCTCGGTGGAACCACCGCCAATGCGGTGGCCTCTGTCAAGTACATCACCGATCTGAAGGTTCGCAAAGGCCTCAGGATCGTGGCCACGAACAATTCCTGGGGCGGCGGTGGCTACTCTCAGGCCCTCTTTGATGCCATCAAGGCGGCGGGCGACCAGAACATCCTGTTTGTTGCGGCAGCGGGGAATTCCACGCAGAACATTGACGCCCTGCCGTCTTACCCTGCCTCCTACAACCTGCCCAATGTCATTGCCGTTGCAGCCATCGATTCAACCGGCAAGATCGCTACGTTCTCGAATTACGGAGCCACCGCAGTGCACATCGCGGCCCCGGGCGTGAATATCCTCTCGACCGTTCCGACTTCGAGGGGAGCCTCCGGATTGGCCTACTACGCCGGAACCTCCATGGCCACACCCCATGTGACGGGTGCTGCTGCGCTGTTTGCTTCCATGAATCCCACCGCAACGGCTGCGCAAATCAAGGAAGCCATTCTGTGCAGCGCAGCGGTGTCGCCGCAACTGGTGACCTACGTCAATGGCGGCCGCAGACTGGATGTCAGCAGTTTCAGGCCGGGGTTTACCTGCCCCGCGCCCGTCGCCCCCTGATCAGCGGAGCCCACTCTGATCAGCGGAGCCCACTCTGATCAGCGGAGCCCACCCTGATCAGCGGAGCCCGCTCTGATCAGCGGAGCCCACTCTGATCCGCTGAACCCACTCTGATCCGCTGAACGGGTCCTGCCTCTCAGGAGGCAGGACGGATCTCGCTCAAGCCGCCCATGAAAGGGCGAAGGGCAGCGGGAATGTGCACGGACCCATCAGCGCGCTGGTGGTTCTCGAGAATGGCCACTAGCGTGCGCCCGACCGCGAGGCCCGAGCCATTGAGGGTATGGAGCAACTCGGGCTTCCCTTGGGCATTGCGAAAGCGCGCCTGCATGCGGCGGGCCTGAAAGGATTCGCAGTTGGACACCGATGAGATCTCTCGGTAGGTGTCCTGAGCGGGCAGCCAGACCTCGAGATCGTACGTGCGCGCCGCGCCAAAACCCATGTCCCCCGTGCACAGGCCCATCACCCGGTAAGGCAACTCCAGGCGCTGCAGGATGGTCTCGGCGTGCATCACCATCTGCTCCAGCGCCTCATCCGAGCGCTCCGGATGAGTGATCTGCACCATCTCGACCTTGTCGAACTGATGCTGACGAATCATGCCGCGGGTATCGCGACCGTGCGAGCCCGCCTCTGAACGAAAGCAGGGTGTGTGCGCAGTCAGACGGATCGGCAACTGCTCGAGAGGCACGATCTCGCCCCGAACCAGGTTGGTGAGCGACACCTCGGAGGTGGGAATGAGATAGAGCGCCGCCTGTTCCTCGGCGCCTGCCTCCTGCCCCCCCTTGCGCACAAAAAAGAGATCCTGCTCGAACTTGGGGAGTTGCCCCGTACCCCTCAGGGTTTCGGCATTGACCACATAGGGTGTGTAGCACTCGGTGTAACCATGCTCGGTGGTCTGTACCTCAAGCATGAATTGAGCGAGTGCGCGATGCAGCCGCGCAAGCGGCCCGCGCATCACCGAAAAACGTGCACCCGATAGCTTGGCCGCGGCCTCGAAATCCAGCCCTAGGGGTTCGCCCAACTCGACATGATCCCGGATTCGATCCAGCGCAAGTGGCCTGGGATCGCCAGGCAGCCCATCAGGATTCCATCGCCTGACTTCGACGTTGTCATCACTCGAGCGACCCTCAGGCACGGCCTGTTGAGGAAGATTCGGCAGAGTTTCGAGGAAGGCGGTCAGTCGGGCCAACACGAGGTCAGCGGCACGGTCGCCCGCCTGAAGCTCCTGGGCGATCCCTGCCACCTCGGCCATTTCGGCAGTGGCATCCTCGCCTCGCCCTTTTTTCTGGCCGATGAGCTTGGACAGGGCATTGCGCCGGGCCTGCAGGCTCTCAGCTCGGGTTTGAGTGGCCTTGCGTTCGGCCTCGAGGACCTTGAAGGTCTCGACATCGAGTGCAAACCCGCGACGCGCCAGGCGTGCGGCCACTGAATCGATGTCCTTGCGAAGAAGTTGGATGTCTAGCATGGGCTCATTCTACCGGCGGGCCTGTTGATCAAGTTCGCGCAGCCACTGCAGTTTCTCGGCGATGCGGGCTTCCAGCCCGCGCGATGAAGGCTGGTACCAGTCGGGCTCGCTCATCTCCTCAGGCATGTAGCGCTCCCCGGCCGCATAGGCATGAGGCTCGTCATGGGCGTGGCGATAGGCTCGGCCATGCCCCAGTTCCTTCATCAGCCGCGTTGGGGCATTGCGAAGATGAACCGGCACATCCCTCGATTGATCCTGCTTCACGAAGGCCAGCGCAGCGTTATAAGCCCGATAGCCGGAATCCGATTTGGCCGCGCAGGCAAGATAAAGGCAGGCTTGCGCGAGTGCGAGTTCGCCCTCTGGCGAGCCCAACCGCTCATAAATCTCGGCAGCATCCAGGGCCAGACGAACTGCCCGAGGATCGGCCAGTCCGATGTCCTCGATGGCCATACGAATCAGACGACGCGCCAGATAATGTGGGTCTGCGCCGCCATCGAGCATGCGCACCAGCCAGTAAAGCGCCGCATTCGGATGAGAACCCCTCACTGACTTGTGCAGGGCCGAAATCATGTCGTAAAACGCGTCTGCGCCCTTGTCAAAGCGCCGTACCCGATCGCCCAGCACCTGCGCCACGCGTTCGGCCGACAAGTGTGCCGCCGCAGCGCCCTGCCCCTCCAGATCGAGCAGTCCGACGGCGGTCGCAACCTGCTCCAGTTGATTGAGCATTCGGCGACCATCTCCATCGGCTGCCTGGACCAGCAGAGCCAGTGCGCCGGGCTCGATCGAGGCACCCGACAGAAAACGCTCGCAGGCACGATCGGCCAGTTGGCGCAGGCTCTCGTCGGTGAGGCGGCGCAGCACATGAACCGCCGAGCGGGACAGCAAGGCCCCGTTCACCTCAAATGAAGGATTCTCGGTGGTCGCTCCGACAAACGTGAACAGGCCTGACTCGACATGGGGCAGGAAGGCGTCTTGTTGGGCCTTGTTGAAGCGATGAACCTCGTCCACGAACACCATGGTCGGGCCGTTGATTTTGGCCCGCTCGACCGCCTCACGAATGTCCTTCACGCCACTGAGGACCGCCGACAGGGCGATGAAGCGGCAACCAAAAGCGTCCGCGAGCAGCCTGGCCAGCGTGGTCTTACCGACCCCGGGAGGTCCCCAGAGGATCATGGAGTGAGGTCGGCCCGCATCGAGCGCAGCACGCAGGGGCCTGCCCTCGCCCAGCAGGTGATCCTGTCCGATCACCTCATCGATACGCTCGGGCCGCATCGCCTCGGCCAGCGGCAAGCCGGCAGGCAGCATGTGACCTACTCGATCACATCGACGCCCTCAGGCGCCGTGAACCGAAACAGCGCTGCATCGAGCCGAGGGTTGCGCTCGATGTTGCGAAAGGCATATCGCGTCGTTTGACCAAAGGCATCCTTGACTTCCATCGCCACAGGCAAACCCGCTCGGAAACCAATTCGAATGAGTTCAAACCCGGAATCCCGCTTGCGTGGGACAGCTTCGAGCCAGGCCAGGCCTTCAGCCTCACCGGCATCGGTCAGGGTAAACGTAGCATCGAGTGCAGCAGAGCCAAACAGCAAGGCCGCGGGCGTTGCGCCGACTGCCTCACTGGCCTTGCGCACCGTGACCTGCCTGAGGTCTTTGTCAAAGAAATGAACTTTCTGGCCATCCATGACGACCAGCTGCTCAAAGGGACGGGTCACTTCCCATCGAAACTTGCCGGGCCGGGCAAAGGCAAAGGTACCCGCGGACGAGCCACTCGAGGCGCGCCCTGCAGCGTTCAGGGTTTGCTGGACGAACTCGCCTCGGGCGGAAGTGGTGCCTGCTGAAAATGCCCGCAGATCCTCCAAGGCTCCTGCACTGGCTTGGGGTGCAACAAATGACAGAAGGATGTTGAGGGCCATGCAGGCGACCGAGAGAATCGCCAGCCTTCGAAGCACCAGGGTCATGAATCGGCCGGATCGTCGCGACGGGGCACGATGATATCCCGGTTGCCATTCGTGGCCATGGATGACACAAGGCCTGATTTTTCCATCTGCTCAAGCAAACGTGCTGCGCGGTTGTAGCCGATTCGCAAATGGCGCTGCACCAGCGAGATCGATGCCCGCTTGTGCTGCAGCACCACCGCGACGGCCTGGTCATACAGCGCATCAGATTCGGCATCGACCCCGGCTTCCTGCAGGGTCGCCTGAAGTCCTCCAAAACCCACCGCACTGCCCGGATCCACACCGTCGGAGGACGATCCCTCGAGGATACCCTCGATGTAGTCAGGTTCGGCCAGTTCCTTCCAGTGCGCCACGACACGCGCAACCTCATCGTCGCTCACAAAGGCGCCGTGCACCCTCATGGGCAGGCCGTTCCCAGGGGGCATGTACAGCATATCGCCTTGACCCAGCAGAGCCTCCGCCCCCATCTGATCGAGGATGGTGCGTGAATCAATGCGTGACGAAACCTGAAAGGCAATCCGTGTCGGGATATTGGCCTTGATCAGGCCGGTAATGACATCCACCGAAGGACGCTGCGTGGCCAGGATCAGGTGGATTCCTGCAGCTCGGGCCTTCTGGGCCAGGCGTGCGATCAACTCTTCAATCTTCTTGCCAACCACCATCATCAGGTCAGCCAGCTCATCGATGACCACCACGATGACCGGCAGTTTGCCCAGGGGCTCGGGCGCTTCGGGGGTCAGACTGAACGGGTTGCCAATCACCTCATCCCGCCGCGCGGCATCGGCAATCCGGCTGTTATAGCCTGACAGGTTACGCACGCCCAGCTTGCTCATCAGCTTATAGCGCCGCTCCATCTCGCCCACACACCAGTTCAGGGCATGGCCCGCCTGACGCATGTCCGTCACCACCGGTGCGAGCAGATGCGGGATCCCTTCATAGGTGCTCATCTCGAGCATCTTGGGATCAATCAGAATGAGGCGCACCTCGGCCGGCTCAGCCTTGTAGAGCAAGGACAGAAGCATGGCATTGATACCCACTGACTTGCCCGAGCCGGTGGTCCCCGCCACCAGAAGATGAGGCATCCTGGCCAGATCGGCCACCACGGGCCGCCCGGCGATGTCATGCCCCAGGGCCAGGGTGACAGGCGATGCTGCATCGGCATACACCTGCGAACCCAGAATTTCCGTCAGCCGGACCGATTGCCGCCTTGCGTTGGGCAACTCCAGACCCATCAGGCTCTTGCCTGGAATGGTTTCGACGACGCGAATGGAAGTAAGCGAAAGCGCGCGGGCGAGGTCTTTTGAGAGATTGACGATCACCGAGCCCTTGACGCCCGTAGCCGGCTCGATTTCGTAGCGTGTGATGACCGGCCCAGGGTAGGCAGCCACAACATTGACCGCAACACCAAAATCAGCGAGTTTCTTTTCGATCAGCCGGGACGTGAACTCCAGCGTCTCTGGCGACACGGTGTCGCGCACCGCAGCGGGCTCGTCGAGTAACGAGAGCGCCGGCAGCCCGGTGGTGGCAGGCAGGTCCTTGAAGAGCGCTTGCTGGCGCTCGCGCTGGGCCTGGACCGAAGGCTCTGGAGGCAGGGCTTGCGGTTCGATTCGCACGGGTTCGGGGTCATCGGCCAGGATGCGCCGCTTGACCTCAACCGTTTCTGTTCTGACACTCGCGGCCCGCTCGCCCTCACGGCGATCCCGCAGCGCCTCCCAGGCACTCAGCACGCCCAGCGCCACCGCTTCGACCTGGGCCCCCGTACGCTCGAAGAGATTGAGCCAGGACTGTCCCACCATCAGGGAAAAACCCACCCCAAGCGCCAGCATCATGAGCAGGGTTCCGCCCGCCGCGCCAAGATGTTCGAGCAGCAGATCTGCAAGGGCCCGACCGACGACCCCGCCCGGCGCCAGAGGCAGCTCCACCGTCAGCCAGGCCATCCGAGAAGCCTCGATCGCAACACAACCCGCAAAGCACAACGCAAAGCCAAGCCACCGATCCCAGCCAAAGGGGGCCGAATCAAGCGCCTGATCGCGATCAGGCAGGGGCACGGGATGAGTCGGGTGCAATTGTCGGTAGCCATTGACCACGCGCAACAGCAAAAACGCCGCCCAGAGCCAGGCGCTCAACCCAAAGAGATAAAGCAGCAGGTCGGACAGATAGGCCCCAAACCGACCGCCGAGATTGCGGATCTCGCGCGCCGAAACGGCATGAGACCAACCCGGGTCTGCACTGTTGTAAGACAGCAAAATGAGGGCGAAAAATATCGCGATGCAGCACTGCAAAAGCCAGCGTGACTCACGCAGCAGAACCACCAGACGCTCGGGCAGAACCGACGATGTCGACAGATTCCGCGCAAAAACACCCCGCGCGGCGAAGGTGCGCGAGGGCAGGACGGCAGATGAAGCGCGAGCCACGGGGATTGCAGCGTTTTATTGCAAGTAGCTCGAGAGCTTTTCGCGAAGGACCAGACGGCCTTCATCGTCGGTTGCGATATAGCCTTCTTTTTCCAGACCCTTCATGACCCGGGACACCATCTCGCGCGAAGCGCCGATCATCTTGGCGATTTCCTGACGAGGCAGTCGACCCCGAATCACCTTCTGGCCCTTGATGTCTTCTGCAAAATCGAGCAGCACACGGGCGACTCGGCCATAGACATCGAGTAACGCCAGGGTCTCGATCTTTCGGTCGGCTTCGCGCAAGCGCTTGACCAGTCCGCGCATGATCTTCATCGCGATCTCAGGGTTCTCACCCAGCACGCCCATGAAGGCTTCCTTGTTGATCGCCATGAAGTCGCTCGACTCCAGCGTGATCACGCTGGCCGACCGAGGTGCATCATCGATCAGACTCATCTCGCCAAAACACTCGCCCGGCCCGAGCACCGCCAGGATCACCTCCTTGCCTTCGGCGTCGGATCGCTGAACCTTGGCGCGCCCTGACAGCAGGATGTAGAGCGACTGCGAGGACTCCCCCTCGGAAACAATGGTTCGACCGCGACCGAAGGACCTCCTGAGGCTGGCTGCAGCAAGCTGGTTGAGCTGACGCTCACCCAGCCCACTGAACAGCACGACTCGCTTGAGAAAAGCCTTGTTTGCCTCGAGTGACATCCCCATCTCCTGCGGGTCTGATGAATTTCCGTATGATTTTGCACGATCTGATGAGATTTTCAAAGGTTTTTTCTCAGAAGTTGCCTCCAACTGTTTGTTTTTAAAGAAGCCAAATCATGAGCCACCCGCTGCCAACCCGTCATGTCCGTCTGCTGATCCTGGGATCGGGCCCCGCGGGCTACACCGCTGCAATCTATGCAGCCCGTGCCAACCTCAAACCCGTCCTGGTCACCGGCATGGCCCAAGGGGGCCAGTTGATGACCACCACCGATGTGGACAACTGGCCCGCTGATGCCATGGGCGTTCAGGGTCCGGATCTGATGGCCCGGTTTCAGGCGCATGCCGAGCGCTTCGACACCGAGCTGGTCCTCGATGAAATCCACACTGTGGATCTCGGCCAGAGGCCCTTCGTACTCAAGGGAGACTCTGCCACCTACACCTGCGATGCGCTGATCATCGCCACCGGAGCCTCAGCCAAGTATCTGGGTCTGCCCAGTGAGCAGGCCTTCATGGGGCGAGGGGTCTCGGGCTGCGCCACCTGCGACGGATTCTTTTACAAGAATCAGGAGGTGGCCGTGGTCGGGGGTGGCAACACCGCCGTAGAAGAGGCGCTTTATCTGTCCAACATCGCCAGCAAGGTGACCATGGTCCATCGCCGTGATCGCTTCAAGGCAGAGGCCATCATGATTGACAAGCTCATGGGCAAGGTCGAATCGGGCAAGATCGAAGTCCGCTGGAACAGCGTCCTGGACGAAGTGCTGGGGGATGCCTCAGGCGTCACGGGGATGCGCGTTCGCAACGTTCAGAGCAATGCAACCGACGACAAACCCCTTCAAGGGGTGTTCATCGCGATCGGCCATCAGCCCAACACCGGCATCTTCGGCGGTCAGCTCGACATGAACAACGGGTACATCGTGACCCGCAGCGGACTCAACGGTCTGGCCACCATGACCAGCGTCGAGGGGGTATTTGCCGCCGGCGATGTTCAGGATCATGTCTACCGGCAGGCCATCACCAGTGCAGGCACAGGATGCATGGCTGCCCTGGACGCCCAGCGCTGGCTTGAGGCGCAAGAAGAAAATCGCTGAGAGCGATGAGACCCCATGCCGACCGACTGGTCCTCACTCGCGCGCATCCGTGATGCGCTCAAGGCCGAGCAGGCCGCCCAAGAGGCGGCGGCCGAGCGTGATCGGCTGGCCCGTGAGCAGGCCGAGCGCGAGCGCAGCCTGTTTCGTACGGCGATCGGTGCGGTCGAACCCCTAAGAAGCGACCCTCGGGTCGCCGCATCGCCTGAACCGCCCTCCCCGCGGGCTCGGCAGTTCGAGCAGGATGAATCCCACGCCCTGGCCGCTTCGATGAGCGACGAGATCGACATCGAGCGCCTGCTCGATACCGATGGCGATCTGTCGTATCGAAGGCCGGGGGTTGGTGCCGATGTGGTGCGCAGACTGAGGCGAGGCCACTGGAGTCTGCAATCACAGATCGATCTGCACGGCCTGCGAGTGGACGAAGCTCGGGAGGCGCTGGCGGTCTATCTGGCCAGCTGCGTCAAACGCGAGCAACGATGCGTGCGGGTCGTTCATGGCAAGGGCCTGGGATCGGTCAATCGCGAGCCCGTGCTCAAGGGCAAGGTGCTGAAGTGGCTGACCCAGCGCGATGAGGTCCTCGCCTTCTGTCAGGCACCCCCGGCAGACGGGGGCAGCGGTGCCCTGCTGGTGCTCTTGCGCCCACCGCGATGAGGATCCTGCAGCTGCAAGAGGCCTGCTGGCCCTGCCGACCGTGGCCAGTATCCGCCTGATCTAAGTTTTATAGCCTCGCTCCCGACGCTGGATTTTCAGACGTCGAGACTGAAGCGGCGCAGCAGGCGGATCAGACGGCGTCGGCGCCGGTTTCGCCTGTGCGGATACGAATGACCTGCTCCACTGCGGTCACAAAAATCTTGCCATCCCCAATGCGTCCGGTGTGTGCAGCCTTGACGATGGCATCAATGGCTGCCTCGACACCTGCTTCGGCAACCACGACCTCGACCTTGACCTTGGGCAGAAAGTCGACCACATACTCGGCGCCGCGATACAACTCCGTGTGGCCCTTCTGACGGCCAAATCCCTTGACCTCGGTCACGGTCAGTCCGGTAACGCCGACTTCAGCGAGAGCCTCACGGACCTCATCGAGCTTGAAGGGTTTGATGATGGCAGTGATCTGTTTCATGGCGGACTCCAGGACGCCCTTCGTGCAGAGCGGGGCGGCATCGGGGATGGACAGAAAGAAGGATCAGTCTCGAAAACGCGAGGTGATGGGATAGCGCCAGTCGCGACCAAAGGCACGATGGGTGATGCGAATGCCCGGAGGTGACTGGCGACGCTTGTATTCACTGATGCGCATCAGCCGCACCACCTTTTCAACGGCCTCACGAGGATAGCCAAGCGCCACGATCTCGTCGACCCGGCGATTTTCCTGCATGTAGAGCTCCACGATGCCATCGAGCTGGTCGTAGGGCGGCAGGGAATCCTGGTCTTTCTGGTCAGGGCGCAGCTCTGCACTCGGCGCCCGGGTGAGAATCCGCTCCGGAATGACCGGCGAGACGCTATTGCGGTAGTGACAGAGTCGATAGACCAGCGTCTTGGCGATATCCTTGATCACGGCAAAGCCACCCGCCAGATCACCGTACAGCGTGGAGTACCCCACCGCGGTTTCGGATTTGTTGCCCGTGGTGAGCACGATGGCGCCGAACTTGTTGGACAGCGCCATGAGCAGGGTGCCGCGAATACGGGCCTGAAGATTTTCTTCGGTGGTGTCGGCCTGCAGTCCTTTGAACTCGCCTGACAGCGTCGACAGATAGGCATCGAACACCGGCACGATGGGAATCTCGTCATAGCGCACGCCCAGGCGATGGGCCATGTCACGCGCATCAATCCAGGAAATATCGGCGGTATAGCGCGACGGCATCATCACGGCGCGGACCTTGTCGGCCCCCAGGGCATCGGCTGCCACCGCCAGCACGAGAGCCGAATCCACGCCACCCGACAGGCCGATGATCGCGCCCGGGAATCCGTTCTTGCCGAGATAGTCGCGTGTGCCCAGCACCAGCGCCTGATAG
>Ga0315904_10005344_pt1 | contig 17871 bp, 29 predicted proteins | sample LakEriMetagenome_6_FD_203529 | JGI IMG/M metagenome (GOLD analysis project Ga0315904, IMG submission 203529) | Freshwater fungal communities from buoy surface, Lake Erie, Ohio, United States - Buoy 12 MA120 | ecosystem: Environmental > Aquatic > Freshwater > Lake | place: USA: Lake Erie, Ohio...
TTGATTGATATGAGCGGTTGGATTAAAATACATAGAAAGATTTTAGATTGGGAATGGTACAATGATTCAAATACTTTTAGGTTGTTTATGCATTTAATTTTAAAAGCAAATCATAAATCTAAAAAATATAGAGGAGTTAATATTGATGTAGGTTGTATAATGACAGGTCGTGAATTATTATCTAACGAAACTGGTTTGTCAGTACAACAAGTAAGAACGTGTTTAGAGCGTTTGAAATCAACCAACGAAATAACCATCAAATCAACGAAGCAAGGTACTATAATTCAAGTACTTAACTACCAAAAGTATCAAGTATCAACCAACGAAATAACCGCAAATCAACCACAGAATAACCAGCAAGTAACCATTAACAAGAATGTAAAGAATGAAAAAGAAGTATTATTGGATGAATGGATTACGTATAGAAGGTCAATTAAGAAGGTTTTAAGCGAAGCATCTATAAACAAACTTTTAAAAGAAATAGAATCCTATTCAATAGAAAAATGTAGGTTTGTTATTGATGCATCTATATCAAATGGATGGCAAGGTTTATTTTGGGATAAATATATAGAACCTAAACAGATAGCTAAATCTGAAGAGCAAATAAGATACGCACACGTTTTAAAACAAATGGAACTAAACAAATGATACTATCAACAGGACATAGCACAAAATACTTAAACGACTATAAGAGCGGTAAGATATCTCAAGGGTTAGGTATAGGGTGTATATTAGATGACTACATTAGATTTAAACGTAAGCAACTAAATATAGTTTTAGGACACGATAATGTAGGCAAATCCTATTGGATGGAATGGTACTTTCTTGCATTGGCTACTAACCACGATTTGAAAACAGTTGTTTGGATGGGTGAGAACTCAAGCGGTCAAGTAATGCGTGATTTAATACAAATGTATTCCGGCAAACATTTTAAGGATTTAACTTATGATGAGATACGCAAACACGAATCATTTATTGAATACTATTTTAAATTCTTAAGCAATGAAAAACTATACAAGCCAAAAGAAGTTTTAGATATAATTGGTTCTACAGATGCAGATATAGGATTTATTGACCCATTTACAGGGTTAGATAGAGGTATGCAGCATTCAGATAATTATGAATTTTTAAATACTACAAGACAATTCTGTAATCAATCTGGAAAGACTTTGTATGTATCAACACATCCTAATTCAGAAAGTGGTAGAAGTGGTATGTTATACGGAGATGACTTCCCTGAATGGAAAGGACATTTAAAACCACCACTTAAAGCGCACATAGAAGGCGGTAAACCTTTCTTAAATCGATGTGACGATATGTTAATCATTCACAGGTTAGTTAAACATCCTACAATGAAATATTCTACAATGATAGACATAGAAAAAATTAAAGATAGAGACACAGGTGGTCAATGTACTGAGTTAGGTATGCCTTTATTATTTGATTTCAATAGTGGATTAGGATTTAAGATTGGCGGTATCGACCCTATAAAAAGACGAAAGAATGTAATGAATAATGAAACCCAATCTTTTTACAGAGCATTAGAACATAATAGTAACTTTGACGATAAACTCCCTTTTTAATATGAATTTATTTGATGTAATACACGCTAAGACTTCCTTAAATGCAATCATAGGAAGTATCCGACTTTCTCTACACGATTTACGAGAGAAACACGAACACAGAAAAGATTTAATAGAAACCTTAGAGAAATACGAAATTTGGATGAATGAGACAAGAGATACTTTGAGTGCTATGGAAGACGAGAACAAGCAGTTAATTAAAAGACTTGCTCAGTATCATACTGAATATTTAAAATTAAAGCGAGAAAATAACGAACTAAAAGAAATATTATGAAGATTTTAAACTTATATGCTTGTTTAGGTGGTAACCGATACAAGTGGGATGAGGTAGCAGATAATTTAGAAATAACTGCCGTAGAACTTGACCCTGAAGCAGCACGTTTATACCAAGAGCGTTTTCCTAATGATACTGTAATAGTCGAAGATGCACACCAATATCTCCTGGACCATTACAAAGAGTTTGATTTTATTTGGAGTTCGCCACCTTGTCCTAGTCATAGTAGAGCAAGATTTGCAAGAAAGAATACAACTACTGCAATTTATCCAGACTTAAAATTATATGAAGAAATATTGTTTTTAGAGAATTATTTTAGTGGAAAATACGTTGTTGAAAATGTAATACCATACTATGAACCTTTAATAGCAGCACAAAAAAGAGGTAGACATTTATATTGGACAAACTTTATTTTGCCTAATGAATTAAACGAAAGAAAATCTTCTATAATGGAAAGCAAAGACGAAGTAAGTAAATGGTGCGTTTTTCACGATTATGATTTTAGAAAGTATAAAGGTAAACAAGCGGTTAATAAAATGGCAAGAAACCTTGTTGATTATGAAGCAGGGAAAACCATACTTGAAACTGCTTTAGGGATAATAAAAAAACAAAATGTTAACCAAGTATCAATATTTGACTTTGATGTATGAAAGCTAAGAAATGCAAAGTATGTAAAAACGAATTTACACCGATATACACTACTGCACAAAGCACTTGTTCGTTAAGTTGTGCTATTGAACAAACTGCTCAGAAGAAAACTCAAGCGTGGAAAGAGCGTAAGAAGATACTAAAAGACGAACTAACTACTGTGCAGGATTTAATGAAAGTAGCGCAGCAAGTATTTAACAAGTATATCAGGTTAAGAGATGAAGGAAATTTATGCATAAGCTGCGGTAAAAAACCTAAAAAACCGAATGCAGGGCATATGTATTCAGCAGGTGGACACTTCAATGTAAGGTTCGATGAGCGCAATGTACATTTACAATGTGAGTATTGCAATTCGTTTTTATCTGGCAATCTTTTACCTTACCGTGAAAATCTTTTAGCTAAGTTAGGATATGAAGAATTCGAGCGTTTAAGCATTGATGCGATGAAAATACGAAAGTTTACACGAGAAGAATTAAAGGAGATTATAGAAAAATATAAGCAAAAGATAAAAGACTTTAAAAATTAAATATATATTTGAACCAACAAAACAGAAAAATTATGAAAGTAGAAATCGAAAACTTTACAGGAACTCAGAAAGAGTTTGAATTAGAAATCGTCTATGCACAAGGAGTGATAGAGATATTCTCAGCTAAAGCCGAATACAGATATGGCTATGACTTAGCAACTGACACCCCAGAGTTTATTTTTGAAAGCATTCAAGGGGCGAAATGGAATGGCATAACAGGAATTTATTTCCCTTATGTTTTCTCAGAAGAAGAATGCAACGCAATCGAAGCGCAGATGAGAGACCAAATTGATTGGGAAGAAATTATAGATGTGTTAAACAATTGGAATAATAGAGACTGATATGAAAGTTAAAATAATTTTTAACCTACCTGAAGACGCACACGAGTATAATCTTGTAAACAAGGCAGTAGATATGAGCGTAGTTCTTCACGAGTTCGACCAATATTTAAGAGGGAGATTAAAATACGAAGAGAATATAACCGACGATGCATATAATGCGTTACAGGATGCGCGTGATAAATTGTGGGAGATGGCTAAAGATGGAGGTATAGAACTATGACACCGAAAGAGAAAGCAAAAGAATTGTTTGATAAAATGTATATGGTTGATGACCCGATGGGAAACTACCCGATGTGTTTTGATACAGCTAAACAATGCGCCTTAATTGCAATAGATGAAGTTATAGATAATATTGAAGATGATTATATGCATTATGAATTGGATTGGTGGCAAGAGGTAAAACAAGAAATAAATAAACTATGAAAAGTACAGAACTAAAAATCTATCAAGCTACAATGTTTGTTATATTTAGCGTAATACTTGTTTTACTCGTTTCTAAGGCACTTTCTACTAATAGTAATAGCAAAGTATATCCAATAGAAAGAAGTACTATTAAAACGTCTTATTTAAAGCCGTCTGATTTATCAAAAGAAAATCTATCTTTGCAGAAACAAAATTATTACGAAAGATTATGGAACGAGAAATAATATTTATATACCTTTTGATTCAAGCATTTTTTATGTTAGGACTAAGTATGTTAGCATTTAAGATGGAATATTTTAATTTAGCAGTAATATTTTTAGTAATTGGTGCTTTAAATTTGATAGCTTTAAGCATCTTTATGTATGATATATGGGTAGGAAGATAGTAAAAGACGAAATGCACAGGAAGTATCGTATGAATAGACGTACTGCTGATTGGTTTTTAAGTTATATGTATGATGGTATGGCTTTTATAAGGCTAAATCCTGAAGAATGAAATATGTTTATAAGGTTATAGATTTAATTTGGGTGTATGTTATTAGCCGATTGTATAGAAACGAAGACAACTGAAAGTTCATCAGAGTGGTTAGCATCGGTAGCAAAACACCACCAGCACTTTATATCGGTAGTTAAATCCTTTGGAGAAGACCGATACTCAGAAGACATAGTGCAGGAGATGTATTTAAGAATCTACAAATACACGAACCCAGAGAAGATAATAAAAGACGGACAAGTAAATCAAGGTTTTATATGGTTTGTACTGCGTAATATTTATGTAGACTACTGTAAGCAAAAATCTAAGATTGAAAAGGTAACCATAAACGATGCTTTAGATATAAAAGATATTGACGTTACCGGAATAGAGAAAGCTAAAAACGATATTGAATTAAAGATATATATGGAAATAGACTCGTGGCATTGGTACGATACGATGTTATTTAAGTTATATAAAGAGAACAATCATTCTATGCGTGAGTTATCTGCGTTAACTAAAATATCTGTAACGTCTATATTTCACACTATAAAGCATTGTAAGCAACGTTTGATTGAGAATGTAGGAGAAGACTATCAGGATTATTTGAATGGCGATTTTGAATTAATATTATGAGTTATATATTATACATACATAAAGATAGATGTTCTAATGAAGTTTTTTATGTCGGAATGGGTGATAGGTCAAGAGCTTATGATGAAAAAAACAGAAGCAAAGAATGGAAAGACAAAATTTCTGAATGTTATTTTGATGTAGAAATTGTAGCTAAAAATTTAACTAAAGAATTAGCATTTATTTTAGAGAAATCATTTATAGAAATGTATGGGATTGAAAATTTAATTAATAAAACAAAAGGTGGAGTTGGAGCATTAGGTTATAAACACACTAAAGAAACAAGAAGTAAATTAGCAAATGCTCAAATCGGAAGAAAAAAAAGTGCTGAAGAAATAAAAAAATCAATAAATTCAAGAGTAGAATTATATTCATCAAATTATAGACATATAGAAACAGGAACTATACATAAGGGTTTAAAAAATGCTTGTGTATTTTATAATATAAATTACAGAGCAGAACACCAAAGAATACAAAGAAATAGTTTCAATAAAAGTTTTGAGTTGGTATGAAAGAATCTGAAAATACATACCATAGTTTGAGTGAGATTAGAAATAATTACGCTGAGTTAATTGATAAATATTATCAGTTGGTACAGAAACACGAAAAGCTACAGGAAGAATTTGACCAACTAAAAGAAAGATATATGAACTTAATAGATAACAAATGAAGACGATACGAGCGTATTTAGAAAATCAAAAGGAGTTAGCCTATGTATCATTTGCAAATAGTCTGCAAGGCGAAAATGTTAACTTATTAGATGCAAAACACTTTTTAGAAAGAATAGTACATTTAGAATTAATGATTAAAGAATTAGGAAATGGAAAAGAAAAGAAGAGGTAGACAGCCAAAGGTAGTTACCGAAGTGGTAGAGATAGTAAAAGACGAAGCGAAAGAATTAGTAAACGAGATTAAAGAAGATGTCGCTGAAGGTTTAGGAGATACTTTAGAAAAGGTATTTAAGAAAACAGGTATCAAGAAGTTAGTAAAGTTTATAGCTGGAGAGGACTGCGGATGTGACGAGCGTAAGAAGAAGCTAAACGAACTATTCCCTTACAGAAAAATTAGCTGCCTAACTGAAGACGAATATAATGTATTAGATACTTTCTTTGGTAAGAATACTGCTGAAATAGCACCGAGCGACCAACACGAACTACTCAAAGTTTACAATAGAGTTTTAAATATAAACAGAGAGCCTACAAGCTGCTCAAGTTGTTGGAGAGATATTCTTAATCAGTTGAAGAAAGTATACAACCAATATAAAGACGAACACGATGCCAATTCCTAATCCTACATCTTCAGAAACGGAGAAAGAATTTATTAAACGATGTATGGCAGATAATACAATGGTTAGTGAATACACAGATATAGACCAAAGATTTGCCGTATGCGTTTCAAGTTTTAACGAAAAGACGAACAATGTTAAAGCAGCCGAACAAAATAAAAGTGGAAACTAACTATTACTTAGTAGTTATAAACCCAGAACTCCATAGACAAGTATGGAATAGCTTAAGACTTACTATGGCAATTGCTGAAGCTGAGTATGTATTGTTTTATGATAACACGATTAAAACAATCCATATGGAAGAGGTAAACTATGAAGAGTATAGAAGTTATAATTACTCACTCAACTAACAAAACACGAAACAAATGGGAAGACCTAATAAGATACATAGCCCCGAACACCTATGGGAGTTATTCCAAGAATATAAGAAGAAGACTAAAGAAAACCCATTCATTGTAAAAGACTTTGTAGGTAAAGATGCTGAGATGGTTTATAGAGAAAAGGAAAGACCTTTAACGATAGAAGGCTTTGAAAACTATTGTGCAGACCAAGAAATAATTCAAGATTTAGGAATGTATTTTAGTAATTCAAAAGGAAGGTATAAACGTTTTTCTACTATCTGTTCACGTATACGCAGGGAAGTGCGCTCAGACCAAATCGAAGGTGGTATGGCAGGTATGTACAACCCATCTATTACACAACGTTTAAATAGCCTTGTAGAGAAGACACAGACTACTATTATAGAACAACCCTTGTTTGATTTAGAAGGAGATAATGACGAGTTGGAAGATTAATTTATGTTCAAAGTAACTACTGCTATACGGAAGATTCTTGCGTTAAAAAAACGGATTAAGATTATTCAAGGCGGAACTTCGGCAGGAAAAACGTTTGGCATACTTCCTATCCTTATAGACAAAGCAGCAAGGCAATCAGGACTTGAGATTAGTATAGTAGCTGAAACGATACCACATTTAAGAAGAGGTGCATTAAAAGACTTCTTAAAGATAATGAGGTGGACTAATAGATATGTAGATGCAAACTTTAATAAATCACTTTTAAGATATGAATTTGCGAATGGCAGCGTTATGGAATTCTTTTCGGCTGATGATAGTTCTAAGTTACGGGGTGCTCGTAGGGATATATTATATATTAACGAGTGTAACAATGTCACTTTTGAAGCTTACAATGAGTTATCGATTAGAACGAAGAGAGAGGTATTTTTAGACTTTAATCCTGCAAATGAGTTTTGGGTACACACGGAACTAAAAGACGAACCAGATAGCGACTTCATAATTCTAACCTACAAGGATAACGAAGCCTTAGACCAATCCATAATAGACCAAATAGAAAAGAACAAGGAGAAAGCTAAAACTTCTGAGTATTGGAGAAATTGGTGGAACGTTTACGGACTTGGTTTAGTAGGTAGCTTAGAAGGAGTTGTGTTTAATAATTGGAAGATAATAGACAATATTCCGATTGAAGCACGATTAATTGGCATAGGGTTAGACTTTGGTTATTCAGTTGACCCTACTGCGATAGTGGAAATATATCAATACAACGGACAAAGAATAGTAAGAGAGAAGGTATATCGCACCGGTATGCTTAACTCTGACATAGCTAAAGAACTACAAAAAAACGTAGTGGTATATGCTGATAGTGCTGAGCCTAAAAGTATAGAAGAGATACGCAGACAAGGAATAACGATTAAAGGTGTTACAAAGGGCAAGGACTCGATTAATTACGGAATAGATGTAATGCAACGCCAAGAGTATTTAGTAACGTCTGATAGCACTAATTTAATCAAAGAACTTAGAAGCTACTGCTGGGACACGGATAGAACAGGAGTGAGATTAAATAAACCTGCAGGTGGCAACGACCACATTATAGATGCGCTACGGTATCACGAAATGGAAACTTTAGGACTAAACAATAGTTATGGGACATACGCCATCCGTTGAGGAAATGATAGCAATAGTACAGGACTACATATACGATAGAAAGCGTGTAAGGGTAAAAATAGTATTTGACAACCCAATGAGAATGCGAAGAGATGTAATGCTCTTAAACGAAGCGTATAGCATTGCAGTTATGTATAACAATAAGGATAAATAAAAGTTATAAAAATATGAAGTTAGAATTGCTTATACCAACATCACTAAGTGAGATTCCATTAAAGCATTACCAAGAATTCAGAAAGGTAGCTGAGAACTCAAATGATGAGGAATTTGTAGCTGAGAAAATGATAGAGTTATTTTGCGGCATAGAACTAAAGGATGTTATAAAAATCAAAGCATCTGATATTTCTGATATGGTGAGCCACTTCAATAAATTGTTTTCTGGAAAGCAAAAGTTTGAACATAGATTTAAGATAGGAGATTTAGAGTTTGGATTTGTACCTGACTTAGAGAATATATCTTGGGGTGAATATATAGATATTGAACGTAATCTTACAGATTGGGACACGATGCATAAAGCTATGGCAGCAATGTATAGACCTATCACAAAGCGTAAAGGAGAAAAATACGAAATAGAAGAGTACAACGGAACTGCTAACTATTCGGAAGTAATGAAGTATGCACCTTTAAATGTAGTGTTTGGTGCATCGGTTTTTTTTTGGACTTTAGGAAGCGAATTGTTGACGGCTTTGATGGACTATTTGGAGAAGGAGATGAAGGGGATGGACTTAACGACTATTCAGAGCAAACTCAATTTGGAAAACAATGGGGATGGTATCAAAGCATATATGCACTCGCTAAAGGAGACATTACACGATTTGACGCAGTTACCAGAGAACCATTGGTTAAGTGTTTGACCTTACTAACATTTGAGAAGCAAAAGACGGAAATAGAAATTAGACAAATTAAAAAGCAACAACAAAAATGGTAGGATTCTACACGATTATAGATAAGTTAAAGACGGAGTTAAATAGTTCTCCGTTTGTTAATTCAGTTACAGAGGGGAGCATCTTTAATGTTGACTTAGCTAAACAGACTATATTTCCTTTGTCTCACATTATGGTTAACTCGGCATCGTTTGAGGAAAACGTGATTAGGTTTAATGTAAGCATCATTGCAATGGATATTGTAGATATATCAAAAGACGAAACTACAGATGTATTTACAGGCAACGATAACGAACAGGATGTATTGAATACTCAGTTAGCAGTTCTTCAACGAGTATATGAAGTAATGAGACGAGGCACGTTATACACGGATTTATTTCAGATAGATGGTGTTCCTAATTGCGAACCATTCACAGAACGCTTTGAGAATCTTTTAGCAGGGTGGACAATGACATTCGATGTGTTGGTTAAAAACGAAATGAGTATCTGTTAAGATGCAGAAAGACGAAGTACAAAAGGCTTTAGATAGGTTTAAAGACCATATAATAGCACAAGCTAAACGTAACCTTACCAACAAGGATAAGAACGTTAGTAAGAAGCTATACAACTCTATCGAAGGAGAAGTAAAAGTATTTCCTAATTCCATAGGTATGTACTTTAGTATGGAAGAGTACGGAGCGTATCAGGACTTAGGAGTTAAAGGAAAGAAGAGTGCAAGTAAAGCACCACAATCTCCGTTTAGATTTGGAAGCGGTACAGGTAAGAAAGGCGGCTTAACGGCAGCTATGGAGAAGTGGGTTACACAAAGACGAATCCAATTCAAAGATAGAAAGAGCGGTAAGTTTATGAGTTACAAATCTACTGCGTGGTTAATGACCAGAAGTATATACTCAAAAGGAATTAAACCGAGTTTATTTTTCACGAAGCCATTCGAGGCAGCATACAAAAACCTACCAAACGAGTTAATAGATAAATACGGACTTGAAGCAAGTAAACTATTTAACGACATAATAAAACAACCTAAATAATGGCTAATATATCAGCACGTTCTCCATTTATAGTAGAGATAGATGAAGCAGGGCAAATAGAAACAAAAGTAGAATTAAGAATATGGAATGGCACAGGTTCAGCACCTGCATCTCCAACTTATATCATAAGTAAATTAATTCCTGCACCAAGTGTTACACAAACGACATATAATATATCTCCTTACATCAAAGAGTTTATACGTCACGCAGGATTTCAAAACAACTACAACAATTACAATACAACTTTAACTTCTACTGAGTGGTGTAATGTACAAGTAAAGAGATATAAAAAGCTAACTACAAGTTTTATTTTAATTGATACTGTAACACACAGAGCATTTGATGGATATGGATTATACACGGAGGGTTACAACCCAGATTTAGGTGTTTACTTATTAGACCAAAAGACGTATTACTATTTGTATGATGCTTCTGCGAATTTAGCTACAGATACTTTAAAAAGAGCAGGTAGTTTTACTTGGTATAATTCGGGTGGAAATAAAGTAAGGCACATTGAATTAAATACAGGTACAACGATTACACAAACTATACCAACTGCAGGAGTTATTACAACCTTTAGAGTAAATTCAGTATATTACGATAACGGGAATACTACGCAGATTTTAGATGCAAGTAATAACGTGTTGTGGGAAGCTACATTTAAACCAAAGATAGAGTGCAGATATGAGCCTGTGTGCTGCGACTTTATTAATCGTTATGGAGCGTGGCAAAGGGAGTTCTTCTTTAAGGCATCTAAGAGTAATATTAACGTGGAAAACACGGAGTATAATTTACTTCAATCCGACCTTGTATATTACGCTCCATTGGAAGGGCAAAGAAAAACTTTCAACACGAACTATTCAGAAACTATTACGGTAAACACGGATTGGGTATCTGAGGACTTCAGCGAGAATCTACGTGAGTTAATGACAAGTGAAAGAATATTGTTAGACAATAGACCTGTTAAACTAAATACGAAAAGCACGGAGTTATTTAAACAGATAAACACGAAAATGATAAACTATACTTTAGAATTTCAGTATGCAAGTGACATCATTAACAACGTAGTATAATGGAAAGAAAAGTACAGATATATATTGAAGGTGAGCGTTTAGAGTTATTCGATGACGAAAAGATTTCTATAACATCGAGCATTCAAAACGTACAGGATATTTCTAAAACATTTACTGATTTATCACAGAGTTTTACCGTACCTGCAAGTGAGCATAACAACGCTATATTTAAACACTTTTACGAGAATGCTATAGATAATAGCTACGACTATCAAGTAAGAAGGGATGCAAGGATAGAGATAGATTTAATTCCGTTTAGAACGGGTAAGATACAACTCGAAAAGGCGAATGTAAAAAAGGGTTTAGCACAAAGTTATAGCATTACGTTTTATGGCGATTTAAGAACGTTACAAGATTACTTCGGGGAAGACAAGCTAAACACTTTAGATATGTCTCCTTACACGCACGAATACAACGGGGCAGAAGTTCAAACACGAATAACAAGTTCTTCAAGTTACGACATACGCTATCCTTTAATCTCAAGTAGTAGGGTTTGGCAGTATGGCGGTGGTGGAGCGCAAGACATAAGCCAGAATAGCCACCATATGCATTACTACGAGTTGTTTCCTGCGGTAAGAATAAGCAAAGTATTTGAAGCTATAGAAACGAAATACGATATAGATTTTCAAGGATTATTCTTAAATGACAAGAGGTTTACGAATTGTTACTTATGGCTAAAGAATAAAGATACGTTTGCTTTTTACTCAGATAGGAAAGCATTGGATTTTACTGCGGTAAGCCAAGCAACAGGAGTAGGTACGGCAGCTATATTAGATAGGAATGTTTTAAAGTTTAATTACGACCCTGAAAACTCAATAGGAGGTACGGTACCCGGAACACTTAAACAGATTCAGTTTTATGTAAATGCTTACGGAGTAGGTGGAGCAGATGTTACAACAAGCGATGTATTTATTGATGTGTACGAAAACGATAATCTTATAGCTACCGTTAGTGGTTCTTTTGGTAATGCAGCAGAATATACAGGTATTGTAGATTGGGATGGTTCTTTAGATACTGAGTTTTCTTTTGTGGGTAGAGCAGAAGGTGATGTAATTGTAGATTATTGGTGTGAGTTGAATTTGTTAATTAATGGTTCTTTAACAGATGCAAGTGGTAACTTTTGGGACTATGCTTATGTAACGGTTGCTCAAAACACATTTACAAAAGACTTAGATATTTCTGGAAATTTTCCAGATATGAAGATAAGTGATTTCGTAGCGGGTATATTAAAACAATTCAACTTAACGTGTTATGGTTTATCTCCTACTATATTTCAGATTGAACCTTTAGAGGATTGGTATAGCAAAGGAAGAATAATAGACGTAACAAAGCATATCGATATAGATAGCATAGATTACGAGCGTGTAAAGTTGTATAAGAAAATAGGATTTAAGCATTTAAAAAGTGCTACTATTTTAAACACACAATTTGCAGCTAATAATAATCGTGAGTATGGCGATTTAGAGCAGGTATATGATTACGATGGCGGTGAGTATGTGATACAATTACCTTTTGAGAATCTTTGCCACCAAAAGTTTACAGGAACGGATTTACAAGTAGGTTACTCTTTAGACAAAACTTTAGCACCTATTATTCCGCAGCCTATTTTATTGTATATGAATGAGCAAAAGACGGTATCATTCTACTTTAACGATGGAACGTCTACAAATCATATAACAAGCTATATGCCTTTTGGGCAGGATTTAATTTATAATTCCTCAAAATATACGTTAAACTTTGGTCAAGATAATAGCACATTCTTTTTAGAGCCTATTGAAAGAAATATATTCAAAGTATATTACTATAACTACTTAGCTAATTTATACTCTAAGAAACAAAGGTTAGTAAGTTGTAAAGGATTATTTCCTACTCCTATTCTTACAAGCCTAAAGATGAACGATAGGATATTAATTAGGGACAAAAGGTATATCATAAACGAGATAAAAACGGAAACAACCACAGGAGATGTGGATTTAGTTTTGTTAAATGATTTTCGTTCTATAAAGGCATTAAATGCCCCTAAGACAGGAAAGGGAGTATTAACTGTAACGGTGGGTGTATTGCTACCTACGGGAGTAACTGAGGTTGCTTTAGATATGGGAACTACAGGTGTAACGGCAAGTGCTGCTACAATTACTACAGACACGGATATCGTATTTACTTATCCTGTAGTAACTCCAAGTTATACGATTATAGCAGAAAACTCAGACGATTTAATAACGGAGTTTAACCAATACCTAAGAGGAGAAGAAGGAAACACTAACGTTTACGATATAGAATTAACTTATACAAACGAGGATGGAAGCACAGAGGTAGACATCCTAACACTAACACAAGAAGTATGATTAAGAATATTTTAGAACTGCTTAAGATAGACGATTTCTACGGAAAGACGGAGTTAATTGACATAGCAAAAGGTAAGTATAAAATACCTACAAGCGTACGTGAAGCATACAAACAAGGCAAAAGAGAGTTAAAGAGTAAAAGACGTAAGTAATGGCTGAAAAGAAAGTAATAGAATTAGAGGTTAAGAGTGACTCGTTAGGAAGTCTTAAATCGCAACTAAGAGCAGCACAGAATGAAGTTAATGACCTTGCTGCAAAGTTTGGTGCAACATCACAGGAAGCGGTAAATGCAGCCAAGAAAGCAGCAGAATTAAAAGATGCTATTGGAGATGCTAAAGCGTTAACAGATTCATTCAACCCAGATGGAAAATTCAATGCGTTATCTGCTTCTATCGGTGGCGCGTTAAATGGGTTCCAAGCCTTTGAAGGTGCTTTAGGTTTAGTAGGTGTAGAATCTGAAGACTTACAAAAGACCTTATTGAAGGTTCAATCTGCTATGGCACTATCTCAAGGTGTTCAAGGATTGTTGGAAGCTAAAGATAGCTTTAAGCAATTAGGAGCAGTAGCAGCGGATGCGTTAAAAGGAATCCGTACAGGAATCGCAGCTACAGGTATCGGTTTATTAGTTATTGCGGTAGGTACTTTAGTAGCTTATTGGGATGATATTAAAAGCGCTATTAGTGGAGTTAGCGCAGAGCAGGAAGCGTTAAATGTTAAATCACAAAAAGACGTAGACCTACAGAAAGAAAAATTAGAGAGTTTAGATTCTCAAGACAATATCTTAAAGCTACAAGGACTTACCGAAAAGCAAATACTTCAGCTTAAAGTAAAGCAAACAGATGAAGCTATAAAGGCTTATGAAATATCCATTAAGAATCAGGAGCAAACTTTAAAGGCACAGATTCAAGCCGAGCAGCGAAACAAAGAGATACTTAAAGGAATACTTCAATTTATTTTAGCACCTATAAACCTACTATTAAAAACCGTAGACGAGATAGGCGCATTTTTAGGTAAGGATTGGAACTTGCAAGACCAAGTAATGGATTGGACTGCTTCATTAATCTTTGACCCTAAAGAAGTAGAAGAAGAAGGAATGAAGGCTATTGCAGAATCTAAGAAGGCTTTAGCAGAATTAAAGAATCAACAGGCAGGATTTAAATTAGAAATACAAGCTATAGATAAACAAGCAGCGGATGCTCGTAGACAAGCACAAAAAGAAGCAAATGATAAACGAGTAGCAGACGAAAAAGAAAAGAATGATAAGCTAAAAGAACTTGCTGAAGAAAAAGCTAAATTTGATTTAGAGCAGATTGAACTTGATGAAATTAGACAAGAACAAGCCTACCAAAGAAAGTTAGATGCAGCAGCAAAAGCCGCAGAAGAAGAGAAGGCTATGGAAGATGCTTTACGAGCAGAACGATTAGCAGCAGAACAAGCAGATGAAATAAGACAAGAGGAAGCGTGGGCAAGAGAGCAAGAAGGAATAGCAAAACTTCAAGAATTAAAATACGCAGCAGTTTTACAAGGTTTAACATTAATCTCTGACTTATCCGAAGTCTTTGCTAAGAAAGGAGAGAAACAAGCTAAGAGAGCATTTGAGATACAAAAGGCGGCAAGTATAGCGGCAGCAGTAATAACAACTTATCAGAGTGCAGTTAGTGCGTATCAATCTCAGTTCTTGCCATTGCCTGACCCTACATCGCCTATTAGAGGTGCTATCGCAGCAGGTATAGCCGTAGCAGCAGGATTAGGAAACGTAGCTAAAATAGCATCACAAAAGTTTGAAGGTAGCGGTTCTATTAGTGCTTCAGCAGCACCAAGTGGTGGTGGCGGAGGTGGAGGCGGCGGCGGCGGCGGTACTGTTATCACTCCTAACTTTAACTTAGTAGGAAATGCACAAGCTACGAATCCATTAGCAGGATTAGGAGAAGGATTAATACAAGCCTATGTAGTAAGTGGAGATGTTACGACTGCTCAGTCTTTAGATAGGAATAGAGTGAATAACGCAACGTTTGGTTAATTATAAAGTTATTAGGATATGAATAAGATAATAGAATTAGTGATAGACGAGAACGATGAGATGAGCGGAATAGATGCCGTTTCTGTAGTTAGTTCTCCTGCAATAGAAGAGAATTTTATTGCGTTACATAAACACGAAGTAGAGTTGAAAGAAATAGATACTGAGAAGCGTATCTTAATGGGTGCTGCTTTAGTGCCTAATAAACAAATCTACAGACGTAACGACAAGAACGAAGAGTATCACATCTATTTCAGTAAGGAGACGGTTAGAAAAGCATCTGAGTTATTCTTAATGAGAGCAAATCAAAATAACGCTACATACGAACACGATAAAAAATTAAGTGGAATGAGTGTGGTAGAATCGTGGATTATCGAAGATGAGAAAAAAGACAAGTCTGCAAAATACGGATTCAGTCTACCTGTAGGAACTTGGATGATTTCTATGAAGGTAAATAACGATGAGGTATGGAAAGACGTAAAAGAAGGTAAAGTAAAAGGATTTTCTATAGAAGGCTACTTTGCAGATAAATACGAAATGAGCCTTAACGAGGAATCGAATGAGCCACAAAATGAAGATGAAGTATTACTCGAAGCAATTAAAAGAATAATTGTAGATGCAGAAAGACAAGAACTTCGCTCATATACAGACTACCCAAAAGCAGCAGTTGAAAACGCAAAGATAGCAGTTCGATATGCAGAAGAGAACGGATGGGGTTCTTGTGGCACTGCCGTAGGAAAAATTCGTGCTGGTCAGCTTTCTAATAACGAACCCATTTCAGAGGAAACGATATCACGTATGGCAGCATTTGAAAGACACAGACAAAACTCTGACAAGGAGTTAGGTGATGGATGCGGTAGATTAATGTGGTTAGCGTGGGGTGGTGATGAAGGAGTAGAATGGGCGCAACGTAAATTAGAACAAATCAAAAACAAATAAGATGGCAAAACAAAAAACACTAAGTAAGACAAGTCCTAAAGGCGGGAAAAGAGGATGCCTTTGTGACGATGGTACTTATAACTCAAAATGCTGCACAGGAGAGTTGCAAAATCAAGGAGTTGGTAGTACGGTAAATCAAGTCGTAAGTAACGTTGTAAACACGAACACGGAAAGACAGATTAATTAAAAAATACAACAAAATAAAAACACGAAAGTTATTAAGTTATAAATGTTAAATATGAAAAAGAACGTAATCAATCAAATTAAAGAACTTCTCGGGATGGAAGTTAAATTGGCTACTATGAAACTTTCAGACGGAGTTACAGTATTAGAAGCTGAAGTGTTTGAAGCAGGAGCAGAAATATTTATAGTTGCTGAAGACCAAAAAATAGCTTTGCCTGTAGGAGAGTATGAATTGGAAGATTCTAAAATGTTGGTAGTAATCGAAGAAGGTATTATCGCTGAAATTAAAGATGCAGTTGCTGAAGAGGAAATGCCGATGGAAGAGCCAGAAGCAGAAACAGAAGTAGAAGTTGAGGCAGAAGCCGCAGCACCTAAAGACATTAAAAAGACGGTTGAATCTATCGTTAAAGAAACGTTCTTCTCAGAAATGGAAGCACTTAAAATTGAAAACGAAGAGTTGAAAGCTAAGTTAGAAATGTTTTCAAAAGTTGAGCCTACTACAGAAGTTGCTACTGAAGAAACTACTAAAGAAAATAAGGTTGAATTAGAGGAAGTATCTCCTATCACTTTCAACCCTGAGAATGTAAATAAAGTTGAAGGATTCAAATTTGCTTCTAAAAGAGCAAGAACTACAATGGATTCTATCCTTGAAAAATTAAATAAATAATTAACTAATAATTTAAAAAAAAGATGGCTACTACAACATCAATTACAACTACTTATGCTGGGGAGTTCGCAGGTAAGTACATTGCTGCAGCACTTTTGTCTGCACCAACTTTAGAGCAAGGTGGTTTAACTATCCACCCAAATGTTAAGTACAAGCAAGTTATCCAACGTGTTGCTACTGACGGAATCGTTAAGAACGCTACTTGTGATTTTGACGCTACTTCAACTTTAACTCTTACTGAAAGAGTATTGAATCCTGAAGAGTTCCAAGTTAACCTACAACTTTGTAAAAAGGATTTCCACCAAACTTGGCAGGCGGCTGAGATGGGTTACGGAGCATTCGATGTTCTTCCTAAATCTTTCGCTGATTTCCTTATTGCTCACGTAGCTGAGAAAGTTGCTTCTCATATGGAAGGTGTTATTTGGGAAGGTAACAATGCTTCTGCAGGTGAGTTCTCAGGTATTATGCGCCAACTTGCACTTGATGCTACTTTACCAGCTGCACAAGAGGTAGCAGGTACTACAGTAGATGCAGGTGACGTTATCGCTGAACTTGGTAAAATCGTAGACGCTTGTCCATCACGTTTGTACGGA
>Ga0315904_10005345_pt1 | contig 17870 bp, 23 predicted proteins | sample LakEriMetagenome_6_FD_203529 | JGI IMG/M metagenome (GOLD analysis project Ga0315904, IMG submission 203529) | Freshwater fungal communities from buoy surface, Lake Erie, Ohio, United States - Buoy 12 MA120 | ecosystem: Environmental > Aquatic > Freshwater > Lake | place: USA: Lake Erie, Ohio...
ATATCTCGATTCTTTTGGGTAATATTGCACAATTAAAAGTAAAAGAGTTTACCACATTCTTAAAAGCTGAATTGCAGAAATGAGTCTAACGGTAACCCAGCGGCCTAGCACAACGATAAGCGGAAATACGTCAAAGTGGAACGCTGCAAAGAATCCTATCGTCTACAAAATGACGCGAAAGGATTACAACATTACAGCCGTTGCAAATAGCGGAGGGGCTTTACAGATCACGGTTAACACTAATTTAACCACATTAACAACGGCTCAAGGCGGCCCGGTGGTGATCGGTTCAAAGTTATGGGTTGTTACTGACAACGGAGTTTACAACGCTCTTTACACGGTTGTAACGGTTACCAACGCGGCAAACAGCGTGGTCACATTCGGTGCAAGTACATACACATCAGCCGCGACTACAGGTTATGTTAATTTGATGCAGCGCACAAACTACCGTGTTAGTGTTGGTATTTATAACGCTGCAAATACGCTGCTTCAAACCTTAGCTTATTCACCTGATAAGTCAGGAAACATTATAGTGGATGTGGCTACTCCATTACTCAATACACTTTCAGTTGATAATGTAGCAGACTATGTGGCTGGCTTTATCACCAATGACGAGACAACGGCATACGTCAAGTTTTACATCCGGTACTCGGAGCTTTGGACATCATCGGCAGAATCAGAAACAAACGACACAGCCAATCAATTCTTTGCCATCTACGGAGCGCGTCAGATAGGCGAGCTATATGGAGGCAACATGGCCGAATACGTTAACTACGAAAACGGAACGCCTCCAGCGAAATTCTTAACGAAGTTTAGCCGTCCTTCGATTTGGCGTGGCTATCCTTTCTCAATATCAACATTAACAAGCGACAACGTAAGCACCAATTCAAGCTTTACCGTAGGATATTTTGATTTAAACCTTACGTTTATATCTTCTGCTTTTGTTACAAAGGTGGCCAATGCTGGTAAACTGTTAAGGTTTAGTCCAGAAGATCAGTTAGCTATACCAAGCAATGCAAGTATTTTACGAGTAGCATACGAGGGATCAGCTACGTTATCGGAGCTTTTGTTTTGCGACATCAAAGACCCATGCAGCAATCCTGTTTTCCTTTGGTGGAGAAACTCATTGGGCGGTGACGCGTTTTGGATGTTTGATTTCAATCAAAATTATTCGTACCGCTACGACAATGGACGCAAAGCAGAACGCTTTGTTTTGTTTGCATCCAATTTAACAGATAACGAGTTTGACGCTATCAGTGAACTAAACACTTTGGGCGAGGTTTACGATGTTGCATTTACAGAGTTAACTACATCGGTCAATAAGTCGCAGGCGCGCATCGGTGCGCAGGTTTACATGATGGATGCAACCGGAAAGAAGACAGGCGTTATCGTTATCCCCACGGAGGTAAGCACCAAGACAAAGTTTAGCAGAAACAAAATACAGATCACGATTGAACTACCTGAAATCTATTGATTGATGTTACTAGCCTTTATGATTTTCTTTTCATCGGTTACCGAATATGACAACATTTGCGAGGGGCTTTCAAAAGAGTTTGCTAGTAATTCAGTTGAGTTTTTTGGTTACATCACAGAAGATAATAGACTGATTGTTTCAAACAAAGGTACTTTTTCAAAGGTTGAATCAAAGGCTTTGCAGTTTTTTAATGGGAAATGGTACGCAAGAGTAAGTGTTTCAAAAACATATCAGGGGCAAATCAATAATCGTTTTGGTTCTTTTGTTCCTGTAAAAGCAACCATTCATAGCCACAACCCACAATGCGAAATGCCTGTTACTGGTTTAGATGAGATGAGCGAAGAGGACTTACTTTTTGCTAAAAAATACAATTCCATTAAGCATTACATTTATGGGTGTGGTGGCATAGCCGAGTTTAACAGTGAAGGGTTTGTAAAAGTTGAAGTTTCAAAATTTACAATTTGTCATAAATGGATGTAGTTTACATAGACAGCCAGATAATCGACATCGACCCTAACACAAAGATTGCATGGACAATCCAAAGGGTTGATATTGGTGACCTGTCTAAAAACTTCATTTCATTTTCAAACACGATAAAAGCGATCGACACCGAACGCAACAACCGTACTTTTCAAAACGCCAAACTTGTCAATTCAGACGGAACTTTTCAATACCGCTTCCAAGATTGTAAAGTAGTCCAAAATGGCATAGAAACTATTTTTGGAAAAGCTCAGATCACTGGCTTTGATGGTAGTTACTATACAATTGTAATCTACGATTCCTTTGTCTCGTTGCTTTCTTTCATTGAAGGTAAAAAACTTTATGATATTGATATATGGGGGACGGACGCTTGGACTGCTTCCGGTATAGATACTGCACGATTAAAAACGACTGGAGTAGTTAACGCATTTTGTAATTTCGGAAGGACTTTAGCTTATGAGCAAAACTATTACTTGCCATTTTTTTACTACAGTACTGCAATAACAGAAATATTAAAGTCAACTGGGTTAAATCCACAAGGTTCTGTTTTATCTTCGACTGATTTTAAAGATTTGGTTTTTTCACCGTTTGATAAGTTTTTGTATCCTGAATCGGGTTTGAATAGCATAAAAAGAACAGCAACCTCTTCAAGTCAATCATTAACACTATCAATCAACCAAGCCTTTTTATCAATTGTTTTTGACCAGATTGATTACGGGACAATACCTTTTGTTGACACATTTGTTTCTGACGTATCGGTTAACATTCGATACAATACCCTTAATTTTTCCATAGACCCTTTTTCTACTTCAACAGGAGACATTAGAATTTTTGGTTCAATACAAGGTCAAATAGCTGTTTCTGCACCAATTACCCTCAACTACACAAATAGCGATCAAGTTTATAGTTTTACAAACGTTGAGTTCGTATCAGGGGAAACAATTGAGATAAGGTTTTATTTTAATAAAGATGCGCTTTACCCGGCTGATTTTGTTTCTGTAGATATTGGAAATACTGGTAACGGAACATCATTTTCTATTGTCGAAAACGCTACCGTTGCTCGTTCAAAACCATATTGGAAAAAACTCCTAAACAAAGAAATTGATTTAATAAATGTGTTAAAGGATTTTTTTGTCAGATTTGGTATCATCTACAAGGTGGATGGGAATAACTTGATTTTAAAGACGCTCGAAGAAATTAGCACCGACACCGCAAACGCGGTAGATTGGACCTTCAAGCGTGTCAACCGTAACAAATCAAAGTTGGATTTTAAAACCAATTACGCGCAGTCAAACAACTTTTTGTTTAATACAGATATTGATTTGCCAGAACTTGGAATTGGTGTTTTAACTGTTTTAAACTCTACATTACAATCTGTTAAGACATTCTTTACTTCTGTTTTCAAAAACGCTAATACGTGGTCTGGCTCAATAAAATCTATCACTCTTCCTGTTTATGATTCAACATCAACGGGAATTTCAGACATAAAAAATGCTACTCCTTTTGTCCTTGCTACACTTCGTAATAGAACAACAGAAAGCTCAATAACTTTTGATTCAATTGCAAGGACAGATTACAAGATTGCATATTTCGCAGACCCCACGCGACCAAAGGACACTTCGTTCAGGTATTTTTTATCAAAATACTACCCAACGCTTTCTTTGGCATTGCAAAAAAACAAGATTTGCAAATACGAATACAACCTAAACGAAACGGATATTGCAAATTACGATCCGCATAAAATGATATTTGACAATGGAAGTTATTATTTGATAAACAAAATCAAAAACTTTCGCAGTGGAAAGATTACGGAAGTAGAATTATTCAAGATACAGTAAACGATTAGAGGCGATGGCAAAAGAGGAGATACTAATTGATTTGAAAATTGACCAAGCACAAAGTGCAAGAAACTTAGACGAGGTTGCAAAGTCAACGCGTGAACTTGAAAAAGCAAAAAGGCAACTTGACTTTAGAACTGAAGAAGGAAGGAAAGCCATCTTACTGGCAAACGAACAGCTAAATAAAAATAATGCCATTATAAAAGAAAACGCTTCGGCTCTAAATAAGCAGCGAATGAATGTCGGTAACTATACCGATTCAATCCTTCAAGCAGTTCCGGGGCTTGGTAAGTTTTCCGGAGGCATCAACGGTTTAAACATGGCGTTTAAGGCTAACCCGATCGGCTTAGTAATTACTGCTTTGGTTGCTTTAAAGGGTATCTTTTCGCAAAATGCGGTAGTAGCCGACAAGTTATCTTTTATTTTTGAAGGTTTTAATAAAGGTCTTCAAAGTATAATTGATTCAATAGTTACAACTGTCAGCTCATTGGATAATTTAAAGGCAGCATTTCTAAATCCAATTGACACTATCACTTCATTTTTTTCCAAAACAAAACAGGCGGCAGTTGCAGGATATGAAGCAGCGGAGGCAGCAGACGCATTTGGAGCAGCACAGGCAAGGGCGGCTCAACAAATAAAGATTGCAGACATTCAGATAACGTCACTTGAAAAAAGCCTAAAGGATAGGACTAAAAACGAACAGGAACGGATTGCAATAGCTAACCAGATTGCTGACATGGAAATAGCCAATTCAGAAAGGCGGGCTAAAATTGCATCCGATGAATTGGCTAACGAGCAATTAAGATTAAAAGGTAAGACGCTATCAGGCGAAGAGGAAACAAGATTAGTAGAATTAGAAACAGTTGTTTTTGAGGCAAACGAAGAAAAGAAAATTGCAGCAGCAACAAGATCAACCAGAATAAATATTTTGCTGGCCAAAGAGGAAGCTAGTTTAAAATCAGATAATGCCAGAACAGCGCGTGAACGAGAACAAGCGGAATCCGATTTTAGGGTTCAACTTTTGCGCGAAGAAAACGAACAGAAAAAACAGGTTTTACAAGAATTACAAGATTGGATCAATGCCAATAATGAAGCGGCAGAGGTTGCAGAAATTAGGAGAAGGGATGCTGAGTTTGAAAGGACTGTCCAAGAGATGCAACAAAACCAAGAGTGGCAACAAGAAAAAACGGAAGCTGATGAAATTATAAACGAACAGTGGATCAATGGGATTTTAAACAGAAAAAAACAAGAAGAACAATTCGCGAAAGAAACAGCCGAACGCGAAAAGGCACTTTATCAAAATAGGTTTCAAATCGCTTCTGGTTTTTTTGCAAGCATTACTCAATTGCTTGGAAAAAACACAGCAGAGGGAAAAGCAGCAGCGGTGTTAAGCATAGCCAGTTCAACTGCCGAAGGTATTGCCAAAGCTACTGCCGCAGGTGCAGGTTTGATTTTTCCTAAAAATATTGTTGCGATATTGTCAGGAATAACAGCCGTTTTATCTGGAGCTGCACAAGCTAAATCCGTTCTAGGTTTTGAAAGAGGCGGCTTACTAAAATTCAATAACGGAGGCGTACTCAATGGTCCTAGTCACGCTAACGGAGGTATTCCTTTTTCGGTCGGTGGCAGACTAGGCTTTGAGGCCGAGGGAGGCGAAACGATAATCAATAAGAAATCAAGCGCAATGTTTCGGCCTATGCTATCAGCTATCAACGTGGCTGGGGGTGGGGTACAATTTGCGGAAGGTGGTGTTTTGGGCTTCCCATCTTCAGCAATAGACAGCTTTGCAAACCCGGGCTTTGACATTTCACGGCTTGAGTCATTTATAGCCAATCTAAAAGTACAAGTAGCGGTTGAGGATATAAACGATGGCCAAAAGAACTACGCAGAAATAACCGACAGGGCGCAATTTTAAAGCATGGAGATAAAAATAATTGATGGAAAGGAATTTGTAGACCTTTCAACCGTTCGAAGTGTTTTAGATTCTCGCGGCTTTATTGAGATGTTTGAAAGTAACCTATCGAGGTGTAAGACGTTCGTAATGGCTTATGAAGAGGTCGAGGTAATTCACGAAAAAATAACAGGGCGAAGAAGATACAGCGGTTACGATAGTTTTTCCCATGTAAAGTATAGGCTAAAATAAAAAGAGGGCATAGCTAAGTGTCCTCTCTTTGGCAATTTTGTTTTCTCGAACGAGTTGCTATACTCCCCGCAAGTCAGTTAAAGGCGACTTGGTTTACCTTTAAATCTTAGTGCAAATATACACAATTTGAACAAAGTTCAATAGTTCACAGCCCCAACGGTGCGAATTTTACGCGCATGGGAGACATATTCATTGTCGGTCAGATAGGGTCAGGGCAAGATGAGCAAACAGGCGCATTCATTAAAGGCGTTGAGCTTGTCGATGTTATTGCCCAATTCAGAGCCATCCCAGAATCAAAAAAAGATATTGAGGTAGTTATTGATTCACCGGGTGGATATGTAGACACGGGAGACTCAATCTATAATTATCTCGAATCAAAGAAAGCAGAAGGTTACAATATTACAACCGTCCAACGCGGTATAGTTGGATCGATTGCCACAAAGATATTTTTAGCAGGTGACCAAAGGATAGTAAACGATTCTCAAGAGTTCTTTATACACAATCCTTTAGTGCAAAATGTGTCAGGTGACGCCAACGTAATGCAGTCAATCGCTAATCAATTAGAGCAATCCAAGAAGCGTTTAATGCAATTCTACATTGACAAAACGGGAAATAATCAGGCGGCTATTGAGCCATTAATGAATGAAGAAACAAGCCTTTCGGCAGATCAGGCGGTGGCGTTAGGTTTTGCCACAAAAAAAGTATCTACCCAAAAAGAGTACGCAACAATTAAAAAAAATATGGACTTCAAAAAAATGTTTGAGGATTTCAAATCTGAAATCAAAGCAATGTTACCAATGCAGCCAGAGCAAAAGCCTAAGGCAATGGAATTAAAACTTGCGGACGGTTCAATTGTAACGAGTGACGCGGCTGACGCTTCTGCTCTTGTAGGTAGCGCAACAAATGCACCTGATGGAACTCACCCTCTTGCAAACGGTTCGTCAATCGTAGTTGCAGGCGGTAAGATTACCGAGGTGAAGCCAGCGGCAGAAATAGAAGACAAATATGTAACCGTAGCGCAATTCCAAGAATTTGCTGCGATGGTGAAAGACTCTTTGAGCGCGGTGGTAAAACCTGTGAACGAGTTGAAAGCAAACTTTGACAGCGAATTGGTGAACATAAAAAACCAAATCAAAGGAAAACACACGCCACCCACACAGCGCGTAAACGAGGGGGGATTAAGTCCAGCAGAGCAGTATTTAAAAAGAAAATAAAAACGAAAAAACAAAATGCCAAATCCATCAATAACCAGCAACTACGCAGGTATAACCACCGGAGAAGCCCTCCAGCTGCTTGTACTTGGTAACGAAGCGTTTGAAAAAAACAGCTTCATGTTTCACGAAGACATTGACGATAAAGGTCTTGAATTGACTCGTATGGTTGTAGGTGCAAACCTAATCCAACCTTACGCGGCACAACCTTCAAACCCTAGTGAAGCGATGACCTTTAGTCCTCGCAGACTTGACCCTGTCGAGGTAATGCTTTACGACCATTTCAACCCTAAGGAGTTCCGTTCTTATTGGAAGGAGTTTCAAAAAGAGGGATCATTGGCGGACAAAGACATTGCGCCAGAAATCAAAAATGCAATCGTAGCAAACTACGCAAAGCGTGTGAACAACCAGCTAGGTCAATTGATCTGGTCAGGTGACACCACTACTACCGGGGCGTTGCGATTCATCAACGGTATTATCACAAAGGCCACAGCCGATGCGAACGTTCCAAAGGTTAGCCCAGCTGGTAACATCGATGCGACTAACGTTATCGCTCGTTTGACGGCCACACACGCTCTTATTTCGGATGCGTTGTTTGCAGATGCAGATGGAACATTGCACATGAGTACACGCGATTTTCGCTTCTATCAAGATGCGTTGATTGCAATAAGCACAAAGGGGCCTACTCCTGATTCATTGAATGCACCTGTGACTACCTTCAAAGGTATGCCAATTAAGCATTACAGCACTTTCCCTACAAACCGGATTTTGTTTGCAAAGGCTTCTAACGGAGCTACTTCAAACTTGGTAGCGGGAATGAATAAGAACTCGGACGTTGACGATATTAAGATCGAGCGTTGGAGACCAGAAGGCGACACGTATTTCATCAAAGCTAATTTCAGCTTGGATGTAAACTACGGTTTTGGTGAAGAATTAGTATTGTATAACCCTTCTTAATTTAAGAATATGCCAGTAACAACAAGATTCTCAAATCAAAATGATCCTAACGTCCTCGGCAACGAGGGCATTAGCTCAAACGGTGCAGCCATTGCATACGCGGCAACTTTAGAAATGCCAAGACCTCCTAAGAGAGCGTTAAAACATTTTGTTCAAATTGCGCAACTTACAGGAGCGTTAACACTCAATGCAACAAACATTGTAACGCGTGGCGATTACGAAGACGGTGACGAAGTAAATATTTGCGTAACGTGTGACGGTACTGCTAGGACTATCACATGGGGCACTTTGTTCCGCCCTGCGGTAGCCGCTACATGGGTAATCCCTATTAACGGAACCGGTTTGGCTAAGTGTTTATTCTTAGATGGCAAACTGCACGTCTATTCTCAAACCATGCTTGTAACGTTATAATATGGCCGATTGCGGGAACATACAAATTGGGGCGGTCTATGACTGCCTTAACCTACCACAGCCGGGCAACTCGCCCTACTTAGTATTGGTTAACAAAGACGATTTGAACGCTGGGTCTATTACTTACAACACCGCTGGGACGCTTATCACGAACTTAACGCTTGCCACAAACAAGCCCGCGTATTTGTTCGAAGGGTTTAAGGATTCTGTAAAGTCAAAGATTGACTTAGTTCAGACCGATACAGGCCCGATGTATAAGCACATGGTAGACTTAGTTGTTTACGATGTTAGCCCGGTGCAGCGTCAAAACTTAGAGCGGATGTGTCGCGGTTCTGTTTCTGCTTTTGTAGAAAAGAGAAAGAAGAACTCGGATTCATTTGAGCTTTACGGTGCAGATGCGGGATTGTATGTAGTACCCGGAACGCTTTATTCGTCTAACGAAAACGGTGGGGTATTCAAAGTAAGCCTTGCTTCTTTGGATGGTCAGGAAGAGTCTAAGATGCAGCAGACAATTCTAGCTACTGATTGGGCTACAACCAGAGCTTTAGTGCAAGGGTTAGCATTCCAGCCTACTATCACTTCGTTAAACGTTACAGCAATAGCAGCCGCAGGAGGTACAGCGGTAACCGTAACAGGTACGAACTTCTTCGGAGGTGCAGGCGTGAATCAGGTAATAAGCGTTGTGTGGGTAAATCAGAATACAGGTGCGAGGGTAACTCAAACGGGTTTGTCTGGTATCACTAACACGAACATTACAATCGCTTCATCAGTAGCGGTAACGGCTGGTAACAGTCATAAACTTGAGGTAACTACTACCAGAGGCGTTGCGTTGACGGTCGCACTAGTGACTTCGTAAGGAATTAGGGGTTTAGGTTTTCATAGAAGTTGGAAGAGGGGCGGGGTTTAAATATGAGCCTTGCCCCTTTTTTTTAAAAATTCAAATTAAAAAATATGGCACAAGTAAAATTGAAAGACGAAACAGAGCGGATAACCTTCAATGGTCGGTCGGCCGACATCACAAGAGAAAATCTCACATGGGAAAAATATGAGTGGGTGAAATTAAATCACCCGGCACTCGTTCCAAAATTTGTAGTAACTGAAGATGAACCAAAAACAAAAGCAAATGGCAAAGGAGAAAAAGAGTAACGATAACGAAGCGTTGGCAAAAACATTAAAGCCACGTTATTCAGTTGTTTCCGTTCCTAATGGTGAAGGATGGAAAAACATAACAAAGGAAGATTTCACCGATGTTGACGCATACGCGATCCTAGAATTCTGGGATACTATCGAAGGTTTCGACAAAGAAAAAGCTATCAAATCAATATTTGAGTGATTATTCCCGGACGTGAGGTATTAGTTAAGCGGTTGCCTATAAGGACTCGCAATGTTGATCGAGTACAATCTTTCGACACGGATAACCTATACCCTCAAAGGTCTCAAGAAACGTGGTATAGGAGCTACACGCTTTCGGGCATCATTCCTAAAAAAGCCGGGTTTCTGAATGGTGAGGGCTTCGAGCAAGTAGAGCTTAATGATTTAGTAGTTCACGGTGAAGGTCTTGAGGCCGTTACCATGCGCGAGCTTTTAGATAACACGGCCTATGCAAAAGCATGGGCTAAAGGTTTTGCGTGGCATATCAACTACAATCTGAATTACACCATTGCATCGATCAAGCCAATCCCTTTTGAGTATTGCAGATTAGGTATTGCAGACCATGACGGCAACGTTGAAAAGATAGCTTATTGCACCAATTGGGAGCGTGACTACGGCAAGGAAGAAAAGCAAAGGGAAATTATCTTTTACGATAAGTTTGACCCAGATCCTGAACATCTAGCTGAAGAGTTTGCCGAGTATGGGGTAGAAGGCTACAAAGGCCAGATCATGTACTGGACACCAGAGAAAAATAAATACCCTCTTTGTTCTTTTGATTCTGTTTTCGAGTTAGCACAAAACCAATACGAGATAATGCTATACTCGCTTAACCAGTCGGCTAACGGTTTTAGCGCGGGACATATCTTTGTTTTCCCAGGTTCGTTTCAAAACGACCAGGAGCGGGAAGCATACAAGAAAAGGTTATTATCTCACAAAGGAGGTCTAGGTGCTGGTTCAATAATGATAATCGAAGCAGGAACTAAGGACATCAAAGTAGGTGACCTGCTTGCAAAAACTGATTTGCAAAACAACGATACCATGTTCCAAAACACATTGAACTGGATCGAAAAAAGCATACTTCAAAACTACGGGATGCCTTATGAGATCGTAGGCAGGCAGACCGAGGGCGCTATGTTCAGCCGTCAACAAATCGAAGACGCTTACACGTACTACAACTCGGTAACCCGTGACGAAAGGGTAGAGTTAAGCCGAGTGTTTAAAAAGGTTTTCCAGTTTTGGAATAAGCCTATAAATTCAGACTTTACCATTAAGCCACAGGTTTATGACGTTGCGGGGGCAGCTTTACCAGCTCAAGGAGCGCAACAAGCCCAGCCAAACCAACCTACCGAAGTTAAAGCAGTTGACGAAGCCCAGCAAGCCATTGACACGGTAATACGTGGACTGTCTCGAAGAGATGCTTCAAAAGTATTCGCTTACGTGAACGACTTTAAGAATGGGCGAATGAATTTAGAACAGGCCAAAACATTTTTAATGCCATTCCTCGGAACGGATGAAAACGTAATGAAATTCTTACAAGACCCAGAAGGGGACGGAGCCGATGCCTAATATAATCACGATACAGGATATAAAAGAGGTCAGGCCATTTGCGCAACTAGACCCGCAAAGGGTTGACCCGTATATTGCCGAGGCGCAGGAGAATGATTTGCGCCCGGCTCTTGGTGACGCTTTGTTTTATGACTTCATCACAAATATTGAGACTACAAAGTATCGCGAGTTACTAAACGGGAAGACTTACACCAAAGACGGTTATTCAATATTCTTTCCAGGTGTTAAACCTATGCTTTGTTATTTCTCATTGGCAAGGATTACACAAAACAACGCGATCAATTTGACCTCCTACGGTGCGGTTCAAAAGCGTGTCGAAGGGTCGGAGCCGATCGATCAAAGAATACTAGGCGCATTGGTTACGGAATTACGGGACGTGGCGAATAGCTACCAAACGAGGGTAGTTACTTTTTTGAGAGATAACCAAACTACATATCCTTTGTTCGATGTTTCAAACGGAAAAGATGAGGCAGAATTTGGCTTAAACTTTTTTAGTGCATAATGGAAAAGGCATTTATCAGAGGGTCAAGCCTCACAATAGAAGCAACGATTTACACTGACCATACCAAGACGGTAGCGGCTGACATTACAGGGGCTACAATATTTTGCATCGTAAAAAAGCGACCTGAAGATTTAGACAGCGAGGCATTATTCAGCAAATCGGTAGGTTCTGGAATTACAATAGTCACACCATTGGCCGGGCGTTGTAATATTGCTTTTACAGCAACCGATACAAATCTTACATTAAAGCAAGTTTATTACGAAACGGTTGCTAAACTTGCGGACGGTGTGACTGTAATCAGGAACGGGATAAACGAGGTAAGAATTTACGGTAACGTTAGAAAAGCATTGCCATGACGAACAAGATCGTTTACGGAGTAATAGACGATTCATTTTCAACAGGCAAAATTTCAGACTCTTTCAGGTCAGGAATTATAGATGAAGTCTTTAAATTTGTTACTGCATCAGGGGCGGTTCTTACTGGAATATTAACCGAGGACGGGTTTAACATTATCACAGAGGACGGTCAAGTAATAATACCAGAATGAAAAAACTAATTATACTTTTCTTTTCGATTTTAAGTTTGTCGGCTTTAGGTCAGGTAAAGATTTCGGATATGCCTGCCGCAACATCTTTGACTGGTACTGAATTAGTGCCAATCGTTCAAAGTGGGGTAAATAAAAAAGCTACTCCTTTACTTTGGCAAACATACCTATCGCCTATTTTTCAGGCTATGTTAGTATCTGGCACAAACATTAAAACAGTAAATGGGAATTCATTACTTGGTAGTGGAAATCTTGCCATCTCTGAATTTACATCTGCATCTCTTCCATTTAACGACAACGTATCATTGCTGCAAAACCAAGCAGACAACACTAAGCAGGCGCGTTTTGATTTGGCTGGCATTAGTACAGGTACCACAAGAACTTACACAATGCCTGATTTTAGCGGTAACGTTTTTGTTATGGGTGGCATAAACAGTTATTCAGCATCAGCGACAACCATATCAGGTTCGGGTATCTGGAATTTTCAAAATTCAAACACAACAGGTACACTTAGAACCATTAACATCAACCCGACAGTTACTCAAACCAGCATTAATCCAGGAAGGCCTTTTTCGGTTTCACCTAACTACACGATTTCGGGAACACAAACAAATTCAACAGTCAATCTTTTGGGCTCATTTACGTCAACACTAGCCTCAAGTGTTCATCGATCTTTAGAAATCACTGAAACTTTCAATGATGGTGGTTTTAATGATACGTGGACAGGGATTCATTACAATCCGTCTACAACAGGATTGACAGGTGGTTCAACACACTACGCAGCTGTGTTTGGCTCTGGCCGAGTAGGTATAGGCACTCTGACGCCTACCGAGGTTTTAGACGTGACTGGAAACGTAAAATTTTCGGGCGCACTGATGCCCAACAATACGGCAGGCACCAGTGGCCAAGTGCTTACCTCGCAGGGCAGCAGCAGCGCACCAATATGGAGTGCTGTATCTTTGACGAGCGGTGTGACTGGTACTTTACCAATTGCCAACGGTGGCACAAACAAAAGTTCTTTGGGTTCACCATTACAAGTATTGAGGGTAAACGCTGGTGGTACTGATACTGAGTGGGCAACAATAAGCGGTGGTGGCGGCACATACTACGCGCCCAACGTACTTAGCCCCAACGCCACTGATGCAAACTTCACAGCAGCAGTAAACTCAATACGCCATTTGCCAGATGGTGTATTGACAGCAAACCGCACCATCACAATCCCAACGGGCGCGGATGGAGATGTGATAAAATTGCTGAACAATGAAGACACCTTTATCTGGTTCTTGAGTGGCGCTCCCGTGTACTTGGCTGATCGGACAACGGTAGTAACGCAGTTGTTGTACAACGTGCCCACTATCATTCAAAAAATAAACGGACTTTGGATAATCGAAAACTAAACCACATGAAAAAAATACTTTTCTTTCTTTTAATCTCAACGGCTGCATTTGGTCAAGCGGGGCCACCTTATAACGGTTCTTCGAGATCAATTAATACAACTCCGCAAGGCAATGAACTCGGAACGCTTGTTCGCCAAATACCTCAAGACATTGATCGTATCGGCTTCACAAAGGCACTTTCAAATTCAGTAGATTCAGACTGGGGTACTATTGTTTCTGGAATTGGATCAGGAATGGACGTTGACCAGACAGGCGGTAACTTAGTTATTACAACTGGCACTACAGCGCGAAGCGAAACGATTATCCGTTCAACAGAATCATGGATAGGTGGTCTTAGATTAAGAGCTAGGTCAATATTATCAAATAGGATTATCAATACTAACTTCTTTGTTGAATTGGTTGATGTGATTGGTGACGGGCTTGCCTATACCATAAGTTCAGCCACAGCAATGACCGTAACATTTCCAAGCGGTCACGGATTTACTTCTGAAAACGTAGGACAATCAATGTATGTAGGATTGTTTTCAGGAACGGGAACATTTCTATCAGGTCGTTATCCAATAGCCTCGGTAAGTGGTGACAATATTACATTTACTGTTTCAGGCTTTGCGGCAGGTACGGGTACTTGTTCGGCTTTTGGTTGGAACTACTACCAATTACACTATACGGGTACGACAGCAACAAGCGCAAACTTTGACACGCAAAGAAACGGATATGCAACTGGAGCAACCAATGCCACAATTAACACAACAGCATCTCCTGGACACCTAGCTATCATTACTGGTAACGATTTGCTTTCAACGTTTTCAGATCAATTGGTAGCTACTTCTACTGGAGCAAGCGTTACATACCGGGCAGATCGAAAAGAAAATATACCGGACGATAAAAATCTAAGGTTGCAAATCAGGATCGCTAACGGATCGACAGCCCCGGCAAGTTCAATAACATGGACGATAGGTTTTATAGGCATTGCTCATTATGCCAATACAGACGTAAGTATTCAAGACGTAAGGCCAATGAATCCAGGCAGTCCTTTAGCTGTGGAGATTATGAGGCCAGTTACTTTACCTGTTTCCGGAACAATCACCGCTAATCAAGGTACGATGGTGGCTCTTCCAGCAGGAACTAACGCCATTGGTGACGTAGGTATTCAATATCGTGCATCTGCAACTGGAGCAGGTACACCAACGGTTTTAAATTCTCCAGCGACCCCAGCGATTCAAACTGTGAAAGGCTCAGCAGGTAGATTGATCGGGTTTTTACTTGTAAACTCAAACGCAGCAACTCGATACTTAAAAGTTTTTAACGTTGTAACCCCAACATTGGGGACTACCCCAGCAACTCTTGACATTCCAATACCATTGAGCAGTAACCCTGTGTTTATCTCTTTTGAAGGAGGTATTGCTTTTGGAACAGCTATCACGGTAGCAATAACTGGAGGTAGGGGTACGACTGATAACACCGCAATTACCTTGAACGATGTAACCGGATTCACTATACACAACTAAAAAAAATAAAACTATGGCAACTTTCACAATTGTATCTGAGGGAACACCAATCATTCCCTACAACCTAAATGTAGTAATCAATGTAAACCACAGTGCTTTTGAAAACAGCCAGTGGGTAACCGCTACTCCTTATCCAAGTCAGGCGTTTTCGGATGCTGTTGATACACATACATCAAACTGGGAAAATGCTATCAAGACAAATTCAGATTTCACAACTCAGGACACTAACAGAAACGGAACGTGGCAAGTTGAGGTTGTCGGACCATTTCCAGAAGACGAGTCAAGAACACTTTATAATCTAGTTACATCATGCACTGTTGAAAACGCTGTTGCAGAAGTTTCAACATCAACTCAAAGCGATAAAACAGGGGCAGAGCTTACGGCAGACCTCCAGTTAGCGGCAGACGCTAAGGAGGTAGAATTTTTCGGAAACAGACCTGCATGGAGTCCATTACCTTAACATTTAGTAACAATGAAAAAACTTATCACAATCATCTTTAGATAATATGGAACACTTCTTAATTTTCGTAATTCAGATTCTAGGGATCGGATTTAACGCATGGCAAAAAGTCCTTGTACTGGATAAACTATATCCAGACGATACCCTTGAGGACGTGTTCAAACTGTTCTGGAAAACAGACAGGATAACGGTTTTTATCTCCTTGTGGATCATGGCCGCTTATGGACTGTTTTACTTTGTGACTTTAAACTATGCGCCTCCGAGTGTAATCGGCTTCGAATACTTAGACCTGTCATTCTTTGGCGGGGCTTTAGTAATCGGTTACGGAGGTCAGGCAATAGTCTACAAGGCACTAGGTAAAGCGGTGGATATTGCAAACAAAAAAATAGACGATCAAAAATAAATTAAAACTATATGGCAAAGAAAAACAAACCAAAAAAGAAAGTTTTAACGGCTGACACCGTAAACCCCGATCCAACACCACCGCCAAAAGGTAAGTGATGAGATTAATAATTCTTATACTTTTAGGGCTTTCGTATCTACTCAACTCAATAGTATTGGGTTGGGTATATCCGAACGTCTCAACGGATTACGATCAGTACATCGCATTTGTAGCAAGCCGAAACAGAGTCTATGAGCTAATGTTTGCGGCTTTCTTTTTATTGACGTTCTTACTATCCGAAAAGATTATGAGAGCCGTTGCCTGTTTTATGTTTTGCCTTTCTTTTGGCAGCGCGGTTGACAAGCTAATAGGAATTACTTGGTATTTGAAAAGCGATGTAGTTTTAATATTTTTGTCATTGTTCATAGCCATTTACACCTATGTTAGAGAACTTAAACCAAGAGGTTAAAACATGGGTTTTAAAGCCTTTGATTTGGGCGATGGTGGCAATCTCCATAAAGCTGGCTGTACAGTCGAGAAAGAACAAAATTACTTTTGGGGTAGCTATTTCAAGTTTCATCACAGGCATAGGATCGGCTTACCTTTTTAGCGACTATGTTTCTGGGGCTTTTAGTCACGAAATGCAACCTTTAATTATAGGGGTTATTGCAATATCAGGCGAAAAAATTGGGGAATATGTACTTTACAAAATTAGCTTTAATTCTTTGGTAGACTTACTGATAAAGATTTTCAAGAAATGATCTGGCTAATTACCTTCTGGGTGCTTGCCGCTGTTTTGATTTTGAAGTGGTTTTATAATCAATTTTTTAGGGAAAGATGAAAAGGCTTGTTGATCGGATTATTATTCATTGCACCGCTACCCGCGAAGATGTAAACTACACGCTGGAGAACTGCAACCGTGACCATCAGGCCGCTTTTAAAAGAGATTGCCAATACCATGTGTTTATAAGGCGTGACGGGACTATGCACTATGCCAATGATTTTAACGTAGTAACCTGGCACACGGGAGGGATTAACAACCGTCAAGGAATAGGAATCTGTTATGAGGGCGGAATACGGGCAAAGGGCAATCCTAGCAATCCAAAAGACGCGATTGATACAAGGACACCGCAACAAAAAGAAGCTATCCTGCGGGCTATAAACGAGGCGATTGCATGGGCTGGCGGAACGATCAAATCAATAAAAGGACACCGCGATACATCGCCAGACAAGAACGGGAACGGAACTATTGAATCGAGCGAGTGGATTAAAATGTGTCCATGCTTTGACGCTATTCCAGAATACAAAAATCTTTTATGATGACATTAATCTGGCGTTACATCATTTTGGCCGTAGTTCTACTAGGATGCAGCCCAAATTACTATTTAAAAAAAGCCGAAAGAGCAACAAGAAAAGCCATTGAGCTTGGCGCAAAGGTAAGGGTTGACACCGTTTACAAAGAAGTTCAGCTATTCATTCCAGAGACAAAACATGATACCATTGTCAAATATAAAACATTGAAGGATACAATCAGAATTGAAACGGAAAAGGTAAAATGGAACATTAAAGTAAACGAGGTTGAAAAAACAGTCTACGTGGATGGTACAATCAAAAGAGACACAGTTAAAGTTAACGTACCAGTTCAGGTATTTAAGACTATTTCATCAGGAATAAGCATGGGCAAACTAATCACATGGTCAATAGTCAGCGCTGTTCTAGGTGGATTTATTTTGTTCTTTCTTTACCTTAGATTTAAAAAACAGGCCAAATAGCCGTAATTAATCGGCTAAGTCAAAAGTAGTCTCCGATATAAACTTGTTATAGGCAAGTTTTTTCCTCTGAGTT
>Ga0315904_10005346_pt1 | contig 17870 bp, 16 predicted proteins | sample LakEriMetagenome_6_FD_203529 | JGI IMG/M metagenome (GOLD analysis project Ga0315904, IMG submission 203529) | Freshwater fungal communities from buoy surface, Lake Erie, Ohio, United States - Buoy 12 MA120 | ecosystem: Environmental > Aquatic > Freshwater > Lake | place: USA: Lake Erie, Ohio...
AGCCGGTGACTTTTGCAACAAACATGGGATGGTTCCGTTGCCTTTACTGGGCCTGAGGTTTTTGAATCGCTTCGACGGTTTGTCGCGCGACGATCAGTTCTTCGTTGGTGGGTACGATCCACAGTTGCGACTTGCCTCGCGCTGCATCGTCGATGCGACGTTCCTTTTCACCCGCTTGATTGTCCCCCGCTTGATTTTTGGTTTCGCACAGGGCGATCCCGAGATCCTGCAGGCCATCGCAAACCGCGCGGCGAACGGTGATCGAGTTCTCACCGATCCCTCCGGTGAACACGATCGCGTCGGCACCTCCAAGTGCGACGAGCATCGAGCCTAACTGGCGTCGAATCTCGGCGATGAACACGTCGAGAGCCAATCGAGCCTTGGCGTTTCCTTGCTCCGCTGCTTGTTCCAAATCGCGCACGTCTCCCGACAATCCTCCGGATAGCCCGAGCAATCCTCCCTCGGTCGCCAAGACCTTGAGCAGATCTTTCAGGGTCAGGCCGGTCTTCTCCATCATCAGTGGCAACGCATAGGGGTCGAGATCGCCGACGCGATTGTTGTGAGGCAATCCGGTCTGCGGGCTCATGCCCATCGTCGTTGCGACACTGCGGCCGCCTCGCATCGCGCAGAGCGAGGAACTGCCACCCAAGTGAAGCGAGATCACGCGAGCATCCGAGTTGCCGAGCAACTGGGACATTCTCCAACCGATGAATCGATGCGATGCACCGTGGAATCCCCATTTGCGAATTGGGAGTTGTTCCGCGAGGGCATCGGGAATCGCGTAGCGTTTCCAAGCTTCGGGAATGGACTGATGAAAATCGGTTTCAAACGCCGCTACCAACGGGATCTTGGCCGCCATCGTGGCGAGCTGCCGCATGGCCGCCATGTAGGGCGGATTGTGGGCAGGGGCTACCGAGTTCATTTCGTCCATCGCCTGCAGTACCGATTCGTCGATGATTTGCACTCCGGAAACCCTCCCGCCGTGTACGGCTTTGAAACCGATGGCGGAGATCTCCGAGGCATCGCGCAGACAACCGCTGGTTGGGTTGGTCAACTGCTGGATGCATGCATCGACGGCGACTCCGTGGTTGGGAACCGATTGTTCCATCTCCACTTTCGATGTGCCGATTTCGACGAAGCAGCGACTCGAGGGGGAGCCGATCCGTTCCACACCCCCGCGTGCCAATTGCCGTTCGTCCGACATATCAAAGAGCCGGTACTTGAAGCTGGTCGAACCTAGGTTTGCTACGAGCACTTTCACGTGTGTCGATCCTTGACCAAAGTGATTACTTGAGGAACGCGGAAGTCAAACCTTCGGACGGCCGCGGGATGATGTGGCTGCTGACCAATTCACCGACTTGCGAAGCGGCTGCTGCACCGGCTTCGACTGCTGCGCGAACGCTGCCGACGTCACCGCTGACGATGGTCGTCACATAGGCGCCGCCGATATCGACTCGCTTCACAATGTCGACGCTCGCGGCCTTGGCCATCGCGTCGGTGGCTTCGATCAAGGCCAGGAGGCCCTTGGTTTCAATCAATCCGATTGCACTTTGCATGATAAAACTTGCTTTCTAAAGGAGTGGTTGTTGGTACGAGGAGAGGAAACTACTCGGCGGAAGCCTTGGGTGCCGAGACCTTGAGAACCTTGCCCAGGTCTTCGTGCGGACGAGCGATGACTTGCACGCTCAACACTTGTCCGATCCGACCTGCCGCCGCAGCGCCCGCATCGGTCGCAGCCTTGACCGCAGCGACGTCGCCGGTAACGAAAGCCGATACCAAGCCGCTACCGACCTTGTCCCAGCCGAGGAACGTGACGTTGGCGGCTTTCATCATCGCGTCGACCGCTTCGACCAGGGCGATAAAGCCCTTGGTCTCGATCATGCCGAGAGCATCATTGTTTTTTGCCATAAGATACAAACTCCAAAGTGAGAGAAACAAAACAGAAACACAGGGTTTGCGACCCTCGCCGTTGATCAGTGCCCATGGCACTTGCACGGTTCGAGTCGCTTCAATTCAATCGTGGTCGCGTGATCCAAATCGCAGGCGTTGCCTTCGTCGGTATCGATGTGGACCTCAAGCTTCGAATTCGGGTCTTCGCGCACCAGCACTTCGTCAAAGGTGACCGAGCATTGCGGGCTCTTGACCGTCAAGGACATGAAGTCTCCGTTCTTGACTCCGTAGTACGCGCTGTCGCGCGGGTTGATATGAACATGGCGAGCGGCGCGGATCACCCCTTCGTGCAGTTCGACCGCACCCGCAGGACCGACGAGGACGCAGCCGGGTGTGCCTTTGATGTCGCCGCTGTGGCGAACCGGCGCATCGATGCCGAGCGAGATTGTGTCGGTGAACGCCAGCTCGACTTGGCTGGCCTTTCGAGTGGGACCCAAGACTCGCACGTTGGGGAGCATCCGTCGACGCGGGCCGACGATCATGACCGTTTCAGCAGCAGCGTAGAAGCCGTCTTGGTAGAGGTCTTTGTCGGGAGTCAGTTTCTTGCCCGGGCCGAAGAGCTTTTCGACATGTTCGTCCGTCAAGTGAACGTGGCGGGCCGAGATGCTGACCACGAGTTTGGGAACATACGATGATCCTGATTCCTGAGCCGCACCGCCGAGGGCTTTGGCAATCGCAGCGCGGACCATGGCTTCGATGTGCTGAGGATCGATATGAGTTGTCGCAGAGCTCATGATGCTTGACGTTCTTGGGGGTTAGGTTCACTGGCAAGAATGAGTTGGGTGTTGGATTGCTTTGCGTGATCGCGCCACGACTCACCGAGTCCGTCATCGACCACGAGGGTGGCCACGTCGGACCACTCGCACATGCGAGCCAGGCTCGAGCGACCGAATTTGGTGCTGTCGGCCACGATGATCGTTCGATCGGCGGCTCGCATCATGCAACGCTCGGTTTCCACGAGCAGCATGTTGCTATTGAAGAAACCTTTCGTATTCACTCCGGCAACGCTCAAAAATGCTTTCTGCACATTGATCGACTGGAGCATCTGATCGGTGAACGGACCGTGGGTGACCCCGGTCCGGTGATGGATCGCTCCACCGAGCAGAACCAGATCGACCGCGTCTTGGGTCGAGAAGAGGTTCGCTACCGGGAGGGAGTTGGTCACAATTTGCAACGGGCGGCCGACGAGCTGGCGAGCCAGTTCGTAGGTTGTGCTGCCGCCGTCGAGCAGCAGCGTGTCGTGATCTTCGACGAGGGCTGCGGCGGCGAGGGCGATGAGTCGTTTCTTTTCCCACGTCTCATCGTCGTCGGCGCGTTGGCTTTGGAATTGCCGCACGGTCGAGCTGGGACCGGTGAAAAAGACGCCGCCGTGGGTCCGTTTGGCTTCGCCGGATTCCTCGAGCGACTCCAGATCGCGGCGGATGGTCGATTCGCTGACATCCATCGCCGCTCGCAGGTCGGGCACGGAAACGAAGCCATGCTGGCGAATCAGATCGCGCAACTTGGCCCGCCGGGCCATCGAACCTTGGAGAGGACTGGAAGGAATCATTCGCGTAATGACGGTTTTCCGTCAATTTAGTCTGGCTATCGCCAAGAACCGACTACATTCAGCTTTTATTATGACTGAATTGCGTCGCAATACGAATGAATATCCCACATATTTGGTACATTTCAATCACAATGACCGCAAAATTTACCCAGTTTGCGTATTTTTTGGTTTTCGAGGTGGGGGAATTGGGTGTTGGGGTGTGAAGGTAAGCGGCGCAATATGGCGGATGGCGTCCAGACCGTGGCTCGTTGAGCCACGGCAGTCATTGTCCAGCCCTTTGGGCTGAAGCAGCGCATTTCGGTCCGAACGGGCCCACCGATGCATTCAGGCCCGAAGGAGCCGACCGATGCATTCAGTCCCGAACGGACCGACATGATGGAGCTAGGCCCGACGGGGCTGCCAACATGGATTCAGGCCCGAAGGGGCCGACATTCTGCATGCCGGGGCGACGAAGTCCCCCGGTCGCCGAGTCACCTAGGTTCAGCAGGCCCGGAGGGCCGACACTATCATGCCCACCGCTTGGCGGCGGTAGCTACGTGCGCTAGCTACCCTTGCCTCGCTTACCAGACTCGCGTCAGATCGACGCTGGCGTGTGGCGGGACTTTCATGGTGATACTCGCTGTCTCGATGGACTCGGAGTAGCGGCCTTCGTGGAGCACCAACTGCAACACTTGGTGCTCATCAGGGATCGCGATCCAGTATTCCGGGATCGCAGCGTCTTCGTACAGCTTGCGCTTGGTCTTGAGATCATGATCCGCGTTCGACGGTGACAGGATCTCCACCACCAAATCAGGAACCCCCTTGATTTTGGTCGGCGTCATGATCTGTTTTCTCGCGAGCGTAATAATCACCAAGTCCGGTTGCACGATATCGTGGTTGGACAACTGCAAATCGATCGGGGCATTGATCACTTTCCCCAATCCCGCCAGTTCGATCTGCGTGTACAGTTGGAACTGGATATGCCGAGAGACTTCTTGATGATACAGATTCGGAGAGGGGTTCACGAAATGTTCTCCATCGATGATTTCATGCCGCTTGCCGTCGGGTGGAATCGCGGCATAAGCTGCATAGTCCCACTTGATTTTCGAGTCTTTTTCAACAATCGACATGACTGCGGTCTCGCATGAAGGAAGCACTATCGCCTTTGTTAGGCATTGTAGCCCACGGTCTTTCCAGAGGCAATTTCGACACACGCAACTTAAGGTTCAGCGGTAGGATATTCGCTACCTGAAAATGATTCTGCAAATCGCGGAGACTTCAAAGGGACCGACATGATGGAGCTAGGCCCGAAGGGACCGACATTGCGTACTGAGGCCCGAAGGGACCGATATTATGCATGCCGGGGCGACGAAGTCCCCCGGTCGCCGAGTCACCTAGGTTCAGAAGGCCCGGAGGGCCGACACCATAAAGTCCACCGCTTGGCAGCGGTAGCTTCGGGAGGATGGCACGCACTTCCCAGATGGATCCGGGAAGGCTAGCGTATAATCAATCTCTTTCCAGGTTGGATGATTGAATGAAACAAGAGGATATCGTATGCCTACCCTGATCGATCGAGTCTCAGCTTGGTATCGATCGATCGTCGTCGCGATCTCCCTCGCGTGGGGATCAACCCTCGGTTGTTGGGTTGGGGCTCAGGAGTGGAGCGACACGATTCTTCCCGTCTCGCTCAACGTGGGCTATGCAGTCCGACTCGTGGATCTCAATAGGGATAACCGTCTGGATATCGCGATCGTCGACAGCAAACGGATCGTATGGCTGGAGAACCCGACGTGGCAAACCCATGTGATCTGGGAAACACCCAACGCCCCTGCGGACAATGTCTGTTTCGCTCCCCATGATATCGACGGCGATGGCGACATCGATTTCGCAGTCGGATACGACTGGCAACCGAACAACACCGCATCCGGAGGCGCGGTGGGCTGGCTGGAATGCCCCGTCGATCCGCGTACCGAGTGGCAACACCATCCGCTAACCAACAACGAACCTACTACCCATCGCATGCAGTGGGCGGATATCGATGGAGACCAACGCAAGGAACTCGTCGTCGCGCCGCTCAAAGGAAAAAACGCGGCAGCTCCCGGCTGGGATCAAGTCGGTGTTCGATTGTCGCGCTGGGATGTGCCAAACAATCCTCAAGCCGAATGGCCAAACACAACTATCGAAAATACGCTTCCCGTCATGCACAACTTCCAGGTTCTCGATTTTGATCGGGATGGCCGAGACGATCTGCTGCTGGCCAGCTTTGAAGGGGTTCACGTCTGGTCGCGAACAGGAAAGGAGTCTGAAAGGACGCTGCTGCACCTGGGAACAGGACACGAAGGTCGAGCGCCTGAAAAAGGAGCAAGCGAGATACGATTGGGGCGCATCGATTCCCAGCGACGATTCATCGCCACGGTCGAACCCTGGCACGGAAACTTCATCGTGGTCTACGAAGAGCCAACCTCCTCGTTGACCGGGACTTTATGGCCCAGGCAGGTGATCGATGACCAGCTCAAGTGGGGGCATGCGGTCGCATGTGCGAATTTGGATGACGACCAAGCCGACGAATTGATCATCGGCGTTCGAGACGAATCGACACCGCATCGTTGCGGCGTGCGATTGTACGATCGACGACCGGACGGATCGTGGCACCGAACCTTGATCCATCCCGGGCAAGTCGCGGTGGAGGATCTCGCGGTCGGCGACCTGGACGGAGACGGTCGCAACGAGATCGTCGCAGTCGGCCGCGCAACCAAAAACGCAGTGATTTATCGGGCTCGATAGAATCGCGTAGAACCTACCCGCAATCACGCCCCAGACAGCCCCCTCGACCTTCATCTGCGCGTCTCCGCGAGAACTTCTGGTAATTCCTTCTTCAATCACCAAACCACGAATCAGCACGGATAACACGTCAGACTCTGGGTATGAGGTGTGAGACTGTAGGTGCATACTCACGAACGCAACCACCGTCTGGCGACGGTAGCTACGGGAGAACGAAACGGCGGGCTGGCTATTTGCGTTCGTAGGTGAAGTCCAGCGTTTGGGCCGAAAGGCCGTGCTTCTTGTACTCTTCCAACAATCGCGAACGATTCAACTCTGATGCTTTAATTTGAATGAGCTCGCGGAATGCGTACACGGTGAGGTGATACGTCTTGGCACCTGGGCCTTTCGAACAAACAGGATCATACTCCGCGCGCTTCTTGTCGTTCTGGCCTAACGTGCCAACCTGCTTGCTGTTTTGCTCGAGTTGCACTGCATCCGCGGGAATATTGTATACCAACCAATACGACTTCTCCCGGTCAGGTGCCTCATGCCACATGCTGACGGCAATCGATTTCGTACCCTCCGGTAGGTTCCGCCACGCAATCGCTGGTGATTGCCCCTTACCATCGCAACTGCAATCCACCGTCAACACTCCCTTGCTGTCCATCGACGAACTCGTCAACACAATCGAGCTGACCGGATCCTTGGCCATGTTCTTCGGAGGTTCCGCAGCCGCGGTGCCGGGCTTGCTCTCACCGCGTGGTCCCGCCGGCGGACGAGGACGCTCGGGTTCGCCTTGCGGTGGGCGACCTGATGGGTCCCGCGGAGGTGGACCGCCTCGCCCCCCGGCGTTGCCGGGGCCGCGCGTTCTGGGGCGATAGGCCTCTGTGTTTGTGCGACCCGAAGGATCGGTGAACACGAATTCGTAAGAACCGTCCGACTTCGCTGTGTAACGGACCGTTCCGGGCTTGCCCTGGATCTCATACGTCAAAGCCGATTTGTCGCCCGATTGCTCGAATTTGGTTATCTTTGCGCCGCGGAGCGGTGGCAACGCTTCGCGGACGCCTTGAGCTCGTGGCTGCGGGTCGACTTGATCGTCCCGCTCCACAACTTCGCCATAGAAGCCTCCGTTGAGATAGGGATACTTGGGAGTCGCGTGGTAGTGGTAGTTCCCGTTGGCGTCGCTGTGGCCATTGAGCCAATCGAGCGGTGCGAAGTCGGGTGCCGCAGGGTCCTGGTACCCATAGATAGGATAGCCATCGAGCGCATAACCAATCGGGTTTCCCTTGCCTACGACTTGCTCCAAATGGATCGGGGCGATGTGGTAGTGGTAATCGTCGGCCCGGCCACAGTGACCTCCGTACTCATCGAGCTCGCCGACCAAGAACGCGTCGTCTCCCCGATTGTTCAGCGGATTGAAAATCGGAATGCCATTGACTGCCAACGCAATCGCTCCTCGCAGGAATTTTCCGTTCGCGCTCATCGGCTTCTTGGCTGGGAGTGGATGCAACGGGATGCGCCATGCGTTGTCGCCACGGTACGGCTGGGGCAAGGGTACTTGCTGTTGCCATGACCGAATGCCGACCATCATCGGATGGTTCGGGATGCCGTTTGACTCGACGAAGAGGAAATTGCGATCCCATCGGATATTCACGGTCGATGCAAACGGTGCGAACGCATCGGCCGCCGACGGCCTCGCTCCCTCTTGCTGCGTTGTCTCTTCGCTATGGGTCGAGACTAGGATGATGGAATGGGATTCATGGAGTCGCTGGATTTCCGCTCGCTTTTCCTGAACCCAGGTGCGTGTCGACTCCTTCAGTTTTGCGAGCGGGACGGTTCGGACTTTGCCGCCAGTGGTCAAGACTTGTACCTTGTCATCGTCGGCGGTGATGTAGCTGCCATGAAAGTGAGATCCGTCGATCAGGACCCATGTTCGCGAGTTCTCGGCATTGCCGTGGCCACCTTCATGAGCGTCTGCCGAAGCGTTCGCGAAGATGATCGCCACACAGGCCCCCAAGAAAATACGGTTGACGCATGCACTCATGTTATTTTCCCTTGCCTTTCGGCGGACCGGATCGGTTCCCCCCTCGTTTGCCGCGTGTGGCATCCTCGGAAGGTTTTGCATTTGGATCGAAGTTTGGATTTTTGGTGGGCAATTGCGCACGAACGGCGGTCAGGTATTCCTCGAGTTGGGCTCGCATCTGCTGTGCCTGCTCCGGCAGCTTGGTCGACAGGTCCTGGCGTTCGGAGAGATCGCTGGCGAGATCGAACAGCATCCAGCGATCATCGTCGTAGGTGTGCACGAGTTTCAGCGTTCCGACGAGCAGCGAAGACTGCGGCCCTTCGCTTTGGTAATGCGGGAAATGAAATGCGAGCCCCGGAAAGCGGCGCTTGACCGTTCCCTTGCCTTCGTTGCGGAGCAATTCGCGGATGCTGCCCCCTTCGATGCTTGAGGGGATGGCGCTGGCAGGCACATTGGCCCAATCGCAGAAGGTTGCAAAGAAATCGTAACCGACCACGGGCACCGAGGACCACGAGTTCGCGGCTACGGCAGGTCCGCGGATGATCAATGGGACGCGGATCCCTCCTTCCCAGACCCCTCCTTTGCCGCCTCGCAGCGATCCTTTTCTGCCGCCCCCCGATCCGTTGTCGGACATGTAGATCAAATACGTCGTATCGGCCAGTCCGAGTTGATCGACGGCATCCATGACGCGTCCGACACCTCGATCCAGGTCTTCGGTGAGCGCGGCGGTATACATCTGTTTTTCATCGGCGTCAGGCATGAGGCTTTTGTATTTCTCGACCGCAGCCTTGGATGCGTTTTGGTAGGCATGGAGCGCGTTCCATGACAGCTGGATATAGAACGGCTTGCCGCTCGCCTTCGAGTCCTTCATGAATTGCTCGGCCCGATCGGCCATTCCGAAGATATCGACCGGGTTCGGGTCCTCGAACTTGAAGGCGTTTTCATTTCCGGTGTCGCCATCGTGCGCATCGTAACCATGCTGGCCCGGTCCGCCACCTGCGATATGCCATTTGCCGAAATGAGCGGTTGCATATCCCTGCGATTGCAGCAACTCGCCGATGGTTACTTCGCTGTCAGCGAGGCTCTTGATAAGCCGAGGTTCAACGAGTCGCATCCCCTCGACGGCCGGAGCAGCTTTGGTCCAGTGCAGTTGCGCAGGGGACTTGCCCGTCTGCAGACTGATGCGTGTCGGCGAGCAGACGGGAGCCGGCGCGTAGGCTTGCGAGAATCGCATCCCTTGGGCCGCAAGTCGTTCTAAATGGGGCGTATGAAACGAGGCGCCGCGCGATGCAGCAACGTCCGGATGCATTTGGACCGACAAACCGTTCCAGCCTTGATCGTCCGCGAGCATAAAAATAATGTTCGGCCGTTCTGCAGTTTGGCCAATGGCGCACGGGCCGTTTACCCAAGGGCCGAACACCGAGGCAGCCAAGAACAGGGCAAGTACTTTTTTGTGGATCATGTTAGAGGACTATTTGGGTTTGACTTCATACGAAAAAGTGACTTCACCGTTGCGCGTCGACGGTAACTCGTTGCCGACGTAGGTTCGCACATAGTCGACGCGAGCTGCGTCGTCGTCGACACGAACTCGTACGTATCCCGAACTCGGTTGGATTTCGCCCGCGATGTATCCATACTCGGACGCAGTGCGTGTGTTGCCTGCGCGGGCATGGCTCGGTTGCGGGACCTCTTGATAGACGATTCCGTCGAGATCCTGTTTGACGAACAAGTGGTCATGGCCATGGAACACGACCGAGACCCCGCTATCGACGAGCATTTGGTGGACCGGTTTGCCCCAACCCGGTCGATACTTGTCGAACTCCCATTCCCCTTGCATGTTGCGGCCCCCCCATTCCCAGAGATTGGCAACTTCGATGCCGCCGCGTTGGTTGGAGACCGCCCCTCCGACGAGATGATGAATGAAGACGAATCGGTACTTGGCAGGCTTGGCCAACTCACGTTTGAGCCACTGGTACTGGTCCTCACCGAGCGTCCAGTACCAGTTCGACTCCTGCTGGGAGCCGCTCTGTGGGTTGCTGCCCGGTGGGCCGCCTTGTCGTCCACCACCACCTCGACGTTTGCTGACGGTGTAGCGGTAGGGATCGAGGACGATGAATTGCGCGTCGCCCCATTGCCATGCGTAGTAGTCTGCGGGGAAGCCGATCTCGGGTTCCTTGACTTGGTTGCCGGTGTAGAACCGGTCGGGATAGGGATTCGGGAAGAGGGATTTTCGGGTAGTGGAAGCCCACTGGAACGAGCTGCGTCCGTTGGATTCGCCGTCATGGTTTCCCAGGACGAAGAAGAGGGGGGCCGAGCTGCACAGATGGGACATGTAGTAGCGTTGGGCGAGGTACTGACCATAAGAGTACTCGGGCTTGATGTACTTGCCTGTCATGAACGTATCGCCGAGTTCGAAGTGGAAGTCGGGTTGCGAAGCGAGCGCATTGCTGAGCGTTTGCAAATAGACTTGGCCACTCGAGTTTTCATCCAGGTGAGAATCCGCAGTGACGGAAAAAGAAAATCGGCTGCCGGGATCGCGTTGCGTATGAAAGGTCAGTTCTTCGCTGGTGAGCGAGTTGCGTTCGTCGGCTCCTTGGAAGACCCATCGGTACTGATAGGCCGTATTCTTCGCGAGCGACTGAAGCTCGATCGCGCATGGTTTGCCAGCAGAGACCGCAACGGGGTCGGATGGATGCCAGTCGGGTTGGCCCTGGGGACGGTATTCGATTCGGCCTTGCCCGTCGGCATTATGGAGGATTCGGACTTCGATCGAAGAATCGGTGGGGCGGCCGAGGATCAGATCGAAAGGGTGGTCAGGAATCTCATTGGCTTTGGGTGGCTTTTCGTAGTTGCCCAGCCCGCTGCCACCGCGACCGGCTTGGTCGCCACGTCGCTGTCGGTTTTCCTGTCCATGTCCAAGGCTCGTGCAGGCAATCGCAAAAAGCGTAGCACAGGCTACCAACAAACAGAGACGTTTCACAGCAGAAAATCCATGGATCGAAAAGTGGGATGGGAATCGACGATTGCGCATCCGAGGGTCAATCATCGCTTGCCTCGCGGTGGGCGTTGCGGGCCGTCGGGGACGACGTTGTTCAGATTGGAGAAGTCGACGCGCGGTTTGCCATCCGGAGGTGTTTTCACGACATGCCGAAAGGCCACGACGTTGTCGAGTTCGATATCGCCGCTCCAGATGAATTTTGATCCTTCGAAATCGTAATCATTGAAGACCTGCTTGGGTCCGACTTGTTCGTGCGTGTACTCCGTGGCATTCGACCAGGAACTGTCGTCGAACCCGATTGCGAACCAGTCGGCGGGAAGAGGTTCGGTCTGAACCTTCGGATTTTTCGTATCGCGGCCGATGGGACCGGACGAGAAGACTTTGGCTTTCCATTTCGCGTTCGTAACCGTACCGTCGCCGAATTTGAGGATGAAGCCTGCGTCGCCGATATTGGTGTTGGCGTATTCCATGCCGGTCTTGGGGTCTGCGTTATCCTTGGCTAGGACGGCGATGGTCATCGGATAGGTCGGGAGCAGATCGACGGAAATCACATTGTGGGGAACGAACGAGATCGAGTCGACCGCGACCAGTTCGCCGTTGATATAGAGCATGAACCAGTTGTCTGCGTACATGTTCGCTTTGATCGTATCGCTCACCTGCGGCTTGCGGATCCCGGATGATCCCTTGCTGGCAGGAGGTTGCTGGGCGAGCACCATTGTTGCCCCGCCGAGCATCAGCAGTCCGAGGATGAGGGATTGGCGGCGCGTACGATTATTCACTTTCGATCTCCCGATGGGGGTCATGGTGTAGCTGATGGGTAAAGAAGTCGTCAGGCAGCGAAGGGGTTGGCAGCAACGACAATCGGACGGTGATCCGTTCGGGACCGTAGGGCATGTCGACAAATCGCACGCTTTCGATAAGCCCGCTGTTGATAAAGTACGTGATCTCGACCCGCCGCGGCCCGCGTTGACCTCGCTGCTTGGTCGCAACCAGCAATCGGCGTGGTGCGATCTCGGTGGACGGAACAACGGCCGGATCCGAATCTTTTTCGTCGGCATCGCCGTATTCGACGGGCAGCAGCGCGATATCAGCGACCGCCTGCAATCGTTCGAGCGCGTCGTTCAAGTGGCACAGAGGCATGGCAAACTCATGGCCTGGGACATCGCGATTGAATCGGCCCAGATCGCTGCTGGTCCGAACGGGGCCGTCGGGCGCAACGGCCCAACTCATTTGGCCATCGCAACCCGTGACAAAATCTTCCCCAGTGAGCGTAGCGCGAATGAGCACAAACTCTTGCTTGCCTCGCACATAGAGCTTGGCACCATCCAGCGGCGGCTTGACCGGTCGTTTCTCATCCGCATCGGCTCGGCGACGTTTGGTGGTCGCGGGTTCCGCCGACTCCATCGCGATCGCATAGACGCGCATCGATGGTAAAGTGTTGGCGGCGATCACACGTTTTAGTTCCGACACGCCTGCCAACGCCGAGTCACTGGCGCCTCGCCATAGGAATAAAGGGATCAGTAGGCTAGCGGCGATTGCGAGCACCGTCAGGACCCGGCGCCGCGATTGGAGGAACGAACGGTGAGGTTGAGGCAGGTCCATCCGATCTGGATCGCTGTCGGATCGGGGCGACGGGGTGATCGAGCGAATCGCTGTTTGCGCCTGGAACTCGCCTCGCAAGCGGTCATGGAGAAACGCATTTTCCACGAAGCGATCGAGGGCATTGCGATCGCTTTGGAGATGCTGCTGAAGCGATTGCAGTTGATCCTCCGTGATCTCCCCGTCGAAATATTTTTGCAGTAGCGCGTCGATCTCGGCGTTCATCGCAGTCCCTCCCGGGCGGATTGGTTGCGAATACAGTCCCGCAGGGCATCGCGGAGTCGTTGCAGCGTCTTGGCGACCGCGTTTGCGTTCGAGTTCATTCTCTGGGCGATCGCGGCGGGTTTCATGTCATCGCGATATCGCCATTCCAAGATGCGACGCGCTTTATCATCCAAGTGTTCCATGCATCCTCGCAGAAACTGCATACGAGGCATTGCATCGGACGCAGAGGCGTCGAAGGCATCGGCCAGGTGGGCGATGATCTGTTCGTCAAAAGTCAGACGATCGCGGCTGACGCGACGGAAATAGTTGTGCACTTGATTGCGAGCGATCCCAAGCGCCCAGGACTGAAACGGTTTCGTCGAATCGTAGCGGTCGAAGGATTCCAGGATGGCGACCGCGATTTCTTGGAGCAGATCGTCACGGGCCGAGAAATCGCGAACTACAGCACCAACGTAGGCCGAGACGACTGGTTGCACCAGCGTCCATTGTTTGGCAGCTTCCAGAATCTTGTCGTCCACGAATGTTTCCTCTCCAGGGTTATTAACCCGGGGCGGTCATTCGTGACTTGGGAAATAAGAAATTTTTTTGGGGGAGTGGGGCCCAGCCTGAGGGGCGGAAGTGGGATAGCCGGTTGTGAAGGAGAGGGAACGATGGAAGCAGCCACCACCATTTGGCGACGGTAGCTACGAAAGAGTCGCTCGAAATCGGCGGAGGGTAGGAGCGAAGAGCTACTGATCGTCTATCGACTTTTTGTAGGCGTCGGCGATCGACTCGTCGAGTCCGACGGTCCAGCGTTTGCCTTCGGTTTCCAGTTCGAGGAAGTCGGGACGGACGTCGATCACTTTGCCGATCACATTTCCGAGCTTGAGATCATCTCCCTTCCGCAATTGCAGAGTCTTGCCCTCGGTTTTCGATCGGACCCATGCGGCGGGACCGCGTGTGTCGGAGATCAGGGCGGTCAAGTAGGCCTGCGAAGCCACATCGAACTTCGGTGGCTCTTTCGCAGGGGGAGGTGGTTCGGCGACGCGGATAGAAATCATTTGAACCGAGGAGCGGGCGGGGATTCCCGAATCGGAGGCGCGGACGGCGACTTTGAATTCACCCAACTCGGTAGAGGTCCAGGTCAGTTTGCCGGTGTTGGGGTCGATCTGCATCCCCTTGGGAGCATCTCCTTCGAGGGCATACGTCACTGTTTGACCGGGATCGATATCTTGGGCTTCGATACCGACGTCCATGCGAATGCCGATCGTGGCATCGACCTTTCGAGACGCGGCCAGTTGCGGCGGTTGGTTGGTGGGTGAGAAGATATTTCGACCACCGATTGAGGCTTGATATTCATTGAGCGGTTTTCCGACGCGCGGTGAGTCGTTGCCAGGAGCGGGTTGATCGGGTCTCGCCGATTTGAGCGCGAGGGCTTCGCAATCGAGCATGATCGTCATTCGATTGGGAATCTTGCTGTTGGTCATTGGCCGCATGTCGAACCGCAGGACCCGGTGCAAATAATCTTTGGATTGAAATGCGTACAGCAAGTTAGTCGCATGTTCGATGGTTCCTGTACCCGCCAATTGGAATTTCATGGACTGGTACAAGTCTCCTTCGGGGACGGAGCCCAGGACTCGCGGTTGAGGATCGGTCAGTCCCACCTCTTCCGCGATCTTGATCAACCAAGCCATGTATTCGGCTTGGGCGCGTTCCTCATTGCTCGGCAAGGAACGGGGCAACAATCGATTCAGTTTCGCTTTGGCGATCGTGCCAGCGGTGATCTGAAGCGACTTGTCTTCTTTTTCTTTGCGGAGCGAATCGATGGTCGCTTGTTTCGCATCGAATCCTTGCTGGATAGAAGACCAGAAGTAGTTCCCGACGAACAGCACGATGACCAAGCCGACGGCACCGGCCAGTATTTTCTCGCGTTGGCTCAGATTCATGATGCGTCTCCCAAGATGACAGCATCGCTGCTGGGAGTCACCGGCGTTGGGGATGTCGGGGCGGTATCCTGAGGCGGATCGGCAGGAGTTGCCGACGGTCCCTCGAGCGGTTGGGCCGGTGTATTGCTTGGTTCGGGCTGAGAGGTTTGCGGAGGCTCCTGGGGTTTTGCCGCGGTTGGCTTCTTGACCGATCGCGGGTCGGGTACTTCACGCGATGCGAGCGTGATGATCAAGTCGGAGGCCCATGGATAGTTTTTGTCAGGGCTTTGCGTGACCGCGGTTCCTTTGACCGTGTGCTGGGTATCGCGATAGGCCGATTGCACATCCGGAACCACATCCTGTTCCTTGGTGTAATACTTGGCCAAGATCGACGCGGAATTGGACTTCGGTTCCAAGGAGAAGGTAGTGGTGCCGAAGTAGGCTTGGTCTGAGTTGCGAGCTCGCGTGGAAAGGTTCTCCAATTCATCGAGCCACGGGACATCCCCCTTCAAGAAGTTTTCTACTTTCTTCCAGTCGGCGAGATGCTTGGTTGCGGATTTCAGTGTCCCCTCTTCGTTTTTGATGGAAGTTCGGAGCAGTTCAATGTCATCGTCGAGAGCGGAGTGGGAGGACTGGTACCACCACCATCCGCTGGCGAGAAGGGCCAGGCCGATGCCAGCCGCCGCGATGTAGCGAGCGATCGGTTTTTTCTTTTCGATACGCTGGCGCGGGTTCGAGAAATCGATCAAGCGATTGCGGTGCTGTGGAAAGGAAAAGGCTCCGAGAACAGGAGCAAAGCGGCCGACGGTTTGGGTGGTGGCTGCGATAGCAATATTTGCTTTTTCGGCCCATGCAAAAGGGTCGAGCATTTGGACCGGCATTTCGACGGCGCGGCCCAGTGCCTCAGCGACCGGAGCCATCGATTCCTTGCTCCAGAGGACGATCCGATTCACTTTGAGACCGGGGCGTTGCGAAGCGGCGGAGAGGAGGGTTCGTTTGATTTCGGCAGCGAAGAGCTTGGCGGAACCTGGATCCGATCCTTCGCCGGGCGCATGGAAATTTCGCATGAAGACCGCGTTTCCACGTTCCGAAATGACCACATCGACTTCTTCGTTGAGCACATCCATGAACAAAACCGACTCATTGAGCCATTCCGGGTGCCGCGCCAGTGCGCCGGCCAAGGCAGCCATCGGACGAAGAAAAACATGCTTGAGCGACAACCCGGCCTGCGCGATGGTTCGTTCAATCTTTTGAAGGAGGGTCGGGTTGATCGCACCCACAACGCAATCGATACTCCCATCCAAGTGCGAAGGCATCGCGATGAAATCAAGAGGCCAGGAGTCGGTGACGTTTGCGAAGTAACGGGGCGTCGCGAATCGGACCATGTCCGGCAGTTCGTTGGAATCGACATCAGGGAGAGTAATCGCCCGCAGTTCAATATCGTTTCGACTGACGCATGCGATCGCATCCCCCGACTTGAATCCCGATTCCTGCATCAGGGTCTTGAGCGATGCGATCGTCGTATCGGTACCCCACGGTTCATCTCCGTCGGCGAGTTGCAGCGGGGCGCTCAAAACACGCTCGATCGATACGCCGGTCAGTCCCGAGGAACCGATGGCAATCCGAATCTCGCTCGAGTCGCATTCAATGACTAGGAATCGTGACATTGTTTTCTATTGCGTTGTGGTAGGGGTTGCCGTGGTAAGGCCCATGGCTCTCTGGCCCAAGGTCGATTGGCTGAAGCCGCGACCGAGGTGATCGAGCTTTCGGTACAGCACGATGGTCGGGACCGACATGGCGCCATCGATCACCGCCTCGATCCGTGCGTATCCAGCGGATTGCTCGAAGTAGCCGATACTCTGGACACGCATCACATCTCCACCGCCGGTCAGCAGCGGAGCCAACGTGCGCATCTGTTGCAAAGTGAGGATCCCTTCTACCATCGGCCAAGTTTCGAATTTGCGATTTTCGGTGTCTGCCGATTGCGAACGGGCTTCCATCAGCTTGTCGAGCGTCTCGGAGTCGATCCCTGGAAGACCTGCCAGGATTTCGCGAGGCGCCTCATTTATATTAATTCGACCTGGCAGCACCGGCGCCTCGACGGTCGTCACTTTATCCATAAGCATTGGCAAATAGAGGGACATTTGGATCGGCGAGCTACTCAAGGGGGACATGAATGTCGTCTCTTGACCGTTGACCGATGCCGTGAACTGGGCGTCGATCAGTTCGAGGACACCGTTGATTTGACCGCCGGCTCCTTGCGTCAAATCGATGTTGAGACTCTCAAAGGCTGCCGCCGACCAAGGTTGGAGGTTCTGCTGTCCGCCGCCGCCGCCGCCACCGCCGCCAGCACCGCCAGCACCGCCAGCACCGCCGCCACCCATGCCTCCTTGGCCTGGCCCATTTCCGCGTCCGCCGGGTCCACCATTTCCGCCTCCACCATTTCCACGGCCGCCGGGGCCGCCGCCACCTGGGCCACCGGGCCCACCACCGGGCCCGCCATTGCCGCGCCCGCCGTTGCCACGCCCGCCACCCATACCACCGCCTGGACCGCCACCTCGACCGCCGCCACCTTGACCGCCGCGTCCACCGGCACCTCCACCTTGGCCACCACCTTGGCCACCACCTTGGCCACCACCTTGGCCACCACCTTGGCCACCGCGCCCGCCGCCGGGTGGCTGCACAAATGCAACGAGTGAGAGCATGGGATGGGTGGCTCCGAGAAGAGCCAACTCCGAGCGACCGCCTCCACGCGGAGCGCCGCCACCTCCACCGCCTCCCCCAGGTCCACCTCCACCGCCAGGACCACCGCCACTGCCAGGACCACCGCCTCGACCTCTTCCTTGGCCGCCGCCGGGGCCACCTCCTCCACCTTGGCCT
>Ga0315904_10005348_pt1 | contig 17869 bp, 19 predicted proteins | sample LakEriMetagenome_6_FD_203529 | JGI IMG/M metagenome (GOLD analysis project Ga0315904, IMG submission 203529) | Freshwater fungal communities from buoy surface, Lake Erie, Ohio, United States - Buoy 12 MA120 | ecosystem: Environmental > Aquatic > Freshwater > Lake | place: USA: Lake Erie, Ohio...
GTGTGCTTAGTGCAGAAATTTCTCCGGTATTTATATGTATGCGGTTTGCATCGGATGTTACATAGTTATACTGATACTCTATGCCATAGCGCAGTTCATTTTTACCTATCTGCAGCTGAGCATCGCTATTGATGGCGAATACATTTACCTTTTCGTTTCTATGGGTAAGTAGTGGAGAATTGAATGCGCGGCTATGTCTGCTTTCATGTATGCGCTGGTACGAAATGCTGGTACGCCATTCGTTATAGAACTGCGTTTTTTTACGTCCGATAAGTTGCACTGCTGCCAATGTGCGTAGTTCGGGGCCATAATACCACTCAGCAAATTTAAGTCTTCCGGTTTTCGCATCGATTTCTGTAAGCCTGTCATACCGGGGTACTTCGCTTGTGTTGGAGTAATGTAAATTAAGGCACAGCTCCCAATGCGAGTTGATGGCATACCGAATTTTTTGCAACAGATCTAGCTGACTGTATCCACTTTGTTTTTGAATGAGGTTGTTTTCGTTCTTAACGATTGCATCATTTCCGTTTAATCGTGTTTGAAATGAATCACGAATGCCCAGATTGCCCCATGCATTATTTCGCACAGAGCCTTGACGTAAATCATTAAAAACCGAAAAGCTAACCGCAGTAAGCGATGCTGTTTTTTTACCTGCAACCGAGTACTGGATATGATGTTGCCAGGCTTGTGCTGCTGATTGATATCCGGATGAAGCAGCAGCGTGATGCTCCACTTTATTGTCTCTACTAAATGATGGCTGAATGGTTGACAGATAAATGACACCGCCCAATGCATCGCTACCGTACATTACAGATCCGGCACCAAACACCACTTCAACCCGGTCGGTAAGCAGCGGATGCACCCGCAATACATTTTGCAAATGACCACTTCGGTATATCGCATTGTTTAAGCGTATGCCATCCACAACCAGTAAAACCCGGTTAGCCTCAAAACCTCTGAGAACAGGACTACCCCCACCCAGCTGACTTCGTTGAATAAATACCTGTCCGGTTTTCTCGAGCATATCTGCAGTATTTAACGGATTTAGCCGCTCTATTTCACGCTTAGGCACTACAGAAATGGTTTTAGCTACATCGGAAGATGGTTCTCTGAATTTACTTGCTGAGATGGTAATTTCATCGATGGTCAGCTGACCGGCTTCCAACGCCACGCAGTATTTTTTTTCCATCAATTGTACAGCAGTGAGTGTAACAGGTGTATAGCCGTGCGCTGAAATACGGAAAGTAGCATTTTGTTTGATGGTTTCTTCATCAATTGCTGTCACTCCCGACTCATCAGTCAGGTATATAAATCGATTTTTACGGTTTTCTGCTTCCCATTCTGCACGTATTTCGGCATGAGGTATCAGGTGCAGGGTGTATGCATCCGTTACGGTAATAGTAAATTGTGCGCACACAACGTTTGCACGCGTTATTGAAAGAGCAAGAAGTACAAGACTAATTACAGCGAACCGTTTCACAGGTTCAAGATAAGCCGAATTCAGGATTTTTTAGCCAGATTTTCATCAAAGCGTACTGGCGAAAAGTAATACAGCATAATGACGCGGGCATAGCGGTAAGTAAAAGGCGATGCCAGTATGAAAGATCCGATAATACACGAGAGGTATACCCAGCTGTCCGGATTTTGGCCTATGAAGTAAACGGCAGCACCTACTACCAACATAATGGCAACGGTTATGGCATAGCTCACATACATGGCTCCCCAGTAAAATCCGGGTTCAATTTCATAATTCAGGTGGCACACCTCGCAGTGCGTGTTCATGTGCATGAACTTTTTGCTAAAAGTGCCTGTAGAAAACATATTACCCGACTGACATTGCGGGCACTTCATATGAAGCAAGGCATTTGATTTGCCATGCCGGTAATGCGTATCCATATTAACTGGTTTGTACTTTTTTGCGCTTGTTAATAAACCAAAGACCGCCAAAAACGGCAGCAATCGTATAAGGCAAAGCTAACAGGTAAAGTATTCCGTTATTTAAACCGTTGGCCGCATTTGAGCCATTTTCACGAGCGCTTTCTACGGCTGTTTTACACATGGGGCATTGCGCTGAAACATCCGTTACGCATATTGCCAGCACCAGTAAAACGATAAGTACGGAGTATTTTTTCATGATTAGAATGAATAATAAGGTGAGATCATCAAATACACGATTACACCGGTAACCGTTACATACAGCCATATAGGAAAGGTCCAGCGTACCAGCTTGCGGTGTTCATTCACACGCATTTGAATACCGTAGTAAAAGGAAAGCAATACAAGAGGCAACACAACAGCTGCCAAAATGATGTGGGATATAAGTATTGTTAAATACACAGGCCGAATAGGATTGTCCAAAGGGAACTGTGTTTCATCAGCATAGAAGTGAAACAACACATACGATACCAGGAAAATACTGGACAGAACAAACGTAGTAATGTTCAGCTTTTTATGTGTTGCGATATCTTTACGTTTTATAGCAGCTAAGGAGAGTAGCAGCAATACTGAGCACGTTGCATTGATTATGGCATTAAGTTTTGGCAAAAAGCTAACAAAATCAGGAATAGCATCAGGCCTTGGCAATATTTTACGGTTTAATACGATAACTGCCATGAACACTACCACGGATAGTGTCATCACGATTCTAAAATACAATTTATCCGTTGCGTTTGCTTCGTTTTTGGCTGTATTCATATAGGAGTACTTTTATATCTTCTTTTAAACGTTTAATCTCTGTATCATCAAGTCCATCATACATTCCGCGTATGTGCCTGTCTTTATCAACTAGAATTAACTGTTGACTATGGTCAATTGTTTTGTCTTCTTTTGAAACGGGTAAAAGAAAGCCCTGACCTGCGTTGTACACCGATTCATATGGACCTACGCCAAACTTCCAGATAGCGGGATCAGCTTTTAGTTTAGCAGCATAGTTAGCCAATACCGGTACACTGTCATTATCCGGGTCAACCGTTATGGATAAAAACTTAACCTCACTGAATTCTTTCATCTTCTCGTACACCGTTGCCACTTTTGCATTCATGGCGGGACATACATCTTTACACGATGCGAAAAAGAAATTGGCTACGTACACATAATTATCAAATTCTTGTTGAGTAAACGGTTTCCCTTGCTGGTCGGTAAAGCTAAATGGGGGCACCTGATAGTAGATTGTATCCAACACTTCAGTGCCATCGGGTGGTATACGTTCACCTATGTAAGGCAATGAATTATAGTTTTGCTTGCCCAAATTAAGCACCCATAAAACGAGCAAAGGGACTATAATTAGTCCCAATGCCAGTACGAACGTTTTCTTATTCAACATGATTATCTCGATGCTCCGGTAAAATCTCCTTCTATTAGCATGAGCATAACCAAAAATGCCACAAACAGCATTGGATAAATAATGAAATTAACCAGCCATTTGCGTTCAAATTTCATGTGCATGAATATAGAAACAATGTAAAAGGCTTTCACAATTCCCAATACGATGAATAATACATTCTTCATCATTGAATGTGTACTTAGCAGCATGAAGTATAAGCCAATGTCAACGATTGTTAATACGAACAGAATCCAGAAAGTTCTCCAGATTTGCTGTTTCATATTTGAAGGTGTTTCGGTGTGTTCTAAATGTTCTGTATGTTCCATAATATGTATTTCTTGTTAGGTGTTTAGCAATATCAAATAAGGTAGAAGAAGGTAAATACGAATACCCAAACCAAATCAACAAAGTGCCAGTATAGTCCCACTTTCTCTACCATTTCATAGTGGCCTCGTTTTTCGTAGGTATCATTCAACACATTCAGGTAAATGATAATATTCAGCACCACACCGGAAAGTACGTGAAAACCGTGAAATCCGGTAACGATGAAGAACAGAGCAGCAAATGCTGTAGGTCCGAAAGGATTGCCATGTAGCGAAGCACCTTCAGTAATAAACTGGGTCCATTCCCAAGCCTGACAACCTAAAAATGCAGCTCCGCCAAATATGGTCAGAACCATATAAAAGGCCACCTCTTTTTTAGCCATACGGTGACCTGCTTCAACGGCAAGTACCATAGTTACGGAACTAAAAATCAGTACAAAAGTCATTAAGCTCACAAAAAACAGTGGCAGGTGTATACCGTGCAGAAAAGGGAAGTGGTTAAATACCAATTCCGGTAACGGCCAGTGCTCCGTTGAAAACAATCCGGCCGAGTGCATTTCTTCTACGAAATTATCGGACACGTGTTGCATGGGTTTTACAATTTCATTGGCAGGCGATGATGGAAAGCTGTAGCGAATAAATCCATACGCAGTAAGCAATGAGCTGAAGGTAAATGCATCCGAAAGGAGGAAAATCCACATCATGAGTTTACCGTAGCTAACGCTGAATGGAGAGGATCCACCGCCCCAGATGTTCTTTTTACTTGATGAGAGTGTTGCTGAGTTTGACATATTTTCGGTTGAGTAAATGGTTTATCTGTTTAATAAGAAGAAAAAGTAAAGGTATATCCACATTAAACCTACGAAGTGGTAGAATGTGGTGCACAAATGTATGCTTAACATGTTTTTTTTATGCACCTGAAAACGAAAGGCTTTAACGATAACAACGGACACAAATCCGACCGCAATAATCATGTGTATGAGGTGCACTGCCGATATAACGTAAACAAAACTTTCTGAAGCGCTTCCGGCCAGGTATACATTATCGGCAACCAGTTGTTTCCAACCTGCGTACTGGCAGAGCATAAATACTATCCCAATAGCCAAAGCAAGAAATAGCTGTGTTTTCAGTTTGCTTAACTCATCGCGTTTGGCAGCACGGTAGGCCAGTTGCATAAACAGAGAGCCTAATATAGCCACGGCCGTATTGTAAGCAAACATGGTTGGTAAGTCAAAAATACGCCAGTTTCCATCGCCACGTTTAACAATGTAAGCACTGGTAAATGCTGCAAATAGCATTACACTGGCAACAATAAGTAACCAAAGTAAAAATTTCTTGGGATGAAATACCTGTTCACGGTTCATGTCATCTGTGCTCCGGGTGTTCAATGTTTGACTCATCATAATTTGTCGAATAAATAAGCAAGTTGTACAACGGGTAGATAAATAAATGAAGCGAACATTAGTTTTTTCGCATCGCTGGTTTCACAGGTTTTATATAGGCGAATAGCATAGTAGGTAAGAAGAAGAGCTGCAGCTAATGCCACAAAAGCAGAAATTCCTCCGGTTACATGTTCTGTATAGGGCAAAATACCTAGGGGTATGAGCACCAAAGTAAAGAGCAATACCTGCAATGCACTTTTTTTATTGCGGCCATATACGGGCAGCATTTTGAAGCCTGCACGTTTATAGTCGTCATCCAGTATCCAGGCAATTGACCAAAAATGTGGGAATTGCCAGAAGAATTGTATTCCAAATAATAGTATGGCTTCTGTCGTAATGGTTCCGGTAAAAGCAACCCAACCAAGCAGTGGAGGTAAAGCACCGGGGAAGGCACCAACAAAAACAGAGATAGGCGATACCCGTTTAAGCGGAGTATAAATAAAGGCATAAGCCAAAAGGGATGCAAACGAAAGCCATGCACACAAAGGATTTAAGTAATAGGCAATACTGAAAACTCCAACACAGCCAAAAACAATTGAAGCTATAGCAGCTTCGGTTACCGACATACGTTGGGTAGCCACCGGCCTGTTAGCTGTTCGAATCATCAGTATATCGTAGTCGCGTTCTATTATTTGGTTGATACCATTGGAAGCAGCCACTACAAAAAAACCGCCCACTGCCAGTATCCATACTTCGTTCCAATTAATAGTACTTAACCCGGAAGCGGTTAAATAGGTAACCACAGCTGAAAAAACCACGAGCAAAGTGAGCCGGGTTTTTACCAACTGATTGTAATCAGTCAGCTTTTGCTTCCAGCTAAATTCTGCAGTTAACTTATGTGCTATTGCTTCGTTCAATTTTTTACAGGTATATAGTTTGTTTTACTAAAGAGTACAATTGTTATAAACAGGTAATTTCCGGCAATGAGACTGCCTGTAAATAAATGCAGGCTTTGTACATATTTCGGAAACCCCATTGTGTCCAATACTTTACCGCTTAATATCTGAATTGCAACCAGTATTAGTGATACCAGGGCCATTTTATATAAAATACTGTTTCGCTCAAATGCTTTTCTGAATTTACGAACCATAAGTACGGTAAACACCAGAAAAACCAGTGAGAAGGAGCGGTGAAATATGAAATTCAGCGAATCACGAATTATTCCGGTTTCGCCTGTTTCATCATTTAATATCAGCTGAATCCAGTTGCTTCTGTTCGATTCACCGCTAGCTAGGGCGACTGAATCTATGGCTTCTCTAACTTGGGTTCCACTAATAACCTGAATGGTTGTTAGTATCATCAACACAATCATAGTGCCTTGTAACGTGGTATCTCCGTTAAGCACCGTCATGTAAAATGGTTGAGAGCGAGTAATGGTATAAATGAGCAACCCAACTATAACCAGAGCAACCAACATATGTATGGTAACCATCCAGTGAGCCAGATTGCTGCTAACTACCTTCGATCCTATCCAACCCTGGAATCCTACCAGCACAAAAGCCAGAAAGCTTAGCCAGAAAACAGTTTTATCTTTTTTCAGATACGGTATGGCAAAGAACACAGTCAGAAAGATGAAAAAACCTGTGAGCACACCAATCAAACGGTTAATGTATTCCGTCCAGGTTTTAAACACATCAAAGTCGGCAATCTCATGACCTTCCACTTTGAATCTTTCTTTATAATCGACAGGTAGCTCGTTCACATCGGTAGGAGGAACCCATTCGCCAAAACATTTTGGCCAATCGGGGCAGCCCATTCCCGAACCTGTGCTTCTAACTAGCCCGCCTACAAGTATCAGAAAGAAAACCGATGCTATGGTTAATATACCAAAGCGTCTGAATCGTCTTTCAGATAGTTGTTCGTTATCAGACATGCCTTTTTTAACGGGCGAATCCGAATAATTTTTTCAATGCCGCAAACATAACTACCTGGGTTGTGGCCTGAGGTGCAGATGTTTTGGAAGGATGGTGAACCGCAGGATCGGGTTCCTGCATTTCATCCACTTGTCCTTCTTCTGGCGTATTTTGAGGTATAAAGTCATCGTCAGCACCCGGCTTGCTGTAATCATATGCCCAGCGATACACGTGAGGTATTTCTCCAGGCCAGTTGCCATGCAAATGCTTTACCGGTGCAGTCCATTCCAGTGTGTTCGACTTCCAAGGGTTTTGTGGAGTGCGTCTGCCTTTGAAAATATTGTAGAAGAAGTTAAATAAGAATATAAGCTGAGCAAAACCACCTAGTAGAGCCGCAATGGTAATGAACTCATTCATATCTACAAACACGTTAAACTGATCGTAAGCAGTATTTGCATAATACCTGCGCGGCACACCGGCTAATCCCATAAAGTGCATGGGGAAAAATACGCAATACGCAGAGATAAAGGTAAGCCAGAAGTGAATATAACCCAGAGAGTTGCTCATCAGGCGTCCAAATAATTTAGGATACCAATGATAAATACCGCTCATCATACCGAAAATAGCAGCGCTACCCATTACCAAGTGGAAGTGAGCTACTACGAAATAGGTATCGTGAAGATTAATATCCAAAGCCGCATTTCCTAACCATATTCCGGTTAATCCACCGGTAATAAAGAAGGATACAAGTCCTATGGCAAATAACATGGCCGGAGTCAGGCGTAAATTTCCCTTCCACAGAGTGGCCAAGTAATTAAATGTTTTTACGGCTGAAGGGACAGCGATAATAAGTGTTCCAAGCATAAATACCGATCCGAGGAACGGATTCATACCGGTGATAAACATGTGGTGTCCCCAAACGATGAATGACAAAAGTCCGATTGCCAGAATTGAACCAATCATAGCACGGTAACCGAAAATGGGTTTACGTGAATTGGTTGCAATAACTTCGGATGTAATACCCAAAGCAGGCAACAAGATAATGTATACCTCCGGGTGACCTAAAAACCAGAATAAGTGTTGGAACAAAATGGGTGAACCACCCACACGCTCTATACCTCCGGCCAGGTCAGCAGGAATATCGTTCAGGTAAAAAGATGTGCCAAAGCTACGGTCCATAACCAGCAACAAGGAACCACCAAAAAGTACAGGGAATGAAAGTAGACCCAGTACGGCAGTTATTAAAAATGCCCATATAGTAAGAGGAAGACGTGTCATCTTCATACCCTTGGTGCGCATGTTAAGCACTGTTGTAATGTAGTTGATGCCGCCCAACAACGCAGATACGATGAAGAAAATCATTGAAACAAGCCACAGGGTCATACCTGTGCCTGAACCCGGTATTGCTTTAGGCAAGGCCGATAAGGGTGGATATACTGTCCAACCTGCTGAAGCAGGACCGCCATCAACAAATAAAGAGGCTGTTAAAACGGCCGATGACAGAAAGAAGAACCAGTATGAAAGCATGTTTAAAAAAGGCGAAGCCATATCACGGGCACCGCACTGCAATGGAATAAGCAGGTTACTGAACGTACCGCTTAAACCTGCGGTCAGTACAAAAAACACCATGATGGTACCGTGAATGGTAATTAATGCCAGGTAAAAGTTGGGATCTAGCTTTCCGCCTTTTCCCCATTGGCCTATAAGACTTTCAAGAAAAGGGAACGTCATGTCCGGATAGGCCAACTGTAGGCGGAAAATAAGTGACATTGCCATACCCAACGTGCCCATAATGATACCCGTTATCAGAAATTGCTTAGCAATCATTTTGTGATCCATGCTAAACACGTACTTCGAGATGAAGCTTTCCTGATGATGACCATGATGAGCATCGTGGCCGTGATCGTGATGTGATGAATGTTCGTGGCTCATAATTATTTATGGTATTTATTCTTAGTTATTTATATGCTTAATTACTGGCTATTTTTTTGGTAACTTGTAGTCCGGCTTGAGAGTTGTTATCAGCTGCAACAGGCGTGCTCATATCCACAAGTTTAGTTTGAGTTGCTAACCACTTATCGTATTCTGATTGTGATACTACAACTACTTTCATTTTCATGCGGTAGTGAGCGCTTCCACATATTTTGTTACACAATAATATATAGTCAAACTTTGGATTTTGCTTTTTGTTGCGCATCTCAGCAGTAGTCAATGTCGGTGTAAAGGTAAACTGCGTAGGCAAACCCGGCACAACGTTCATTTGAACACGGAAATGCGGTAGAAATGCCGAGTGAATGACATCTTTAGCGCGAAATTTTAATGTTACCTGCTTGCCTACAGGTAAATACAGCTCATTGGATACGATATCATCCTTCGCTTTTTCATCTTTATACGGATCAACTCCCAGTGCATTAACCACGCCAATAGCTCTGAAATCGTGAGCACCAAGCTTGCCATCTGCACCTGTGTAGCGTGCATTCCAACCGAATTGGTATCCGTAAACTTCCACATTCATCGCAGCTGTTTTTTCTACATTCATAATATCATTCCATACTTTAAGTCCGCGAACAACAAGTACGGTAAGCACAATAGCAGGGATGATAGTCCAGATGAATTCCAGGCGGTGATTGTCGGGGAAGAAGAGGGCTTTGCGTTTGCTGCTTTGCTTGTAGCGGAAGGCATACCAAAAAAGTAAAATCTGCGTAAGCACAAACATTATTCCTGTTATAATAAATGTAACCCATAGCATATTGTCGTATTCAGCACCATGCTCAGAAGCGGCATCAACGGTGTATACAGAAAGTTTACCATGTACAACTAATTCCCAGAACGCAGCTACCATACCCACTACCAGAAAGGCTATGCACATACCGGCATTAATAGCTGACCAGTTAATCACTTCTTTGCCACGTATTTCACCAACCATATTTAGTATTTCCAGTACAAGACCGATAACCAGGAACAACAGCACTACTATAACAACTAACATCCAGTTAATTTTACCTCTCATCGTAGAGGAAGTTTCAGCAGCCGGGGCATCCATAGTTGTACCCGTAGGCGTGCTTGAAGCAGCCGTTGCGGTTGCTGCGGGCTTATCACTTTCTGCCTTTACATACTCAATGATCGATTTAATTTGATTGTCATTCAAGTTTTCAAACGAGGTCATCACTGACTCGTTGTACTCTTTATATAATGCTACAGCAGTAGCATCACCCGATTTAATCATCTTTTGAGAGTTTTTAATCCAGCTTAAAAGCCACTTTTCATCTCTGCGTTTGTGCACGTCCTTAAGTGCCGGTCCTACCACTTTGTCATTAATGGCGTGACATGAAACGCAATTGGCAGTAAATAGCTTCTCGCCTTCTTCAACGGATTGAGCAGTTAATTGTGTGCTCAGAATAAGTGTAAGTAATGTTAGTCGGGTGATGAATCGGGTAATGATTTTCATTTTACAAGTATTTTTTGAAATGACAGGTCTGTTTTTCAGCGTGCGAATGTATGGTATTTTCAACCAGTTTACCAACTGCTACATATTTTTTTGACGTGAACGAATACAAGCTGTGGAAGGCTTTGTTTATAACCGTTTAGATACCCGGGTTATTTACCTGATGGCTTGGTATTTATGGTTGGTTTTGCCGGTGTACTCAATTTAGCAGGCTTAACATTTAGCGTATCTTTAACAAGTACGGATTTTCCGCTTGGCAGGGAGTCTTTAGGCTCGCTAACCTGGCTAGATGGTTTTGGAATAAATGTGGGCCATATACGCACTCCGTAATCTGTTTTGCCGCGAAGCATATTTCCTACAGCTATGCTTTCGTTGTTTTTAGAAAATGCCACACCTTTTACGTTTTCGCCCTCAGCAGTGATGGAGCTTATCAGTTTAGCGCCATCGGTTTGCCAAATACGTACTGTTCCGTCATTGCATCCGGTTGCTGCGAAATTGCCATCACGGGTAAAAGCAACAGCCTGCACTTTCCAGCAGTCAACGGCCAGTTTTTTTACTTCTTTACCGGTAGTTAAATCCCAGATTCGGGCTGTTTTGTCGTTCGAACCACTGAGTAAATATCTTCCATCAGCGCTAAGCGCAATACTGTTGACCACATCTGAATGGCCCGTAAGATATCGGGCAATCGTCCAAGTTCCTATCGTGTATGCCTTTATTTCGGTTTCATTTCCCGCTACATACAATGTTTTTCCATCGGTACCCAGTGCAAACGCATGCACACTATTTCCATTATCTACTTTCTTAAGCATTTTGCCGCTTTTGATGTCCCACAAGATAATCTGACGGTCTTCGGCACCGGAAAGTAAAAATCTGCGGGACGGGTCGATAAGCAACGCAGTTACACGACCGGTGTGCCCTTCGAGTAATTTCGCCATGTTAAAAACAGAGTCCCAAATGCGTATGGTATTATCCGCTGACCCGCTGGCAAGTAATTTGCCATCGCGGCTGAATGTTATGGCAGATAGGGGTGCCAGGTGCGCATCGGGTATAGATTTTACAAGTCGGTTAAGGGAGTCGTTGGTATAAATGTTTATCACTTTATCCCATCCGCCACTGGCTATCCACTCTCCATTGGCGGGTGTAGTCAATGCCAATACATCGTTGGTATGTCCCGGAAGAATTTTGTTCGGCTTATTCACTTTTGACTGAGCCCAAGAAAGTTGAATAGTGAAATAGAACAGAATTGGTAGTATTAGTTTTCTCATGAGTTCAAACATGGAAAAAATGTGCTGGAAAACCTGCATACGGTACCATAATTATTTTTGCACAGGTTTTCACCGTTCGTTTGATTTTTTTATTTCATCGCTTGTGGTCTACTTTTGCAACACATTGTTTGACTTGAAAACAAGAATTGAATTTATTATAAACCCCATATCGGGTGGAATAAAAAAGCAGTCACTGCCTGATTATATTCTGTCACATACGGATAAAAGCCTGTATGATATTCATTGTACGTTTACCCAATCGGCTCAGCATACGAAAGTACTAGCACGTGAAGCAGTGTGCAATAACGCAGATATTGTTGTAGCAGCCGGTGGAGATGGTACTATTAATAATGTGGCAGAAGCACTTGCAGGTTCGCAGGTTAAGCTAGGCCTGATGCCGCTAGGGTCTGGAAATGGATTGGCCAGGCACTTACACATACCGTGCGATAAGAAACAGGCACTGGAGCTTATAACCGGCAATCATGCCTTAAAAAAACTAGACACAGGCACAGCCAACTCACATTTTTTTGTAAATGTTGCGGGTGTTGGATTTGATGCGCATGTAAGCGGTAAATTTGCTATAGCTCCCAAACGAGGTTTTATATCGTATGCCAAAATAACTCTGGCTGAATTTGCCAGCTATAAATCCAGGACATATAGGCTAACTATTGACGGGAACAAGCATACACTAGATGCCTTTCTACTATGTGTAGCTAACGGTTCGCAGTACGGGAACAATGCGTATATAGCACCGGAGGCTTTACCCGATGATGGACTTTTTCACATTACCGTACTAAAGCCGTTTCGGATACTAGATATGCCGGCCATTGGCTACCATCTTTTCGCAAAAACGTTGCATAAATCAAGGTACGTAGCGTGTTTTACAGGGCGTCACATTTACATCGACCGCCCATCAGCCGAACTTATGAATATAGATGGAGAACCTGTACATGCAGATAGCAGTATCGATATCCGTTTAATGCCTTCACAATTGAAAATTATAGTACCTGCATGAGTAATAAAAATAAACGAATAGAGGGTGTTGTTTATTCGACTGACGCTAACTTTAGCTACGAATACAGCAGTACAGAACAACCTGCAACATTGCCACCAGCCCAACAGCAATTAAAAATTTATTTAGACCGTAAAGGTGGCGGAAAGTCTGTTTCACGCATTAATGGCTTCATCGGAAGTGAAGAGGATGCTGAATTGCTGGCAAAAACACTGAAGCAAAAATGCGGTGTCGGGGGTAGTGTAAAAGACGGTGATATACTCATTCAAGGCGATCATCGCGATAAGCTTGTTGCTTATCTTACTGATTTGGGTTACAAAATAAAAAAAGCAGGAGGCTAATAGTTTTTTTCATATTTAGTTTAATTTAGTACAGCACATTTAATACTAAATTAATGCACATGAATGTTTTAGTGATCGAAGATGAGCCCAAAGTGGCCTCCTTTATTAAGCAAGGACTCGAAGAAGAATCGGTAAACGTAACAGTGGCAGATGACGGGAACAAAGGATATGCGCTTGCAAAAGCCAGCGACTACGATGTGATTGTCATGGACGTGATGTTGCCCCATATAAATGGATTTGACCTGTGTAAGATGCTGCGTAACGATGGTATGTTAACACCTGTGTTGATGCTAACAGCATTGAATACGACAGATGAAAAAGTGAAAGGATTTGACTGTGGTGCCGATGACTACCTGGTAAAGCCTTTTGATTTTAAAGAGTTGATTGCTCGAATTAAGGCGCTGAAAAAGCGTAAGAACGAAATTGTGCAGAAGGCGCAAATACTGCGGGTAGGTGACTTAACGCTTGATATGGATGCACGGGTAGTTAAACGAGAAGGCAAACGTATAGATGTAACACAAAAAGAATATGCACTACTTGAGTACATGATGAAAAATACCAATAAGGTTATATCGCGCAATGACATAGCTCAGCATGTGTGGGGTGTTGATTTTGATACGCGAACCAATGTTATTGATGTGTACATTAATTTTCTGCGTAAGAAGGTGGATAAAGACCACAAAGTAAAACTGATACATACCGTTATCGGAATGGGTTATACCATTAAAGAAGTTGCGTGATATGAATCTGTTTAGTTGGTATAAACCCAACATTAAGCGAAGGCTAACATTTAATTTTGCGTTGCTGGTATTGTTAATGCTCTCCGCATTTTCATTCGTTATTGTCGAATACTATTCGGCTCTACGCGAATCAAGTTACCGAGAGCGTTTGCATAGCAACTCATTATACATTGCCTCTAACTTATTGCTCGCTGATTCTGCCATGCAGGCCGAATTTTATAGGTCAAGCATGAATACCTTAAATAACCTGAGAGGTCAACGCTTATCTGTTCTGGATTACAAAAACGAGGTAGTAGCTGTATTTAATCAAGGTGTTGATTTATCTCGCTTCGATTTGATGAAAGTGAGGCGTGAGATGGATATGCGTTATATTGAGAATGATACCCAATATGTGGCGTTTGATATGAGAAAAGGAAGCAAAAGGTATATCGTGTTATCGAGTGCATATGACTATGTTGGGTTTGATAAAAAAAATGCGCTGAATAAACTGATTTATATCTTGCTCCTTGTTTCAGTGGTTGTGGTTATTAGCGCAGGTTATGGGTTTGCTGTTCTGTCTATGAAACCGGTAAAACAGATGATAGAGCGAATACAGAACATTACCGGTGCCAACCTGCATTTGCGTATATATATTAAAAATAAAGATGATGAATTAGCGATGCTGGCCAATACCTTTAATAGTATGCTTGACCGTATTGAAAATTCGTTCATTTTAGAAAAGAGTTTTGTAGCCAATGCATCGCATGAATACCGCACACCTGTTACCTCCATGAAAGGACAGATAGAAGTGGCATTGATGCGTACACGAACAGCCGATGAATACAAGCAGGTTTTGACTTCATTGCTTGAAGATTTGGATGGACTCATTAACCTGCATTTGGCGCTGTCTGAATTAATGAAAGCACAAACATCGGAATCCGCACATCAATTTACCTATATTCCGGTGGTAGAAGTAATTGGCGAGGCACAGGCCGATTTACTTAAAGCCCACCCTGAGTATTCTGTTGAACTGCTGGTGCATGAGTATCCGCTAAATCCGGATGAGAGTGTAGTTTTGGGAGATGAGTCGTTGCTTAAGTCAGCATTTAAAAACCTTATGGATAACGCATGCAAATTTTCCGAAGACCATTCGTGTCAGGTTGTTATCCAATTTGTACGGGGCGAAATACGCTTAGATTTTAAAGATAAAGGACCGGGTATTTCAGACAATGATTTACCCTATATTTTCTCACCGTTTTACCGTGCTGAAGAATTGAGAAGTACAGAGGGTTTTGGAATAGGACTTTCTATTGTTAAACGAATAGTGGAAGTGCACAAGGGCCGTATCAATGTCAAATCAACTCCAGGCAATACCGTGTTTTCGGTTGAGTTGCCATCCAGCAAGGATTAATTTTTTTTATCGTAAGGGCAGTGTTTGCAGCCATTGCCACAACAAAACCCACGTAGCAATAAATACTCAGCAGTGAAAACCATATACCCGTTTTCATTAAAGTAGTAATGTTTTCCCTCTTCCGGTTTTATGCGTTTAGAGGTGCACTGTTTATCGCCCGGTGTGAGTGAGTTATCTTGCATAAAAAACCATGTTTCCTGTATTGATTCCTGATCTAAATTGTCCGATAGCCGCTCCGTCAATCCGGTAACGATAAACCACTGACCGCTGTGTGTAATCAATGGCATCTGTTGCCCATAATTCATCTGTAAACGGATTGTAGTTTAGTCCGTAAAACTGACGACCCGATGCAGAGATAAAGGGGATAGGGACGGCACTCTCATCTATTGCCTGCAAGGAGTAAATATCACCCGATATCCAGAAAAGTTGTGTACGTGATGTATTGGTACACAATCGCGTAGCAGTCGGTTTATGGAGTTGAATTATTCGTTCCACGGTGTCGTAGCCCGTGTGTATGCGGTACAATTGTGCGTCTGTTCCCTTGCCGGCATCCCCGGTGCACAGCACCCACAGTTTATCGTTTGCATCTAAAGCCAAGCTATTGCTTCCATACGATAGCGGTATGGAATCGATAAGTTCATTTGTTTGCTCATTCAGCACGTAAAGTTTATCTCGATTAATGGAAGTGATGTACAGCTTACCTCGGGTAAAAATCATCTCATCATGCCAACCGGGACATTTAATATCTTCAGTAATGCGACCTTCAATAGGGTTAATGACTTTAATACTATTCGCGTAGTACTCACTCACATAGCCTTTGCCGGCATTTACCCAGGTGATATACCTGGGCGAATGAAATCCGTTAATGGTTTGTTGTTTCTTAAAATCGGAGGGTGAAACAATTTCAATTTTCTGAGAATTATTAATAACCAGAAACAGCTTAGTTGAAAAGTATGATGCCGACTGGCAAACATCGCCTAGCGGATTATTATTTGAGCGGCTAAATGCATTTTCAATTACTGATTGACGGTCTGTATCGTATACAGTTATATCAGCATTGCCCCACTGAAAATTTCCCTCATCACATAGAACTGCCAGACGTGTGCCGGCCACCGGTAACAGGTCTTCGACATTCACCGGTGGTTTTTCATCGCATGATTGCAATGACAGCACGGCCGCCAGAAACGCTGTGTTCAGAAAGCGTATTGTATTCAAGTCAATTCTATGCCGCATGTAGTTGCAATCAGCGTTTTATAAATTTAAGCGATTGGATGCCTCTGTTTAGTTGAAGATAATACAATCCTGCCGGCAGCTCAGAAATATCTACGGTATTTGCATGGATTACAACTTCGTGCATACGCGCTCCGGCAGCATTGTATACAGCCATATCGTCAATGGTTGGTGTGCCCACTACTTCTATCTGTGATTCAGCCGGGTTGGGATAAATGCGATAAGCGTATTTATCCAACGTGTTTTCGTGTACGGATTGACTACTATTTTTATCGAAACTGAAATCATCCAGTGCATAAAATGCAGGCGTATTCATGCCAAACAAACCGGTGTCGGATGACGTAAGGGTGATAACGATGCTATCAACCGTTTGCAATGCAGTCAGGTTTATATTTTGCCAGGTATTCACAATATAATCTTTTGTGGAGTCGGCAAAGCGATAATCAGCCAGATAAAAGGTAACTGAATCGCCTGATCTGCTGCCATTTTTATATCCGCTAAATGTAATCAGAAACCAATCGCTGTCGTTTCCGGTAACACCTCCGAATTTTTTAGCAAACATATCACCGTTTCGCATGCTGAATGTTGCATATGTACTATTTGTAACTCTCACCGCTAGCGGGCGTATAGGGTTGCCATTCGTTTTAATGACTGCATTGGCCTGTCCCATCACATAGGTTGGTGAATTGTAGCCGGAAGCAGTTATTGCACTATACAGATTTGTATAGCCTGCTGTAGTTGAATCTCTTTTGGTACTAATGGCAAAGCCTTCACTCCAGAAACCCCCGAATGACGTGTCGTACGCATTGGAAAAAACTACTCCCAGTGTATCGAATCCCACCCATGTGGTATCTAATGCTTTGCTTGCGCCATCATTAAACGTATCGGACGGAAGAATAAAATTTTCAAATGTAACGGTTGATTGAGCACCTGCTGACAAGGTGAGAAGTGCGCCTGAAAGAATAAGTAGTTGTTTTTTCATGTAGTTGATGTTTAATTAAAGTGTATAGGATATAGTAAACTGGTAATTGCGACCGGGCATAGGCCTGAATGGCATAATCGTGTAAGCCTGATTGGTTAAATTAAATGCATGCCATGTAAGTGCAAACTGATGTAATTTCCGGTATATTCTGTAAGTAACAGCTGCATTTGTCGTGTGATATGCATCAGCCGATTGCGAATTATCGGTAGTGATGTACCGCATGCCTGTGTACTGATGCGATAGAGCTATGCTCACCAATCGGTGTTCGATAGAAAGCTGATGCTGATGCGTGAGCCGTGGAATAAAGATAACATATTTATCGGCTGAGTTGTCGCCCGGCCTTATCGATTCTTTATTTTGTGCATGCGTGTAGTTCATCTGAATGTTCCATACTGCCCGAATGCCATTCGCTAAATTTACAGCTGCACGGCCATAAAATTCTGCACCTTGTGTATATGTTTTTCGTGCATTTAGCGGTTCAGGATCCATGCCTCTCATCAGCCAGATAATCTGATTAATCATGA
>Ga0315904_10005355_pt1 | contig 17856 bp, 20 predicted proteins | sample LakEriMetagenome_6_FD_203529 | JGI IMG/M metagenome (GOLD analysis project Ga0315904, IMG submission 203529) | Freshwater fungal communities from buoy surface, Lake Erie, Ohio, United States - Buoy 12 MA120 | ecosystem: Environmental > Aquatic > Freshwater > Lake | place: USA: Lake Erie, Ohio...
GACGGCGTTCACGAACGCGACCAGCCCCTTTTCGACCGACCCGATCGCGGTCCCAAGCCCTCCGGACACGGCGACCGACAATCGCTCCATGGCGGAGTTGAGCCGCCGGACCGCACCGCTGATTCCAGACATGCGTTCATTGAAGGCATCCGCGTTGCTCATCGACTTGGCCATCTGGTCGCCCATGGCCTTGAACCCGGCCGAGCCGGCCGTCGTCAGGATCTGGGCGGCACGAATGGCGTCGGACCCGAAGATGCGGGCCATGACGTTATCCCGCGACGCCTTGTCGAGCGTGCCGAGCTTCGCGTTCAGGATGTCCATGACCTGCGCGAGCGGCAGCACGCCGCCGCGAGCGTCGCGGAAGCTCGCCACCCCGAGCCCGATTTCGGCCATCGCCTCCGCCGCCGTGTCGGCTCCGGTCGTGAGCCGCTGGATCATCGTCTTCAGGCTCGTGCCGGCGTCCGATCCCTTGACCCCCTGCGACGCCATGATCGCCAGCGCCGCGGATAGCGTGGACATGGACTGGCCGGCCTGACCGGCAACGGCGGACGATTGGCTGAACGCCTGCGTCATCTGGTTGATGTCGGTGCTCGAACTGTCGGCGGCTGCCTTCAGGATGTCGGTCGCGCTGGTCGTCGATTCTCCGAACACGTTCATGGCGTCGCTGGCGATCTCGGCCGCGCGCTGGGTGTCGATGCCGGCGTTGCTGGCGAACTTCACGACTGCCTCGGCGGCCCCGCCGAGGGCTTGCTCCAGCGGCATGCCGGCCTTGATGATGGCCGTGAACGCCTCCGCGATCTCGCCCGGGCCGCCCACGCCAGCCTGCGACAGCTCGAGCGCCTTCTGCCGGACGCGCTCCATCTCTGCGGCCGTGAGCCCGGCCGACGCCTTCGCGTCGAGCAAGGCATCCTCGAACCGACGGGCGCCCATGACCGCCGCGACCAGGGGAGCCCCGAGGGCCGCCCCGCCCATCGCCATGTTGTTCCCCATCTGCCGCATCGAAGCCGATACGGCCTTCAGCCGATTCTGCACCCGCGTGAGCGCTTGCTGAATCTGTCCGTCCTTCGCGAAGATCTCGATGAAGGCGCCGCCCGCGCGAATCGTATTACCGGCCATGATGGTTTCTCTCCTGTGCTACTACATTCCGCCGAGGCGGAATTGGTTTACGATCGTGCCGTCCCTCACCTTGGCCTCCAGGGCCGGCCTCATGTACGGCCGTGGCGGGTAGCGGCGGAACTCGCCGATTCTGGTCGGCTGCCACTTCGAGGTGTTTTGCATCTTCGCGCCCGCTCGCTTGAACCGGATGATGGGCGAGTAGCGGCCGGGCCTCTGCGGCACGTAGACCCACGCCTGCACTTTCTGGCTACCGCCGAACTCATGGAGCCGGGCCAGCCAATCGCCCTGCGGCATCGCCTGGCCGACGACGACGGACTCCGCCACCGGATCCCAATGGAACAGGATGTGATTCCGGAACATGCCGGTGTGCGTGAACGGCGGCTGTCCCGGTCGCGAGTGCTCAGGGAACTGCACTTCACGAAGCCGCTTCACGACCGACTTCCGTTCCCGCTCAGTGATGCGAGGGTTGTTCACCAGCTCGCCGAGCTTCATGTCGGGATACTTCCCTTCGACCTTCAGCTTCGGCTTGGCCATGCCCTGTTTGGTGATCGAGCGGCGGGTGGCCTGCATCACCGCGAAGCCGCCTTTTTTCAGGGCTTTGACCTTCATTTTCCCGACAGCATCGACGACGTTCTTTCGGTCGAAGAAGTACCGGAACTGGATGCGGCTTTCGAGCATTGCCACAGTCGCCTCGTGCCCGATGGGCTATCGCCTGACCTCTGGACGGATGTTCATTCCTTCATCTTACCAGGGGCGGTTGGTGAGCCGCATAAGCTCCGCGCGGCGCATCGCCATCTGCTCGCGCGTGATGACGGTGGCGGGCCGCTGCGGCGCGGCGGCTTGCGCGCCGACCGCGGACACTCCCATGAACGACGCCGCCACCGCGGAGCCGACGACACAGTCGAGAAAATGGTTGTCCCGGCCGGGGATCAGCCGCCACTCGTCGACCACGCGGCCGCGGGCCTCCACCCGGATCGGGTGCTCGCTCGCGAGCTGCTCCGCGAGCATGTCGTGATCTCCGGCGTGGAGTGTGAAGGCGAGCGGGTCCGCCGGGGGCAGTCGCAGTCGTGCGGCGATGAACGTCTTCCATGCGTTCGTGTCGAACAGCACGTGTCGCTGCCGCTGGATGGTGGACGTCCGCCAGTTGGCGCCCACTCGCTCCCCGCGGTCCGGGGACTTGTCGCTGATGTTGGAGCCGCTCGCCCCCACGAATCTGCCGTGCGTCGGGAGGACACGCGGCCCCCAGGATGACCGCCTCGCAAAGTCTCGCACGACCCCCTGCGACGCGGCCCAGTTGGCGTCGATGAACAGTTGCCCGACCCGGAGAACCGCGTCGTCGGTCTCGCGCTCGAACTCGCGGTCGAGGATCATCCCGGTGACCGCTTCGAGCCCGGCCTGGATCGCCGGCTCGATCGCGGCACCGCCGGCGGCGTCGGCGAGCGTGCGCTGAACGTCGCGGAGGGTGAAGTAGGCCCGGCCCTGGTCGGGGTACGTGCCGTAGGCGACCAGGTGGCCGCGGAGTTGATGCCCCCACGCGACGACCGCCCAGTAGAGCGCTCGCTCCTGGACGTCGACGAACGCGGTCACGGTGTCCAGGCCGCGCGGGACCGTCCACCGCGGCACGTTGATGGCGTGGGTGGCGATCTCCTTCGGGGACAGGTGTTCGGCGGCCTTGGACTCGACGACCGGCTCGTTTTGGAACTCGGCGGCGAACGCCGCCTCCCCGCGGTCGATCTTCAGGTTCATGGCGTGCTGCATGGCGGAAACCTCCTCAGAATGCTTTCGGGCCGGCCAGGCGACGATGCCTCCGGCGTCCATCGCTTCGCGGTTGGCCACGTAGAACTCGTCCGCGGCCTTGACGCCGGCGCCGCTGCGCTGGCCCTCGCGCCGCAGCTCCGTGTACCGCTCCCACAAGCTCGTGTTCGTCGGCCAGGCGTAGACCAGCTTCATCCGGCGCCCGTGCCATGCCGGATGCCGCTGGCGATCGAGGAGCCGGTCCGCCAGGTCGTCCGGGCAAATCACCGTCACGGTTGCCAGGCCCGCGATCTGGACCCCCGGCCCGGCCAGGCCGAGGATCGCCCCCTTCAGCACCCCCTCGCGGGCCGCGACCTGCGACGGGCTCCGTGCGACTTCGTCGGTCTGCGGGTCGTCGATCAGCACGAGCGTCGGCCGGACCTTCCGGCCGTCCGCGGCCCGCTTCGCGCTCATGCCGCGGATGCGTCCCGTGATGCCGGCCACCCGGATGATGCCGCCCGCCGCCTTGCTCCCTGCGATGGTCGGGAACTGGATTTCCTTCTGCCGCCAAACGATGTGCGTGGGCTTGCCTTGGTGGATCTGCCCCTTGGCTCGCTGGTGGATCCGCTCCAGGGCGGCCACCGGGAACAGCGCCTCCGGGTAGTCGGCCTGGAGGAGCCCGTTCGTCTCGCACTCGACCTTGATGCTTTCGAGCATCGTCATGGCGTGCCCTTCGTCGCTGCCGATGATGGCGACGAACTCGCGGTAGCCGTGGAGGAGCGCCCACAGCGCGGCCGCCTCCACGAGGCTGGTCTTGCCGGACCCGCGGGACATGGCGAACGCGAACAGCTCGCCATCCCGCACGGATGCCTCGATCGCGGCGATCACTTCGAGGTGATCGTCGGACCATGCCAGGCTGAAGGTCGCGGGCATGTACAACTGGCAGAAGTCCCGGAACGACGCCTCGGCGGCGGCTCGCCGGGCCGGGTCGGCCGGGGGCGGGATGTCGCCGATCTCACGGCCGGCGATGCTGGCCCGCCGGTCGAACTCGGTCGCGGCCTTTTTGCGGGACGCGTAGCGGTTGGACTGGGTTTTTTTGGGCGATGCCTTGGATGGCGGCTTGATCGTCAAGGACTTTCTCCTCGGATGGATTCGCGGGCGGCACGGTTCGGATCGTGGTGGCGTCGGAAGGAACCATCGGCCCTCACCACCCCACCCTCCGCGAGGCCGTGGCGGCCGTCCGCAGTTCGTCGACGGCGATCCCGACCACCCGCGCGACGTCGGCCGCATCGCCGAACCGTCTCGCGAGCTCGATCTCGTCGAGTCGGAACCGGAGCCTCTCAGCAGCGGCCGCCGGCCCTTCGTGCCCCATCACCCTGGGCAGGGCCACCATCCGCATCACCGGAGGCGGAGCGGCATGTGCAGGCGCCGCCATGAGCGAGGCCCGTAGGTTCGCCATCAACGGATCGAGGGCACGGGCGGCGTGCGTCTCGGTCTGGGCCGTGGCCACGGCTCCGAAGAAGCTGGTAGCAATCGCGTTGCAGTCGATCATGGGTGTTCTCGCTGTTCATGGGTTGGGCCAGGTCGCGATGTGCGCCATGGCATTCGTCGTGCTCGAACTCGGCGCCCGGCCGGGGGAAGGAGGTGCGCCCCCGGCCGGGCCACTCGCGGAGCACACGGCAAGCCGTGGCGGAAGCCCCGCGAGTGTTCCGAGAACTCAGTGAGTGATGTAACGCCGTGGTCAGGACGCCCCCAGTTCACGCAAAATGGCAGCCCGCACGGCGTCGCGGCGTTGACGCGCTTCCCGCAACTCCGTCTCCAGCTTGGGAAGCCGGGCTTGGTGTTGTTCGTCGGCGATGCGGGCCGCCTTCTCCGCCTTCCGCACCTGGTCGGGGTCGACCGGCTCGCCTCGATCGAATACCGGCGTTCCGGATTCGAGGGATCGGAGGCGGCGCGCCGCCTCGTTTGCCCTTCCGCGATACGTGGGCACCTCACGGAGCGCGTGAGCGTGGGCCTCGTTGGCGTCGCTCGCCTCCCGTTCGGCCTCCGACAGCCGCTCCCAAGCCGCCACCGGCAGTTTGCCTTGCGTCAGGATTTCGTCCCTGGCACGGTCGGCGGCGTCGATCTCGGCTCGAAGCCGCGCGCGGTCGCCGTCGTGCTTCTCCCGCACGGCGAGCAGCTTCTCACGAGCGGCGTCGAACTCCCGCTCCGCTGCGGCGATCTGCGATTCGATGGCGGCGAGCTTCTCGCCCGCCCCCTTCGAGGCCCGCACGATCCCGACCAACCGCCGGACCTCCCCCTTGCGGTCGATGATCGCCTGGAGGTCGGCGGGCGTTTTGCCGGATGCCACGAGCGTGTTGTCGATCAGCTCGGCGGGAATGTTCTCGCCGGCGACCAGCTTGTCGGCGAGCTCCTCCAGTTGGAAGACCTTTTTCGCGCGGACTGGCGCGAGCAATTCAAAAACACTGACGACCATTTGAAACCTCCTGGGGTTGGGCACCGTCGACCGCATTCGCCGGAACGTCCGGCGGTGCGATGTTTCGTATCCGGGCGATAGCGGCTGCCCGCTCGCTCGCCGGCGGGATCGCGTGCTCGATGCGCGCGAGGAAGATCGGGTCGCGGAGCAGCGGCCGCAGCGGCTCGTCCTCCGGCACGCGGGCAACCAACTCGAGCACGGCGGCCATGTCGAAGCCATAAGCCCGTCCTTCGTCGATGACGACCTTGTGCCACAACTCCGCCATGCTGCTGCGATGCCTCTTCGCCCGCAGGTGCAAGACGGCAACGGCAGCGGCCCATGCTGGGCCGTGGCCGGCGGCCTCTCTGTCCAACTGGATTGGCGCGAGCGAGCCGTTGGCGATCCCGCGGACGTCGTCGGCCTCCGCCTCGCTCGCGAGCGGCTTGTCGATGTCCGCCACCAGGGCGTGGGCAACTTCGTGGGCGGCGATCTGTTCGACCTCCCATGTCGCATGGGAAAACGCGACCTCTCTGGCGCGGCCGTACCGCCAGAGCTCCGGGGGGTTTGAGAACTCGGAAACCCACTTTCGGACCGCTGCCGTGAACCGCACCATCACCGCCGAGCCCCGCATGCCGTAGGCTTCCGCGACGGCGTGCCCTGAGCCCCTGCACAGCCCCAAGAAGCGGCTGTCGGTCATGTCGACCAGCCGGATGCCTGCGGGCTCGTCCGGGGCAGCCAGGGCCGTCAGCAGGGATTCCGCGGCGGCGACGACCGCAGGGACGATGATGGCCGTCCGGCGATCGACTTTGGCGTCGGCGGAAATGTCTCCCCGATCTGGGCGTCGGACCGACGGCCGAAAGGCCGGCGGAACGTCGCCCGGACTGCTTTCTGTAGAACCGCCGACACCGGTGTCATGTTGTGGAACCGTATTTGTCATGTTGTGAATTCCGTTCAAGGCGTCACGGGTGTCACGTTGTGGTGCCGTTTAAGGCGTCATCCGTGTCACGTTGGAACGCCCCCTTTTTGTCCCTTCGCTGGTGCTTTGGCGGCCGCTTCAACGTGTCACCGGTGTCGCCTTGTGGGTTGGCATTCGCCTGGAGCCTGGGAAGGGCGGCAGACGGGTCCGGCTCCAGCCGGTACCGGCTTGGCCCTCCCTGTCTCGTGCCCCGCTTCAGTCGCTCCAGGAGCCCGGCGTCGACCAACGTGTCGATGGCCCTTTGCACCGTCCTGGTCGACTTCCCGACCCGGCCCGCGATGGCCTGGAGGCTGGCGTCAGCGGTGTCGTCCTGCGTGAGCCTGAAGACCGCAAACCACACCGCTTGCTCTGCGACGTCCAGGTACCGGGCCACCGCATCGACGAACGTGTTGAGCGTGTGCCATCGGCGGCGGTCGTTCTTTTTCTGCTCCTTCGCCGTAGGCTTCCCGCTGGCGTCGTGCTTCCGGGCCGGGGCTGCGGACGCGGAGGCCACGATCTCGCGGATCGTTTCCCCGTTGCGGCCGACCAGGCGGCCACCGCTGTCATCGCCGTGATACGTGCACCGCTTGGTCGTCCTCTCGTCCAGGCCGAACGGCCTCCCGTCCTCGAGCGAGTAGTCGAGAAGCCGCGATCCATCCGGCAGCGTGTACGCGGTGTCGGTCATCGTGCAGGCCACCCCGCGAACTCTTCGTGGATCTCCGCCGCGGCCGGCGTGAAATATTGCGTCGGCCCGTGGAGCCACAGCTCCTCGGTCCCCTTGGAGCCCGTGCGGTTCTTCTGCACCTGCATGGTGATCCGCTTGGTGCAATCGTCTTCCGAGCCGTCAGGCCAGAGCGTGGTGAACGTGTGGGCGGCGTAGTCGAGGCGGTTGCTCTCCTTGGTGAGCCTGCCGATCGTCGAGTCGGACGTCGTCGATCCTGCGACGCTGCTCACGACGACGATGGGGATCTCGTGCCGGATCGCCACCCGCGCGAGCCGTTGCACGACGTGCTCGATCTCCGTCCGTTTGTCCTTGAAACCGGCCGCCTCCACCTCCTGGATGTAGTCCAGCACGACCATCGACGGCCGGGCCTCCTCCGTCCACCGCTCGATCGACGACGGCGTGATCGGAGGATCGACTACGACCAGGCGGTCGCCCACGATCTCCGCGACGTCCCGGCAGACAGGCGCCGCGGCCTGGTCGCGGCGGAGGGCTTCGCCGACCTCGATCGGATCGAGGGCCGGATCGCGGAGCCGCGACCAGCATGCAAGAAGCCGCGACAGCAGGAGGTCGTTCGTCATCTCGCCGCGGAGCCACAGCACGCGAGCGTCACGGTCGTGCAGGAGGACGCCGGCGGCGAGCTGCAGCGCGAGGGCGCTCTTGCCGATGCCGGGGGCTGCGGCGATGCCGTGGAGCCCCACGGGCAACCCACCGCCGAACCGGCGGTCGAACGGCCGGAACCCGGTCACGACGATCTTCTCGGCCTCCCGCCGCTTCCACTGGTCGATCACGGACAGGAGCCCGTGCGCCCCCGGCTGGCCTCCCGACCCGATGCCGTCCTGGATCGACCGGGCCAGGCGGATCACTTCCTCGCACCGCTCCGGCGTCGGGCTGGAGCCTGCGGCGGCCAACTCACGCCCCAGTTCACGGGCTTGTCTGGCGGCTCGCTCTCCTTCCAGGAGCCGGAGCGCGGAGTCGATGTGGTGCTCCCATCCGATGCTGGCGGCGACGGCCACTCCGTCCCGCAGTCGGGCGAGAACGTCCTCGGTCGGCGCGCCTCCTTCGTCGTCGTGCTCCACCAGGAACTGCACTTCGAGCGGGCCAGGGGCGGAAGCAAAATCGACGGCCCGACGAATGGCCCGAAACAGGTCACGATCGACGTCGTGCTCGAACAGGTCTTCCGCGGCCTTGGCGACGGCGACGCGGGCCTCCGCGGCCCGTCCATCGGCGAGCAGCCGGATCAGCGCGTTCAGCAGGTAGTCGGCCGGCGATTCCAGCCTCATCCCCGGGTTTACGGGCCGCCCAACGGTCGCTTCCATGTCGCACTCTCTGTCCAGTTTTCTCGCGGTCGTGTCCGTGCTACGCTGCAAGGAGCACTCTCAGAGGCCCGTTCCGGTTGCCGCCGGGCGGGCCTCGTCTTTTTGCCTACCTCCCCGCCTTCTGCCGGCGGATATGCCCCTTCCTGACGGTGGCGCCCCAGACCCGACGCTCATGGGCGACAGGGTCGGCTGCCCAATCAAGGACATCCGCCCGCGCGTATCGCACCAGGCTGCAAGCCGCGCTTCCGAACTTGGTGACACGGGGGCCACGCCGCAGGCACTTGAGCTTCGCCAGATAGCTGACCTGCATGTTGAGCAGGGCGGCCGCTTGCTCGCGAGTGACGTAGGGGCTTTCGACAACTGTGGACATGCTTCGTTCCTAGTGATGGGTGATTACCAGGTCTTCTTTCACTCTACCGGGGTCCGGAGGTGTCGCCGGGCGCTCGCACCTCGATCACTCCAGCGGCGTCACTGAGGACGTAGTCGCCGCCGTCGCGCACAGCTTCCATCGCCCTGTGATGCCGTTCGAGTTTTCGCGCGAGACGTCGCAGGATTCCGGCAGCCTTCGATGGTGATAGGCTGCGCGCGAGCACGACGTTAACGAGCCCGCCGTTCGACTCACCGGCGGACACGTACGTGATGTGACCGCCGTCAATGACCGCCGCGGCGGTGGCGGTCTCGGTCTCACCCGGAATTTGGACTGACAGGAACAGCATGCTTTGCAAGTGTGTAGCCATGGGAATCTCCTTTGGCGTGGTGCTAATCGAGCGAGGGCAGAAGGTCGCAGGGCCGCGCCCCGCGATCCACAAGTCGCGGATCCAGGTACCATCGCGCGGTGATCCGCGGCGAACTGTGGTCCAGCATCGCGCAGGCATCGCCGCCGGCGGCCGCGTAGTGGCTGGCGGCGCTCCGGCGGATCTGGTGGAACCGCAGCCGCTTCCGGCTGTCCAGGCCAGCGGCCTCCACCGCCCGACCGAACTGGTCGTACAAGTACGTGGGGGCCAGGTTCCACACGAAGATCGGCCCGGCAGCCCGCTCGCCGATCAGCGCCTCGATCCGATCGCATGTCGCGTCAGTCAGTCGGTAGGCCCGGTCCCGCCGGCGGCCCTTCCGACTTTCAGCCCGGACGACCAGGTGTGGCCTCTGGTAGTCATCGATCCGCGCGCCCAGCATCGCGCCGATCCGCTCGCCACTTTCAAACAGCACGGGTACCAGGGCGCCGAAGAACGCGGCGTGCGCCGCTCCGTTCCTCCGCCACGTGGCCGGGTTGGATACCGCCGCCATGAGCTTCCGCAGCTCATCGACAGACCAGGCCGTCGGCACTCGGTCCGGGATGAGCCCCGGCGGGCACGAGGGCTTCACCTCGATCAGCCGCCGTTCCCATGCGAGCCCCGCCAAGGCATTGAGCTGGCTGCGTTCCTTTTCGACCGTCAGCGGGGCCACCTGCGTGGCCCTGGCCTCCAAGTAGCGCGCGAGCACGAGCTCGTCCAGGTCGCGGATCTCCGGGTCTCGCCCGAGCCAGCGGCCGAACGCCCGCAGGGTGCAGCCGTAGAGCCTGGTTGTGGCCGGCGAGCGGCCTCGCAGGCGGAGCGGCCGGTAGACGTTCTCGAACAGGTCTTGCAGTCGCATCATTCCCTCCGTGTTCACGATTGAGCATCCTGGTCGTCGTCATCCGCGCCGCCGTTGAAGAGCTCGTCCGCCTCTTCGTCGCGTGCGCGGGCCAACAGGCTCGAAACCAGCGTCAGTCGATCGCGATGCACGGCGACGAAGTGCTCCATCGTGGCGACCAATTGCTCGAACCCAGTCAGGTTTTCCATCATGGCGATAGCGACCCTACGCCATTCACTTCGATCCAAAGGCATTTGCGTGTCCCTCTGTGTGACTCGCCGCAGCACACGCCACGGTCATTCCGCCGGCCCGGGTCGAACGGGCACCGCGCCTGTCGCGGCGGCGTGGGTGGCTAGGCTTTCATCGCGGCGGCCAGTTGCCATAGCTCTTTGGCAATTGTTGTGAGCGCGTCCGCCTCAGTCCCGTCGCCAATCGCATATAGTTCGTCGGCCAGCGCGTTGACTGTGGCGGCGGAACCTAGGCGGCGATAAGCCTCGATCGCTCGTTCCATCGCGATCACAGCGGCTTTGTTGGCGGCCGCTCGATCATCCGAATGGCCCCAAGTTTCGGCCTGCATTTTCGTCGTCTCCTCTTGTTGACCATCACCTCGCCGTGGCACACGCCACGGTCATTCGTTCCAATCCGGCACCGCGCCGGCGGGTGTTCGCGTGTCGTCGCCAGCCCCATCGGCGATGCCGAGCTCGTCAGCCAGCGCGTCGCGCACTCGCCTGGCATGGGCGTCGCGTTGTCGCTGGAGAGCGTCTGCGGCCACCGGCGAAGCCGCCGTCGCTGGGCCGGCGTTGAGTCGCACCAGGAAGTCGGAGACAGCCTCGCGGGTCGTCCAGAACGTGCGCCCCACGCGCACGGCATGGAGCCGATTGCCCCGGACCCCCTTTGAAACCCAGCGGAACACCGTGTTGATGTGGGGCTTCCGGCAGCCGGTCGTCTCTGCGACGAAAACCGCGGCCTCCGCGAGCGTGATGGAACTTCCGGGCGTGCAGTAATTGGCGATCACTGGCCACCCCCTCGCATCTTGCGGTTGGCGGCAGCCGTGGTCGCGAGGATGAATCGCTCGATGGCCGCCAGCGTCGTCACCCGGGCGCCGGCGACAACCAGGGTTTCGAGCTTCACGCCGCGGACACCGTGGGAAACCCACCGGGCGACGGTCGCAGGGTGCGGGGCGCGCCCGGTGAACTCACCAACTCGCCGGGCGGCTTCGCGTAGCGACACCGGTCGCTCGCCTGGCACTTCGGACAATTGCAGCATGATCCGCTCCGCTTGCCGGGCCTCCTTGCCCTCGCGGCTCCTCGCGTTTCGTGACAAATTCCATTGAACGCTCGCAGAATCCCACGGATCGCATATACGTCAACCGAGTATTTTCGCGGGGAATTCGCGGGTTTTCAGGCGACGGGCAGGAGCACGATCACGAATCGGCGACGCGAGCAGGTCGGCGGCCTGCGGGGCGTCGGCGGCCTTGATCTCGCGGACTCGCTCGCGGAGCTGCTTGACCGTCGCTCCCTCGGCCTCGGCCCACTCCAGCAGATCGGCGGCGTCGTCACGGCCGGCGACCTCCTTGTGGTGACCGAACTCCAAATGTTCTCTACGTAGAGAACTTTCGATCTTTCCAGCCACCCAAGCCGCCTGCGCGGCGGTCTTGTACGCGATCCCGAACCGCTCGCACGCCTGGTCGAGCTTGCCACGCTCGACGTAGCCTTCGCGGTCGCCGGCGTTTCCGGGTCGCACTCGCGTTGCACGCGGGCGATCGAGTAGGCGCGGGAGTTGCCCGTGACGGCATCCGCTTCAACTTCTGTAACAATGTCACAGAAGTCAGTCCGTTCCCCCTGATGCTTCATCTCCTCCCGAAACTTTGCCAGCGCCTCCGGGTCGTCGCGGATCATTGCCTGGCGGGCCTTGTGCATCGACGTGCCAGCCTTCGCCGCCACCTGGCCGACGGTTGAGCGGGCGTGCTCGGCCTTCGTGTCTCGTTTCGCAGGTTCGCACGATTCCGTGCGAGCCTGCTTCTTTCCGCTCGGGTTTCCGCTCTCACCCTTCTTGAACTTCGTCGCCGCCTTGCGGGCCTCGTTCTCCTTCGCGATCAGCGGCCAGATGGCGGCCTCGTCAGCCGCTTTGGCGGGCGACTTCCTGCGCTTTGCGGCGGTTGACCGACGCGTAGACCTCTGTCACCCGCGCATGCTTATGTCCGCCGACGGCCTGGGCGTGGTCGAGACCGAAGTGGTCCCGGACCTCCTCGAGCCGTGCATGCCGGAGCTGGTACGGTGTCCACCTTTGGATGCCGTGCTTCTCGCACGCGCGCACGACCGCGCGGCACACCTGGCAGTCGTCGTAGAAGTCGCGGTGATGGCGGCCAGGCTTCCGCCCTCGGGCGACCTCCGACTCGCGTGGCGAGAACAGCGGCGCGTCGAGCGAGCGATTGCCGATGTACCGGCGCAGGACCGCTTGCGCTCGCGGCCCGATGGCGACGTTCCGGTCGTGCCTCCGCCATGCGTTCTTGTGTTCGGGCGGCGAATAGACCCAGACCTCTCCCCGCATGTCGATGTGTCGCGTGGTCATCTTGCAGACCTCCCCGGGGCGACTGCCGGTGAGCCGGCACACGCGGAGAAGGTCGGCCATGACGGGGGGCAACTTGGCCAGCGTGGCCTCGAAGACGTCGTCGGGCACGGGCCTCACGGGCGGGCGTTCCACGGCCCTCGTCTGGCCTGGTAGGAGCGGCTCCAGGCTGGCGAGCGCGTGGACCCGGTCCGGGGCGACCAGCTCGCGGGAGACCGCCCAGCGGAAGAGTTGCCGAACCCGACCGATGGTATCGACGACGGTGTTGCGGGAGCGATACCGGGGCGGCTTCGTGGGCTTTGGCGGTTTACGTGCGGACGTGTTCGGCGTCTCTGTCTTCGCCTTCCGCTTGCGGCTCACCACGCGGACAGGCTCGTTGGCCAGCGCGACGCGGACCTCGGCCAGAGCTCGCGGACCGAACTGGCTGGCGCGCATGGCCCAGTGGCGGCGGAGCGCGTAGACCGCCTGCCGCGCGCCGGCCAGTAGGCTGGTGTCCTGGCCGTGCGTGAGTCGCTCGGCTTTGATCCAGGCGATCCACCGCTGGCAGAGCTCGCCAACGGTGATGTCGTCTCCTGCCGCCGGTGGCAGGGCAGGGGGTGGAGGCGCGGCGGCGACCGCCACCGCCGGCGGCGTCGGGCCGGGGGCCGGCGGCCCAGCAGAGGCCAGCGGATCGAAGCCCTCCGGCAGTTTCCGGCCGGCTGCGAGCCAAGCGCCGACGATCCGATCCTCCAGGCGGCGGGCCTCGGGAGAGCCGAACTCGCCCAACCAGTACGTCCTTCCGTCGAGACGAATCCGGGCTCGGCCGCGGATCGAGACGGGGGTGGGGAGCGATGTGTTCCTGCGTCGCATGGCGGTGCCTCCGGGGAGCGTTTGGGGCGGGAAAAGGGTGCGCTTTTCCGCGCACCCTTTTCCGCGCACCCTTTTCTCGTTTCCGGTAAGGCACTGCCCGCCAAGGGCAGGTAACGATCGACCTACAAATCCAGGGGTTTCAACCTAGTGGGCAACACAGGAATCGAACCTGTGACCTCTACGGTGTGAAAACGCTCTGGGGCGACTCGCGCCTTACCTCGAAAACAACTGTTTCGCGGCCGAATATCTCACGTTTTTCAAAAAACGCAAGAGAGCGTCGCGCACCCTTTTCTCACCTTTTTGAGTGCTCGCCACCAGCCGAAAAGGGTGCGCGCTGCGGACGATCAGCCAGCCGCCCCCAACTCCCTCGGCGAGACCATCGGCACGTGCTGGGCGATGATCGCGGGGCTCAGGTAGTTGATCTCGGCCACCTTGCTGCCGGGGGCGTGGCCGAGGTGCCGGGCCGCCATCCCCTTGCCGGGCTCCTGGATCTCGACGTCGGTCGCGGACCCCCGGCGGAGCCACTTCCACGTGCCGGGGCGGATGCCGGCCTTCACGACCAGCCGCCGCACCTGGGCGTTGAACGTCTCGTGCGACCACTTCCACGGCGTCACGCGATCCCGTGGCCACCGGCGGAGGCTGTCCGCCAGGACGGCCATCGTCGACGGCGAGAGCCGCCCGCAGGCTGGCCGGCGGGTCTTGCGCTGGGCCACGACCACGACGTCGTTGTAGATGGCGTCGGTGCGGAGGGCGATTTGGTCGCCCCACCGCAGGCCAGTGTCCCACGCGACCCGGATCGCCAGGTCGAACCACTCCGCCCGCGGCATCCCGCCGCCAGGGCTATTCCGCAGCCAACTGGCGGCCCGGAGGAGCTGGTTCACCTCGTCCAGCGTCCAGCAGTCCCGAGGCTCCCACGGCACCCGTGCGGACCGGACCCGGCGGGTGGGCGGCTCGCATAGGTACTCGTCCGCCGCCGCCCGCCACAGCGCCAGCAGTTGCGTCCGCTTCGACCTCACGGTCGACGGCTTCCATCCCTCGGCCGCATACGCCCGGAGCCAGCCCGACACCAGGAGCTCGTTCAGGTCGGTGAGCATGATGGGGCACCCGGCCCATGCCTCCATCCGCTCAGCCGTGATCCGGTACTGCCGGGCCGTCTCGACCTCGATCTCGTGGGTGGTCGCGTAGACCGCCACGTACTCGACCAGCCGCATCGGCTGCGACGCCCGTTGCCGGGCCTGCACCAGTTGCCGGTAGTGGTCGACCGGGCTGGCGACGACCTGACCAGTGATCGCCGGAACCGACAGAGCATCCCTGCCCATGGCGTGAACTCCTTTCCTGTGGTGGTTTTCGTCCCTTCGTCTCTCTACCGCGGCTTGCGCTTGGAGGCCGCGACGATCAGCGCCTTCGACGCGGTCAGCACGTTCGGCACGTTGACCCAGAAATCTGCATCCCACGAATCCCGGTTAGTTTCGACCGTCACGTACCGCGGCGTCCGGAACCGCAGTTTTCCGCCACCGTAGGTTTTGGGCCAGAGCTTCGCGAGCGTGTCCATCATCGGCACGTGATCGAGCGCGTCGGTACTGTCCGCCACGGTGTCGATGTAGTCCATCGCGTACATGCGTGGCATGCCAGTAGTATTCCGCCGTGCGAACTCGAGACCGGCGTTCAGGCCGGCGACGACCATGACCAGGTGCGCGTCTTCGTGATCGCGGCATCGCCGATCGATCGCCGACCGCCACGCCGCGTAGGCCGTGCCGCCGATGACGAGCGTGGCCTGCGCCGCCGTCCCCGGGAACTTGACGCCATCCTCGATCAGCCGATGCACCAGTTCCCACGCCTCGCGCAGGAGCCGATCGGCGATGGCGGCCTTCTCCGGAATCAACCGCCACTCAAACCCGTGTTCCATGCTCCACGCCGCGATCTCGCGGTCGGAGACTTTCTTGCGGCCCAGTTCCTTGGCGACGATCCGGCGGGAGGTCGGGCAGACAGGGGCGAGCTTCGACAGATTGGCCTTCATCGGTGGCACTTCCTTCCTTGGTGGATCCGGCCGAATCCCTCGGCCGGCTGGCACGATATTACCGTACCTCCAAATGTCCGACAACTAGGGAGAGGGGGCACGATCGGGGGAGGGCGATTACCGCCGTTTTCTGCGGGCCTCTTTGGTGGCCCGCTTCGGGCGGCCCATGTTCGGGATCCGCACGAAGCGCTCGGCGTCGGCCTTCAGCACCAGCCAAACGCCGGCCTTCTTCTCGCCGCCCATCTGCCCGGAGGCTACGAGTTGGCGGATGCGCTCCGGCGACACGCCGGCGATTTCTGCGGCATCGGCGACGGATACGTAGAGCGCAAGGTTCATGCCCCCAACTCTACAAGTTCTCGCTCGCACCCGACAAAGGGAACTGGCCAGTTGCGGGCGATCGCCGGCCGAAATCAGGCGACTCCTGGCGGATTTCCGCGAGCCGGTCGACGACCTTCCGGGACAGCCGCATGTGCCCTCGGCCGCTCCGGTCGGCTCGTCCGCGGGCCGGGCCGGTGTTCTCCTGCACGACCGGTGAACGTGGCGCACCCAAAGGTTTCGAAGATTTCTGCGGAACCTTTCCGCCGGTGTTCTCCTGCCCATTGGGTGAACGCGGCGCACCGCCCACACCGCGATGGCGGTAGCGAAAGTTCACCGCCGCAATCCACCGGCCCTCGGTTCTCATCTGCCGCCCCTCCACCGGAAACACGAGCTGGCCGTCGGCGTCGATCAGGATGGACTGGGTGACGATGTGGCCCTTCATCGCCTCGGCTGCGTCGCACGCCGCCTTCCAGGTCGTGAACAGCCGGTTCTCTCCGGGGATCGGTCGCATCTCATGGCGGCCCGGCCCGAGGCGGTGGTACTCGCGGAGGCGGTACGCCTCGCGCGGCCATTCATTCAGCCGGCCACGGCTTTTCGGCGACGGCGGGTCGCAGGCGGTGGCGGAGGGCTTCGACGGCGATCCCGAGCCCGCCACGCCTCCAGGGCGGCGGTAGTGATCGCCCAGGCTTCTTCCGGGGTTCGAGCGGCGTGCTCTGCGGCGCGCTTCCTGCATAGGTTCGCGAGCTCCTCGTCGGATAGACAACGGGCCGAAGTCTGGTAGTCTGCCGCCATGATTCCGGCCCCCACGCCGGGATTTGAGGAGCCGGCCGGGTTGCAGCCCGAGCCGGCTCCAGTCTTTTTCTCACCCGAACGTAAGCCCCGTGTTCGCGGTGTTCGTCGCGATCTTCGACAAGAGCGGGGGCAATAGCTCCGTGACCTTGGTGTTCCTCTCGATCGCGGACACGACGGCTTTGAATCCGTTGTCCATGGTCGCGTTCATGACCGACCAGTCAGCAGTCGCGATTCCCGCCTGCACCGTGGCCGCCATCGGCCCGACCTGTGGGGCGGCGACCTGGGCGGCCACGCCACCGCCGCCAGCGGCTGCCGGCTCGATGCGATTCGCGGCCACCATCTGCTCCAGGGCCGCCGCAGCCCTGGAGGTGTTCGCGGCCGTCTGGATGGCCGGCTCCTCGAGCTTGTTCAGTTCCGGCCCGATACCGAGCCCCTCGCCGCTTCCGAAAGTCCCGAGGGTCTGGCCGATGCTGGTGGCTGCGGCCCCAGCCGCCGCGGTACCAGAACCGCCGGGCGTGAACTCGCCGGGCGTTCGGAACTGGTCCATGAAGTTCTTCACGACCGACGTGGCGGAATCGCCCTTGGCTTCGGCCGGCTTGGTGAGGCTGTCCTTGGCCCTGGCAAGATCCTTCCGCAGTTCTTCGACAGTCGCGCCCCAGCCCTCGGCGTCCCTGTCCATGGCCGTCTGGCGACCATCGGCAGCCCGCTGGCGGGCGGCTGCCCTGTCAGCGGCCCGGGCGTCGGCCGTCGGTGCCCTGGCTCGCGCCTTCTCCGCAGCAGCGTCAGCGGCCTTGAGTGCCGCACTCATGCCGGTCAGGGCAAACTTCCAATCGAACGCTGCCCGGAAGTAGATGCCCAGCCGCTCGAACCCATTCTGAAGCGTGATGATGTCGGCCCCGAACAGGCCCATGAACCGGTCGAGTCCCTGGGTGAGCATGTCGCCGATGAACGATCCTGCCGACGCGAACGTTCCCTGGATCGTGCCCCAAAACTTGCTCGCCGCCGCTCCCATCTGGGCCAAGGCGATCGAGAAATTGAGGTTCATGATCTGCCACGCCGTCCCGAAGTCGAGTTGCGTGATTGCCTGCCAGATGGCGTCGGTCTCTTCCTTGAACGCAGGCGAGAGCGATCGGGCCGCCATCACGCCGCCCACTCCGATGCCGACGATCGCAGTGGTGATGAGACCCATCGGCGTCAAGAGAGACGGCAGCATCTTCAGCAGTGAGAACGCCTGCGCAACACCGGACAACGCGAACCCGGCCACCTTTGCGGCCAAGCCGAACGCGAGCAGGAACCCGGCCGCACCGGCCACCGCTTGCGTCACGACCGGGAATCGGTCCGCCAGCCACGAGACGGCGTTCACGAACGCGACCAGCCCCTTTTCGACCGACCCGATCGCGGTCC
>Ga0315904_10005356_pt1 | contig 17854 bp, 7 predicted proteins | sample LakEriMetagenome_6_FD_203529 | JGI IMG/M metagenome (GOLD analysis project Ga0315904, IMG submission 203529) | Freshwater fungal communities from buoy surface, Lake Erie, Ohio, United States - Buoy 12 MA120 | ecosystem: Environmental > Aquatic > Freshwater > Lake | place: USA: Lake Erie, Ohio...
TTAAATGGTCGAAACCTGGCGGCACGCCGACCAGATTCTCCAGATGGAAGTCCAGCGCCAGAACCGCAAGATCCTGCGCGCCCCCCCGCAAGGTCAACCTGCGCCACATCATCCAATTCGACGGGCGCGGCTACGGGATCGCGCCCACTTCCCGCAAGTCCGTCACCGTGCTTTTCCACCCCCGCCGCAAGCTCTGGGTGCTCGAAAACTCACCAGAATAAACATGGCCGCCGATTCTCGGCCATTTCACGCTCTAATCTGTCCCGTTTTGCTCCGGCAAGAAATCCCGCTTTGCTCCGTCGCCCATAGGAATTCGATATGTCCTTGAATAAATGGCTAAGCTGACTAGAAATTCAGCATGTCCGAATGTTCAGACCCAACTTTCTGCGAAAGTTCGCCAGGAGATTCAACTCAAGGAACGCCCCGCCCGGTCAGGGTCGGGCGAACGACGCCATTCGACGCAAGCCGCCGCCTCATCGGGGCGGCTTTTCTGTTTTTGGCGTGGAGTTCCGCATCTTCTGCCGGGGCTGATCTTCAGTGCACGCCTGTGGCACCGATGCCCTTCGTCACCTTTCCTGATCAGGCACCGGCCGGATTGGCGGAGTCGGACTGGCAGGGCATCCGGGCGGCCCATGAAAGCGGGCGGCACGGTTTCAAAGCGGTTGAGGGTGGTTGGAACGCTTACAATCCCGGGCAACAGTGGATGACCCGCTTTGATCATCGTGGTTTCACCGCCCAACCGCATCATGGCGACTGGCAGTGGGGACTGGAGTTGATCGATTATGGCTTCGCGCAAACCAGGACCGTTGTTTCCGGCATCCCGGCGGCAAAGATGGAGGGCCAGCGCCTCAGCTACTAGTGGGACGAGACCCTAGAGGAGTGGTTCGTCAACGATCACCGTGGGTTGGAACACGGCTTCATCGTGGCCAAGCGGCCCGCCGGCCCCGGCGGAGAGCCGCTGGCTTTCACTCTTTCCGTGCGGGGCGGCCTCATTCCCAGGATCACGGCCGATGCACTTGGAGTGGATTTTCTGAACGACGAACAAACGACCGTGCTGAACTATTCGGGCCTCAAGGTCTGGGATGCCGATGGCAAATTCCTGATGTCCCGCTTCGAGGCGGAAAAGGATGGGATGTTCCGGCTTCTCGTGGACGAGAGGGACGCCCGCTATCCGATCACGATCGATCCCGTGGCCCAGCAGGCCTATCTGAAGGCGAGCAACACGGGGCCGGGCCATAGTTTCGGCCGTGCGGTGGCGGCTTCAGGAGACACGGTAGTGGTGGGTGCACTGAGTGAAGGTGGTGAATCCGGCGCGGTCTATGTCTATACCCGCAACGCCGGCACCTGGACCCAGCAGGCCTATCTCAAGGCAGACAATGCGGACGGAGCCGACTATTTCGGCCATGCGGTCGCCATCTCGGGCGACACGCTGGTGGTCGGGGCTTTGGGGGAATCCAGCAATGCCACCGGAGTGAATGGCGGCGGCGCCAACAACAGCGCATACCAATCGGGCGCGGCCTACGTGTTCACCCGCAGCGGCGGCGTCTGGACCCAGCAGGCCTACCTGAAGGCGAGCAACACCGATGCGGAGGACTTCTTCGGTTATTCCGTCGCCATATCCGGAGACACGGTGGTGGTGGGAGCCTATGGTGAGGACAGCAGCGCCAGCGGCATCAATGGAAACGGGGCGAACAACGGCATGCCCGATGCGGGCGCGGCCTATGTGTTCGTCCGCAACGCCGGCACATGGAGTCAGGAGGCTTATCTGAAGGCCAGCAATCCTTTGATGAACTACCGTTTTGGCAACGCCGTGTCGGTGTCCGGGGATACCGTGGTGATCGGATCCAGCGGGGAGTCCAGCGGTTCCACTGGCGTGAATTCGGTTCCAGCGGGGTATTCCCTGAGTTCCGGCGCGGCCTACGTGTTCACCCGCAGTGTCGGGATGTGGAGCCAGCAGGCCTATTTGAAGGCAAGCAATACAGGCTCGGATTCATTCGGCATGTCCGTAGCGGTGGATGGAGACACGGTGATCGTAGGTGCCCACAATGAGGCGAGCAATGCCACGGGCGTCAACGGCAACCAAACCGATAACAGCGTGGCTGGAGCAGGTGCCGCGTACGTGTTCACGCGCGCGGAATCGACCTGGAGCCAGCAGGCTTACCTCAAAGAGGATGACACTGCAATCAACCGCTATTTCGGCACCTCGGCGGCGGTTTCGGGAGACACGGCGGTGATCGGCTCCTACGGTGGGCCCAAGGTGTTCACCCGCAGCGGCGGCATGTGGGCCCAGCATGCGAACTTCACCGGCAACAACACCGAAGCGAACGAACGCTTCGGCTACGCCGTGTCCATCTCCGGCGACACCGTGGTGGTGGGCGCGGATTTGGAAGACAGCAATGCCACCGGAGTGAATGGAGATAGCTCGAACAACAGCGCCACAGACTCCGGAGCGGCTTACACCTTCCTCGTCACACCCATGACGCTACCACTGATCTCCACACCGACCGTCACCGCCGTCAACACCATCTCCGCCACCCTCGGAGGCCATGTAACGGGCGATGGAGGTGGCGTCATCACCGAGCGTGGCATCGTGTATTCGATCACCAGCGCGAACGCCGATCCCTTGATATCGGGCAGCGGAGTCACGAAGGTGGCCACCGCTGGCAGTACCGGAGTGTTCACGATGCCTGTTTCCGGCCTGGCGCCCAACACCGCATACACCTTCAAGGCCTACGCCAGCAATGGAGCGGGCACCGTTTACACGAATGCTTCCAGCTTCACCACGACGGTCAATTCGGCTCCCACGGATATCTTCCCCACTCTGGTGGGGCGCAACATCACCTGGACCGCAACCCAATACTTCAACGATCAGCCCACGCAGGTCAGCAATTTGGGAACCCATCATGCCGCCGTGCGATTCGGCGCGACCGACCTGGAGGTGAATGGCGTCACCTTCAGCCGCCACCTGGGCGGTGGAAGTTTTGCCAATGGCAGCCTCATCAGCACCTCGGATGCGACGGTCGCAAGCCCGGTCAGCATCGGCACGGGGAATTATGGAGCCCTGCTGTCTTCCGGAGGATTCCGGAACTCCGCCGGAACCATCTCCATCGGCGGACTCACCGCAGGGCAAATGTATCAGGTGCAGCTTTTCATGCCCTACTGGGACCTCAAGATCTTCAACTACTTCAGTTCGCCGGGTGCATCCCAGATTCACATGCAGACGGGCTATCCACCCGCTCCGTTCCCGTTCGGATCTTCCGGCACCGGCTCCTTTCTCGCCACCGGGCCCACCCATGTGATCGATTGGACTCCGCAATCCCATCCGTTCGCCCTGCTCGCGGCTGCGTCGGTCCGTCAGATCCCGAACACGACGGGGCTTTCGATTGCGGAAAACAACGCTCCTGGAGCCACGGTCGGCATGCTGGCAGCGCTCGATGCGAATCCGGAGCAGATTCCAAGCTTCAGCCTCGTCTCCGGCCCGGGCGACAACGACAACTCCAGTTTCACCCTCACCGGAGATCTCCTGAAAATCACGGCGAGTGCGGATTTTGAAACCAAGAGCAGCTACTCGATCCGCGTCCAGGCGGCGGACGGGGCGGGCGGGACCTTTACGAAATCCCTCACCGTCACCATCATCGATTTGTTAGAACCAACGGTGACGGCGAGCAGCGCAGGAATTCCCATCACCACATCCAGCATCACGATCACCGGTACCCACTTCTCCACCACTCCCGGCCAGAACACGGTCACCTTCACTCCCACGGGGGCCGGCACGGTGACCGCCTCCACCACCACCAGCCTGACGGTCAGCGGACTCACGGGCTTGTCCTACGGCGCGCTCCATGCCGTGGTGGTGACGAATGGCCAGAACAGCGGCGCACCCGTGCAGGTCGCCACGGTGGTCAATTCGGTTCCCACGGACATCGTGAAGGAAACCGCCAGCAATTCGGTGGTTTGGGGGACGGCCACGAGTTTCAACAACTCCCCGTCGCAAGTCAGCACGCTGGGCACGCACCATGCGGCGGTGCGTTTTGGAACGGCCGATCTGGTGGTGAATGGAGTCACCTTCAGCCGCCACACCGGCGGTGGCGGTTTTGCGAACGGCAGCGCCATCACCACCACCAGCTCCACTGTCGGCAGCACGGCCACGGGCGGCAGCGGAAGCTATGGCACCCTTGTCTCTTCGGGCGGCTATCAGAATTTCGCCATCCCCGGCAACATCACCATCGGCGGACTCACGCCAGGGAAGTTGTATCAAGTGCAGTTGTTCATGCCCTTCTGGGACACCCTGCGGCCCACCCTGTTCATTTCCTCCGGCGGTCCCACCCTGGTCCTGCAATGCGGGGCCCCCGGCAATCCCAATCCGGACATCCGCACCGGGCTCTTCCGCGCCAACTCGACCACGCATGAAATCACCTGGGACAACCAGGCTCCCAATCCCTTCGCATTGCTGGCCGCAGTCTCGGTGCGGGAGATCGCCGACAGTTTCGAGATCGCCGAAAACAACCCGCCGGGGGCCACGGTGGGATCGTTTGCAAGCGTGGACGCCGATCCCTCACAGACGCATGCGTTCACCCTGGTGTCCGGCAGCGGCGATGCGGACAACGCCAGTTTCGTGATCGATGGAAACACCCTGAAGATCACCCCGGTCGCCGACTTTGAGACCCAAAGCAGCTATTCGATCCGCGTCCAGGTCAGCGATGGAGCCGGCGGCACTTTCCAGAAAGTCTTCACCATCGGCATCCTTGATGTCACCGGCGAGGCCCCCTCCGTCCTGGCGAGCACGATCAGCGTGCCTCGGAACCAAGGCACCCTGACGATCCAAGGCGCGAACTTTTCCCCCATCGCAGGGGAAAACACCGTGACCTTCAGCCCCTCCGGCAGCGGCACCGTCACCGCATCCACCGCCAGCTCGCTGACCGTCACCGGCATCAGCGGACTGACTCCCGGTGCCCTCAGCGCGGTGGTGACCACCAACAGCCTGGGCAGCGGCGCGCCGGTTCAAGTCGCCACCGTTTCGTCCAACTCCGCACCCACCGGCATCACCGGTTTCTCCGGAAACGGTGTGATCTGGGATTCCGTGCGCAAGTTCGACAACAACGCCCAGCAGGTCAGCACCGCCGGCACGCACCATGCGGCGGTGAGATTCGCAGGCAGCGATCTCTTGGTGAATGGCGTGACATTCAGCCGTCATACGGGCGGCGGCAGCTTCGCCAACGGCAGTCTCATCAGCAGCACGGCACCCACCATCAACAGCCTCGGCTCCGGAGGCTCCGGGGCTTATGGCTCGCTGGTTTCTTCGGGAGGCTTCCTGGCGGGTTCGGGAAATCTAACGATCAGCGGACTGACGGTCGGCCGCATCTATCAGGTGCAGTTGTTCATGCCCTTCTGGGACACCTTGCGGCCCACCGTCTTCGGTTCCAGCGGTGGACCGAACGTCACGCTCCAATGCGGTTTCACCGGACATCCCAACCCGGACATCCGCACCGGCGTCTTCCGCGCCACCTCGTCCTCGCAGGTCATCTCGTGGGCACCCGAGTCTCCGAACACCTTCGCGCTGCTTGCCGCGGCTTCGGTGCGCCTGCTCGAAACGGAATTCAGGATCGCGGAAAACAACACCCCGGGCGCAAGCGTCGGCACCCTGACGGCCGTGGATGCCGATGCCGGGCAAAGCCACACCTTCACTCTTGTCAGCGGAAGCGGAGACGCGGACAACGGCAGCTTCACCCTCGTCGGCAACACCCTGAAGATCACTCCAGTGGCGGACTTCGAGACCAAGAGCAGCTACTCCATTCGCGTGCGCGCCCACGACGGGGTCGATGGAAGCACCGAGGCGGTGATGATCATCGGGGTGATCGATCTGGAGAATGAACCCACCGTGGCTTCAAACACCGCCAGCATCTCCTTGGGTCAAACCAGCCTGACCCTCACCGGCACCCACTTCTCCACCACGCCGTCTCAGAACACGGTGGCATTCAGTCCTTCGGGAAGCGGCACCGTCACTTCCTCCACGGCCACGAGTTTGACCGTGACCGGCATCACCGGACTCAGCGTCGGACCGCTGGGGGCCGTTGTCACCGCGAACGGGCAAAACACCGGTGCTCCCGTACAGGTGGCCACGGTGGTCAATGCGACGCCCACGGACATCGCCGCGATTACCGCAAGCACCACCGTCGTGTGGGATGCAGTGACGAAGTTCAACGACTCGCCCTCACAGGTCAGCACCGCCGGCACGCACCACGCCGCCGTGCGTTTCGGGGCCAGCGATCTCGTGGTGAACGGCGTCACCTTCAGCCGCCACACCGGCGGAGGGGCCTTTGCAAACGGCAGCCTCATCAGCACCTCGTCCGCTACGCACAACAGCTTCAGAACCGGCGGCTCCGGCACCTACGGCTCGCTGGTTTCCTCCGGCGGCTTCCGCAGCAGCTCCGGCAGCATCCTGCTCAGCGGGCTGACGGCCGGGCAGTTGTATCAAGTGCAATTGTTCATGCCCTTCTGGGATTCCCTATGGCCCACGCGCTTTTCATCGACCGGTGGGTCTTCCGTCGTCCTCCAATGCGGCTTCACCGGCCATCCCAACCCTGACATCCGCACCGGCCTCTTCCGTGCCACGGCGAGCACCCACTCCATCACCTGGTCTCCGGAACCCACGCAAACCTTCGCACTGCTCGCCGCCGTCTCGGTGCGTCTGCTGGACGGCAGTTACCAAATCGCGGAAAACAACGCACCCGGTGCCACCGTCGGCACGCTCCATACCGCGGATCCGGATCCCGGCCAAACCCACACCTACAACCTGGTCGCCGGAGCCGGGGATGCCGATAACGGAAGTTTTTCCATCGTTGGAAATTCGCTCAGGCTCAACGTGGCGGCCGATTATGAAACCAAGAGCAGTTATGCCATCCGCGTGCAGGTCGATGATGGTGCCGGTGGAATCTTCGCAAAGGCACTGAGTGTTTCCATTCTCGACGTCGCGGAAACCACACCGCTCGAGGACTGGCGCTTCACCTACTTCGGCAACACCGCCAACAGCGGCAACGGCGCGGATACCTTCGACTTCGACAAGGACGGCCTGCCCAACCTGATCGAATACGCCTTCGGCTTGGATCCGACAAACGGCTCCTCGGTCCAGCTCCCGCAACCGCAGATCCTTGAAGGTCAGTTCGTCGCCACCTTCACCGGCGTGTCCGGCGTCACCTACAGCGCCGAATGGAGCAGCACCCTGCAACCGGGAAGCTGGACCACGATCCCGGACAGCGGCAGTGGAAACACCCACACCTTCAGCGTGCCGACGGGAACCCATCAACGCGTGTTCATGCGTTTCGGGGTGAGTGTTCCCTAGCAATCTTGGGGCCTCCGCAGAGCATCTTGCTTCCGAGCCTATCCCCCGCGGAACGGGGCCACTCTGTCTTCATTCGGGCCCTGGGCAAGCAGGAAGCCCAATCACCCAAAAGCCGCCGCCAAAAGAATCCTTGGCAAGGCGGCCTGAGAAACTAGGTTCGGACATAATGAACAAATGCTGGGAAATTTCCCGAGCACGCCTCATGTCGAGGTGGACTGGGCATTTTCTTGCCGAAACACCGGCATCCGGCACCACCTCTAGCGCATCGCATCACCGCGCATGCGGATTCAACCGTTGTCGTTCTAACGTCCTTTAACCCGAGACCCTATGTCCACTAGCCTCCGACATGTCATGATCAGCCGTCTCCTTGCCCGAATGCCAGCACCCGCCTTCGCGGCGATGTTCATCGGCATGCACCCGGGACTGTTGATCGCGCAGGATCCCCCTGTATCCGCGGAGTCCGCCGCGTTTTTCCACAGGATCGATGCGGAGACTTCGTTGTGGGTGGCTCCGCCGGTTTGGAAAGTGACAAGAACCGGGAGTGCTCCGGCCGCCTCACAAGGCGGCATTGAGCTTCACGCCGCGCGCAATGAGTATGAACCGGTGCAACTCGTCAGCCGCTTCGAAATCGCCGGCAGCCGCCTGCTTTCGCTCGACGGAGAATGGACCGGTCCGTCCGGAAATGTGATCACGGCCACGCTCCACAACGTGGTTTTCGATGGTTCGGGTCGACCCGATGTGCTCCAACCGCTCGCATGGGGGACGGGCGTTCCCGTGAGCGTATCGCTCAACGATGCGTTCTGGCTGACCTTCCGGGTGCCTGCGGGCACGGCTCCCGGAGTTTATACCAACTCACTCACTTTCACCGGGCCGGTGTTTTCGAAATCTTTCCCTGTCCAGGTCCGAGTGCTTGATTTCACGCTTCCCAGTGAACCTTCCTTCCGGGCGACGGTCAACTGGACTCCCTCGGGCAGCGCAACCAATGTCGAAGACATCAACAGGTGGTTCTTCCAGCACCGGATGATCCCGAGCGTTCCGACCTGGCCGTCGTCTTTCTCTCCGCAATTCACCTGGATCGATTGCGAGCATTTCTACGACGAGGGCGACCAACCGCCGGACTTTTCGCTGCGGCACCTTGCGAACAAGTATCTGTCCGGGGCGGGCTTCAACGACGATGTCGGGTTCGCGAGTTTCACTGCGGTGGCATACAACAACAACATCCAGCCGAGGCCATCGATGTTCTGTGGCACCGGCATCGCGGGGGATCCGCGCGGCCCCGACTACGGCGATACGACCTACAACCAGAAATGGGGCGCATACCTCAAGGCGCTGCAGGACTACTGTGATCCCACGGTCGCTCCCGAAAACGGCGGCAATCCGTTAGGTCGCGATTATCTTTCAAAGGCACACTACCACGTGATGAACGAGCCGCTGGGCACGGCGGACTATAACCTCGCCGCATGGTTGGCCTCGGTCAGCCGCCAGCATGCGCCCAAGCTTCCGCTGATGATTTCGGAAGAAGCGAAACCCGAGATCTACGACAACGCGCTCTACCCAGGCCAAGGCTATGATATCTGGCTCGGCTACTTGCCAAGCTTTGCCGGAGCGATGGGGAACGCGTGGCAACGCCTGAGCGGCAACAACGAGCAAAGCTGGTGGTACATGTTGCCCGACACGCCGGCCCATTTCCTCCATCCGAACCAAACGTCCCGCCCGGCCTTGCAGTCGCGGCTTCTCACCTGGCTGTCATGGCGGCACCGGGTGACGGGATGGTATGACACGGGACTGGAGACGCCGATGGTCTCCGTCGTCAACGGGGCGCAGACCGAAATCACACCGACCATCCGCTCCGAGCTGCTCCGGGAAGGGTTCGAGGACTACGAGTATTTCCTGCTTGCGAATCAGGGTTTCAAACCGAAGCCCGACTCGGCGAATGCCGCCGATCTTTTCGTCGAACAGGCCGCACAGTGCATGACCGGCTTCGAGCAAGACCCGTCCCGACTGATGTGGTTGCGCCTTCAACTGGCAAACTTCATTGCCGGAGGCAGCTATCAATCGCAGTTGCCCTCGGATTCGCCGCGGCCTTACGGATCGTATTACTACAATTTCCAGGACCCGACGGGCTTCCCGACTTCCGATCCGCTGGTGGTGGACGGCCGGACATGGACCAAGCAGGGCCGGGCCCCGTATGATCCGGAGCAACGGTTGGGATGGTTCTACGCCGACGCCAACCAGTTGCTTTACGGTTCAACGCCATCGGCACCGGGCGCGAACGACCTTCAGAAAAGTTATCTATACGAGGACTACGGCAGACGCTATACCTTCGTGATCGGCATTGAGGACGGTGTCTATGATGTCGCGGTCATGATGGGGCGGGCCACCTCGTCCAGCCAGGCCTTGGCGGCGATCAACGGCTCCTCCATCTTCGGCGATTGGGCGGCCAATCAAGCGGAGACGCTGCCGGCCAATGCCACCCATACGAAACGCGTCGCCATCCGCGGCGGCCGACTGGCGCTCGAAGTGGGCCAGCCTCTTCCCGAACTCCTTTGTTTTCTCAATTCCCTAGCCATCACCGCCGTCAGTCCCTCGTCGCCGGATGGCATCGACGATCTATGGCAGGTGGAGCATTTCGGATCCGCCACCGACCCCTCCGCGGCAGGAGGATTCGACTTCGACACGGACGGCACCAACAACGTCACGGAGTATCTTTTCGGCACCGATCCGAAGTCCGCCGATTCCCGCCTGAGCTTCACATGCGAAAATGGCCCCGACGGACTGCTGCTGCAATGGAGCAGTCGTCCCGGCCAAATCTATCGCGTGGAGCAGAGTGCGGACCTAGCCTCGTGGGAGACGGTGGCCACCATCGAGTCCGGCCCCGGACCTTCGTCCCAGTCGATCGTGCCGTTCACGGCTGACCCGGCTCAGTTCTTCCGCGTCTGCGCTGTGACTCCCTGATTGACCCCGTGCAGAGCGGCGAAGCGATGTGCATTCGCCCTCCCTATCCTACTACGCCCCCGGCCGCTCGATAAAGCCTTCGATCTGCCGGATGCGGGTGGGGTGGCGGATGACAGAGGAACGGGCCTGAATGGCACGGGATTAAGGCCGGTTTCGGCCTCTCCTGTCCCGGAGGGAGATGGGAAATTAGCCGGTGGTGACAACCACCGGACCCGAATTCCCACGAATTTCCCGCCCCGGCAGGGGCGGTGGAAAATGTCTGTTTCGTCAATGGTTCAAGCGAATTCCGTCGCCCCTACCGGGGCTGAAACGATGATGGCGCGATTTTCCGGTGGTTGTCACCACCGGCTAATTTCCGGAGCCCCTACGGGGCCATGAATTTGCTTAATCCCGTGCCATTCAGGACAGGCCCTTTATCGGAAAAGCAGTTGCAGTTCGTGAACGAGGCTTTTTGCACATGCCCGAGAACGGGCCGGGAGGAGTCGCCGGGACGGCGCGAGGCGGATGCGAGGCAATGCGACTGCCGCGGCAGGGAGCCTGTGGAGCCTGCGGGATTCTAGGAGGGAGTCTGACTCCCCCTGCGGGCATCTTGTGGTGTGGCGGCGGTTTGCCGCCATGGATTCAAGCCCCCGGCAGCTCGATGAAGCCTTCGAGCTTCCGGATGCGGGTGGGGTGGCGCATTTTGCGAAGCGCCTTGGCCTCGATCTGGCGGATGCGCTCGCGGGTGACCTGGAACTGGCGGCCGACTTCCTCGAGGGTGCGGCTGTAGCCGTCCTTGAGGCCGAAGCGTTGTTCGAGGACCTCGCGTTCGCGCTCAGTGAGCGTGTCGAGCACGTCCTTGATCTTGTCCTTGAGCATCGAGAAGCCGGCTTCCTCCATCGGGTTGTCGGCAGCCTTGTCTTCGATGAAGTCGCCGAACGAGGTGTCGTCCGAATCACCGACCGGCGCTTGTAGCGAGATCGGCTGCTGGGCCATCTTGAGCACGGCGCGGACGCGTTCGACGGGAAGGTGGATTTCCTCGGCGATTTCCTCCGGCGACGGCTCGCGACCATACTCCTGGACGAGTTGCTTCTGCACCCGCATCAGCTTGTTGATCGTTTCGATCATGTGGACCGGGATGCGGATCGTGCGGGCCTGGTCGGCGATCGAGCGGGTGATCGCCTGGCGGATCCACCAAGTAGCGTAGGTGGAGAACTTGTAACCGCGGCGGTATTCGAATTTCTCGACGGCCTTCATCAGGCCCATGTTGCCTTCCTGGATCAGGTCGAGGAAGGAAAGGCCGCGGTTGGTGTATTTCTTGGCGATCGAAATCACGAGACGCAGGTTGGCTTCGACCATCTCGGTCTTGGCCTTGAGCGCTTCCTTGAGCCAGTGGCGGAGGTTCTTGTTGGCCTCCTCGAAACTCTCGGTGGTGTGCCAGGAGCGCTGCTGGAGTTCGCGCATCTTGGTGACGAATTCCTTGTCCTCCGGATCGGCCTGCAGCTTGCGGCCGTATTTCCAGAACTTCTGCATGTAATCGTCCACCTGCTCGCAGAAATCCTCGACGACCTTCTGCTTGAAGTAGAAGCGGGTGAAGACGCGGTGCAGCGTCTGGATGTTTTTCTGGAAGTCCTCTTCGAGCTTCTTCTTGCCGCGCGGGTTCTTGGCAGAGAGATGGCGGAAAATGTCGTCGTTTTCCTGATGGAGCTGCTTGAGCTGGTCGCAAAGCTTGGGCAGGCCCTTCATGTAGCGCTCGCGGGATTCGATCTTCTTGTCGAGGATCACGCGGTCGAAGCGCTCCTTGCCCTTGTTGAGCTTGTCGGCGAGGTCGAGATAGGAATCGGTGACGAACCCGAACTGGTGAAGGTGCTTGGCGACCTCGATTTCGGCGTCCTCGATGCGTTTGGAAATCTCGACTTCCTGCTCGCGGGTAAGCAGCGGCACCTGGCCCATCTGCTTGAGATACATGCGGACCGGGTCGTCGAGGATGTCGAGCTTCTGGTCGGCCTTGAGTTCCTCGTCGTCGTCGCTGCTATCGTCGCGCTTCTTGTCCTTGTAGCGGTCCACCTCGGAGGCGTCGATGATGTCGAACTCCATGTTGCGGAGGCGCTCCATGATGGCCTCGACGTCCTCCGGATCGACCAGGTCGTTCGGCAGGATGTCGTTGATATCGTCGAAAGTGAGGTAGTCCTGCTCCTTGGCGAGCTTGATGAGTTCGCGGATCTTTTCCTGGATCTCAGGAGTGTCGATGCGGCGCTTGCGGTTGTCCTTGGCGGAAGGTTTGGACTCGGAAACCTCCTTGGCGTCCTTCGGGGTTTCCGGCTTCGCGGCCGCCTTGGGATCTGACTTGGCTGCCGGCTTGGGCTGTGACTTGGCGGCGGGGGCGGCCGACGGTTTGGCGGAGGGCTTTGCTGCAGCCTTGGGCTCGGGCTTGGCCGGTGCTTTGGCAGCGGGCTTCGCGGCCGGCTTCGCAGGCTTGGGCTCGGGCTTCTTCGCGGCGGCCGGCTTCGGCGCAGGCTTGGGAGCGGGTTTCTTCACTTCCTTGGCCGCCGGTTTCGCCGTCTTGGCCGATTTGCCCGCATCCTTCGCTCCTTTTCCGGCACTGACCGCGGCTTTGCTTTTCGAACTGCTGTTTTTCGGGGTCGGTTTGGCGGAAGACATGGGAATGAACGGGATGCGTGGATACAATTCGACTAGCCTATGGGCACCGCGGAAATTCCGCGGGCGGGGCGGAATGAAAGAGCGATGCGGGAAGCCGTCAAGTCCTTTCTTGCCGCAACTCCACGGCGGGAACGCACGCTTGCGCCGCAGTGGGCGATGGTGTGAGGTGCGGCTGTGTTCGCAACCTATGTCCACAACCTCAACCCGGTGATTCTTCGCATCACCGATGCCATCCAGCTCCGGTGGTATGGGCTGGCCTATCTGGCGGGGTTTCTCGGTGGATTTCTGCTGCTCCGCCATCTGGCGAAACGCGGCCTTTGGGTGCTGAAACCGGAAAAAACCGGGGATTTCATCGCGGCGGCGGCACTGTTCGGTGTGTTTCTGGGCGGGCGGCTGGGCAGCGTGCTTTTCTATCAGATCCCCGAGGCGGGCTGGGAGCGGCTCAAGGAGGACCCGCTGATGGTGCTGCGGGTGTGGGAGGGTGGGATGGCCAGCCATGGCGGCATCCTCGGACTGGTGATTTTCACTTGGTTTTACGCCTGGAAGCACCGGGTGACCTGGACCGGCTTGGGCGACGGACTGTGCGTCGTGGCCCCGGTGGGATTGTTCTTCGGCCGGATCGCGAATTTCATCAACGGCGAGCTCTACGGCCGGGTGGCCGAGGGCGTCTCGTGGGCGGTGAAGTTCCCGTTGGCGCTCGCGGAAGAAACCCGTGAAACCCAGGACGCCGCGTGGCAGGCCTGCGCGGAAATCGATCCGCGCGTGCTGGATTCCTACGATTCGGTCGAACGGCTCGCGGCCATGGCGCGCACGAGTCCGGAAATGACGGCCAAGCTCGGCGAGTTTCTCACGCCCCGCCATCCCTCGCAGATCTATGCGGCGCTGTTAGAGGGAGCGGCGCTGTTCGCCATCCTGTGGTGGGTGCGCACCCGGTTCCCCAAGGCCCCGGACGGGCTTCTCACCGGCTTGTTCTTCCTTTTCTACGCGGTGTTCCGGATCTTCGACGAGCAGTTCCGCGAACCGGACGCCGATCTCGTCGGTCCATTCACCATGGGGCAATACCTGTCGCTCTTCATGTTTCTCTTCGCCGGTGCCTTCCTCGTTCACGCGTGGCGGCGCTGGAAGGCCGGGAAAACCGGTCCCGGCGGAAACCTCTGAGCGCTTTTCGGTTTCCAAACCGTCCGCACGCTGCATGCTCGCGACATGAATCGCCGCCGGTTCCTCGCATCGTCCGCCGCCGCCTCCGCCGCCAGCATGGTTTCCCTCCACGCGCAAGAGGCCGCTCCCCCGCCCCCCGCCCGCCCGAACCGCATCGGGGTCTCCTCGTATTCATTCTGGGGATTCAACCGCCAGGACCTGCGGCCGATCGACATCTGCCTTGAACACGCCGCGCGCATGGGCTTCGACGGCTTCGAGGTCCTCCAGCGGCAGTTGGCGTCCACCGACCGCGCCGAGCTGATGAAAATCAAACGCCGCGCGTTTCTGTTAGGCCTCGACCTGATGGGCTACTCCACCCACCAGGGATTCCTCTCGCCGGACCCGGCCAAGCGCGAGGAGAACGTGGTCCACACGATCAACTGCCTGGAGCAGGCCTATCAGCTCGGCATCCCGACCATCCGGGTGAACTCCGGCACGTGGGGCACCTCGAAGGATTTCAACGACCTGATGGCCAACCGCGGCCAGGAGAAACCGCTTGAAGGCCACACCGAGGAGGAGGCCTACGGGTGGGTGATCGACGCTTACGGCAAACTCGCCGTCCAGGCCGAGAAACGCGGCATCGTCATGGGACTCGAAAACCACTGGGGCCTCGGACGCACGCCCGAAGGTGTGAAACGCGTCGTCGATGCCGTGAACTCACCCTGGCTGCGCGTCACGCTCGATACCGGCAATTTCCTCGAGGATCCCTACGACCGCCTCAAGCAACTCGCGCCCGACACCGTGCTGCTCCAGGCCAAGACCTACCACGGCGGCGGCGTGTGGTATACTCTCGACCTCGACTATCCGCGCATCGCCCGGATCATGAAGGACGCCGGGTTCACCGGCTATGTGTCGCTGGAGTTCGAGGGCAAGGAGGATCCGCTCACCGCCATCCCCAAGAGCCTGGAAACGCTGCGCAAGGCGTTTGCCTGAGATGACAAAATCCGGCACTCGCCTCGTTTCATCCGCCATGGCCAGTGATCCCGTTTCACGTCGTCGGTTCCTCAGCTCCACCACCGCGCTCGCGGCCGGTTCGTGGGTGGCACCGCGCTTTGCGATCGGCAAATCAGGCCCATCCGCGAACGGACGCATCAATCTAGCCTGTGTGGGAGTCGGCGGCCGGGGCGCGCTCAACATCCAGGGTCTCGCCAGCGAAAACATCGTGGCCTTGTGCGATGTGGATGACCACAACGCGGCGGATACTTTCAAGGCATATCCGAAGGCGAAACGCTTCAGGGATTTCCGGGAAATGTTGGATCGGATGGGTGCCGAAATCGACGCGGTGGTGGTGAGCACTCCGGATCACACGCATTTCGCGGCGACCATGGCGGCGATGGAACTGGGCAAGCATGTCTTCTGCGAGAAACCGCTCGCACACACGGTGTGGGAGGCGCGGACGATGAAAAAGGCCGCACGGCACTACAAAGTCATCAGCCAAATGGGAAACCAGGGACACGCCACCGATGGCATCCGCTCCGTCAAGGAGTGGTATGACGCGGGTGTGCTCGGCAACGTGACCGAAGTGGCGGCATGGCTGGATGGCATCAACTTCAGCGGACGTTTCTTCCGCAAGCCATCCGCCTTTCCACCACCGGCGATGGCGGTGCCCGGGCATCTCGACTGGGACCTGTGGTTGGGGCCGTGCGCGATGAGAATTCCCTACAATCCGGTCTATCATCCGCGATCCTGGCGCGGGTTTTACGGCTTCGGCTCCGGGTTGCTCGGCGATTGGTCCTGCCACACGCTCGACGCGCCGTTCTGGGCGCTCGGCCTCGGCATGCCGACGGTGGTGGAGTTGGAAAACAAAGCCGGAGGCACGGCGGATTTCGCCCCGGACTCATCGACGGTGCGCTTCGAGTTTCCCGCGCGCGGCGACAAGCCGCCCGTGACCCTGCGCTGGCATGAAGGTCCGCCGAAACCCGAACTCCGCGACGCATGGGGGCTCGACCAAATCGGCAACTCCGGGATGATCATGACCGGAGACAAGACCAGCCTGATGACCGGCGAGCGCCCCGACAGCCCGCGCTTGATCCCGAACGCGCAATGGCTCGATTTCCGCAGGAATCCCACTCCGAAAACCATTCCCCGGATCAAGGGCGGACATTATCGAGAATGGACCGACGCCATCCGTGGCGATGGTCCGCAGCCCGGCTCCCACTTTGACTACGGCGCGGATCTCACGGAAGTCGCGCTGCTCGGCGTGCTGGTCCAGCGCTTCGGCGGACGCATCGAATACGACGCCGCCGCCATGAGGATCACCAACCGGCCCGAACTCAACGCGCACCTCCGCGTTGAAGCGCGCGAGGGTTGGCGATATGGAGAAACCCTCTGAACCGAAACATCATTTCCTTCCGTCATCCGCAAGTCGCGGCGGACGGTCGAAGGCGTCGTTGTCCAGACGCGGATCATCGTTCGCCTTGAGTTCGGCCACCAGGCGTGCGCGCAGCTTTTCGATGGTCTCCGCACAGGCGGGATCGGAGGCCACATTCTTCGCCTGATGCGGATCCTTGGCCAAGTCATAGAGTTCCTCCGCCGGACGCTTGCCCCAGGCGTAATCGACAAACTCCTCCATGCCAGCATCCTTGCGATGTTCGACGAGCCACGCCTTGGCCGGTGACGCATCGATGTCTGGAAAGGCGGCATAAGTGTTGTTGGCCAGTTCATCGAAGGTTGGAGCGGAACTGTCCGTCACCTTGTAGGGACTGCCCGAAGGCCAGCGGTCGGGTTTGAAATTTCTCACATAGAGGAAATCCGGAGTCCGGAGCGCACGCACCGGATAGGGAAGTTCGCCCTCGCGGGCACGGCCGGCATGCCGCTCCCTGCCTATCAGGACCCAGCCGCGGAGTTTCGACTCATCACCATCCGCCGCCAACGCGGGAAGCAGGCTCTGGCCATCCGGGTCGTCCGGTGATTCAAGCCCGGCGGCATCGAGAAAGGTCGGCGCAAGGTCGATCAGGGAAACCGGTGCGTCCACCTTCCGTCCGGCGGCGATCTTCTTCGGCCAGCGGATGACCAAAGGCACCTGCGAGCCGAAGTCATGGACATTGCACTTGCCGCGAGGGAAACCGGGGATGCCGTGATCACCGGAAATGGCGACGATCGTGTTGTCCAGTTCGCCCATCTCTTCGAGCATGCCGATCAACACGCCGCACGCGGCATCGAAAGCCATCACCTCGCCGAGATAGTCCGCCATGTCCTCACGGATCAACGGCACATCGGGCAGCACCGGCGGCATCTTGCCCTTGAGGTCGTCCGGATTGAGTCCCCACAGTTCCTTGCCCGAGCCGCGCACCCATTTGCGGTGGGTGTTGGTCGGATTGAACGAGTAGAAGAACGGTTGGTCCTTGCCGCGCTTGGCGAGGAAGTTGCTGAAGTTGCCACGCACTTCTTCCAGGATCTTTTGTTTGGCCGCCTGACGGTCCTTCGCGCGAGTCAGGTATTCGGAGTAGTCGTTGAGATTCCGCCCGGCCTTGTCGTAGATGTTTTCCTTTCCCCCGATGATGCTCGGCCGCATGTGGAGTTTGTAGGTGAGGCCGATGTGATATCCGCCATCACGCAGCACCAGCGGCATGCCCTTGATTTCATCAAACGGATCGGGCACTCCCTTCTGCCACGGATGGTGAAGCTGGGCATGCGAGCCGTTGCGGAAGAAATGCCGTCCCGTATTGAGCGCCGCCCGGGATGGCGTGCACGATGGCACGGAGACAAACGCGTTCTGAAACA
>Ga0315904_10005357_pt1 | contig 17854 bp, 21 predicted proteins | sample LakEriMetagenome_6_FD_203529 | JGI IMG/M metagenome (GOLD analysis project Ga0315904, IMG submission 203529) | Freshwater fungal communities from buoy surface, Lake Erie, Ohio, United States - Buoy 12 MA120 | ecosystem: Environmental > Aquatic > Freshwater > Lake | place: USA: Lake Erie, Ohio...
ATATTCTTTTTTAAATAATTATTTTTATTTTTTTTAATAGCAGTATCATAAGTAGATATTACATATTCTCTATCTGAATTAATTTTTTCAATATCCAAATTTTCTAACATGATTTTTGTATTTATTCATATAAATAATCAATTTTTATTAAAAAAATAAATTATTTTTAAATATAATTAATATTTGATAATGCTATTTTAAATGGATGATAATTATCAATATCTTCATTTTTACATAATTCATTGTCTCATTATATTTTTTTATTTTATAATATACATTGATTACAAAATAATTCATAAAATTTATTTTTAATAGGGACTTTATTTTTTATTAATATATTTTCCTCAATTGGTGCTTTAAAATATACAGAACATATAAATCTTGAATATAAATAGAACCTGCTTCAGAATGACTTACTTTTGAACTCACTATATAAAAAAATCAATTTTTTATAATTCATTATATCTTTTAATAATTTTTTTTAATGTATAATTTGGAATTAACTTTAATGAATTTAGTTTTTGGTTAGTGACTGGAGATGTTTCATTACCTTGAATTATCCATAATTCAATAGAACATCTTTCATAAGAAAAACCATCAGATGCAATTACTGGATCAGACATAATTGTTTTACTAATTGGACATAAAATATAGTCATGTAAATCTTTTAAATTAACCAATTGTATATTATTATTATTATGTAATGATTTTACTTTAACAGTAAGTTCATTAACAATATTTTTTAAATAATCATTTGCATGTTTTGAAAAATATGAATTTGCATCATCATTTATTATTATATGCCGAAAATCTTTAGATGCTAATGTTTTATCATTTAAATATATATATAATTTAGCTCTTTCATATAATGTATATAAATTTTTTGGATTAACAATAAGTGCCTTATAAAAGTCTTTTAATGCTAACTCATATTTTTGTATGTTAATATAAATAATTGCACGTACTGTTAAATAATTAGATTCATATGGATTTATTTCAATTGCTTTATTCAAATCCTCCAAAGCATCATAATAATTATTTAAATATATTTTACATGTAGCACGATTATATAATGAAGCGATTGATTTTGGATTTAATTTTAAAGCAATATCAAAATCATATAAAGCATCCTTATATTTACTAATTTGAAGAAATAGAGTACCTCTATTATTCCATGAATATGAATTATTAGGATCATCTATAATTATTTTAGTAAAATCATCAAGACTTTTATCAAATTCATTTAAATAAGTATATATTAATCCCCTTATTGAATAAAATAACATATTTTTAGAATATAAATCAATTGCCTTATTAATACTTTCTAATGCTAATTGATACTTATTTTTATTATAATAATCAATACACATATTATAATAATCATAATGAGATTTAACTTTATTTTTTGACATTTTATAATAAATAATATAAAAAAAATCAATTTTTAAAATTACTTTAAATAATGAACTATATTAATTTTTGAAAAAGATACTTTCTTTTTAGATTTTTTAATTGGTTTAAAATTATTAGAATTAATAATAATTATATTCTTATTTTCTTTTGCAATATGTAATGCATCATATTTTAATGGAATAAGAAAATATATTAAATTATAATTTAAAATAGATTGAATTATATCTTTAAGTTGATTATTATATTTTGGTTTAGAATCTGTTAAATGAATAATTAATTTAAAATTAGATATAGATTTATTCCATTTAGTAAATTTTTTAATTTCATTTAATGGATATATAATATCCTCTTGTAAATCACCTCCACCAAATGCATTCTCATCCTTTAGAAATTCTAATAAATAATTTAATTTATTAGTCCATTTCAAATATAATAGTTGATGATTTGAATTAATATTTTTATTTTCACGATATCCTAAACAACAAAATAATGTTTTATTTTTTGTTTTATTTTGAAATTGTTCAATTAAAATAGATATATTATGACGTATATATGAAAGATAAGGACGCATACTACCACTTAAATCAATTAGAAAACATATTTCAAGATTATAATATTTATTTTGTTTATAGTATTTTTCTATTAAATTTATCATTTTAAGTAATGAAATTTGATGATTATATAATTTTTCATTATTAATAAATAATGACTGATTATGTGAATATGACATTATATATAATCAAAAGAAAAATCAATTTTTTTATTATATATTAATTACAAATCTATCATTATATAAAGTATTTTCACCAATATAACCTTTAGGATTACTAACAACACGAATACCATTAATTTTTTTATTATAATGTCTATGTGTATGACCATGTGCAGCAACAGAAAAAGGTGGAACTAATAAAGTTGATGCTAAATTATTTTCATAAGCATATGTAAATTCATCTTGTTCATCAGTAGCTCTATCAAATAAAGGTTTATGATGAGTTAATAGAATAAAAATAGGTGGTTTAATATTATTATTAATTGCTTTATCATTAATTAATTTAATATTATGAATGGTCCGTTTAAGATAATTTACAGCATTATTATGTTTTTTTTGCATATCCGCTACAGTAAATTTACGACAAGAAATTTCACCAGTAGGTTTTTTATATGGAACATAGATATAATTATAATCATTCATTTTTTTTTGTATTAATTCTTGTAAATTAACTGATATATTTTTTCTTTTATCTATAACAACTTTTTTAGATGGTATATATGACCATAATGTTGATCCAATAAAAACATATTTTTTTTTAGTTTTGGGCATTTCATAAGTAAATGATGAATTATTTAAATAAAAATAGTTAGAAAAATGTTTATTTAATTGTTGTAATCGTTTATCAATTTTAGGAAGAGTGTTTTCTAATAATTCATCATTTTTAGCATTATTAGATGTATAATATTCATGATTACCAGCAACATGAATAATAACTTGAAATTTAGGAGCAAAATAATTTAAAAAATTTAAAAATTTTTGAAAATCAGTAGATGAACCACATACACATATATCACCAACCATACATAAAATAGGAGCAGATGGTATTAATATAGATGATACATCTTTACCTCTAAATTCTAAATGTAAATCTGAAACAATTTGTATTTTCATTCCTATATAATAATATCTTTAATTTATACTATTTTTTTAAATAGAATTAAGATATATAATATTTATTTAAATCAAATTGGATAGGTATATAACCATCTCCAATATTACCAGCAGTAGAATCACCAGTAATAAAATCAATAATAACAGTATCTCTCCAAATAACTTTATCAGACTTATCTCTTACTAAAATATTAAATGATTTAAATGTAGATGACCATCCTTTAGCAAATAATTGATTAATAAGAATATGTAAAACTAAACTGGATAAATTAGTATAATTAGGTAATACTAATAAACAATGATATGAATCACCAAAATAGTTCCATATACCTTTTAATTGTAAAAATTTACCATCAATTGTAGTAATATTATAACTACTAAATAAACAATTTAAATCTTTTAAAGTTATATTAGGAAAAGATGATTTAGAAATAATAAGTTCAATAGATTTAGCACAAGGTGGTTGGGCATTATTATTTAATAAATCACATCTTTTAATTTTGGTATTTTTTTCAGTAATTAACATTTTATTTGTTTGATATCTAATTTCCTTATTTTTATTAGATTCAGACATAATAAATAAAAATAATATAAATAATATAATAATAATTAAACTTAACCAACTGGTCATTCTCCAATATGAACTTGATATAGGTTCATTCATAACTATTGGAATATTATTAATATCAATATTTCCATATTGTAATTCAACTTGACTCATTAATAATACTATATTTTAAAAAAAAATTTATTTAAAATTATATTCCTAATATAAATGATTTCCATATACAACCTCCAGAAATATTTTTTAAATATTGATATTATTTCTGATTCAGACATTAATAATACTATATTTAAAAAAAATCTTTATTTATATTTCAATTAATGTAAATTTTATCATAAATTTAATTTCATTAATAATTTGATAATCAACAGATATATTAACATTGACATCTTTAGATGAATTAATAGAAATTAAATTACCTTTAGAATATTTACAATTACTTTTTTTTACTATAATGTTTTGATTAATATCATCAAGTATTTTATTAATACCATTAAATTGATAAATAATAACATCACCATCTAATTTATTATTTATAAAGGTACCTAAATAATATTTAAAAGTCATATCAGTATAATTAATAATAATATTATTAGGACCAGTTAAATTATTATTAACAAAATAACCTTTTTTAACAATTTTTTTATCAGAGTCATAATAATCACAATATCCTTGAATTAATCCACCATAAAATTGTCCTTTATTATTTTGAATACTTATATAAATAGGCATTATATATATTATATAATATATAATGGAAATTTATTTACCAATTCAACAAACAGATACGGTTTTTACAAGAATTTTAGATAATTTATATAATAATAATGATTTTAAACAAAATATAACAAGATTAGAATTAGGTAATGATAATGAAAAGAAAAAAGCATTTATAATTAAAAAAACAGTTAGTAATATAAAAATATATGGTGATACAACTCGTCCATTATTATTAGCACGTGATGTTGGAATATTAATGGGAATATCTAATATAAAATTTCAATTAAAATATTATAATTCATCTGAAAAAATTATAGGATTATATCAATTAAATAATGGAAAAACAAGTGAAGTAGAATATTTAACTTGGAAAGGATTTATTCGTGCAGCCAGTAATAGTCGTTCTGCTATGTCAGATATATTTAGAGAATTTATCTATGAATTAGTAGCAGAATGTATTAATGATAATACATTATTAGAAAAGGTAACAAAACGTGTAATAGATAATAATCCAGAATTATTAGATAAAGCAATTACTGAATTTGATGAAAATTTAAATTATTATAAATTATTATATCAAAAAGAAATTATACAAAAACAATTATTACAAGAAAATCTTGATAATGAAATACAATTAAGATTAATAGCAGAAGAAAAACAAGCAAATGCAGAATTAACAAATTTAATAAATGAAAATAGAATTAAATATATGCTTGAATATAAAAATCGTTATGAACAAGCATTATTAAATATATATGAATTTCCATCAAATAATGAACAAGAATTAAATATATTGCGTCAGAAATTTCTAAAACCATTATATATATATGTTCCTCATCCAAAATTATATGAAGATTGGACTTTAAAACAAGATAATGAAATTATGGATTTTATTCAATATATACCAAATTATTCAGATCATATGCAATATATATTAGATAGAATTAAAACATTAAAAACATCAAATGATAAAATAGATATAAGATGTTTATTACCAGAAACAGAATATTGTTATTTTTATTTATACAATAATTTAATTGAAGATAAATTATTAATACATATAGCAACAGAATGGATTTTTGATAAAAAACATTTAGAAACAATTTTTGATGAAATGAATAAAGAATGTGAAAAAATAAATACTAAAATTCATAATAAGAATAGAACTATTTATTATAGTTCTTTAGAAGAAATACATCAAATAATTAGTGGAAAAATGATTGAATTAAATTTAATTAATTAGAACAAGCCCATTGATAAATGTCTTCAGCTACTCTATCACCATCATAAATAATTGGTATATTTTTTTCTATTTTAATTAATTGAGGAACTGATGATATTTGATATTTATCAACAATATCTTTATTTTCTGGTTTAGTAATATCTATTTCAATTGGTTTTACCATAGAAAACATTGTCATTCCTTTAAATCTTTTCCATTCATCATGCATTTTTACACAATATGGACAAGATAATCTATAAAACCAATAAACTGGTTTGCACATATTATTCCAAATAATATAAATCAATACAATCAATAAAATTATGAGAAGATACATTTCTATAATATAATCAAGATATTTTATGAAAAAATATATATAAATTGTTGAAAAAATATATATATGAATTATTTAAAAAATATAACTAATTGAAAAATATTATTTAATTATATTTAATATTCTTGGATGATTATTATTAAATAAATCTATTTCTTTTTCTAATTCAATATAACTTTTACGAAGATTATTAATTTCTTCTAATAATTCTTCCATTTGAAGTGGATTTTGATTATTTATATCATCATACATCTTATTTATTTTTTGATCTTGTTCTTCATCAAAACATTTTAATTGGTTTTCTTCAATTAAATTAATTGATTTAAAAGTATCTATCTTTTTTTTATTTAAATCAAATGTGCGATAACTAATAATCATTTCCTTTTTAAGAAGTGTATTTTGTATTTCTAAAAATTTAATATACAAATTATTACGAGTTAATTTTAAACGAATATAATCATCAATATGAATATAATCTTCTGACATTATATATATATATAAATAATATGTATATTATCTTTATTTTTTGATATAATAAAAAAATAATTTTAATAATTATATTATTGACAAGCAGTGCATATTTCTTGTTCATCTTGTTCAATTATTTTATTTAGTTGAATTTGTTTTTCAACTTCTGGATCAATTGATAAATTTTGAGCTTTTCCTGCAGCTTTAGTTCTAATATAATATGAACCAGTTTTAAGTTTAGACTTCCAAGCATAAAGAATACATTTATAAAAATGTCCATCATAAGTAAATCTATTGAAAAATAGATTCATACTTTGTGATTGATCAATAAATGGTTGTCTATCACGTGCTAAATTAATTATAGATTTCATAGGCATTTCATAAGCAGTTTTATATCTTGCTTTTAATTCAATTGGTAAATTAGGCATAGTTTGAACAGAACCATCATTAACTAATAAATATTCTTTTGCTAAATTAAGATCATAATTAATTTGACGAAGATCTTTATATAAATATTTATTAATAACTGGAAATTCACCAGCTTGAGTTTTACGCATATAAATATTTGATTTATATGGTTCAAAACTTTCAACATAACCCATAATTTGACTAGTGCTAGCAGTAGGCATAGCCGCATTAAGATGTGAATGCCGAATTCCATAAATAGCAATTTTTTCTCTTAATGATTCCCAATCAAATAATCCACATGGCTTAGCATTATATAATTCCCAATGAAATTTACCATTAGCAAGTGGACTTCCTCCATTTTCTAAATATGCAGGATATGAACCAATTGTTTTAGGAATATCTTTAATATTATTAAATATATGATTATGATTAATATAAAGTTGTTCAGAATATAATTCTGGATATTGATCTAATACCTGATTAGGAATTGGTGAAATTTCTACAAATCCTTTTTCTCTAATTTCTTTACGAATATTTTTATAAATACGATAACAAATATCATTACTTTCTGCAACAGCACCATAATGAATAGCTTCAAATATTTTTTTATTTAAATCAATTGCAGCAGGTGATTCAAATGGAATTTTAAATTTCATAAATACATCTGCTAAACCTTGAACACCAATACCAATTGCACGAGTTTTAAATGCAGATCTTGCAGTTTCAATTACAGGATAATAATTTTTGTCTAATAAATTATCTAAATTAGCAACTAATTTACGAGTATTATTTACAAGTTCTTCATATTCAAAAATTGGATTTTCTGGAAATTCATGATTTAATTTACGGCGTAAATGTTCTGGATCTTTTAATTCTGATTCATTCCAAGTATCTCTAACATAATTAGGTAATACCATATTACCTAAACAACATACTGCATATTCATTATTATCAGAATAAAGATTTATTTCAGCACATAAATTAGAAGATCTAATAATACCAACATTATTTTGCATATTATGTCTATTAACAGTATCTTTAAAACCAATATATGGAACTCCTTGTTCTTTCATTAAATCATAAGTTGCTTCTAAAATATCACGCGCTTTAACTACCTCACGTGCTTTTCCTTCTGCCTCATATTTTAGATATAATTTTTTGTATTCATCACCCCATACATCATTTAAATTAGGACATTCATCTGGACAGAATAATGACCATTTATCATCAGCTTCAACTCTTTCCATAAATAAATCAGAAAGCCATAATGCATAAAATAATGAACGTGCTCTAATTTCATCAGATCCATGATTTCTTTTTAACATAAGAAATCTAAATATATCAGGATGATGTGGTTCAATATACATTGCAGCATGACCTGGTCTTTTTCCACCTTGATTATATAATTTCATACAATCATTATAAACTTTCATAATTGGTACTAATCCAGAAGCAGGACCATTAGTAGAACGAATAATTGAATCAGTTGCTCTAAATGAAGAAATATGAACACCTAATCCACCTGCCCATTTAGAAATTTTTCCCATATCACAATATGTCTTATTAATACCATCTTGTGAATCATGAGTTCCTAATAAGAAACAACTAAATAATTGAGGACGAATACCACCTGCATTAAACATTGTTGGTGATGCTTGACATATTAATTTATTAGAATATAAATTATATGTTTCAAATATTTTTTTTAAATTTGTTTCATTATGATAATCTTGAGACATATAAACAAATATTGCAATTCTCATAAATAAATCTTGAGGACGCTCTATTATTTTTCCATTAATTTTCATTAAATAACTTTTTTCTAATGTTTTAAAACCAAAATAATCAATTAAATAATCACGTTCATAATCAATATTTTCTTCTATAATTTTTTGATTTTTTAAAACAAATTTATAAAAACTATCTGATATTAATGGTGTTGGTTTATTATGATAATCTTTATGTAAATATAATTCTTCCATTTTATCACGAAAACTATTTCTTGTTTTTTTATGATGATTATTAATTGCAATTCTTGATGCTAATATTCCATAATCTAAATTTTCAGTAATCATATTAATTGCCTGTTCAGCAGTAAATTCATCAATATTTTGAGTAGTTATATCAGGTTGTAATTTTTTAATAACATTTTTACATAATTCTAATACATTAATATCATTTAGAGGATATGGATGATTAATTAAATAAGTAATACGCTTAAAAATTTTACTTTGATTAATCGGTTGCTTAAACCCTTTTCTTTTTATTACATATAATTCATTAGATTTATTATTTTCAATAATTTCAGCAAAGGTATCATAAGCTAAATCGATTGACATTATTATTTATATATAGTATATTATATTTTCAATTTTAAACTTATGAATATTAATAATGACTTGTATTGATAAAAAAGGTTTAGTTTCTTATATATATAAAGATTTTAAAATAGTAATAGGTTTATTATGTGATATACCTATTATAATAATAAAATATATTATAATTGGATTAAAAAAAATTAGAATTAATATTTGGGATAAAAATCTTCATTCTATTAAAAGGCGTATTGGTTTAAAACCAATATTATTAATTCATGGATATGGTGGTTTTAATTTTCAATGGTTTCCAATAAGTTGGTTATTTTTAAAAAAATATGATTTATATACAGTTCAAATTAAATATCATTCACATTCATCATTAAATAATATTATAATTGATGATAAAATTAATAAAATCTATAATGAAACTGGAATGAAAGTTAATTTAATTGGTCATTCAATGGGTGGTATTATAGCATCTAAATATATTAATCATCCTAATATTGATAAAATAATTACTATTGCATCTCCTTTTAGAAGTTCTCCCTTATTAAAATATTTTAATTTTACAAATGATTGTATTAATGATATTGATATTAACAGTAATTTTTTAAAAAATTTACATTTAAATATTAAAAAAGGAAATAAATTTATACATTGTTTTGGTGGTGAAAATGATCTATATATTCCATATCCAAAATATATACCTTATAATTCATATTGTTTATATAATATTAAATTAGCAGGACATTTAAATATATTATTAATGCCAAGTTTATGGGAACAAATTAATAATATTATATAAATATATATTTTTTCTATAAATTAAGAACATATTTAATAGCAATTTCTTTACGAACTTTTCTTAATAATTGACATGTAGATTGATATTCTTCATCATTAATTTTATTATTTTTAACTAAATCAATAATTTTCATAACTGCAGGTTGGATTTGTTCTGTAATATTACGAACTTCTTTAATATGCTCACCTGTTTTATCTAAACTAATAGCTTCTTCAAGTAATCCTTCTATCATTAAATAATGTTTAGTCATACAATCAATACATCTTTTAGATTTATGTGCCATATGATCTTCTAACAAAATTAATTGTTTAGCAATTTCACGTAAATTATGTTTAGGATCCATTAAAGACATTTTAGTATATTTAACATCTTCTTTTCCTCCTACTATATTATGTGAATGTATATCTTCATCATTACCACCATAAATTATTTTAGATGGTTCTGATTTTGGAAGCATATAAACTAAAATAGATATTAATATAATTATTGCTAATGTTTCTATATCAAAAAAATCTGGAAAATAATAATATATTAATAAAATAATAAGAAATATAATAGAAAGTGCAAATGAATTCATTTTAGTATATTTAAGTAAATATATTTAATATTAATTCTATTATTATTTTATAATTCTATTATTATTTTATAATTTTATTAATATATATAATGAATCCTAAAACATATGGTATAGCAGGAGTAATATTATTAATATTACTTTTAACATGTATTATTACTGCTTATTTTTGGATTGACTCAGTTAAATGCACGACTACTAATATTACAGTACCTTTATTTTGGACTTCTTTTATAAGTGGTGTATTATTTGTACTTGGAACATTTATTTTAATAAAAATAAAAATAAGTTAATATTTCAAAAAAATAATATATTTTATATATTATGAAATATTCATTATTAATATTTATTAAATTAATATGTAGTATATGTTTATTTAATATTATATTATTATCATATATATCTGTATTTATTCAAAATATAGATATTGATTTTTTAATTTTTATAAACTTTTTAATTTTAAATATTTGTATATTTTTTATATTTCAATGGTAATTTTTTTTATAATACTTTAATAATATTTTTGATTAAAATATATCAGTTTCACATAATTCTAAAGGTACGCCCATAAATTTATCTCCAATATTATATTGAGTTTCTTTACTAGGTCCAAAGAAATCAGCAACTGTTGTAATTGATAAATTAGTCATAAATTCAAAAGGTTGAATAACATTTGGATAAATTTCAGAATAACCAAGTTGTTTAGCAAGACGATTTGCTACATATTGAATATGTTCTGTCATTAATTCAATATTCATTCCTAATAATCTTTTAGGTAAGGCTTCTGCCATAAATGCAATTTCAACATCAACTGCTTCTGAAATAATTTGATTAATTTTATCTTGAGATAATCTTTCTTGATTTAAATTATTATAAATAAATACAGCAAATGCTTGATGAAGACCTTCATCTCTCATAATTAATTCATTTGCTTGAATAATACCCGGCATTAATCCTCTATATCTATTACGAAGCCAGAATATTGCAGAAAATGAACCTGAAAAGAATACACCTTCAACTACTGCAAATGCAACTAACCGAGTAGCAAATGATTCATTTGATGAAATCCACTTCAATGCCCATTCTGCTTTTTTTGCAACTGCTGGCATTGTTTGAACCGCATTAAATAAAAATTGTCTTTCATGTGGATCTTGAATAATAGAATCAATAATTTTACTATATGTAATACTATGAACATTTTCAATAAATAATTGTTGTGAATAAAATGCACGAACTTCTGGAATTTGCACTTCATTAAAGAAACGAATTGCTAAATTTTCCATAACAATACCATCAGATGCTGCAAAGAATGCAAATATATGTTTTAAAAATATTTGTTCATCTGGTTCTATTTTTTTCCAATGATTTTGATCATTAGATAAATCTATCTCATCATCACTCCAAATCATTGCTTCTGCCTTTTTATAAAATTGATATACTTCTTTATATTTTAATGGAAAAATTACAAATCTTTCATCATTCTCTTTTAATAATTCACTATCTTTTAATAATTCATTTTCTGCTGAATATTCTTTTACTTGTTCCATTATGTATATATATATATAATATTTTTCAATTTTAAGTTAATAAAAAAAATATATTATTATTAATCAATTTACGTTATTACATTTATTTGTTCCAAATATAAATGTTAATAATGAAAAGTCTTTATTATGATCAGTATATTGTTTAATGAAATATTTAATAAATCCAACTAATCCCACACCAATTGCTAAATATTTAATATATGATTGAATTTCTTCAATTAATTTAAATTTATCTGGTGATTTATTTGATTTTTCAAGATCTAATAACATATAAACAACAACTGATGTTAAAATATATGCAGTATATAAAAATTCCATTCTTGTACATATTAAGAAGATAATATAAATTATTATAGCATTTAATAAAAATTCTGGTATTATGATAGAATCTTGTTCTTTATTTTTTAATATATTATCTTTATTAATTAAAACAACAAAGAAAAATAATAAGAAAAAAGCAATAAGATGTTTAGAAAAAATATTATTTGTAAAATGTCTTTGAATATCACATGATAATAAATTACCAGTATAATTGGCACCAATGGTCATAAATAATAAACCAAATGAATTTGTAGCATCTAATTGCAACATTTATATATATATAATTGAATTAATTTTCATAAATTTTATTTATTTCTTCTGCTGATTTACCTGCTATAGCATATGCAATTAAAAATGAACATTTATTAATTAAACAATCCATACCTAAATAATTTGCAAATAATAATATAATAGATAATTCATATATTAATAATTTAGATTCATTATCAATATTATTAATATTTCTAAATTTATTAAATAATACATTTTCAATTGGATTTTCTAACCAAGAGGTTAATCCTGTTTTAGATGCAGGTTTAGATAATATAATATTATATGATTGATTATCTGTATATTGTTGTAAATAATTAATGATAAATTGAAATGATTTATATTCAATATCTTTACTATAAATTGTAGAATTTTTAATAAACTTATTTATACTTGGTATTTTTATAATTGAATTTTCATTACCTAAAATAGTAGAATCATTTAGAATAATAGTATATATATATTTACTAATTGGATTAATTTCATCTTGAAAAGATTTACCAAATACAATTTTATATTTTTCATCTATCCATGATTCATGAGAGATATAAAAATATTGAATATTTTTTTCATCATCATCTAAACTATCTATATCCATAACTAACTATATTTTATGTTATTATTAAATAATATTCAATTTTTAATTAGAAATTTTTAAAATAACTGGTTCAATTTCATTTAAAATATATACACCATTAGATGCATATGTTGGATCAAAAATATCAATAGAACTAAATTTACCTTTTTTTATTTTACAAAAATTACATATAATCTTAAATAATAATGAAAAACAGGCAATTAATAATATTAATATATATACAAAATATAAAATTTTACACATTATACTTTTATATAAAAGAAAATAAAACTTTTAGATATTAATATTATTCAGTAACCATTACCATATACATAGACCAATCATTACCATTTAAATTTAACTCATTTCCATTTTCATCAACAATTTGAAAATCAATAATATCAGTATCATTAACACTAAATTTATAAGTAAGACGAATTGGAACTTGTATATCTGTAGATATAAAAGAACCAAAACCAGCATTAATTGGTAAAATAAATAATGTATCTGAATATGAATTATCTGCATATAATGGTTTATGTTGAGTAGGAGCAGAGAAAAATTTACTTTTAATTCTAATATATTGAGGACCAACTAAATTAGCAGCAGAATCCCCTACACATGATAATCCTAAAATTGAGTCATTTCTAAATCCTAAATGTTTAGCAAATGTACTTAATGGATTTGTTGTTTCTGAAATAATACGAAATGGATTACCATTAGTTATTGTAAATTTAAGATATATGGTAGAAAATGTTACAACAAATGTCTCCCCTGGAAAACCCCCATAAGTAGCATTATTTAAAATTACATTTAATGTAGCAATTAATGAAGTTGCTGTATAATTACCAGGTGGTATTGTTATAGTATTTGTAGTTCCTCTTTCTATAATTAATTTATTATTTGTAGAATTAATAGCATAAAAAGTAAATGGAAACTGTATAGACTGTATTAATATTTCAGTTACTCTTGAAAAAGATCTATTAAATTGATATGTAAAATTAGAAGATGTTTCAGTACCACCTGTATTTAATCTTCTTGCTGAATTAACAACTGCTTGAATTCTCTCACGTGTATTTACCATATTAAATTAATAGTATATATTTAATAATAAACAAATTAATAGATTAAAATCAATACAAAAAAAAATATAATATTAATACATTTTATACTGCATTAATTTTATTCCAATCTTCTGGATATAAATCATCAGTATTTAATGAAGCACTTGGACCAAACCAAATAGATGGATAACATACTAATTTACTAGATGATTCATTAAAATAGGCACCCCACCAACTAAATGTACTATTTGCAATAATATTATGATTACAACAACTCATTAATAACATTTGTTCCCAATCTTCTAAATTATCTTCTTTAGGAATAAAATTATAATCATTAAATTCTTTTTTTAAATAATCAATTGTTGGTAAAACATCTTTAATATCATCATCTTCATAAAAATAAATAATATTAAATTTAGTTTCTGGATTTTTTTCTTTAATAAATTTAAGACTATTATAATAATAAATATTATTCAATACTGGATGATATAATTGTAATTTTTTATAATCACCTATTCTAAAATGCATACTGATAGAATTATCTAAATAATTATTAATTGATATTTTATTTTTTAATTCATATTTTAATTTATTTATTTCTATAATCTTACATATTATATCAAAATGTTCTTGAAAATATTTATGACTTTGAAAATATCCAAAAAGTAAACAATCTTTATTAATCATATTAGTAATTGGTAATTCATTAAATGAATGGTCTGTCTCTTTAATAATTTCAATATTTTCTGGAATATTATCTATTAGAAATAGTTTAAAATTAGATAAAAATGAGTTCCAAAAAGTATATCTAATAGTGCTTGCTCCATTATTTAACATATGAACATTTAAAAATTTAAATATATTTTTTGTTCTAATAGAATATGAAATTGTTGTGCAAATTTGAAATAGTTGATTACCTAATCCACCCATTAAATGACAAGTAATCATATTAATAATGTAGTTATATTAATAATGTAGTTATATTAATAATGCAGTTATATTAATAATGCAGTTATATTAATTTGCTAAAAAACTATTTTCTAAATAATCCCATGCATTTGTAAGTGATTTTTTTTCATTATTTAAATCAATATCATGTTTCATTAATTTTAGTGATAAATTATGATCCTTATATGCTGGTTGTTGTTTAATAAATCTATTATTTGATTCACTAAATTCATTTTGCTGTGAATGTGTTGTATCAGTCATTTGATTTATTGAATTTAAATTCCATCCATTAATAGTATCTTTATGAGTTTTATTTTTAATAGAAACACTCATATCATCATCATAAATATCATTAGCTGCAGAATCTGATATATAAGAATATAAATTATTACGTAAATTATTAGAACATAAACTAGGAGTTGATTTAATTGGTTTTCTCCATTGTTCTGGTTCATCATATTCTATTACTGTATTAATAGGCATAATATCTGATGGATTTGATTCTAATATACGTGGTTTAGGTAATTGATGATTTAATAGAGTATCAATCTTTTGAAGATCTACAGGAATATCAATATTAGAATTATTTTTATTCATAATAATTAATTGTTCTAATAACCAAATAATTTTACCTAAACATATATTTATTTCAGATAATTCATTTCCACCAACTAATTCATCATCATAAATACCTTTTGACGGAATACCTTGATTTAAAATATATTTTTCTATATCTAATGGATTCATACTAAATTTAATATTAAATTTAATATAAACATAATCAGATAATGATTTTTCAATATCTAATAATTTATAATAATCTAAATTATTATTTTCTTTTGAACAATTAATTAAACGATTTCTATATTTTGATAATAATGAATCTAACATATAATTTGGAATAGTTATTATATTATCATTAATTTTAATATAATTTTCTTTATATTCTATTTCTTTAGATTTAACAGAAAAATTAAATATAAATAAACATAAAATTAAAATAGATAAAATTATAATAATTGATGAAACATATGAACTATTCATTCTAACTATATATTACTTCAACTTTTTCATTTTATTTAATTTTATCTAATATAAATGATTTATCTATTTCAATTAAATATGATGAATTATCATTAACTCCTACAGAAATTAAATAATTATTATTATAATTACATAAACTACAAATAAATTCAATATAAGAATGTTTAAATAAATAAAAATCATTTGAAAGAATAATATCATTGTCTTTTTCATAATTTTCTGAAATTAATAACCATTTATGTATAGTTTTATTTGAATAAAAATGAATTAAAAATAATATATACTTTTTAGAATTATAAACAAATTCAATTCCATTACTTGACCCATGAAATCCTTTTATTTTTTTAATATTATCTTGATTATTTGAATAACAAAATAAACCAGTATCAATATCTAATATTCTTAATGGACTAATTGAATATACTACTTTATTAGGAAATTTTTCAGGAAATGGAAGCCAGTTTTTTTCACTATTTTCATTTAATGGTGATAATAATGCTTTTTTAATAATAATTTTATTATTTTCTAATTTTCCTAAAAATAATTGAGGCATCCCATTTTTACTTAATTCAGGAATTGTGATTAATAATGTATTATTATTAATAAACCGAATATCTTCCATTCCAAGCCACCATGAATTATATGTTTTAAAATTATTATAATCATATTCAATGATTGAATAATTTATATTATCAATATCATCTATATTTCCTTTTCCTAAAATATATTTTGAATTAGAGATTCCACCAAATACTTCAAATTGTTTATTTCTATATTTTCTATAATTTACATTTCTAATTAATAAAGTTGCATTATTTTTATCATCTAAATATAAAGATGGATTAGTTGATAAATAATTATGTGGTTTATTATTCTCTATAAAAAATATTTCTGGAATTATTAAAGGAATAATTCTTATCATATTATATATATTATATGTATTACATTACATATTATTATTTTTATCAATTCTTATTTTTTTTTGAAAAATTGCTAAATATGCACGATTAGGAGAATATGTATTTGTTAAATTATAATCAAATGGATTTTCATATATACATTTAAATCCAATTCTTTGAATTAATACACGCCATGTAAATCTATCTTTATATGAAATATTTAATTGAGATATATCTTGTTTTGATTTTTCTGATAGTTTTTTATCATTTTGAAGTGCAAATGCTTCTTGAACAATATATAAAGAATGTTCAATATCAGCAATAATATAATCAGTAGCATTAAAACAATCATGTTCTTTAATAATAAAAAGTCCATCATTATTTAATAAATTATAAATATCTTGTAAATATTGATTAAGATATTCTACAGGAACATGATGTAGTACCATCATACAAGTAATTAAATCAAATTTACGATTAAATTTTAATTTATTATTATTAATTAAAACAAAATTAATATCTTTAGGGCGAGTTTCAATCCATTTTTGTTCAAATTCTTCAGGAATATCTGCTCCATAAATATCTTCTTTTTTAAGATTTAATGCAATACCTAAATCACGTGTCATAATACAATTACCACAACCAATATCTAATAATGATTTTGGATGTAATAATTTTAGATTATCAA
>Ga0315904_10005359_pt1 | contig 17849 bp, 4 predicted proteins | sample LakEriMetagenome_6_FD_203529 | JGI IMG/M metagenome (GOLD analysis project Ga0315904, IMG submission 203529) | Freshwater fungal communities from buoy surface, Lake Erie, Ohio, United States - Buoy 12 MA120 | ecosystem: Environmental > Aquatic > Freshwater > Lake | place: USA: Lake Erie, Ohio...
TAAGTTGCTGTAAACAATGCAGCTAATCCATCAGTTTCTACTGAACTCACTGAGCTATTGAATGAAGTTAAAACTCTCAACGAGTTTATCGAAGCTAACCCTAATGATAAGATTGGGTACAACTATCAACTTCGTGAAATTAATGCAAGATTAGCAGTTGTAGAAAATGTCTACATGAATGCTACTCAACCACTAACTCCACTTCAATACGGTACAAGCACATTCCCTGCACATATCCACTGTGATAAATGCTCAAACCAATTTGCTAAGTCAAAAGAAACATATGTTGTAGATGGAGACTATATTAAGACTTCATTTCAAGAAGGATTTATCTGCTTAAGCTATACAGCTTTTCCAGTAGATGAAGACTGTTACCCAATGGTTCCAGACAATATCAGCTACAAAGAAGCTATGTTTTGGTACATCTACAAGCAAATGTTGTTGGGAGGATATATTCCTTCTATGAATGGAATTGGGTATGACTTTGCTGATAACAAATGGAGATTCTATTGCACTCAAGCAAGAAATGCTGCTAACTTCCCAAGCATCGACAAGTACGAGTCGTTCATGAACCAGTGGGTAAGACTTATCCCAAACTTGAACAGACATGCAAGCTTCTTCGAAAACTTAGGGTCAAGAGAAGAATTGAACCGTGGATCATACGGAAGAGGATACTATTAATAATTAAGAATAATGGCTGGAGCAGAGAAGTTTATTAAAGGAATGAATAAAGATACCGCTAGAATCGATCAGATTGACGGTACCTTTAGAGATGCTTTGAATGCAGTAATTGACTCTGATAAAGGAGCAATTACTAGTGAGCAAGGTAACTCTATCTCAGCTATTTTAAAAGATCCAAACGTTAATAGATTCTTTAACGTTGTTGGTCAAATAGCTCTTCCTAACGATGACTTCTTAGTGTTTGGAGCTATCACTGAAACAGGTGTTAGTTATTCAGGAATCTTCTACATAGATGTATCGGCTCAAACTAGCCGTATGCTTTACAGCACTAATCAGAATAGTGTTAATGGAGACTTAGCATTTGATGTAGAACATCCAATTACTGGAGAATTTAGAGTATCTCCAACAGGAGAAATTATCACTTATTTTACTGATAATAAATACACTGAAACTACAGAACCTGCTACTGGTATTCAATACATCAGTCAATACAACCCTCCACGAGTGTTTAATGTAACTCGTCAAATTGAGTATTTAGATGGTGGTGGAATTGAAACAAATCTTTATTCAGCTACTTCAGCAAATGTATCAATACTTAATTTATTCATGGACTCTGGAAGAATCCCTGAATTCAAATCAGTAGAGATTCTCCAAGGTGGTGGAGTAGAAAGTGGTACTTACTATTTAGGAATAGCTTATGCAGACAAAGACTTTACAGAGACTAACGTTCTCACTTTATCAAACCCTGTTTACGTTGTCCCATCCCCTGAAGACACAATCCCCAGAGAAATTATCAGTGGATCTCCTAACGAGTTTCAAACTAATAAATCTGTTAAGTGGACAATTAATAATGTAAATCCTGACTATAAATATGCAGTTCCATATATTCTACAAAGAATCGGAAATGCCGAATTTGTATACAAACTAGAACCAGTAGAGATTAACACATCTGCAGTTGGTAACCTTCTTCCAAATGAAGTAGAGATTACTTACAGTGGTTTAGAAAATGCTGCTCAATCTGCAATCGAAGAAGCTGTAGTAGACAAAGTAAAATTTTTAACAGCTAAATCTCTTACACAGTTAGATAACAAACTTTATGCTGCCAACTTAACTGCACGTAAAGATTTAGGGTATCAAAGATTTGCTAATGGAATTCAACTTCAAGCTGTTGTAGAAACCGTAAATAAATTTGATCCTAGAGTATACGATATATTCAACTTAAATGATGGATATACAAAAATATTCAATCCAGATGGGGATGCTGCAGGATCTATATTTCCTTACATAAATGATGTAATTTTCCCTGTACAGCAGAATACAAGCAAAGGATATAGAGATGTAGAAAATCTGTTATTTAAAAAGAAATCATATCGTAGAGGAGAGGTATATTCTTTCTACATATCATTCATTTTAAAAGACGGTGGAGAGACATTTGCTTACCACATTCCTGGTCGTAACTTCAAAGCTATTGGAGGAAATATTACTGAGACAAGTTTAATGAGTGATGTTGGTACAGGTTCAGTAGGAACCATTCCAATGAATACTGGAGAGGTTGTCAGCAGTAATCCAAACTCTAAAGTTTACCAATACTTAGATACAAGTTATATTGGATTAACTACAACTACTACGGGATACTGGCACAATGAAAATGAATACTACCCAAACACAGACGACTTTGATGTTTGGTCAGTAGATAATAACGGTAATCCTATATACTCATCAAGTTTAAGAGGATTAAATGTTAGACATCATAAAATGCCGTCTAACCATAATGCAACTTTTTCATATCTTCCTCAGGATACAGATTTTTCTACTCCTACTATCGATGTAAATACAAACTCAGATGGAGAAGTTAAATTTGAAGAGCAAGTAAGAATTCTTGGAATTAAGTTAAACAATATCCGTATCCCAAGATTTATTCTAGAGCAGATACAAGGGTACAAAGTTTACTATGCAAAAAGAACCCAAGGAAATAAAACAATTATTGGACAAAGTGGTCTACATGCTGCAAATCCTTTATTAGCAGCTAACCTTTCTATTACAAGAACAGATGCTACAAGTGGCCCATTCTTTAACTTGTGGTATTTAATGGGGGTACCAATGCAAAGAGGTTTGCTTCAAAAAGAAGCTGACTGGACATCTAAAGTTTATCTTTCTCAAAGTGTACTTAAATTCCACGACTTCAATCTTCTTCGTAAAAAGCACACACTTGCTACAGCCACTCACATTGACATTCAGTACATTGTTACTATGCACAATTGGGTGGGAAACTACAAAGGGGCTCAGAAAATAACTCCAGCAGGATCTTCTCAAAATGTATATGCATCATTTAGAGCAGGTCATGGAGATGATGAGCATGCATGGGTACATCCTGATTTAGGGAATACAATTAATTTTGAATACAATCCAGATGACAGTGGATACGATGTTTTAGGTCCTACTGCAATGTACGGTTCTGTATTAGTTGGGGCTAAATATTGGGCTCCTGGAAATACAAATACAGACGTAGGAGCAACAGGTCAATTTACAAATTCAGGTGTTGACTCAGGAGCTGTCAGACAAGATCAACTGTTATCTCCATTCCAATCAATTTTCACAATTGCCCCAGAAAGTGCTACCTATGTAGCAGGACTAACATTCCTTAAAAATATTTCTTCTACTGCATTTAAAGGAGCAAGCTATCTTGTAAATAATAGTGGAGAAAGTAACATCACTTTAGGATTGACTTCAGGACTTCCTGCATTGACAGGCTATCTTTGGAATACTTGGAATCCTTATGAGAATTCATTTGCAGGAGAAGGAAAAGATTACTTATTAAAAGGAGATTTAGAAAGAGGTAAACCAAATGTTTATTTAGCAAATTTGTGTTCTGCTAAGACAGACGTGTTTGAGCCTTTCGATCAACAACAGCTTGTATCCACTGGATTCTACAGATCAACATTGCAAGTAAATCTTGCAACAGGTATTGACAATGGGAATATCAAATACAATTATTATGAAGGTACAACTTCAGATAATATATTTGGGGGAGATACATACATTGTAAGATATGGGTATAGAACTACTGCTCAAAGCCATGCAGTGACATATTTCGGGAGAGGAGCTAATGCTGCTTCTGGAGGTGGAACAATCTCTACTATTTACGGAGATATTCCTTTCAATATGTTTACAGGTAGAACTGGTGATGAGCCTGTGTTAGAAAATGGAAACCAAAATCAGAGAGAAGCAACTGTTGCAGATGTAGATAACTGGGAACGTGGTAACGTAAACCCTGCTACAACTCTTTATCAATTCATTGTAGAATCAGATGACAATATCAACTTCCGTCACTGTGGTGATGTAGAAGCAGGAGTAAGCCCAGCAGCTTCAGTTTACTTCGATAAGTTTACTGCAGCAGATGTACTTTACAAATCTCCGTTGTACGATTTAACTAAGATGGATAATCTTCTTTATGAAGATCAATATTCTGCTTTACAAGACAAAAGAGTTACAGTCCCATTCCCTAAAAAAGAAAGATCTACTAACCTTTACCCTAATCGTATAATTAGATCTAACACTCAAGACGGAAACTTTAACGATGCTTATAGAGCATTCTTAGGGTTTCAGTACAAAGACTTTGGCCAAAACAAAGGATCTATTACGAACATCTTTAACTTAGATGCTCTTATTTACATTCATACAGAAAAAAGTTTGTTTAGAACTAAAGGTAAGCAGACCATGGAACTTGGAGATACTAGCCAAGCATACATTGGATCTGGAGACTTGTTTGCTCAAGAGCCTGATGAATTTGTACAATCTTCTGAAGGGCATCTAGGAAGTTATAATAAACTAGGTTCATTAGTTACTAAAGATGGTTACATATTTGTATCAAGAAAGACAAGAAAGATCTTCTTGATTGCTGATAAAGTAGTAGACTTAAGCAACTTAGGACTAGGAACTTGGAGTCGTGACTTTATTCCATTTGCAGTAGAGAACTACGGACTTAACTTGGATGCTTTAAACATCAACCAGGATGCTCCAACAGGACGTTTTGGATTCATAACTAGTTACGACCCGTTATTCAAGAGAACGTTAATTACAAAAAGAGAGTTAGTACCGACTGCCCTCTTCCAAAGCCAATTTGAAAGTGGAATTATTTATTACGATTCAGCAACTAATTCTTTTTATAATAAAGTGGGGGGTAAACCTATCCCACTCATTGAAGGTATATACTTCGAAAAAGGTGGATGGACTATATCATTTTCTCATGATTTTACAGTATGGGCCAGTCGTCACTCCTATATCCCACCAATGTATGCATTTAATTCAAAATACCTATTCAGCTTTGACCCGTCGAATCCTTCGAATCTTTTTGAGCATCATGATTACGATAATCCTGGCAGGTTTTATAACAGCATTTATAACTTTGAATTTGAGTTTATATATACTGGAGAGACTACTACAACTACTACAGGTGCTGTTTCTTCCACCAAAGCAGTAAACAAAATATTCACATCTATCTCTTATGTAGCAGATGTGTTTAGAAAACAAGCTACAAGTCTTAGACAGTATGACAATAAGTTTGATACTGGATTCACTAGCTTCTACGTTTATAACACAACTCAAAACTCTGGGGAAACTGCTTTCTCTTACTTATCAAACATTCGTAAGATAGATAACACTTGGGTTACTAACGCTTTCCGTGACTTATCTGCAATTAGCTTTAACACTAATCTTGCACAAGGGCAAATCAATGTCCATGGAGATTTGTACACTGGAACGTACACAACTTCAAATACAGAAACTATGTTCTTATCTGAAGGTGTAATTAATCCTAATTACTTAGATCTTAATAAACCTTGGTATGACCAAAGAAAGTTTGTAGACAAATTCTTAGGAATCCGTTTAATTTCTAACAACCAAGCTAAAAATTTGATAAATTTGTATACGGCTAAAGCTGCTTACAGAACTTCTAACCGATAACCACTATGGCAAAGAAACAACTTAAGAAACTAAATCAACCTAAGAAGTATCTTCAAGGTGGTTCTAATATGGCTTCTGTAGCTCAGACAAGACAGAACCCATACTACATCGGTCAAGTTAATGCCGATGCTGCTGAAGAGAAGTTTCAAAGTAGTCAAGACCAATTAGCACAGGCAAGATTAGATGCAGCACAAGCTCAAAAAGAAGCTAGAGAAGCTGAGAATCAACAACTTGATGCAACTGTTAGAGCTGGAGCTGCAGATTTAGTAAAAGCAACTGCAACTGATCAAAAAGCTGGTAGATTAGGAAAACTATTTTCTAGAGGACCACTTTCAGGACAAGCAGCTTTAAACTTAAGTGCAGGAACTCAAGTAGCCCCAATGTATGCTGCCCCTGCAACTACAACTGTTGCAAGCAATGTTGGGGCATTAACTCCAGGAGCTGTAGAAGTAGGAGCTAATTTAGCAAACACTTCTACTAATGTCGTATCAGGAGTAAATGCAGCTACGGCAGGAGTTCCAACTATTGCTGCTCCAACAGGGGAATTTGTAACTCAAGGGGTTGCAGCTGGAGCTAAAGGTGCTGCTGGAATGTCGGCTTTAACAAGTGGTCTTATCGGAGTTGCTGGTAATATTGCAGGTACAGTTATTAAGAATAAAACTAACGATAATAGTGCTTATACTGCTACAAAAAATGAAGCAACAGGTAATGTAGTTGGTTCAGGTGTAAAAAGTGCAGCTACGGGTTTTGTTCTTGGTAACATGATTCTTCCAGGTGTTGGAGGAGCTATTGGTGCAGGAATCGGAGCAGGTATTGGTGCATTAAAAGCTCGTAAAGAAAATAAAGCTGCTAAAGAAGAAGCAGATAGATTACAAGCAGAACAAGCTGCAATTAGAGGGGCATTTCAATCAGCTTATGTTGACTCTCATTCTACTGGGCCAGATACAGGTTTTGGATTGAACTCTTCTACAAACATGAACAATCAGTTTACTAGTGCATATCAAGTTGCAAGAGATGGTGGTGTCCGTAAGTATGTAGCTGGTGGAGAAGTAGGCCCTTGCCCTCCAGGATTAATTCCTAGTCCAGGTGGAGGTTGTATAAAAGATTTAAGTGCCCCTCCTACTGCTAATAGCTCTTTATTTAATTACTACAATGATGCAGTATCTAAGTATGGAGAAGATGTAGCACAAAAAATGTTAAAGAATAAAAGAACTTGCAATCCTGGAGAAGAGTGTTGGGAAGAAGCTGAAATTGAACAACCAAATAGAAGGCAATTTGATTTAAAATCTACTGGAGATGCCTCTATTGATAGATTAAATGCTTCTATGTTTGGTCCTCAAGGTGCAAATACGGATAACGGGTATATACCTTTAAATGATCCTAAATACAATCCATATAGAAGAACTGGTGGAGCAACTAGTATTCAAACAGATAGAAGAACTAAATATATCCCTGGTGGTAAAATAGTTCCCATTGAGGGAACTGATGCTGTAGAATATGTAGGCCGTTCTCATGAAGAAGGTGGCATGTTCCCAGAAGCTAAAAAACAAGGTGGAAAAATAAAAGATAAAGGAAGCATTGAGGTAGAGGGTGGTGAAACAGAAGATCAAGTAATTATGGAAGACAACAACAAACGAGATTACATTTTCTCTAAGTACTTAAAACTTGGTGGAAAATCATTTGCCCAAAGGCATAAAGAAATTCTAAAAGGCAATGGCTCACAAGCCGAGATCCAACAACTTGCTGCTATGCAAGAAAAGATGGCTGGCCGTAATCCACAGCAAATTGCTAGATATGGAGGAATTCATAAGTATGTTGATGGAGGAGTTACAGAGCCATGTCAAAATGGTTATGTAAAAGATGCCAACGGCAATTGTGTACCTGAGCAACCTTACCAACAAGCAGGAACTTTTAACAAAGAAAATCCTGGAGCTCCTACTAAAGAAGATTTAGCAACAGCAGTATTTGAAAGACGTCCCGGACCATCTGGATCTATAATCAGTGGTTACAGGTTAAAGGATGGTACATTTTACGATCCAAATAACATGACTCAAAAGATTCAAAGTGTGCAAAAAGAAGGAGCTGAAATTGAAGCTGGCTTATTCTCACTTCCAGGAGCAGCACTATCTGGAGTTAGATCAGGTCTTGCAGGAGCTACTCGTTTAGGATATAACATGATAAACGATAAAGCTCTCCCTTCAGGCAGCAGTGGATCGGCAGGAGCATTACCAGCAGGAAATACTTCAGCAGTAGGTAATTATGGTGGTAACGTATTTGCAGCTAAACCTCAAGCTGAATCTTTTAATGTCTTCGGAAATTATCCTGCAATGATTAAACAAGCAGGACAATTAGCTGCTTCAGGTGCTCAACCTCAAGGTAGTTCTTCTGCTGCATATACTGGTCCAACAGGAAAAGGAGAAGGTCAACAATACTTTAACAATGTAGGACAAGGTCAAGGACAATCAGATCCATACAATACTGCAGCTAATGCAGAAAAAATGGGATGGGGAAAAGATGTAGAAGGATACATTAGATCTGAATTTGGATTTGGTCCTAACTACAAAGCACCTGCAGCACCTTCTAAAGGTGGAACTAAAAAAGGTAAACCAGCATACGACAGAGAAGCTTGGAGAGATAAAGGTGTAGCTTTAATGACTGATGAAGAATTAGCTGCTGTAGGTCCACAAGATAGTATCCCAGAAGGAGCTCAGTATCGTAGACCTCCTGGAGCTACATCTCCACCAGTTGCTAGTGGACAGGGAACAGCCCCTGCAAATATTACAGGAACATTTAGAGATAATGGTGATGGAACTTTCTCATATGGTTCAGACGAAGCAGGTTGGGAAACATCAATGGATAAGAACGTAGCTAAAAGCAAGTTCCAAACAAAACAAGTAAATGCTGCAGGAACTCAAACTGCTCCACAAGGAAGTGCTCCATATATGGCACCAGCAGGTGTAGCTGGCTCTGCTCCTAGTGCTCAAGCTGGTCCTGTAACTACTGCAGGTCAAACTATTGTTGCTGGTAACACTCCATCTAATGCACCTGCTGGAACACAATCAGCTGTTTCATCTCAAACGGTTACTGGTACAGGAACTACAGCTACAAATACTGGAGCAAATAACAATCAGCCAAGTGGAACAACTAACACTGGAACTAACACTAATGCTCCTACTATTAACAATCAAAATACTAAATTCCAATACACTGCTAAAAATGCTGGATATTTAGATTACAGTGATCCTAATGTTGCTGGGGGAATTTGGTCTGGAAAACGTTATGATACTGAATGGAGACCATTAGTGGCTTCTACAATGGCTGACCCTAAAATGGCCGATCAAGTTATTAGTTATTTAACTAATTATACCGGACAAGATGCAGCAGATGTTAAAGCTAAAATTAAAGGAAAATCTAGAGAGCAACAAATTGCAATCATTAATGATTTGGCTACTGACACAAAAGTAGGACCATTCCATAATGCTGTATTGCAAGGAATTCAATCTACAACTCCTCCCGAAGATACAAAACCTTCAGGTGGTACTCCTCCTCCTACAGAAGAAAAACCTTCTGAAGAAACTCCTACAGAGACTACAAAGAAAAGAGAGCCATGTCCCCCAGGTACTTACTTAAGTACTGATGGAACTTGCCAACCTGTTCCTGCATTTAAACAAGGTAGAGGAATAGACGGAAGTATGTTAGCAGGTCTTGGACAACTAGTTCCAGTAGGAGCTGCATTACTTAATCCTTATAAGATTGCACCTGGTATTATGGGGGCCCCTGCTATTAAAGGAGCTTTGATGCCACGTATGAATATGAATCAAGAACGTGCATCTGCTATTCAACAAAATGTAGCATTTAAAAATGCAGTACTTGGGCAAAATTCTGGACCTGCTGCATTAATTGCTATGCAAAATGCTAATTCAAAAACTGGCCAGCAAATGTTAGGAATTGCTAAACAAGAGCAAGATGCTAACAAACAATTAGCTGCTCAAGAAGGATCTCTTGCAATGGAGGCTAGCAAGTTTAATGCAGATACTGGTCAAAAAACTCAAATGTTTAACAAAGAGTTTAATAAAGATGAACGTCGCTATCGTCGTGAAGATATTCTTGGAGCATTAGATTCTGCAGCTTCTCGTATTGCTGGAATCTTTAAAGATAAAAAATCTTATGAAGCTCAGGAACGTCTTGCCCGTGCATTAGATGAAACTAAGTCTTACGATCGTTTCTCAATCTATGAGCAACTTGCAAAGCAAGCTAATCAAAAGAACTCTCCTTATTATGGGGTACCTGATGCAGAGCTTCGTAGAATGGCTGCAGGTATTAGTGAGCAGATATATGGAGACATGGGAATAGTAGCCGAAGCTCCGGGCACTGCACCAGCTAGAACTGGAGGAGTACGTCAGTATATCTCTCGATTAGGAGATTTGAAAAGTGCAAGAGCAACCAAAGCAAAACTATAAAATTAAAAGACTATGCCGTATAAGTTTGGAGAATATGTAAGTACATATGTGGATCCACAATCAGTAAGAATCTCTGAGACTCTTAGAAACAGATTCATGGAAAACTTTCAAGCAAATGATCAACTAACTTTAGCTGTTGATCAGATGCAGGCTGCATTACCTTTTGAGAACGATGTAGCTCGTAAAAAAGAGTTGCAAGCAGAAATGGAAAATACTTTATCACAGCTTGCTGATAGAGGTGACTATGAAAACTTAGGATTTGCTGTGCATAAAACTGCTCGTGACTTTGGACAAAAGTATGCTCCAATCAAAGAAAACTATACTCGATATCAAGCTGCTCTTACAGACTTAAGTGAAAGATATAAAAAAGGAGAGATTAATTCTGAGCAATATCAACTATCAGGAGCATACATTGCACAAAACTATAAAGGTTTTCAAATAGACCCACAAACTGGAAAAGTAAAAGATGGGACTATGTTCTCAGCTCCTACAATTGTTAAAGATCCAAAATTAATGGATCTTATTAAATCTCGTTTAGAAATTTTACATGCCGATAAATATGCTAACACAATTAAACGTGTTAACTGGGCAGAAGGAGATGCTGGTGCTATTGAGGTAGAAACTTCTAATGGTGTAGAAACTATCAGCTTAGATAAAATTCAAGATGTTGTACAAGCTGTATATGCAGAGCCAGATGTAAAAGCATATGTTGACCAACTTGCTGATATGAAAGCTTATGCAGGATTAAAAGGTCAAGATATTGGGACTGTGGTACAAGGGCAGACACAATCTTATTTAGATGGTATTGCTAAACTTAAAGAAACAATTGCTACTGGAAAACTTAGCAAAGGAGATATAGCTGCATACCAAGAACAAATCAATAAATACACTCAAGAGATTCAAACTCTATCTGGTATTACTGATGAAGCTGGAGCTCGTGGATATTTTAAAGATAAGTTTAAATCTGAAATTTTAGCTCCTGTTACACAGTATGCTAATAAGAAAGCTTACACTTATCAAGAGTCTGCTTACAAAGAAAACTGGAGTGCACGTTACTTGCAAGACAGAGATGCAATGCTTAAAAATCCTACACTTCAAAGACAAGGAGATGTAACTCCTGGAGACTTAAGAGGTGGAACATTTGAAGCTAAGAAAGATTTGTTGGCTAACAACTGGGATAAAGCTCAAGAACAATTAAAGATATCTCAAGATATGAGCAATTCACAAGAGATACGAGAAAATGCTCTTGATGCTTATAACTCTTATATGGGAGAAAATAATCAAATTAGGCAGGACATTATCAATGCAGGTAATAAATCGTTTACTATGGATGAATTAACAAAAGAAAATCCAAAAGTATTTGAAGCATTACGAGCTTTATATCCATGGGCTAGTCAAGGAGAACTTTATCTTAAAGCTCAAGAGACTTTTGATAATAAAGGTGACCAAGATTACATGGACTTCCAAAAAGTTTATAAAGAGAAATTTGGTAATACAAATGAAATAACTGGTGTATCTGGCAATACTTATGCTAGCCATGAAGAGTTTGTAGCTAAGCATGGAATGCTATCAGGGTTAGATATTGCAGAATCTATGCATGACTACTCTAAAGGTCCTTATGATGCTAGTGCTTCAAGTTCTGGTTTAACAATGTCTGACTATGGTCCAATAGCTCCTGGATTTACTGATATAGTTCCAACTTGGGATAAATTCAGTAAAAAGATAAATAAATCAATTTCAGAATCTAAAGTATCAATTCCATTTGAATATGGATCTATTCCAACATCCGATCCTAGAACTGGTATATTAATTAGAAAAGCTATTGATGGATATTTCTTAGGTAAGCCTTTAGCAGCTGCTGATATATTTACCGAAGTTACTGAAGATGGAGTAGAAACTAAACCAGGAAGTGACTATTCAGATTACGAAGTAGGTCAAGTAGGTTGGAGTGGAACTCGTAATATTTACGAAATTCAACTTAATAAAAAAGGAGATAAAACTCAAACTAAAACTATTCACATGGATGGTAGAACCTTATCAAATCCTGAAATAAATAGTTTAACAGGAGCTCCAGAAGCTAGATTTGCTTCAGCTGTTCAAGAGAGTCTTACAGGATTATCTGCAGGGGAATCAACAAGAAGAACCTTACAGGTTACTTTTGAAAAAGACGGGCAAATTCAACAGATTCCTTTAAACCTTAACATTATTGCAAGAGATTCATTTAATAATGCAGTAGTTACTGTAACTTACCCTGATGGTACTCCATTTGGAGAAGACGCTACAGCTACTGTAAAAGACTCCGATGGTAAGGTTAAAAAAGTTCCAAAGAAAATGTCGATGAACGACCCATATGTAAAAGACCTTTCAAGAAATCCAATGGTAAAAATTTACTAATTTTGTTTATCTTTGTAAAAGGCCCCAAACATTATGGAAGAAACTTCAGCACTAGCAGATCTTAATGCATTAACCGGTTTACCAAAAGGTTCCTCAGGATCTGCAAAGACCTCAGCTTCAAACGACTTAGCAAGACTTACTGGAGGTATTCCAACTGTGAGTGCACAAAAAAGTCCTTTTCGTGAAGGGTATTCTCCATTAGATGTTACTAGAAAAACAATAGATCTTACTAATGTTTATACGGATCCAATTGAGAATTATGTAAGCTACGGTGTTCCATTAAATCCATATGCTGATTGGAATGACATCCGTGCAAAGAATCAAAGTACAGCTGAAAAGATTGGACGTGGAGCACTTAAGATGCTTACCACAACTGTAGGAGCTGTAGCTGAAAATACAATTGGGGTTATTGGGGGATTAGCTAGTTTAGCTACTGGTGGAACATATGCTGATAATGCTGTTGGTAGAAGTATCGACGACATGAATGAGTGGATGTCTACTAACCTTCCACACTATTACACCAATAAAGAACTTGAACCAGGTCGTGATATTGAACTTAATGCTAACTTCTGGACAGACAAAGTTGCTAATGGATTAGGATATTCATTAGGATCTCTTGCTACTGTGTGGCTTACTGGTGGAGAAGGGTTACTTGCTAAAGGAATGGGAGCAGGGTTTAAAGCCGCTGCCTCTGCTATTGAAATTGGAGGAACAGCTAAAGCTATTTCTACTGGAGAAAAACTTCGGAAAATTTACGAAGTCTCTAAGATGGTTAAAACAGGAGCTAAGCTTGAAGGACAGTTTCAAAAGTTTGCAGGAGCTGCTAGATTCATCAATGCAACCAAGCATATTGAGATGGGGGCCATGATGTCATTAGCTGAAGCATCTGTTGAAGCTCGTGAAAAATCAAAGATGTTCCGTGAGGAAATGATGAGTGAGTGGGAGAAGAATAACCCCGGCCAAGAGATGACTGCAGAAGCTAGAAAAGCTATTGAAGAATCTGCTAAAGCATTAGAGAATACTACATTTGGTTTGAACATGGCAGTACTTATGCCTACAAACTTATTAATGTTTGGTAAATCTGTTCTTGGAGCAGGAAGCAAAAAAGCAATGACAAACCAACTTATAAAAGATGGGGAAGGATTTGTTGAAGCTAGTGCTAAAACTGGATTTGGAAAAGCATTTGCAAAAGCTAATAAGTTTGCAAAACCAATTTATGAAAACTCTATTACTGAAGCTTACCAAGAAGGTGCTCAGTTCTTAATTGGAGATGCAGGTATAGATTACTACAGAAATAAATTCGATGACGGAATAGCTGACGTATCAGACTCTTTCGTTAAAGGATTAGAAAATACATTTGGTACCACAGAAGGTCTTGAAAGCATATTGCTTGGAGCTATTACTGGAGGTGCTATGGGTGGAGCTTCTACTGCATTTGGTGCAGAGGCAAAGCAGAGAAAAGAGATGAAAGCTAATACTGAAAAGTTAGCAGCTATCTTAAACTCTGGCTCTTTTGCAGACATCTTTACAAATGCTAAAGAGAAGAAAGAATTATTACACACTATTACAGCTATGAATGCTGCCCAAGAAATGGGTAATTATAAATTAGCTGATGAGTTCCGTAATAATATTTATGCAATTCGTGCAATGCAATTGCAACGTCTTGGGGCTTTGGATATGGGTATTGCTCAATTAGATGATCTTGCCCACATGGATGAAAAAACATTCATGGAAAGAGCAAACTATAATACAGAAATTCCATTGCTTGAGCAAACAGGTGGTAAAACACAGTTGCAAGTAGTAGAAGAAGCCAAGGACAGATTAAGACAGATGGCTAAAATCAGTGATAGTGTGGATGAGATTATTAATGTAATCAATCCACAGAAATCAGGATTGCCTGGCTTACTTCAAGGAAAAGAAGGACGTAAGCAAGCTGCTATGCAGAACATGTATAATCAACAATTAAAGTCAATATTAATGACTAAGATGGTTGGTATCAAGCAGAGAGATAAAGAAATTCAAGATGCCTTGGACGAAATGCAATCAGTTCCAGGGGATGAGAGATATACTACAGAAGCAGTAGCTAATCCATTTGCTGGGTACAGTTTATCAAAACTTGTTACTCTTATTAAAAGAAACAAAATTAATGTAGACGAGTCTGGTAATATCACCTTCCCAGAGGCATTAGTAGATACTAGTATTTCGGATACAGATACTCTTAGTAAAAAAGAGCAGGCTGAAAAAGTAAAAGAACTTAAAAAAGAAAAGCAAGAGGCTTTAGATGCATTACTACTTAAGTATGGTTCAGAATCAGAAGCAGGATTTAATGTTGAAGAATATAAACTAGAAGTAGAAAAAGTTAGAGACGAGTATGATACTAAAATTAAATCATACGAAGAAGATTCTGCAGACAAGCCTATTTCTGTTCAACGTTTAGGTAAGAAAGCTAAAACAAAAGAGGATGAAAAGTTCTTGACAATTTTAGAGCAAGCTCTTGAAGAGTCAGAAAATTTTGATTATGTAAATAAACAAAAATTCCAAAACGGATTAACAAATGTTTTAAGAGCAATTGCAGCTAGAGAAGAAGCAGTCGCTGCTTTTGATGAGCTTCTAAAGTCTCCTGAGAAAAGAGAATTTACAATGGCTGCAAAAGAAGCTGCAGAAAGAGCTGCTGCTGTTGATAAAGCTAACAAGCAAGCAGATGTTGTAACTTCTAATGCAGAAACAAGTGCTGATATATTAGAGATCTTAAATGATCCAAATCTTACTCCTGAGAAACAAGCTGCTGCTAGAAAAAGATACGAAGAGCTTAAGAAGATAGAAGACGAGTATTACAAAGACTACGATCAACTTGCTACTGAAACTCTAGAGGAGATTCAAAAAGAAATTGACGAAGGAGATGAAAAGTTAGATGCTCAAAAACAACTAGCTCTTAGAAGATTAATTGCTGCTCGTAAAGGGTTAACCCTAGAAGAAGAACAAAAGATTGCTGAGACTATTGGTACTAAGAAAGCAAATGCAAAAGAAGCTGAAGATGCTGTAAACGGGGTAAGCACTCCTCCAGAAGAAGAAGATACTCCAGATGCAGCTAAAAATTCATACGTAAATAAATTTGCAATCAGATCTGCTGATGGTAGACAGCTTCGTGTTAATGGGGTAAATTATGAGAACACTAAATTAAATCCATTAGAAGCAATTGAAACAGAGGAAGGTTTAGTTGATCAAGAAGTACAACCTACTGAATCTGAACAAATTGCAAAGTTAGTCGAGCTTAAAGAAACCATTGCAGCAGCTGAAGACCTGAATCCATCAATGATGGATAAGGTATTTAAAACTGTTGATGAAGCAGAATACCAAGCTTGGCAGCAAACTGTTGATACAGCAAAGTTACAAGAAGATCTAAAAGAACTTCTTTCAGTTGCTAAAACTTCATCTGAAGTAGGTACTATCATTGGAAGATACTTACTTCCTCAGTTTATTGACACTAAAATTACTCAGTTAACTGCACAAGCTGAGCAAAACAAAGATGCTAAAAAGCCATCAGTAGTTAAATCAGTTACTCTTACTAATGAGAAAGGTCAAGAGGTAGTATTCTCAGGAGAGACAGATCAGAACCTAGCAAACGAACTTGCAGAAATCATAATGCTTGCAACTGCTTCAGCTGGTACTATCAACACTTTAGGAATCAGTCAAGTAGAGGCAAAGGCAAAAGCAAAGATTGCATACGAAGCATTGCTTAGAATACAAAGTAATGTTGAAGCAAGAACTCAGATAAACGAGAAGAATGCTACTCCAGCTACGTTAACTCGTGCCATAAAAATGTACAAAGATGCAATGATGCAGACTCTTCAACAATTAAGTTTGTTGAAAGAAGCATACCTACGTCAAGGCATGTCTGGGACAGAGTACAATGAAGATAGTGACGTACAGAAATTTAAAGATCTTTACAAAGAACTTAAAGACCAGTATTCAAAATTTACAACAAAGCTTCAACAGACTACTAATACACCAGCAACTGCTGAACCTTCTACAGAACCTGTAGGGGAAATGACAAGTGAAGAAGAGATTGCATATGAAGATGAGAGAGGAAGAAAAGAAGAAGAAGTAAACGATTTAAGTAGCAAGATTGTTAATAAAAATAATCAAATTGCAGCTGAGGAAGCAGCAATAGCTGCAGGTGTAGAAAGTCCAGAAACTAAAGAGAAGCTTGAAACTTTACAGAAAGAATTAGAAGTTCTAAAAGCTCAAAAGGAGATTGCTGAAAATGAGCTTAACAAAATAAAACAAGACTATGAACATAGAAAATCAAGTAAAGTTAGTCCGGATGTACAAACTCCCGAAGGACTTGAGGGACCTGTTGAAGAACAAGCCAATCGAGAAGAGACTCCGAGAGACGTACAAGTACCTGAAGAGTCAGAACCTGACGTAAACGACGTACCAGATTCTATAATTATCGGTGCAGAAGAAATTGATAATGCAGACTTTATTGAATCAGAAGGGGAAGAAGACGGTGACGTTTTCACCATGGATGATTTTCAAGATGTAGAAGTAGAAGAAGAAGAGGAGGAAGAAGATTACGATATTGTAGAAGATGACTATGAGAAACCAAATCCTGAGCAACCTGTAGATTCTCCAGACAATGGGGGAGCAATAGCTGCTAGACTTGTAAAATCTCAATATGAATATGAGGAAGGGTTTGACCACGTTGTAGTAAACGATGATGGAACTACTCGTCCTAATCCAATATTCCAGGAGAGAATACCACTTGTACCAAATTCAAAAGGTGGAGGGTATGTTAAATTAGGATTCAAGCCACATTTATTGGCCGATGCTCTTGCTAGCCCTATTGGAACAGAGGTAAGCTTTGAAGTTAGAACAGATGCTAAATGGTATCAAGAGCAATTAGCTGCTGGCAAAATTACAGAAGGTGAAGAGTGGAAGCATGTTCCAATCATGGTTGTCATTAAGACTCCTAGTGGAAAGCTTGAAAGAGTTGGAATGTTGGAAAGGTACAATCCTGATAAAACTGAAACTAACTTTAATCGTCAAGATATTTACAATGGATTTATTAATGGTAAAAAAGTTACCTCTACAATCCAGGGTAAACGATTTGCTGCTGTTCAAAACGGTAAGAATCAAAACATTGCTAATGCTGTTACATCAGATGGGGAGAACTTCTTCTATAACCCTATTGCAACAGTAAATGGTTTAGATTATATCCCAACCATTGCAATTGCTCGTACTGTAAAAGGTCTCCCAAAATGGCAAGTAGCTTTAGAAGGAGATGCAGTTGGAGAAAATGAAAGTGTAGATACATCAACATTCTCTGTATCAACTAAAGAATTAGGAAGT